>OCZU010003014.1_pt1 | contig 10671 bp, 10 predicted proteins | sample 1539001 | NCBI WGS metagenome assembly OCZU01 (sample SAMEA3539306, study PRJEB22396) | soil metagenome | biome: tundra; feature: field; material: soil | place: USA | collected 2010-05 | depth 0.15 m | reverse complement strand
CGACGGCAACGCCTTCTCCATCACCGAAACGGCATAGTTGCACCGCTGAAGGATCGTCGAACGGTCCCATCGAGCTGGCCGACGTCGCGGGCAGCGGACTGCCATGACCTCACGCCACGGGGCTCTCTGGCGTTTGCTTGCCGTGCGCTTCATGGTGCGCTCGGCGTGGAGGATCATGGCCGTAGCACAGGGGGTGCGGGGCGGGCGCCCATCGCTGTGACCACGACATCGGCACGGCTGGTGTCCCACAAAGTTGTGCCAAGAGGAGAAATGGGTGTCTCGTACTGAAGCCACGCAACCCGGCCGAGCGGTAGCTGATGAAGCCATGCGGGCCTTCCTCGCGGCGCTGGAGGACGTGGAGGCCACAGCCCCGACATGGTGCGCGGGGTGGAGCGCCCATGAGGTCGCCTCGCATGTTGCTGCGGCTGCCCAAGAGCGAGCGAACCTCATCGAAGAGCGCCTCGCAGGACGACCTGGCCGGTCGACTCGGTCCTGGGAGGAGCGAGAGCCGCTTTTCCGGGCCATGCCCGACCAAGACCTCCGCTCCCGGCTGGTCGACGAGGTACTCCGGTTCGAACATGCCGTATCGGCCTTGGGCGACACCAGGTCGATCGACTACACGGGCTGGACGATGACCGGCAAGCGGCTCCGAACCCACAGCCACAGCGAGGCTGTGGCACTCTAGCTCGACTACACTTACTATAACTGTAGTCGAGCTAATGGAGGTCGGGCTGGATAGCAGGTTCCTCGACAAGCCGACGGACGTCTTCGACCGTGAAGCGGAATGGGCTGACCTGGCCGACTTCGTGCTTTCGCCGTTGCCGGGGTTGCGGATCGCCGTGGTCTACGGCAGGCGCAGGCAGGGGAAGTCGTACCTGCTGCGCCGTCTTGCCGATGCGGTCGGCGGGCTCTACCACCTGGCCACCGAGCAGGCCGGGCCGGTCTCGCTGCGCCGGTTCGGCGACTCGCTCGCGGCCTGGGCCGGGCTGTCGGCTGGCGCGTTCGGGTTCGGCGGCTGGGAGCAGGCGCTGCGGACGGCCGCCGAGGTGATAGCGGCGCCGTCCCGGCCCCAGGCCGACCACGCGGCACCTGGGCTGCTGGTGCTCGATGAGTTCCCCTACCTGGCCCAGGAAACACCTGGGCTGCCGTCCATCGTCCAATCGCTGTACGACGGCCTGGGGCCGGGCGCCGGGGCCGGGACGATGTCGCTGCGCCTGATCCTTTGCGGGTCAGCGATCTCGGTCATGGGCGACCTGCTGTCCGGGACCAGGGCCCTACGCGGCCGGGCCGCGCTCGAGCTGCGCGTCCGGCCGTTCGGCTACCGGGACGCGCGGGAATACTGGGGGATCGAGAACCTCGCCGCGGCCTTCGCGCACAACGCCATCGTCGGCGGCACGCCCGGTTACCGAGAGCTGGTGCCGGACCCGCGGGTTCCCGGTGACCCCGACCAGATTGGCGGCTGGCTGGCACGGAACGTGCTGCGACCGTCCATGCCGCTGTTCGACGAGGCCCGCCGGGTCGTGCACGAGGACACACGCATCCGGGACACCGCCGCCTACAGTTCGGTGCTCGCGGCCGTGGCCGCGGGAGAGTCGTCGCCGACGAAGATCGGTGGCCTGCTCGGCCGTCCGGCCACCTCGCTCGCGCACCAGTTGGCCACGCTGGCCGCTGCCGGGTTCATCGACCGCCGGCACGACCTGCTGCTTGACCGGCGGCCCGTGGTCACGGTGGCCGACCCGATGGTGCGGTTTCACCAGCTTGTCATCGAGCCGTACCTAGCCGATCTTGAGGCCGGGCGGGCGCGTCAGGTCTGGGCCGAGGCGGCGCACACCGTCGAGTCCAAGGTCCTCGGGCCGCACTTCGAAGCGCTCGCCGCCGAGTGGGTCGCTCACTACGCATCAGGAGAGGCAGGCCTCACCGTCGGCCCGGTCGGGCAGACCGTCATCGCCTGCCGCGAGCACAAGACGGGTCACGAGATCGACGTCCTGGCGCTCGCGCGCGGCAGCCGCCCGCGGACCCCGGGCGCGCCGGTCGCGTTCATCGGCGAGGCCAGGCACCGCGACCGCCGACCAGGCCTGGCCGAGCTGCGCAGGCTTAAGCACCTCCGCGAGCTGCTGACCGCGGCCGGGCACGACGCCACCGACGCTGCGGTTGGCCTTTTCAGCACGTCAGGCTTCACCGATGAACTAGCAGCCGAAGCCGCCGCCAGCCTGGGCAAGATCATCCTCGTCGGCCTGGACATGCTCTACGGCCAGCCGCCCTAAGCAGGGCCGCCCTACCTGTATGGCTATCGCTTGCAAATCGCTGCCAAAGCAGAAGCTAGCCGTCTCCGACGGCCCAGGCTGCCCCTACAGCACAAGCGGTCCAGCGCCCTCCGAGAAGATCCGTGCCAACGTGTGTGGTTATGACTTGCACGTTGGACTATGGCATCATGCGCACCCGTGGCCGGCGTCGCCGCGAGATCCTGGTGACTGGATCCTTCGAGCACGGCGGCGCCGGGCGCACGCCATCGCTCGGTCCACAGTCGCCAAGCCCCGGAATCACCAACTTGGTCTCGCCTTAATCAACCGCCGTCAGATCGCGGGCCGAGGTGCGGCCGGCTGCTCCGTTTTTCTTGTATGGCGGATGCGGGCGAGCATGAGCGCGCTGGCGGTGACTCCAGTGACGCCGAGAGTGATCAGCCGTGGATCGGACTCATGCAGGCCGAAGATCAGCCAGCAGGCGAGTTCGCCGAGGATAAGCATCCAGGTTCCGGATGAGATGCCGGTGGGGCGCGGCGTCCGGTAGGCGGTCCAGACAGACGGCGCGACTTGCACGACGAACGATGCGGTGAGAAGCGTTCCGAGGCCCGCGCGGCCAGCGACGACGTATGCCGTGATGAGCATCAACGCCCACGTGCTGATCAGGGCCGACGATCGTCGCTTCGCCTGCCGTCGGAAGGTAAGCATTATCGCGAGCATGCCGGCGAGGAGCGTCGCCGAGGAAGACGGGACAAGTGCGGTCCAATACCGTTCGAAGGCGAAGTAAGCGATCCAGGCAGCGTTGTTCAGGCTAGTCAGCGTCGCCCCTGACCAGGAGACGCCGTCGGTGTCGTGCGTAGCCCGAAGTTTGAGGATCTGGGGGAGAAACTGCGGGACCGCGAAAGCGGTGGCGGCGACGGGAGCGTAGTCGAGTGCGTCCATCATGAGTGGTCGCTGGCCTCCAGCATCAACGGTGTATCTGGCAGCAAAACTACGCCAGTTCTGTTGACTTTTTGTTGCAGATATATGCCTCAATCGCCGATATTCTGCAATCATCTTGACGATGGATGCGATTGACCGAAAGATTCTTGCCGAGCTTCAGGCGGAGGGACGCCTCACTGTCACTGAACTCGCTCAGCGAGTCGCGCTCAGCGTGGCGCCGTGCCACCGACGACTACGCGAACTGGAGCGCACCGGAGCGATCCGCGGTTACCGCGCTGTCATTGACCCCGCCGCGATCGGCCTCGGCTTCGAAGTGCTCGTGCAGGTAACCATGGACCGCGAAGATGCGGCGACGATCACGAGATTTGAGAGCGGCCTGGCCGACGTTCCAGAGGTGCGCCACGCGGAACGGCTGTTCGGCGACCCCGATTACCTGATACGGGTCGCGACCGCCGACCTGGCCGCGTACCAGACTCTGCGTGACGAGAAACTCGCCACCCTTCCTGGTGTGCAGCGGCTCAGCTCGACGATCGTGATGAAACGCATCGTCGATGACCGGCCCTTCCCCGTATCGCCGCCTTCTGGTGGCAAGCAACACACGCGCTAGCGCCGCCCGGACGGCCGACGGCAACCGCTACATGACGCTGGGCGCCGCAGGCGCGGACGGCAGTCCCTGGGTTTTACGCCACCGGCGACTGCGCCAGCTTCTACTGGGTGTCCCAGACGGATGTGGTGCACTCACGCAACCTCGCCACTCGGCCGCAGCTGAGCATCGTCATCTTCGACTCCACCGTGCCCGGCCGACACCGGCCGGGCGGTGTACACGACGGCGACGGCCAGGAATTGACCGGCAGCGACCTCGACCCGGACATCCCGGCCCGGCATATCCGCGTGTCACGTCGCCAGAGTGAAGATCAGCGATTTATCACCTTGCGGATGGCTGCATGTGGGCTGGACTTCGCTTCTGTGCGGTATCTGTACCGGGCGGGCATGTGGAAAGGCCCACGCCCGTAGGGAGGACATCATGCGTTTAGGACCGATAGGGCGTGCGGCTGCCGTCGCCGGCGGTGTCGCGGCACTGGTTGCGACCAGTGCCGTTGCGTCGGCATCGACGACCCGCGGCAGTGCGTCCGGCCCGGGTGCCAGCAGCAGGGTCAGGCACGTGCTGCTGATCTCCGTGGACGGGCTTCACCAGCAGGATCTCGCCTGGTACGTGAAGACGTATCCGCGCTCGGTGCTGGCCGCCCTTGAAGGGCGCGGCTTCGAGTACAGCGCGGCCATGACGCCGTTTCCTTCCGACTCCTCCCCTGGGATGGTGGGGCAGGTAACGGGCGGTGACCCGGGCGTTACCGGCATCTATTACGACGACACGTGGAACCACGACGTCTTCCCCGCGGGAACGACACAATGCACCGGCCCCCCGCCGGGCGGCGAGGCCGCCTACGAGGAGGCCATCGACGTCAACCCGCAGTCGCTCGACGCTGGCCAGGGCCTGGCCGGGCTGCCGGGCAGCATCCTGCAGATGACAGGCAACCCGCTGAATGTCATCAACCCGAAGGCGATGCCGGTCGACCCGGCGACCTGCCAGCCGATCTATCCCAACCAGTACATCAAGGTGAACACGGTCTTCGAGGTCGCCCGCGAGCACGGGCTGCGCACCGCGTGGTCGGACAAGCACCCCGCCTACCTGACCCTGTCCGGGCCATCGGGCACCGGCGTCCAGGATTTCTTCACGCCCGAGATCAACAGCCAGGCCATCGGCTTCCCGGCGGGCGAGGACTGGACCAGTGACAACGCCGCGACCATGCAGTACGACTCGTACAAGGTGCAAGCGATCATCAACGAGATCGACGGCTACAACCACAGCCGGACCCAGCACGTCGGCGTACCCGGCATCTTCGGCATGAACTTCCAGACGATTTCGACCGCCCAGAAGCTGCCCACCTCCGATGGGCTTACCGGCGGCTACCTCCCGGGCGGTGCCGTGCCCGGGCCGCTTCTGGTGCGCGCGCTCAACTACCTCGACACCCAGATCGGCGCGATGGTCTCCGAGATCGGCAAGCAGGGACTGGCCGGCAGCACTGCGATCATCATCTCCGCTAAACACGGACAGTCGCCGACCGATCCAGGTGCCCTGGCCCGCGTACCGGACGCGCCGATCATCGCCGGCATCAACGCGGCCTGGTCCGCGGCACATCCGGGCGCGGGCAAGCTGGTCGTCTTCTCCACCGACGACGACGGGATGCTGCTGTGGCTCAGCGACCGCTCGCAGGCCGCCGCCGACTTCGTGAAGAGCTATCTCCTCACCCACTCGGCGGCCGGGAACAACATCAACGGCAGCGCCGTGACCGTCACGGACTCCGGACTGCGGACGGTCTATGCCGGAGCAGCCTCGGCGGCCCTGTTCGGCGTGCCGGTCAGTGATGGGCGCCATCCCGACGTGGTCGGCATCGGTCAGCACGGCGTCGTCTACACCGGCGGCAAGGCGAAGATCGCGGAGCACGGCGGCGACGATTTCCAGGACCGCAATGTGCCGATCCTGGTGGTCACGCCCGATGCGCGGCACGCGGTCAGCGTCGGCACGCCGGTCGAGACAACACAGATCGCCCCGACCATCCTGAGCCTGCTGGGCCTCAACCCCAGCGCCCTGCAGGCGGTCCGGATCGAGCACACGGCCGTCCTTCCGGGCCTGGGAGACCGAGTGCGCTGAGATCCCGGAGCCAAGTCGGAGGGTGAGGTCCCGGCCAGACGCGCCGGGACCTCACCCCCGAGAATTCCGGGTCAGTGTCAGTGCAGAGATGGCTAGCTCCCGACCTGGCCGCGATGGGGAGGCGCTAAGGTGACCCGGTGGCAGGACGCGGGACTCCGGCGACGGCGCTGCTGGCCAAGCTGGGCATCAAGCACGCCGTGCACGTTTACGAGCATGATCCGCGCCGCTCCTCCTACGGCCTGGAAGCGAGCGACGCCCTGGCCCTCCCGCCGGAGCGGGTGTTCAAGACGTTGGTCGCGGAGGTTGACGGCGGGCTGACGGTCGGCATGGTCCCGGTCGCCAGCCATCTTGACCTCAAGGCGCTGGCCGCGGCGGCGGGCGGCAAGAAGGCGCGGATGGCCGATGCGCAGGCGGCCGAGCGGGCGACCGGTTACGTGGTCGGCGGCATCTCCCCGCTGGGCCAGCGCAAGCGGATGCCTGTGGTGATCGACTCCGCCGCCCTTGGCTTCGCCACCGTCTTCTGCAGCGGCGGCCGCCGCGGGCTGGAGATCGAGCTGGCTCCGGCTGATCTGGTGCGCGCTACGGGTGCGGTCGTGGCCGATATCGGCCAGCCAGAACACTCCTGAAGATCACCGCACCGGGCTTACCACTGGTAGGGCAGGAACTTTCCGTCGAGCACCACTACGACACGGTCGCCGGCCGGATCGGGCACCCGCGTGACGTCGAGGCGGAAGTTGATCGCACTCATGATGCCGTCGCCGAACTGCTCGTGGATGAGTTCCTTGAGCGTCGGGCCGTACACCTGAATCACCTCGTAGAACCGGTAGATCGTCGGGTCCACCGGCACCGCGGCATCCAGCGCCCCGCGGGTAGCCTGAAGCTGCAACGCCTGCGCCACGTCTGCCCCGAGGTCCAGCAGCGATACGGCCGCGGCGGCCTGCGCGGCGGTCATCGGCTGCTGCCCCAGCAGGGCCGATGTCGTCCAGGCTGGCGGGCGTCCCACCGCGTCAGCAAGCTGCCCCCACGTCACACCCAGCGTGGCTTTGGCGGCCCGGACTTCCGCGGCCGCCTCTTTCTTGGTCATCATCACAGTCCTCCCGGTCGTCCCGCCCGGCTCACACCGGGCGGGGCGAGATTACGCGAGGAGTGTGTCGCGCGCGTGAATGGTCAGCGCGGCTCCGCCGCTGCCACGACAGGAATGGGTCCCGCGGTGCTCGGCTCGGGATCGGCCAGGTAGTGGGCGGGCTGGGTCTCGTCCGTCCCGCCCGGCAGCCGGAAGGCCCGGAAAACGAACGTCAGCACAACGGCCAGCACCAGGTTGATGACCAGCGCCGTGACGGCGATGTACACGGTGTGGTTGATCACCGGCACCATGGCGGTGGAGGTGCCGAAGTGGGTCCCCGGCGTACCTGGGGCGGGGTTCCGGTAGGCGGCGATGGTGCCGAACACCTCGGCGGCGGCCCAGCCGATGACCAGCGCCCACCGGTGGAACCAGCGGGTGTACAGCCCGGCCACGATGGCCGGGAATGTCTGGACTATCCAGATGCCGCCCAGGAGCTGCAGGTTGATGGCGAACGTGCTGCTCAGCTCGAGCACGAAGAACAGGGCGCCCGCCTTGACGACGAGCGAGGCGGTCTGGGAGACCCTGGTCTGCTCCCTATCGCTCGCGTCCGGCTTGAAGTACTCCATGTAGATGTTGCGGGTGAACAGGTTCGCGGCTGCGATCGACATGATGGCCGCGGGCACGAGCGCGCCGATCACGATCGCCGAGAAGGCGACGCCCGCGAACCAGCTCGGGAACATCCGCTGGAACAGGAATGGCACCGCGAGCTGCGCGTTCGCGCCGTGCGACTTGACCGCCGCGGGCACACCAGGAGCGGCGAGCGCCATGTAGCCGAGCAGCGCGACGAGGCCGAGCATCAGCGAGTAGATGGGCAGCAGTGCCATGTTGCGCCTGATCACGTTGCGCCGGTTGGTAGCGAAAATGGCGGTGATCGTGTGCGGGTACATGAACAGGGCAAGGGCGGAGCCTATGGCGAGGGTGGCGTAGGCCCACTCCGCGGTCGAGCCCAGGATGAGGCTGCCGTTGGGCTTGCCCGTCTTGGGGTTGGTCTTCACCAGATGGGCATTGGCGACGTGGAAGATGTGCCCCCAGCCGCCCAGCCGGATCGGGATGTAGATGACAGCGACGATGATCATCACGTAGACCAGCGTGTCCTTGATGAACGCGATCAGCGCCGGGGCCCGCAGCCCGGACACGAAGGTGTAGGCCGCGAGGATGACGAAGGCGATGATCAGCGGCAGGTCCTTCACGAACGCGTTCGATGAGCTGCCGCCGACGCCCAGCACGGTCAGCACGGCCTTCATGCCGACCAGCTGGAGCGCGATGTAGGGCATGGTGGCGAGGATGCCGGTGAACGCAACGGCGAGCGCCAGGCCGCGTGAGCCGTACCGGCCGCGCACGAAGTCGGCCGGGGTCACATAGCCGTGCACCCGCGCGACGGACCACAGCCGCGGGGCGAAGACGAAGACGATCGGGTACACCATGATCGTGTAGGACAGCGCGAACATACCCGACGCGCCGGTGGCGTACACGAGAGCGGGCACCGCGATGAACGTGTACGCGGTGTACACGTCACCGCCGAGCAGGAACCAGCTGACGAAGGTGCCGAAGCCCCGGCCGCCGAGCCCCCACTCGTCGAGGTGCAGCACGTCCTCCGTCCGGCGCCAGCGGGCCGCCGCGAAGCCGACGACGGCGACGACGACGAACAGGACGGCGACGATGCTGAACGAGACGGCGTTGACGTGACTCACAGCGCCCCCCCAGTGTTGCCAAGCCCAGTGTCGCCAACCCCGGTGTCGTCGGCGCCGGAGGCCGGGCCGGCGGCCTCCCGGCGGCGGGCGGCGGATTCGCCGGAAGTGACGAGGAAGTAGGAGATCCCGCACAGGATTCCGACGACGGGCACCCAGAGCAGCTGGTACCAGTAGAAGAACGGGAAGTTAGCGAGGGCCGGGGTGGCGCGTGCGTAGATCGGGACCGCCAGGGTCCCGGCCACGGCGACGACTAATAGGATCGTGACGGTGACCCAGACTGCGGTTCGCGGGCGGCGCGGACTGTGATGCGTCATTGCGTCCTCTTCCGACGTGGCGGGGGCGCGTACCAACCAGCCAACAGCGCGGGTGGAATGCGCGGGTGACTCATGTCACGTTGTTGCGGTCCATGGTGCGACGGAATCCCGCGCGGTGCAATGGTTTGCGGCACCGTTTGTGCATCCCGTATACAGTCGGTTCCCTGTGGCGGGAGATAACCCTGGTCAGAGAGTCGCTGCCCGTGGCCAGAGAGTGGATGCCCGTGGTCAGAGAGTGGACGACAGCGCCTTGATGGGCATCTGCAGCCTGGTGAGCATGTCGAGGTCCTGCTGGGCTGGACGGCCCAGTGTGGTGAGGTAATTGCCGACGATGATGGCGTTGATGCCGCCCAGCATCCCCGCCTCAGTGCCGAGGTCGCCGAGGGTCAGCTCGCGTCCGCCCGCGTACCTGAGCACCGCCCGGGGCAGCGCCAGCCGGAAGGCGGCGATCGTCCGCAGGGCCTCGGCGCCACCGAGCAGCGGCCGGTCGCCGAGCGGCGTGCCCGGACGCGGGTTCAGGAAGTTGAGCGGCACTTCGTCCGGCGCGAGCGCGGCGAGCTGCCCGGCCAGTTCCGCGCGCTGCGCCGCCGTCTCTCCCATCCCGATGATGCCGCCGCAGCACAGTTCCATGCCGGTGGACCGGACCAGCTGACAGGTGGCGAACCGGTCCTCCCACCCGTGGCTGGTCACCACCTGCCCGAAGTACGAGCGCGCGGTCTCCAGGTTGTGGTTGTAACGGTGCACCCCGAGCGCGGCCAGCTCAGCAGCCTGGACGTCGGTGAGAATGCCCAGCGAGCAGGCGACGTTCACGTCCACCGCGTCCTTGATCGCGGTGACCGCCGCCGCGATCTGGGTCATCAGCCGCTCGTCGGGCCCGCGGACCGCGGCGACGATGCAGAACTCGGTCGCTCCGGTGGCCGCCGTCTCCCGGGCCGCCGCCACGAGTTCGTTGATGTCCAGCCAGACGGAACGCACCGGAGACTCGAACTGGCCGGACTGCGAGCAGAAGTGGCAGTCCTCCGGGCAGCCGCCGGTCTTCACCGACACGATCCCCTCGACCTCCACATCGGGGCCGCACCAGCGCATCCGCACGTCATGTGCGAGGGACAGCAACTCGCCGAGCCGATCGCCGGGCAGCTCAAGGCACCGCAAGACCTGCTGCTCGTCCAGCCCACGGCCCTCATCGAGGACCTGGCCGCGGGCCTGGCCCAGAATGTCGTCATGCCCGCCCGCTCCGCCGCCCAGCCTGGTTTCCGTGTCGCTCACTGGTCCCGCTCCTTCTGCCATGCGTTGGTCTCCCGGAACACTGCCGGATCGAAGCAGCCGCCGAGAGACGGGGCGAGGCCGCCACGGGCCAGGCTAAGGAACGCGGCTGGGCTGAGTTGCCCCGCACCCGCTGTGAGCACGCCGTCCAGCCGCCGCCCGGGACTGAGGACTTCGAGGTCGGTGAGGTTATTTCGTTGTGTTATTCCTGGGTTTTCTGGCCATGATCCCAGGACCAGCCCGGCCAGCGTAATCCCGCGGGCGGTCAGCGCTTCCAGGGTCAGCGCGGTGTGGTTCAGTGTGCCGAGCCCGGCCGCCGTCACGACCAGGACCGGAGCACCGAGGGCGAGCGCCAGGTCGGCGATGGTGCTGCCCGCCGGGTCATACC
>OCZU010003013.1_pt1 | contig 10672 bp, 10 predicted proteins | sample 1539001 | NCBI WGS metagenome assembly OCZU01 (sample SAMEA3539306, study PRJEB22396) | soil metagenome | biome: tundra; feature: field; material: soil | place: USA | collected 2010-05 | depth 0.15 m | reverse complement strand
CACCCGGTACAAGGTGGCCGCGTCGTTCGCCACGGTGGGCATCATCCTGGCCGCGGTCTACATCCTGTGGATGTACCAGCGCACCATGACCGGCCCGGTGCGCGAACAGGTGGCCCGGATGCCCGACCTGGGGGCCAGGGAGCTGTGGGCGGTGGGGCCGCTGATCGCGCTGATCATCGCGTTCGGTGTCTACCCCAAGCCGCTGCTGGACATCATCAATCCCGCGGTACACCAGACGCTGGTGCAGATGCACGCCACTGACCCGGTTGCGCCCCACCAAGCACCGAACAGTGCACTCAGCCAGAAGGGAACGAGCCCGTGACCGGGATCTCTGGCCCCCTCGCGGCGGCGGAGATAGCGCCGCCGCACATCGAGTACAGTCAGCTCTCGCCGATGCTGCTGGTCTTCGGCCTCGCCGTGGCCGGGGTACTCGTCGAGGCCTTCGTTCCCCGCGCCCAGCGGCGCGCCGTCCATCTCGTGCTCACGCTGGGCGGCCTCGCCGCGGCGTTCGCCCTGACTATCCTGGTCGCCACGACTTCGTCGCTGTTCGTCGACGGCAGCCCCGGGCACATCGCGGCGATGGGCGCGGTGGCGGTCGACGGGCCGACCCTGTTCATCTGGGGCACGATCGTCGTGCTCGCCTTCGTCAGCGTGCTGCTCATCGCCGAGTCCTCGCACGACGTGAGCCCGTTCGCGGCCCAGGCCGCCACCATCCCGGGCAGCGTCGAGGAGCGTGAGGGGCTGCTGGCCGGAATCACGCACACCGAGGTCTACCCGCTGACCCTGTTCGCGGTCGGCGGCATGCTGCTGTTCCCGGCCTCCAACGACCTGCTCACCATGTTTGTCGCGCTCGAAGTGCTCTCACTCCCGCTTTACCTGCTGTGCGGCATGGCGCGGCGGCGCCGGCTGCTCTCGCAGGAGGCGGCGATGAAGTACTTCCTGCTCGGCGCCTTCTCCTCGGCGTTCTTCCTGTTCGGCGTGGCCATGCTGTACGGGTTCTCGGGCTCGGTGTCCCTGGCGGCCATCGCGTCCGCGGCGTCCTCGAACACCGGCAGCTCCACGCTGCTCTACGCGGGGATCGCGCTGCTTGGCCTCGGATTGCTGTTCAAGATAGGCGCGGTGCCGTTCCAGAGCTGGAAGCCGGACGTCTACCAGGGCGCCCCCACGCCAGTGACCGCGCTGATGGCGTCGTGCACCCTGGTCTCCGCGTTCGGTGCGCTGCTTCGCGTGTTCTATGTCGCATTCGGCAACCTGACCTGGGACTGGCGGCCGTTCATGTGGGTGGTGGCCATCCTCACCATGGTCGTCGGCGCGATCATCGCGATCACCCAGACGGATGTGAAGCGGCTGCTCGCCTACTCCTCGATCGCCCACGCCGGGTTCGTCCTGACCGGGGTGATCGCCGCGAGTGCGGCGGGTCTGTCCGGGAGCCTCTTCTACCTGGCCGTCTACGGCTTCACGACCATCGGCGCGTTTGCGGTGGTGACCCTGGTGCGTGACCCGACCGGTGAGGCGGCGCACCTGTCCAGCTGGGCCGGGCTGGGGAAGCGCTCGCCGTTGGTGGCGGGTATCTTCGCCTTTTTCCTCCTGGCCTTCGCCGGGATCCCGCTGACCAGCGGGTTCACTGGGAAGTTCGCGGTCTTCCAGGCCGCGCTCGCGGGTGGGGCCTTGCCGCTGGTCATCGTCGGGGTGCTGAGCAGTGCCATCGCCGCGTTCTTCTACGTGCGGGTGATCGTGCTGATGTTCTTCAGTGATCCGGCCCCGGGCGGCCCCGCGGTGGTGGCGCCCGGCCTGTTCACCGGGGTGGCCGTGGCTTTCGGCGTCATCACGACCCTGGTTTTCGGCATCATCCCGCAGCCCCTGCTCAGCCTCGCGAACCATGCGGCTCTTCATCTGTTCGTGCGCTGACGCGGCTCCCGGAATGTCCGGGGTGTCCGCGCCCGCGGCGACGGGCATATCTGGGGTTACCGACGACTGGGAGCCCGCGTGATCACTGCTGTCCCCGTGGAACTGAACGACGCCGCGCTCGCGGCCGAGATCGCTGATGGCCTGGCCTTGGTGGAGAAGTCCCTCGGCGCAGCGGCCCAGTCTCAGGAGAGGCTGCTCGCCGACGCGTCCCGGCATCTCATCGACGCCGGGGGCAAGCGGTTCCGGGCCATGCTCGTGCTGCTGGCCGCCCAGTTCGGCAACCCGCGTGACGAGCGGGTGGTTCCCGCGGCGGTGGCGATCGAACTGACCCACCTGGCCACGCTGTACCACGACGACGTGATGGACGAGGCGGCCATCCGGCGAGGCCACGCGAGCGCGAACTCCCGGTGGACCAATACCATCGCCATCCTTACCGGGGATTTCCTGTTCGCCCGTGCCTCGCAGATCCTCGCCGATCTCGGTGACGAGGCGATCAGGATCCAGGCGGAAACCTTCAGCCGGCTGGTGAGCGGCCAGATCGCCGAGACCATCGGTCCCGCGCCGGGGCAGGATCCCCTCGCGCACTACCTCCGGGTGGTGACGGAGAAGACCGGGTCGCTGATCGCTACCGCGGGCCGGTTCGGCGCGATGTTCTCCGGCGCCCCGCCCGAGATCGCCGCGCGGATGGAGCCTGCCTGCGCGGCGATCGGCATCGCGTGGCAGTTGTCCGACGACATCCTGGATGTGGCCAGCGAGTCCGCGCAGTCCGGTAAGACGCCCGGTACCGACCTGCGTGAGGGCATCCGGAGCCTTCCTGTGCTGCACGCCCTCCGGGGCGCCTGGGGCGGCGATGAGCGGCTCCGCGACCTGCTGCTCACCGCCGACCTGACCGACGAGCCGCTGCACGCGGAAGCGCTCCGGCTGCTCCGTGCCCACCCCGCGATGGAGGCGGCACGCGCCGACCTGCGGTTCTGGGTCAAGGCGGCGCGTGACGAGATCTCGGCGCTGCCGGACGTTCCCGCGAGGGCCGCTTTCGAGAAGCTCTGCGACTATGTGGTCGACCGCACCGGCTGACCGCCCGCGGCGGGGCGTGCCCGGTCCCGGCCCGGCCCTAGCTTTACATCCATGCCGTCCTCACGGTGCGCCCGGGCGCTTCCGGGGCCTCACTCCCCGCCCGCCTCCCCTTCCCCCTTCATTGCACCGCTCCGGCCCGCGGCGCCCGTGATCCGCAGCCAGTACCCGACGGGGAACAGCCGGACGTTCAGGTGCTCGTCCGCCAGCCCCCACAGCCCACGGCGGGCGAACAGGGCCACGAGCATCGCGACCAGGCCCAGGATGATCAGGTACCACGCGTTGTACGAGGCCAGCGTCTGCTGTAGTACCAGGTACACCGCGGTGCCGATGATCGGCCCCTCGATCGTGCCCAGCCCGCCGATGATGGTCGCGAACGCCATCTCCGCGGTCCACTGCACGCTGAACACCCCGCTCGGCTCCACCTGGAGCTGGCTGATCGCCAGCACCGCGCCCGCAGCGCCGCAGCCGGCGCCTGCCACCACGAACACCAGCAGCCTGGCCAGGCCGACCCGCGCCCCGGAGCTGCGCGCGGCCACCTCGTCGTCGCGGATGGCGGTGAGCACCAGGCCGAGCCTGCCGCGCAGCAGCAGGTAGATGGCGGCCAGGGCCACTACCGTGACGGCCAGCCCGGCCCAGTAGGTATACGCGGTGAGCAGCGCCGGGCTCAACCCGGACAGGCCGGGCAGCGGCATGCCGGTCCCGCCGCCGATCGAGGAGAACTTCTCGATGATGAGCATGACGGTCGCGGCGAGCACCCAGGTGGCGATCGCGAAATACCCGCTGCGCAGCCGGGAGACCAGCCACCACAGTGGCAGCGCCGCGACGCCGCAGCCGATCGCGGCGACGGGCAGCGCGGCGAACGGCGAGGTGCCGTGGATGGCGAGGATCAGCACGAAGTACGCGCCGAGCCCCACGAACGCCTGCTGCCCCACCGACACCAGGCCCGCGTATCCCGCCAGCAGGTTCCACATGCTGGCCATCGTGAGCACGGTGAACGCCTGCACCATGATGGTGGTGGTGCCCGAGTACACGATGTAGGGGAACAGCGCGAGCACGACGACGACGATCAGCGCGCCCGCCCCGGTCCAGGCAACGTTTCTGCGCGACCGGGTGACCCGGAATTTTTCTGCCGAACGAGCGGTGGTTTTCGCGGCCAAGCTCACGACTGTGCCCTCCGGGTGATAAGGCCCTGCGGGCGCAGCACGAGCACGGCGAGGAACACGATGTACCCGGCGAGGACCTCGTCGGAGATGTTGATCTGGGCGCCGATCTGCTGGGCCACGCCGAGCACCACGCCGCCGAGCAGGGTGCCCCACAGCGAGCCGAGCCCGCCGATCACCACCGCCGCGAACGCGAACAGCAGGATCGTGTCGGTGCCCGTGGTCGGCTGGAGCTGGGAGTACATGCCGTAGGCGATGCCGGCCAGCGCCACGGTGCCGAACGCGACCGCCGCCGCGATGCCGAACACGTGCCGGTAGTCGGCCCCGGCCAGTTGCGCCGCCTCCCTGTCGTCGGCCACCGCGCGGATCAGGCGGCCGTACTTGGACGCGGAAAGGAAGTACTGCAGCCCGAGCAGCACCACCACAGCGACCGCGAAGACGACCACGAGCAGGTAGCCGATCTGGATCTGCGACCCGAGCTTGAAGGAGCCGCTGACCAGGGCCAGCCCGGTGCCGATCCCGCGGCTGTTGGCGGTGAAGAACTGGAGCAGGCCGTTCTCGATCACCACCGACAGGCCGAAGGTGACTATCAGTGTGGTGAGCACGCTGCGGTCGAGCGCGCTCTGGATGACCGTGCGCTGCAGCATGTAGCCGAGCAGCGCCATCACCGGTACCACGATGAGGAAGGACCACAGCACGGGGATGTGGGTGACGGCGATGACCCCGACAGCGACGTAGCCCGCGACCACGGCAAGATCCCCGTGCGCGAGGTTCACGACCTTCATCACCCCGAACATCAGCGACAGCCCGCAGGCGAACAGCGCGTACAGGCCGCCGGTCAGCACCCCCTGGATGATGGCGTTTACCCAGGCCACTACGGCTCACTCCCTTCGCCGGGCATGGTATAGCCCGGGGGGACACTGTGCTCCCCGGGGACACCCCGGACCCCGGTGGCCCCAGACCCCCCCGAGGGGCCCGAGGCGGTGCCCGCCAGGCCGAAGTAGGCCGCCTCGACCTGGTCCGCGGTGACGTCGGCGGGCCTGCCCTCCAGGGTGGTCCGGCCCTCCAGCAGGCAGTGGATGTGCGATGCCACCCGCAGGGCCTGGCTCACGTCCTGCTCGACGAGCAGCACGGTGAGGCCGGCCGCCAGGATCTGCGGCAGCATGCCGTAGATGCGCTGGACGACCACGGGCGCCAGGCCGAGCGACAGTTCGTCGAGCAGCAGCACACGGGGGTTGGCGACGAGTGCCCGGCCGATGGCGAGCGTCTGCTGCTCACCGCCGGAGAGCTGGGCGGTGAGCTGGTTGCGGCGCTCTCGCATCCAGCCGAACATCTCGTACACCCGCTCGATGGTCCACGGGCCCTGCCGCGCGTACGTCGCGCCGACCTGCAGGTTTTCCTCGACGGACAGCGACCCGAACAGCCGCCTGCCCTCCGGCACCATGACGATCCCTTGAGTGGCCCGGCGCTCGGGCCGCAGCCTGGTCACGTCCTTGCCGTCGAACAGGACCGAGCCCGTCGTCGGGTGGTGCAGGCCGGCGATCGTGCGCAGCAGCGTCGACTTGCCCGCGCCGTTCGCGCCGATGATCGCGTAGACCTCGCCGGGGAACACCCGCAGCGAGATTGCGTCAAGGGCCCGGAGCTGCCCGTGGTGCACGACCAGGCCGCGGACCTCGAGCAGCGGCGTGTCGCTTTCCGGCCGCTCCCCGCCCACCTCCCCATCCCCCTTCGCTGCCGATACGGTCACGGCTCGCTCCATTCCCCACCCACCGCCCCATCCCCCTTCACTGCCGGGGGTGCCTCCAGGGACCCGCCGGCCAGCGCCGCGGTGACCTCGGTGCCGAGGAAGACCTCGCGGACCGCAGGGTTGGCCAGCACCGTGGCCGGCTCGCCGTCGCCGACGAACTTGCCGCCGGCCAGGCAGATCAGCCGGCTCACCACGGGGGTGAGCGCGCGCACCACGTGCTCGATCCAGATCACCGCCGTGCCCTCGGCATTGACGCTGCGGACGATCTCGACAAGCTGGGCGACCTCGGGGTCGGTGAGGCCGCCTGCCACCTCGTCGAGCAGCAGCAGCGTGGGCTGCGTGGCGAGGGCGCGGGCCAGTTCCAGCCGCTTGCGCTGCAGCAGGCCGAGCCGCTCGGCGGGCACGTTCGCCTGGCCGGACATGCTGGTCCGGTCCAGCGCCTCGACCGCCGCCGCGTAGCTGGCCCGCCGCCGCAGCCCGCCGCCCTGCTGGGCGGCGACGAGCAGGTTCTCGAACACTGTCATGTCCCCGAACGGCCGCGGCACCTGGTACGTGCGGCCGACGCCCAGCCTGCACCGCGCGGCCGCATCCAGCTTGGTGACCGTGCGCCCGCCGAAGCGGATCTCGCCCGCGCCGGGGGCGAGGTCCCCGGAGATGAGGCCGAACAGGCTCGTCTTGCCCGCGCCGTTCGGCCCCACGATCCCGACAGTGTCCCCCGGACCGACGGCCAGCGAAAGATCCTCCGCGATGACGATCCGGCCGAACCGCTTCGTCACGTGATCGAACTCAACCAGCGGGCCCGTCATCCGGTCACGAGTTAGTCGGCTTCAGGTCGGCGGTGATCTTCGCCTGCGGCTGCAGCGTGTTGTCGACGACCTGCATCTCCAGCGGGTACTTGGTTCCCTTCTGCCACTGCACGCCGACCGGTGGGGTGATCGCCACGCCCGGCGCCGGCCCGCCGGAAGCGAAGTCCAGCGGCCCGGCCAGCGCCTGGATGTCCACCTTGTGGATGGCGTCGGCGACCTCGGTCTTGTCGTGCGGGTCGCTCACCGAGGTGAGGGCCGCGTGGGCGGCCTCGAAGAGGCTGTAGTTGCTGATATTGGAGTTCCACTGCCCGTTGGTAGCTGCCTCGAACTCGTTGGCCATCTGCTGGCAGGTCTCCCCCGTGAACAAGGACTTCCACGGCAGCGACGGCGCCCACCAGGCGTCGGTGGCCACGTTCTCCACCAGGTTCCCGAGCGCGTAGGCGTCGGTCGGGAACAGCAGCACCTTGGCCACGGTCGCCAGCTTCGGCCTGAAGCCCTGCTGCACCGACTGCTTCCACATGGTGGCGAAGTCGGGCGGCAGCGGCACGTTGGTGAAGAAGTCGGCCTTGTCTGCCTTGAACTGGGAGATCATCGAGGAGTAGTTCGTGGTCCCGTCGGGGTAGGGCGAGGACATCTCGAACGTGTAGCCCGCCGCCTTGGCGATCGGCGGGAACACTGCGCGGAACGCGTTGCCGTCCGAGTCGTTGGGGAACGCGGCGGCGACCACCTTGTCGGTGTTGAACTGGGCGTGGATCCGGTCCCACATCGGGATGAAGGCCTTGACCAGGTGCTCGGCACCAAGGAAGAACATCACCACGTACTTGGGCTTGAGCGTCGGCTTCTGCGGGTTGCCCCCGAGGTTGATGTACCAGGACTCCCACGGGATGTTCGAGCAGATCAGCGGCGTGCCGAGCGATTCGGCCTGGCTGGCCACCGCGTTGACGGTCTCCGGCGTGGACGACGCCAGCAGCAGATTCACGCCGTCGCTCAGGATGGCCGTCTTGGCCAGGTCCCCGGCCCGGGTGACGCTGGACTGGCTGTCGTAGGACTTGATGGTGACAGAGTAGGTCTTGCCGCCGATCTTGAACCCGTTCTTGTACGGGGTGGTCTGCTTGATCTTGGAGATCACCCAGTTGTCTGGCGCACCGAACCCGGCCAGGTCACCGGTGAGCGGGTGGATCCAGCCGATCGTGATGGCCTTGGTGCTGCCCGACCCCGAGCTGGCGCCCTTGATGCCGGAGCTGCACGCCTGGAGCAGCCCGCCGGTCCCCATGACGGCCGCGCCGGCGCCGGCCGCGCGCAGCAGGCCCCGTCGGCTGATACTGCCGGCCGGGCTAGTGCTGTCGGATTGTGCAGTCTGGTCACTCATCCGTAATCGATCTCCTTATGAGGCCGCGCCGGAGGGCGCGGACCTCGGTGCGGAACGCCTGGTGTGCGGGCTCTTATCGCCTTTGCTTGGTAGACTGCTGCTCGCTTGGTGAAGCATGCTTTGCGGAGCGCCGCCGTACGGAGACCGCCCGGCAGCGGCGCCGACGGATGGGTGTCTCGTTCGCTCTGCGAACGATCGTGCAAAACTTGAACAGCATGCCACCATGCCTGTCCGCGGATAGTCAACGGCCGTTATGCAACTGTTGTCACCGGCCAGAAGCATAGGGCCAGGCTGAGCTGGGTCGCATCTACGGCCTGTTCCGCGAGCTGCTGGCGGCAGGGCTCACCGTGCTCCTGGTGGAGCAGGATGTCAGCCAGGCACTGCGGCCTGTGGGGGCTGATCACCGAGCGCGCGCACATCCGGCTATTCCCGGTGGGCTACTGGCTCTGGCAGGAGGGCGAGGCCCGGCCACGGCGCCGGGGAACATCACGGGGCCGGAGACGCTTGTCCCGGGTGCGGATCCATATCTGACAGGATCCGAAGGAGGACAACGGTGAGCATCTTCGGTTCTCACAAGACACGGATGGTCGCGCCCGAGGCTGCGTTGCCCGGACGGTCCACGCCCATGGCGGTGCCCGCCCGGCACGAGGTGCTTGGCACCCCGCTGCGGCCGCCCTACCCGCAGGGCATGCAGGTGGCCGGCTTCGCGCTCGGCTGCTTCTGGGGCGAGGAGCGTACATTCTGGGAGACGCCTGGCGTCTACTCGACCTCGGTCGGCTACGAAGGCGGCATCACGCCCAATCCGACCTACGAGGAGGTCTGCTCGGGGCGGACCGGGCACGCGGAGACCGTCCGCGTGGTCTTCGACCCCGCCAAGGTCTCCTACCGTGATCTGCTCAAGGTTTTCTGGGAGTCGCACAACCCCACCCAGGGGATGCGCCAGGGCAACGACGCTGGCACGCAGTACCGTTCGGTGATCTTCTACGGGTCTGACGAGCAGCGGGCGGCAGCCGAGGAGTCACGCGCGGCTTACCAGAAGAAGCTGGCCGAGGCCGGTTACGGGGAGATCACCACGGAGATCGTGCCCGCGGGTGAGTTCTATTTCGCCGAGGGTTACCACCAGCAGTACCTTTCGAGCAACAAGAACCCGAACGGGTACTGCCCCGCAAACGGCACGGGCGTGTCGTGCCCGGTCGGCGTAGTCCGCGCCGACGGCTGAGGCGCGCTGAGTGTCCGTCTGGCTACATGGGCAGGCATGGCCCTGCTTATGTAGCCACAAAATTGTGATACTTTGAGTCTATGACCATCACGGATCCGCACACGGTTGGCTTGCGTGATCTGCGGCACCACACGAGTGAGGTGCTTTCGCGGGTGCGGCACGGCGAGACGATCGACGTTACTGAGCATGGGCGGCTCATCGCCCGTATCGTCCCGGTCGGGGACCGCACGCCAACACCGATCCTGGCGCGCCTGGTCGCGTCTGGGCGTGCGACGCTCGCCCGTAGGCCCGGCTACCGTCCCCGTATGCGGCCAGCGGATGGCACTGACAAGCTTTCCGAGACCCTCGCGGCGATGCGGGACGAGGAACGCTGGTGAGCCTCTACTACGCCGACACCTCCGCAGTGATCAAGCTCCTTGCGGAGGAGACTCACTCGAAGGCTTTCGCGGCGTTCTACGACAGCCACGCAGATGCCGAGTGGGTGAGTTCCGCGCTGCTGCGGATCGAGGTCACCAGGGCTGTCGCGCGCGCTGTGCCCGCGCTGCTTCCCGACGCCCGGGACCTGCTGTCGGCCTTTTCCTGCATCGCGATTGATGACGAGATCGTGGAAGCGGCGATGGACGAGCCTGACCGTGCTCTCCGCTCTCTCGACGCCATCCATCTCGCCACGGCGCGCATCGTCGGACCGGACCTCGATGGCCTTGTCACCTATGACATACGCCTCACAACCGCCGCGAGTGATGCTGGGCTGGCCGTCGTGTCGCCGCAGGACTGATCTCGCACGAGTTCCGACAGGCGGCACTACCACCAGCAGTATCTTTCAAGCAATAAAAACCCTAACGGGTACTGCCCCGACCACGGGACCGGCGTAGCCTGCCCGATCGGGGTCGTGCCGGCTAGTGGCCCGATCATCGCCGTGAAGGCGGAGAACTGATCTAGCTGGGCGCGTTCTTGCCTGATCGTGAGTGCTTGTGGCGGGTCTCAGGGTTCGCGTGATCGCGGCTCTGCGGCGCACATCAGGCACAAAAAAACGACGGCCCCTTGCGGGGCCGTCAGGCCGGTCCGTAGACCGGCGGGGTTGGCATCAGTATAACCAGAGTCCGTCAAGCTATGTTCCGAGGAGCACCGTGGCCACCGTCATCGCCTACGTAGACGGGTTCAACCTCTATCACGGGCTCCACGACAAGTATGGGCGGCGTTATCTCTGGCTTGATCTCGGCCGCCTCGTCCAGCGGCTACGACCCAGCGACCACGTAGTTGCGGTCCGCTACTTCACCGCTCTGGTGCGGGACGACGCGTCGGCGCTTGCCCGCCAGCGGACCTATCTTGATGCGCTCAGCGCTCGCAGCGGCACCGTCGAGATCATCCTCGGCCGCTACCAGACCAAGA
>OCZU010003012.1_pt1 | contig 10674 bp, 4 predicted proteins | sample 1539001 | NCBI WGS metagenome assembly OCZU01 (sample SAMEA3539306, study PRJEB22396) | soil metagenome | biome: tundra; feature: field; material: soil | place: USA | collected 2010-05 | depth 0.15 m | reverse complement strand
GGGTCTGAGCCAGTCCCAGGGTCTGAGCCAGTCCCAGGGTCTGAGCCAGTCCCAGGGTTTGAGCCAGTCCCGGGGTTTGAGCCAGTCCCGGGGTTTGAGCCAGTCCCAGGGTTTGAGCCACTCCCAGGGTTATATGTTACCGTGGCAGCTGCCTCCATTAGCGTGGCCGTCACCATTAAGTTGGTACCAACGTCCATCAAGGGTGGGTCATGGGTATAGTACCCCCCCAAATAAATCACTCCGCCAGCGATAAGTATCCCGGCGGGCCAGCCAATGTGCATCCCCCCATCGGGGTCAACATAGCCCGGAAACCCATTAGGATATGTTTCTAACCCGTTGGGATCGATAAAATTCAAAGCATTATTTCCACAGAACCGATAAAGATGCGTAGGATCGCCTTTGAACCGAATTGGATCCGTCTGCATGAAAACGCCCATAGATGGCAGCTGCGCTCGATTGCGATAATCGTTCAGACCCGTGGCCTGCGTCCAAAGCTGCCCGTGAAAAAGATGACGGATATCGTGAGTCGAAGCGCCGATCTGTGTTCCGCTGGCATTATAAAATGTCGGCTGACCGGTTCGACTGTAGGTATAGCCTTCCAACAAATTACCACTCGCATCACTTACGTGCGACGTGTTGCCCAAGGCATCCTGAAAATAAAGAACGTTGCCTGCGCTGTTTATGCGCTCCAGGATTTCGCGCTTCGCTCCATAAACATAAGAATTAGTCGGAGTACTCGCGCCGGGCGCAAATTCCTCGATCAGATTCCATCCATCCCACACATTATATGTCGTAACTCCGTTCAACGTCTGGCTGATCTTGCGATTCAAGCCATCATACTTGAACGTTTCCGTCGTTCCCGTGCTGATCATCCGGTTCTGCGCATCGTACGTGTAGGTTCCTCCATTGTAATTTGTGAGGTTGCCGTCGTTATCGTAAGCGACGGATAACCCATTAAAGGTTGTGTATTCGTTGAGGTTGTTGGTAGCATAGGTTCCCGCCCCGTTTACACCTGTGCGATTGCCGTTTGCATCGTAATCAAAGGTCGTGCCTACGCCGCTGATCGTCTCCGTATCGGACTGTTCTGCTAAATCATAAGTGTACGTTTTGGGGGTGCCACCGTCCTGCTGAATTGACGTGCGGTCGTCCATGACATTGTATTGGTAATCAAAAGTTCGCGTCGTCCCTAAGGTGCGTGATAGATGAGTCGCGAAATTCATTGCATTAAATGTAGCGCTTGTCGTAACAACCCCTCCTTCAGTGTCGCTATAAACGTCACCGTCCGCATCGTAAGAATAAGTCGCGGGGTAGTTCGATGCGCTTGTATCGTGAACGGAAGCGACTTGGTTGCGATTTGTGTAGGCGTATGAAAGGGCGTCGCTTCCAGGATACCCAATAGTGGATCGGTTAAGATCCGGGTCGTAGGTATAGTTGACGATGCGATGCATGTTCTCATTTGTCGCCCACTCCTCCTGACTTTTTAGCGTGTTGTCATCGAAATATGCATCGTTGATCGTTGCGTTAGAGTTGGCGATCTGGGTAACGCGTGACGCGTCATCATAAGCAATCGTTTGCGATGCTGTCGTACCGTCATTCCAGCTAAAGCCGGTTTGACGATTACGGATGTCGTAGGAAAAGGTCTGAACGCTGCTTTCTCGATTGGCAAGCGTCGCCAGATTTCCGGCCGTGTCATAGCTCCAAGCTTCCGTCCCGACGAAAGAAGCCGCGTCCGGCGGATAGGTAATACTTAATTTTCGCGCCATTAAATCATAAGCATAGCTGTACGAGGAAGTACTGCTTATGGCGACAAGATGGGGATCCTGCATTGTGTGTAACAAGCCGGCCGTGGTATACGTGTACTTCGTGACTGCAGCCGGATCGGGATCCTGCGGAGCGGTCTTTTGTGTCAGCCGATTCATGGAATCGTAAACATTGGTGATGAGCTGATTGTTCGCGTGGCGCGTCGTCAACGTATTGTTGGCTTGGTCCAAGAGGTAACTGGTCGTGTGGCCATTGCTGTTCTTATGCGGCGTAGTTGGGTCGTTGACCATCGCATCATCCACATTAACGAGACGATTCTGCTGGTCATAGTAATTCTGTGTCAGATTGCTCTTGGGGTCAGTTATCTTCGTCAAATTACCGTTATTATCGTAGACAAACGTCGTGGTCGCCGCATCGGACGTACCATAGCCAGCTGTAACGGAAGATTTAAGAAGATCATTGTCGTAAATCGCCTTTGTGATCTTTCCGCTGGGAAGCGTTAGCCGTGTTGGGTTAGGATCTGTATGCGTATAATCCGTGGCCGAACCGCCGGTATGATCATAAGACGACGACGTGGGACTCGGGCTGGAACCGCCCGAGGGTGGCGGCAATGTCACGCTCGCCACGCGCTTGTAATCATCGTAGGTAAATGAGGTCTGCTTTTGCAGTTCATTCGATAAAGACGCAAGGGTGCCGCTCGGATTGTAAACGCTCGTAACCGGATGAATAACACCCGGAGATGTTTTCGTCAGAAGCTGCCCCCGATTGTTGTACGTAGTACTAGTGGCATTATTCCGGGCATCCGTAATCGACTGTAATCGGTCGAGCGAATCGTAAGTATACGCCAGGCTAGGAGTCGCATTGGTGGGGACAGAGGGATTTTGCGGGTCAGCGGTCAGGAGGTGATAAGCGTCTCGGTATTGAGTAAGGAGACCGCGGCTATCATATGTGTATGTCACTAAGCCTGCTGCCTTCAGCCGATGTTGCAGCACCTGACCAAAGCTGTTGTAGGTATAGGTTTCTGTCCCGCTATCTGGATAATTGATGGTCGCAAGGCGTTTGCTTGTGTCACGAAGATAGGTCAATGACAACCCGCGCTTGCGCGTGTTTCCGCGTGCGCGGCCGTTCCTCGTTTTGTTTGCGTACGTGTAAATGTAATAGGGATTATTTGCATCGCGATTATTGGGGTCCGGGCAACTCGAACTGCCATAGACTGCCTGCGTTGTGGCTTGTCCAAGACCAAGGGCGGTGTCAGAGGGCGTCAACGGATACGTTGTTACCGTTGGATTACCGGTCCAAGGGTCATTTGTGAATGCTGTCGTATTACCATTTCGATTGGTAAGAGACTTAATGAAACCCTTTGAATCGTAGGCTTTTGTCGCACTGATTCCCTTAAAGTCAGTTGAGCTCGTTAAGTCATAACTGGTATAAGTGAATGTTCGAGTCGGCCCATCGCCTCGGGTCTCCGTGCGAGTGCTCGTACCAGTAACAGTAAGGCTTGAGACTGCAGCGCCTACGTTCGTGCCATCGAAATAGTTCTCGCTTTGCAATTGGCCATAAACCCCGTTCGTAACAAAGGTGTAGGCAATCTTCCACATCGGCCCTTCGTACATGGGATCGATGGCCGTTTTTATGAGGGGCCACCCGCTAGCCAGGTTGTTGTCGTTTTGATATGAGTAAGTAGCTGTTATACTGTCGGGATAAGTAATACTCGTCAGAGCAGAGTAGTTAGTGCCACTCGCTGAGTAGGTGGAATATACGTAGGTAACGGTTCTACCTTTCAAGGTTGAGGTCATCCACTCTTCAACCCGATCTACAACAGTGTCATTCGCCGGGCCCGTCTTGTAGAAGATCTTAAGCATGCGACCGGCGGGCTCAGTAATTGTCATGCTGCCATCGGCGGGATACGTGACCGTGGTAATTTGGCCATAGGGATCGATGATCCCCATAAAAGTGAAGGTATACGTATAGATCACCCAACCGTCTGGTGTGGTGTCCTCTATGTCGACACTTGCCTGGAACCATATTTTCCCGCCATCAGGTAGATGGAGATAACAATCTCCACCAAAACCATTCGCGTCGAAGCGGTCGCGAACACCAGCGGGCCCCCTTTCGTAGGGATCAGTTCCTTGCGTCGAGAAAAAAACGACGCGGCCATCCGGGTAACAAACGGTGCAACCGGTGGGCTTCCAATTTGCCAAATTAGTGCGGTGTGTGATGGGATCAATGCTCCATTGGTAGTTGTGGGTCCAACCTCCAGCCTTACCGAAGGCCATATAAGTGAGGCCACGGCTGTTCATCGTGCGGGTAAAGGCTAACGGGTACGATCCAATTCCATTAGCCACCGAGATATCAGTGATCGAGCGAAAGGCGTTCGATGTAAACGGGTCATAAGAACATCCTGTCGTCACGTTCCCGTTGAATTGCCCACAAGGCCCATTTGGGTTGTTGTCTCCAACGCCCGCGCGAACAAAATTCGACAGAAGAACGCAACTGGCCGTGATCAGCACCGCTGGCAACCCGCGAAAGAAAGAAATATTCATAGAAGACTCCTAAAGCGTCAGTTAATGGTGGATGGATTCGCCGCTGGATTCGATTGGTCGAGGATCCAAAATTGAAGCCCAATTTCCTGCGCTCCATCGTGCAGAATTACGCGGTGCATTCCCGGTTCTCCACTTGCCTGGAAGGTGAAGCTAGTTGTGTTATCGGCCGCGACGATCAATGGCCATCCCGCGGCGCTGATATGCCCGCCGTCTAGAGCCTCAATGGTAATCGAGTGGCCCACTTTCATGGCGGCAAACTTTACCGATACGCTCACAATTTGATTCGGCAGCAATCCAACGCGATCTGATATTCTTCCTGTGCTATTTACCGTGACCGCTTGGTTTGTTGCGACGCCAATGGTGGTCGCGGCATCAATCTGAGGCTTTGGTGCGTAGGGCGCAGTTGGCGGTGCCGCCGGAACCGAAGTCTGCGCTAGCAGTTCGCTGTTCCCGACGCTGAAGGCGACAAGTGCGCTCGCCAGTGAGAGCGATATGAGCGTTTTCCTTTGGTGTTTCATCATATTCAATCCTTCTAGTTTCATGTGCGTAAGAAAAAGGGTTCGTGGAATCGAGCCCGTGTTTAAACGCCTGGATGAGTTCGCACCAGAGAAACAGTTTAGGAACAGTTAGAAAATAGAACCCGCATTCTTACAAAACCGTGGCCGCGCGTTTCAATTACGATTACAGCAACGAAGAAATCGCCGAACGCTCCGAGGTATTGGCGCGGGATGCGCGCGAATTGCACGTCATCTTCAACAACAACTGCCTCGATTACGCGCCACGGGCTGCATCGCGATTGCGAGTGGCGTTGCGACAATTGTCGACGCCAGCGATTGAGATTGCCAACTGATTCAAAGTCAGCGGCAAAGCCAAATGATTCCGCATCAGTTTTCCGCGATTATGCGGGCAAGTCGAGCATCGCGGTACAACCTACGTCACGCTATGTACTTAGCTGCAGAATATAGAAGTGGTAGACGCAACGGACTAAGATTCCTTGGGTTGATTGGCAGTGATGGACTAAAGCTTCGCGCATATTTCACACGTTACGTTTATTCCAATGACGGATTTTGAATTGGAAATGCACTATTGAGCGACGGAGAGCGCGCTCGGACTCCCAGTAAAAAGGGGGCTTGAACAGCCTCCCCGGCGAGGGAACGATGGTAGCGGGGGTAATCACTTCACGGTCCAGCATATCCGCAAGCAACAAAATGTGGTGGGTCACAAAATCTTTTTGAGTGAAGAACTGCAGATGCCTTCCGGTATGCGATTGCGCCGGTAAACAAATAACGAGTTGCCCTCCGTCTTTCAGTGCCAAAATCATAGATCGAAGCGCCTTATTCCACAGTGCACCGAGGTCTAAAGCTTCTTGGTCTGTATTAAAGCCGTAAGGCGGGTCAGTCACGATCACGTCTAAGGAATCGCGAGCTAGGTCGCGGGCGTCCAAAGCAGCGATTGGTATTTCCAATTTCAACTTAGTGTTCTTTTCACACAGGGAATGAAGAGTTAGCGAACAACCTAAGGAATACTTGCTTTGAAAGATTTGGATATGTTCAGGAGGCAGGATTTCGTTCGGCGGTACCGGTTGCAATTGCTGACTACGAAGAGTCTCAAGTTCCTTAATTTGGCGCAGCAACTCCCGAGTTTCTTTGATATAGGCAGTCCTCCAGTCCTTGGCCAGCCTCTCAAAAGCTGCGACGTTTCTCAGCATAGTTCTGAGGGCTAGATAAAATACAATTCGATCGAACAACGTCTTTGACGAAAGTTCTTCCAACAAATCTGCGCGCACTTGGTGGTCAAGGGTGATGAATTCTTCAACGTGCCGAAAAGCCCAGTTGTACGGTGTCGTAAACTCGTCAGAGTATTCAATCAGCGGAGGGGATCCAACCGGCTCGGTTTCCGATTGCAGAAAATGAATCAGTCTATCAAGTCTCTCGCCAAGCGTTTTTAGGTCGGTTGAAGATTTGCTAAAGAAATCAAGATTATCACCGGCCAAAAGTGGAGCGACCGGTTCGAGATCACTACATTTTAAGGAGATGGATGAAAACTTTAGCCCTTCAAGCCACGTTGTGCCAGTCCCCACAAACGGATCTCCAAGGACAATAGGTCGCGTGTCGGACCAACCCGGACGTGTTAGGTTGATCATCGCGCCAAGAAGAGTATGTGGAATTGTGGTATGGGACACCCAGGCCGGTTTATTTTCATCGAAAATATGAAACGGATTTTCGTTAATTAGCCATTGGTCGTAGCAGATAAAATAACGTTGGGTACTCGCCCCATTAGAAGCGGCATCAATTGAGAAATCCGTAATAAGCCAGAGCGTACGGGAAGTGTCGACATCTCGGTGGTTACGAAATTCTTTGTGTTTTGTCCGAAAATTGCCGGGATCGGGTATTTCCAGTTGGGTCCTGTAGCGTTCCTTCATATCCTTCAAAACAGATACTAACGACGCCGGTCCCATCCAGAATTTCTCAATGAAGAGCTTTACACCGTCGAGTCCCTGTCGCAGCTCCGTCTCAAAATCGCGATCGTAACCAGTAAAGTCTTCATGGGCATAAACCGCAAAAAATACCCTTTTGTTTGGAGCAATATGGCGGGTTAGAAATTCGTCGATACTTTGAAAGAAATCTTCCTTTAACGTCTTTTCGATCCTACGAATGAACACGTTACGCCCGCATGAGTGAACGTAACCAGAAAAAGCGCAAATTGAGGATAAATCGAGTTCAACTCCGGGCGGAGTCATAACCGAACAAGAGGTAAAAAATGCATCAACAATAATGATTCGCTGCAAAAGCGGCCCGTACAGATCAGCAATCAGCTGAAACTTAAACTCTTCGTTCAGTGGGTTTAGCGTCAAAATAATCGACTTCAGCCATTCACGAATGGCTGCAGTCGAAATGAACTGTAGCTCGCGAGAAGGAGCGCCACCCGAAGTTGTGTACGCGCGGATCAAAGCTAAGAGTTCGCCCAATTGAATGTTCGTCGCCTTGAGGTTTCTTTTGAAGAGAAAGAAATAACCCGTACCTAGGCGTTTAAACCAATCCTTAAAGAAAAGGGCGAAATCGAATCCATTACGGCTGCTTTCGAACAGCGATTTCGCGAGAACAGCGTTAAACTGATTATCGATCTTCATGCTAGCGGACTTTCAAAACCTGTTGCGCAAGAGTGGCGACCTTTCTGCCCACCGAATATGAAAGCCAGCAAGCGATCGAAGAAATGATCCTAGAGACTCGTTACGGGTGTTGTTCATCTGGGAGGTTCGTCCTGCAAGATTTCAACCTCCCGGCGACGATTTGCCAATCACAATGTGTAAGAGTTTGTGCCAGATTGGCGATCCCTCTGCCTCTCAGCGCCAAAATTGTTAGAGGTTGCGTACCGCGCGATTTACCTAAAGGAATTAATTTACCGGATCGATATTCAATTTGACTCGCTATCCTACCACACGACTAATTGCTTCATTAATATTCGCCTTTTCCCGGTATTAGATTTCTTACTCCTCCGCGCGGATTGGGAACGTCGTCGTCGCGACGAGGGATAAGATGGATGTGAACATGCGGAATCGTCTGCCCAGCAGCTCGACCGTTATTGACGCCGATATTAAACCCAGTGACTGAGCCATCCTGCGCTTTCACTTCTGCCTGCCGCGCCGCCAGCAGGAACTCACAAGCGTTGCGTTCGGCCGGGGTCAGCGAGAAGTAATCTTCGGTGTGCCGCTTTGGAATGATCAACGAGTGAAGCGAAGTTGCGGGAAAACGGTCAAGCATACAGATCGCCAGAGAATTTGCCTCTAATACGTCGCCTTGTGGAATGTCGCAGAACACACAGCCCACTCCTCGTTGATCGTAAATAATTCTGTTATCTCGGAAGTCGGTCGCGTCTCGGTCACGCTTCATTGCGTTGCACGAGTAACAGAGCGCCTGGAGGTTTGATAGCTCGTCTGATCCGCCATGGTTCCTGGGCAAGATATGGTCGACTTCGAGTGCTTTTTCTTCGGCCGAGATGCCACAAAGCGCACATCGAAATTTAGCGTTCTTCAGGACTTCGTATCTCAGTGTCCCACTAAGCAGCGCCAGACTCCGGTTTCGATGCTCCCAGATGCGCTCACCGCGTTTTGAAACATACTCTGCCAGCTTCATCGCACAGAGCTCAATTAAATGTGCTTTTTCTTGCGGCTTCATTTCGTTGAACCCGTCCAAATGGAAATGCCCATTGTTCCAAGTCACAACCCCATGTTTTCGCAATACCCTGCCCACCATTCCAGAAGCGATCTGATCATAGTATTCGAGTTGACTTTGATCCTCACTCAGAATCGCGGCCGCTATGTCTCTCTTCGTGGCTGTCCCTGCTAGGCGTAAGAGCGTCATTAGCATCACCGGCTGGTACACATGCGACATTTGCATTCTATGCTGTATGAAGTCGCAGAGTTCAGTGTAGGTCATCAGGATCGCCAATTTGTTTGCGCACGTATCTAAGATTCCAAAGTGCTAGCAAGTTTGCCAGCACACACCAATGAAAAGCTCGCGCGAGTAGCTTAGCCGGCCACGAACACTTCAGTCTTGATGCGGCTGCATTAGCCAGTCTGCGATTTCTTCAAGAACGGATAACTTATTCGTGTGCCGCTCCCGCTGATCTAGTTCGCAGACTCTCCTGCCGCGAACACTTTGAGTTGTTCCTTAGTCCGGGCGCCCGAAGGAATTTTTCTCTTCTTATTAATCCGGCGCATAACTTTGGCAAGTTTCTCAAAGTTCTCAAATATCGACGAATCGTTCGAGACCCTCCGGAGATCTGCCACTTCTTGTGAACACATGTCCCAGTAGCACTCGATGTAATATGAATATGTGTCCCATATGACTTGTCGAGGAACCCAGCCTGTTTTTGTGTAAAGGCCAAGCTCTTCGAAAAAGGTAAATACGATTTGAGTTCCTAGCGTCAAAACGGGTTTGTTGCCCAAATGCGCTTCGCAGATTTTCTTGCGCTGTGAAACGACGTCAGTTGAGGTCCACCTCTCATTTAGTGAGGTTAAACTTCCCAGCATGTGAGCAGCTGCTGATATTCTCAGTTGTCCATAAATGAAGATGAGCGTTGCCGTCACGATGATAAACTGCATGAGACTCCAGAACCATTCGGAGCCCTTCCCGAATACTGTCCATTCTGTTTCGTTTACGAGCGATGCGTTCGGATAATGAAGTCGGAGCACGTAAACCGCGATTATTAGCAAAGCCAGCAAGAGGATTATCGAAATTGTTCGGCGCATGGCGCGGACGTCTAATCCGTTCTACTCAATCCGAGAGACATAGATTCGGTTTTGGGAAGGCATTCCACTACCTTCTTTACTACGAAATCTGAATACCAAAGTTCTCGAAAAGACGAAAAATGCTCTGGTTAGATTGCCGGCGCGAAGCCTGTCGTCGGCAGTTTTCCATTCATCTTCTCCCTTCCGCGACGAGCGCGGCGCTTGTTCAATGACTATGCAACGGTTGCACAACGGAATTCATCCTTAAGCTCCGCATGCAGCGCGGAATCTCCTCTCTACTGGTACTCCGTTTCGCAGCCGGCTCGAACGCCTGTTGCAAAGCTTCGTCAGAAGGAATCCGATAATCGAGAAGTGAGGTGCGAATGTCCGTCGCCACAATTTGTGAACGCCCGTTCTTGCGCGCCTGATATCGCGACTCTTGAATCGTTTCGGCCACCGCCGGTAAACGCATCTTGCACGTCAGCGCGTAGCCCACAATCATTTTGATAAAATCGCGCGGCGGAACGGGACCAGCGGTCTCCCATTGTTGCTGGCGAGAGTTCCATCTCATCTTCAGTAATTTCGAAGCGACCGCTTCCAAATCTCCTTTGGTCGGTGTGGTTGGCAGTTTCTTGTAGCGGCTGACACGATGTTCAAGCTGTTCACTTGTCCAGCCCGTTCGCTTTTCCACGCGAGCCTTGAGTTTCGCGAATTGATCCGTGCAGATAAGAGCAACCGGGACGTGATGATTGACGAGCGCCGTATTAATCCAATTGACCAGCTCAGGGTTGCAATTACTGCGCTGATGCTGTGGAAAAAGATAATGCGCCTCATCGATCGCAAGCATGAGACCAGTCTTGCGAAAGAACTCTTCTACCTTTAACTGCATATCGATCGATTTCCGGTTTGCAGAAGAAAGCCCGACCGCCGCGGCCAACTTCCGGAAGAAACCTGTCTTGTGGGAAATTCCACTTAAGCTAATAAAACGTACTTGTCCCTGATGCTGAGCGCACCACGCCTCCGCGGCAGTGGTCTTCCCGCTACCGGATTCGCCTTCGATTACGACCATTTTTTCGATCGCCAGGGCGTGATCCAAAGTTTCGAAAACTTCCGCTCCGATGCTAAACAAGTGTGGCAACG
>OCZU010003011.1_pt1 | contig 10674 bp, 18 predicted proteins | sample 1539001 | NCBI WGS metagenome assembly OCZU01 (sample SAMEA3539306, study PRJEB22396) | soil metagenome | biome: tundra; feature: field; material: soil | place: USA | collected 2010-05 | depth 0.15 m | reverse complement strand
ACTCGCACGCGGCTGCGTGCGATGGGTCCGCGCTGTCACGCGGTTCTCGCGCCCGCGGGGGAGGAGTGGCTTCCTCCCGCGCGGGTGGTCCATGTCAGCCGAAGCGCCCGCTGACGTAACGGGCCGTCTCCTCGTGCGCCGGGTTCTCGAAGACCTGCCTGGTCTCGCCGTGCTCGACCAGGCGGCCGTTGTTCAGGAAGATCGTGCGGTCGGCGACCCTGCTCGCCTGAGCCAGGTTGTGCGTGACGATCACGACCGTCAGCGCCGGAGCCAGGTTCCTGATCAGCGCTTCGATCGACTCGGTGGCGACCGGGTCGAGCGATGACGTCGGCTCGTCGAGCAGCAGCACCTCGGGGCCGATCGCCAGCGCCCTGGCCAGGCAGAGGAGCTGCTGCTGGCCGCCGGAGAGGCGGAACGGCGAGTCCTTGAGCCGGTCGTGCACCGCGTCCCAGAGCCCGACCTCGCTGAGCCGCTCCTGCGCGATCGCCTTCAGCCCGTGCCTGCTGGCCATCCGGTGCGCCTTCACCCCGGCGACGACGTTGTCCATGATCGACATGGGAAACGGGTTCGGCCGCTGGAAGAGCATGCCGACCTTGCGCCGCAGCGACATCAGCTCCACGCCCGGGTGCCAGATGCTCTTGCCGTCGAGCAGCACATCGCCAGCGTGCCGGTAACCGGTGACCTTGTCGTTCATCCGGTTGAAGGTGCGCAGCAGCGTCGTCTTTCCTGAGCCGGTCGGGCCGATGAGCGCGGTAATCGCGCCCCGCCTGACCTCGACGTTGATGTCGCTCAGGATCGCTTTCTGGCCGAAGCTCAGAGTCAGGTCGACGGCGTGCAGTGCCGTCGGGCCATCCGCGGTCCCGCCGCTCGCCACTCTTGCCCGGCCAGCGGCGATGACCTGGCCTTCCGGTGCGCTCACCGAGTGGTTCTCGCGCCCGGCCTCAATAGACATTCCGCGCCCTCATATCGTCGCTGATCGCCTGAGCTGTACTGCCGCATGCCGCGGTCACAGGATCTTTTCTAGGCGGTCAAGGTGACGGGAAGTTGAACACGAGGTGAGTACACGGAAACGTGCGACGAACAGACCGGGGCGGCTGACTGAGGTCGCCGGGTGCGCACAGGCAGGTGGCCTCCCGCCCGTGATCGGCGGGAGGCCACCTCCTTACTTCGATCGGCCGGACAGCCAGACGCGTCGTCATGGCTTGCTGCCCGGCCGGAGCGCCGCTAGACGGCGACTTCCAGCTCGGTGATCGTGCCGGTGCTGGCCGAGACCGGGCGCTCGACCCGGACCCCGCCCGGCGCGAGCACCCGGAGCGTCCAGTCCCCCGGCGCCGCATAGAAGGTGAAGCCGCCGTCCTCGCCGAGCGGCACCTCGGCGACGAACTCGCCGTCGGAATTCAGCAGCCTCGCGTACCCGGACCGCACCGGTGTCCCCGAGCTCGTGACGTGCCCCTGGACCACCGCCTGGCTGCCGGCTCCTGCCGTGACGCGGACGCCGCCCGCCGGCGCTCCGCAGCCCGACCCGCCGGCCTGCTCCGATGAGCTCACTTTCCGTCTCCTACCTCGATCGGCACGCCGACCAGCGAGCCGTACTCGGTCCACGAGCCGTCGTAGTTCCTGACGTTCGCCTGGCCCAGCAGCTCGTGCAGCACGAACCAGGTGTGCGCGGAGCGCTCGCCGATCCGGCAGTAGGCAATCGTGTCCTTGCCGAAGTCCAGGCCCGCCTCGTCGCCGTAGAGCGCGCGCAGCGCGTCGTCCGACTTGAATGTGCCGTCGTCCTCGGCCGCCTTCGACCAGGGCACGTTCCTGGCGGTCGGGATGTGACCGCCGCGCTGCGCGGACTCTTGCGGCAGGTGCGCGGGCGCGAGCAGCCGGCCGGCGAATTCGTCCGGAGAGCGGACGTCCACCAGGTTGAGGTTGCCGATCGCCGCCACCACGTCGTCCCGGAACGCCCGGATCGCGCGGTCCTGCTCCTGCGCGTGGTAGGACGTGGCCGGCCGTTGCGGCACCTCGGTCACCATGTCGCGCGAGTCAAGCTCCCACTTCTTGCGGCCGCCGTCGAGCAGCTTGACGTCCTGGTGCCCGTAGAGCTTGAAGTACCAGTAGGCGTACGCCGCGAACCAGTTGTTGTTGCCGCCGTACAGGATGACCGTGTCGTCGTTGGAGATGCCGCGCTCGGACAGCAGCTTGGAGAAGCCGGCCCGGTCGACGAAGTCCCTGCGGACCGGGTCCTGCAGGTCCTGCTTCCAGTCGATCTTCACCGCACCCTTGATGTGGTTCTTGCCGTAGGCGCTCGTGTCCTCATCGACCTCGACCAGTACCAGGCCAGGGTCATCGAGGTGAGCCTGCACCCAGTCGGCGTCTACCAGCACGTCAGAACGACTCATGCGTGATTCTCCTTGTAGCTCTGGCCCGCGTCAGGAAGCCTGGCGAGCGGGCACGATACGTCGGATCAGCAGGTACATCTCGCAGCCCAGGCAGAGGCCGAAGACTCCGTTCAAGAAGGCGGCGATCAGGGCAAGAGCCGTCGCCGCGATGCCTAGCGGTGTCGTACCCGTCGCATAGCCGATCACGCCGACGGCGGCGAACACCAGGCCAACCCCCTGCGCGAACCGGGGCGGCGCCTCGGCTTCAAGTTCCTTCGGCGGCCCCAGCCGCGGCCGGATAGCAAGCCGGTAGACGAATCCGTACGGTGCGCTGCGGAGGCCGAAGATGGCCCCGATCGCGAACACCACCGCCTGAGCGGCTAGCAGCCAGGCGCTGCCGGTAATCAGGACGATAACCAGGACAACCGTGGTAATCAGCGCCCCGAACCGCGGTCCTCTGGGATCGATCTCCATGTGCGTTCCTTCCGTGGCTGCCGGCCAGAGCGGGGTGGCTGAGAACAGGGCGGCTGCCGAGGGGACTACCGGTGGCTGGAGGGCACAGTCAGAGCGCTGCGGTGACGCGGCAGAAGTCCACGACGCGCCGTCTGGTCAGGCCCGCGCCATCGCGAGCCGGGCCCGGGAATGCAGGCGCGCCCGCCACAGCCAGCCCGGGACCGCCGTCAGTGGTCTCCCGCACGGTTCCTCGCGTAAGCCCGTGTTCCCGATCATATTTGTAGGAAATCATATCACGGCTCCCAGCGCCGCGATCACGTCAGCCTTGCGCGGTTCGCCGCTGGCGCGGTGACTGATCCGCCCGTCCGGTCCGAGCACGAAGGTCGTCGGAGTCCGCCTGACATCCAGCCTGCGGACCAGGTCGAGCCTGGACTCGGCATCGATATCGACGTGCGCCACTCCGTCGGTCATCCCGGCGACGTCGCTCAGGATCCGCCTGGTCGCACGGCAGGGCGCGCAGAAGGCCGAGGAGAACTGCACGAGCGTCGCCCGGCTGCCCAGCGGGATTCCGATGTCGTCCGTGCTCAGCCCGTCGGGCTCGGCTGCCGTGGCCTCCGCGGGCGCCGCCGCCCTGACCCGGCCGTTGCGGGCCCGCCAGCCGACCCCGAAGGCCGTCGCCGCGAGCAGCGCGCAGGCGCTCGCTATCAGTCCGGGAATCACGCCCCGTAAACGTGCTGCTGACGGCGGACATTCCCGGCAGCGAACATCAGCTGGCGGGAATGTGCAGCTGCCCGCCGCTGCCCCAGGTGATGTCGAATCCCTTCACGTTGGACTCGGGAACCCCGCTATCCACCGGGTACCAGAGCTTGTCGGCGCCCGGGCCGACGATCCAGCCGCCGGCCAGCTTGCGCTGGCCGTCCTTCGTGATCACCCAGAACGTGCACGACGTTCCCTGCCGGAACCCGGTTACCTGCACCGACATCGTGATGGTGTCCCACTTGCTCTGGCCGTAGTGGACCGTGGCGCCCAGGCGGCCCGCGCTGGCCGTGGCGACGTCGACCCTCACGTGCGGCGGATGCGGGGTCAGCGACTGCGACACGGCGGCCGCACCGCCGACCGCGATCAGCACGGCGGCCGCTGCCGTGAACATCGCCCGGAACCGCCTGGTCCGCCGTCGCGCGGCGACCTGCTTCAGCAGTGCCTCCAGCATGTCGGCTGACGGCTCGGACTCAGGAAGGCCGACGGCAGCGATCCGCTGAGCCTCCGCCACCGGAACCCGGTGCAGCATGGCAGGCAGCGGGGCGAGAGAGGCGAGTTCCTCACGGCACTCGTAACAGTGGTTCAGATGCGCGTCCACGGCGGCGCGCTCGCCTGGCTCGATCGCGCCCACGACGTAGACGCCGAGCAGTTCACGGATGGTACGGCAGGACGGGTCACTCATGGCGCCAGCCCCCGCTCCTCTAGTTCCAGCTTCAGCGCCTTCAGGGCGTAGAAGGTACGCGACTTCACCGTGCCCGCCGGAATGCCGAGCACGGAAGCGGCCTCCGCAACCGAGCGGCCGCGGTAGTAGGTCTCGAGCAGGACAGCGCGGTGATCGGGCCGCAGCGACCGCAGTGCGTCGGCGACGGCCCAGGACTCCAGCGCGCGGTCGGCCGTGTCAGGCACCGACGCCAGCTGGATGGCGGCCTCGCCGACCTCGTGCGGCCTGGCCTGCCTGGCGCGGTGCGCGTCGACGGCCAGGTTCCTGGCCACCGCGAACAGCCACGGCCTCGCCGGCCGGCTGACAATGGCATCAGGATGCAGCCAGGCCCGAAGCAGCGTCTCCTGCACGATGTCCTCCGCCCGCTGCCGGTCCCCGCTCGTCAGGTGCAGCGCATACCGCAGCAGCGGGCCCGCGTGCTCATGGTAAAGCGCACGGACGAGTTCCTCGTCGGTGACTGGCCTGGGATGTTCCTGGCTCCCGGCGCCATCGCGAACCACCACACCAACGTAAACGGGCGGCGGGCTCGTCTGGTTCACCCGGGCCCAAGATCGACGTTCTCGCCGCGCATCGTGATCTCCAGGCCCGCGTCGGTGACCTCGAGCGTGTCGATCGTCAGGCGCGGCGGCAGGCCGGGGAGGGCGATCACGAACCCGACCAGGCTGGGAACGCCCAGCACCCTCGGCACCACGGAGATCCGCTGCCGGTCGGCCCTGATCGCCAGGGTTCCGGACACGGGCATCAGCAGGACGAAGCCCGAGACCGCGATTTCGCTGCCCTGGCGGCGCAGGATGAGGCCCTGCGGCAGCCGGTCGCCGATGGCGGACAGGGGGATCGTCGCGATGGCGCGCACCTGGCCGGCCACCAGACCACGGCCGGCCAGCAGCGGGCGCAGCGGCGCCCGTACCCGCGACAGGTGCGCCGTGAACCCGCGGAATTCCATCCCGCCCAGGCGGAAGGCCGCCAGGGTGATGTCGACCTGCCGGTAGACGCCGGACAGCAGCTGGGTCAGGAAGGGCGCGCCCGCGATCCGCACCACGGGCGCGGCACTGGCACTGAACCGCGCGGCCAGGTGACGGGCGACCCGCCGGACGGCGATCAGCGCGAGCAGCCGGTCCGCGCCAGCCAGCGCGATAGCCACCCCCGCGCTGGTGATGAGCGCAACGCTGAGCACGGCTCAACATATCCGCGCGCACGCCATATCCGCCTGAACGCCGCTATCACGGGTCACCAGGGGTACTTCCGCGCCAGCCGGGTCCGGCGGGTCAGCCGCCCGCGAACGGCGGCAGGACCTCGATCACGGCATCGTCGGCCAGCGCGACGGACTCCGGCGCCCTGGTCCCGGCGGGCTCGCCGTTGACCAGGAATGACGAGCGGGCCATGACCAGCCTGAGCCGCTCGGCCCGGTCCCCTGGCCGGTCGCGCGCGGCGGCCAGGCCCTCGGTCAGCGCGGCCGCGAGCGTCGGCGCCTCGACCTTCTCCTCGGCCACGCCCGCCGCGTCCTTCGCGGCGGCCCAGTAGCGCAGGGTCACGATTGCCATGTCAGCTATCCTCGCTCATAGCGGGCAGGGCCGGCGCCGGCGCCGGGTTCTGGTGGATCCAGGCAGTATGTCGTGCAGCGAGTCTGCCGCGGACCGGAGGTGGCGGCGGTTGAGCAAGGTGCTCCTGCTCACCAGCACGCGTGAATCGGCTGCGGAGATCCTGCCATCGCTGAGCCTGCTCGCGCACGCCGTCAGGCTGGCCCAGCCATCGCCGGAAGTCATGCTCGGCCTGTCGGCGCCGCCTTCTGCCCCGGCCGATGCGGCCCCGCCGGACGCCGTCCTGGTCGATGCCAGGCGGGATCTGGTGCAGGTCAGGGAACTGCTGAGGCAGGCCGCCGGAGCGGGCGTGCCCGTACTGGCCGTCATCAGCGAGGGCGCCTGGGCGGCGGTCTCCGCCGACTGGGGCGCGGCGGATGTGATCTTGAACACCGCTGGCCCCGGTGAGGTCGAGGCCAGGATCCGGCTCGCTGTCGGCCGGGCGAGCACCCCGGTCGCCGTCCCGGCCGAAGAGGTCAGGTCGGGCGAGCTCGTGATCGACGAGGCGACGTACTCGGCCAGGGTCCGCGGGGTGGCACTCGACCTGACCTTCAAGGAGTTCGAGCTGCTGAAGTTCCTTGCCCAGCACCCGAAGCGGGTGTTCACGAGGTCTCAGCTGCTCCAGGAAGTCTGGGGATACGACTACTTCGGCGGCACCAGGACGGTCGATGTTCACGTGCGCAGGCTGCGTGCCAAGCTGGGCACCGAGAACGAGGCACTGATCGGCACGGTACGCAACGTCGGGTACAAGTTCGTGCCCGCCAGGCCGGAGGGCCGCCGGGCCAGTCCAGGGGCCGCGAACTCCGACGGAAAGCGAACCGGCGGCCGGGACACTGCGCCGCGCAGCAAGACCACCGCTTCGACCGGCAACGGAGCCAGCAGATGACCGAGATCCGGATCGCCGAGCGCCTCACGGACGCCGACGTCGCCGCCGTGCTCGAGCTGGTCAGGGTGGCGACCGAGGAAGACGGAGTCGCGCCGCTGTCCGAGCACGTGATGCTGCACCTGCGCTACGGCAGCGACAGGCAGGCCCGCAACGTGATGCTGACGGACGGCGCCGAGGTCGCCGGCTATGCTCACCTGGACCCGACGGACCCGGTCGAGGGCCCGAGCGGGGAACTCGTCATCCATCCGGCCCGCCGCCGGCAGCACCTCGGGCTGGCCCTCGTCCGTGCGCTGGCGGCGGAGGCGGGCGATCAGCAGCTGCGGCTGTGGGCGCACGGTGACCTGCCCGCGGCCTCCCGGCTCGCCTCGGCCGCCGGCTTCGAGCGGGTCAGGGCGCTGTGGCAGATGCGCCGGTCGCTCCAGTCGCAGCTGGACCGGCCGCAGCTAGCGGACGGGATCACGGTCCGCCCGTTCCGGATCGGCCAGGACGAGGACGAGTGGACGGCACTGAACCGGCGTGCGTTCGCCACCCACCCGGAGCAGGGCGCGTGGACCAGGGCCGACCTCGACCTGCGGGAGAAGGAGCCGTGGTTCAACCCGGAAGGCTTTTTTCTCGCCGAGCGTGACGGCAGGATGGCCGGCTTTCACTGGACCAAGATCCACGGCTCGGACGATCAGGACGACAACGAAGCCGAGCACGCCCACCAGGCCATCGGCGAGGTCTACGTGGTGGGGGTCGATCCTGACGAGCGCGGCACCGGACTTGGCCGGGCGCTGACCCTGGTCGGCCTGCACTACCTCCGCTCGCGCGGCCTGTTCCAGGTCATGCTCTACGTGGACGAGAGCAACACCCCGGCGATCAGGCTGTACGAGTCACTCGGCTTCACGCACTGGGACACCGACGTGATGTTCGCCCGCTCTGGCCAGAGCGGCTAGGCGAACCGAACCAGAGGCAAGGCTTGCCTCGCTAGCCGCCAGCGAGCAGCTGAACACCCGCGGCTCGCGCGGCCGCACGCATCCTGGCATCCAGGGTGGCCAGCGGCACGCCTTCACGCTGGGCCAGGACGAGATAAGTCGCGTCATAGGCGGTCAGCTGGTGGCGGCGTCCGGCAGCCAGGATGGAATTCATGTCCACGCCCGCGGTGTCAACCAGAATCGGCAACTGCCCTAGCAATGCCACGAAGCGGGCGCTATTGGACTCCGTGATCCGGCCGCGTCGCTCGGCCAGGAGCAGGACATTCGATACCTCAAGCTCCCACAGCGCGGGGACAACGGCGGAGTCGTCAGCGAGCAGATCGAGAACCGCCTCCGTGCTCGGTGTCGACTCATCTTTGAAGCACCAGGCCAGCGTCACCGAGGCATCGACGACGAACGGCATTCAGCGCCGTCCTTCGGCGATCAGGTCGGCGAGCGATAGCCCTCCGAGAGTCACTTCACTGCGTGCCCGTCGCAAGGAGGCGATGACCTCGCGAGGCTCGGGACCCTCGCGGCGTGCAGGGACAAGCCTCGCCACCGGGACGCCGTGCTTAGTGATGACCACGGACTTGCCAGCCGCCACCTCATCGAGGAGGCGCGGCAGATGCGTCTTGGCCTCATAGGCTCCAACAGACTCCATCCAGTCAGACTAGTCTCCTACTAGTCGGATGACCAGTGCCGAGAACTTCTGCGGCGACCGGCGTCCTGAGCAGCGGTGGGCTAGATAGCTATCCGATCGATAGGATTAGCTCTCAGCGGACGTGCGACCGGTCCGTGCCCCCTTGGTGAAAGCTCGACAGTTGTCAGTACACGACGGCCACCGTGCCGGCCACGGCGATGCTGGGCCCGGTCGCTGCCAGCGACTGGCCGAATACCTCGAAACCGGTCGCGGACCGCCGTGCGAGCCCGGGGTCGCCGTTCACGGAACTGGCGGGCGAACCGTTGAAGCCGGCGGCGGCTGACGCCGCCGCCGGCTTCAGTCGCGGAGATTGCTCGCTGGTGCTCATCAGAACCCTTTTCTGATCGGCTGAATCTGTGCTGGCTGCTGGTCGGGTACTGGCTCTGCTCGGCTGCTGGTCTGGCTGGGCGGGCTCAGCTCGCCGCGATGTGGCTGGCCAGGCTGGTCGCCAGGCCGTCGCCAGCCCGGGCGCCCGACGAGCCGGCGCCTTCCGCGAGCACGAACTCGGCGATCGCGGCTGCGACCTCCCGGTGCACGGTCTCGTTGAGCACGTCGTGCCTGGCTCGCGGGAACTCGGCGATCCGTCCCTGCCGGAGCCAGCCCGCCCAGGCCCTGGCATCGCTGAGCGGCACCAGGGGATCCTCGGCGCCATGGACGAAGAGCACGGGCAGCGTCAGCGCTGCGAAAGCGTCAGCAAGTTCGTCCCACGCCGGCGGCAGCACGGTCGCCAGGCTCTGGCCGCCTGCCTCGCTGGTGAAGGCCAGCGGGTCATAGGTGAGCTCGTCGAGGTAGAACGGGTCGCTGGACAGGTCGCTCGCGTCGAGCGACAGCTCGGCCGCGGGATCAGACGCCAGAGCGCGCACCCAGTCCAGCGGCGACAGCGGCGCGCCGGAAAGGATCAGCCCTGCGTACCTTCCCGGATCCCGCAGCGCGGACACCGCGGCCGCGTGAGTGGCCCGCCAGGAAGACCCGCTTTCCCGGCACCGCCGCCTCGGCGATAGCCATCCATGCCGCCAAGTCAACCTCTGCCTGTGAAGACCCCTGATGGGCCGGTGGAGGTGGCTTGCCGGAGATGATCCGCGCTAGCCCATCGCCATCGGCTGGCCCGACGGCGGGCAGGCGTGCATCGGTGTTGCGGCCGCGCTAAGGCGAGCTGGCAGGATCGTGCCCGGCGGTCAGTCGCTTCAGGCCTGGGGCGCGGCACCAGCGGCGCGATCGAGGCCGAGCACGGCGTCGATCTCGTCCGCGGTCAGCGGCCGGTCGGCCGCCGCCACGGCGCTGAGCACGTCGGCGTAGAGGTCGATCTCGTCGAGTGCCACGAGGTCGTGGAGGCGATCGTCAAGGTCGTCCCGCATCGCTCCACCTCCATCGCCGTGGCTGACCGCTCCCCTGATGCTTGCCAGCGTACGGGTCACGGCGGTGGTCTCGCATGACCCATCAGGATGATTTCTTGCCCGGCGAGGTGAGCATCGTCACCCATGCCGGGTAGTGTCATCCTGGCCAGTCCGCTGGCTCGCCGCCCCAGCGAGCGCCGCGGTGCCTGGCAGCCCGCTGCGCGTACCGCTGCGCCGTGCCCTCGAATCGCGCGTAGTCCTCGTCGGTCAGGTCACGGATCACCCGGCCGGGAACGCCCGCGTAGAGCACGCCGGCCGGGACAACCGCGCCGCCCAGCACCACGGTGCCGGCCGCGACCAGGGACCTGGCGCCGATCCTCGCGCCGCCGAGCACGACCGCTCCCATCCCGATCAGGCAGCCGGTCTCGAGGCGGGCGCCGTGCACGGTCGCGTGATGACCGATGCTGACCCGTTCCTCGAGCACGGCAGGCTCGCCCCGGTCGACGTGGATGCAGCACAGGTCCTGGATGTTGCACTGCGCCCCGACCGATATCTCGTCGTCATCGGCGCGAAGGACAGATCCGTACCAGACGCTCGACGCTGGCCCGATCCGGACCGCGCCGACCACGACCGCACCGGGCGCGATCCAGGCATCAGGGTGAATCGAGGGAACCGCGTCACCCAGCGAGCCGATCAGGACGGTACCGCCCATCTCTCACGTCCCCCTGTCCGCGCCTTCGCCTTTTCGGCGATCATGTCAGATTGGCTGTCCGGCCAGTCACGGCTGCCTGGCTCCGGCGGATCCTGACCTGCGCGGCGGCGCGCATCTGGCCTCATGACACGGTTCGGCTTGATGAAGTTTCCCAAATAGGGATAATCTGCTGTTTCGGTTGCGCTGGTGTGCCCCTCGGGACAGAGTCGTCAC
>OCZU010003010.1_pt1 | contig 10674 bp, 6 predicted proteins | sample 1539001 | NCBI WGS metagenome assembly OCZU01 (sample SAMEA3539306, study PRJEB22396) | soil metagenome | biome: tundra; feature: field; material: soil | place: USA | collected 2010-05 | depth 0.15 m | reverse complement strand
CTCGATCCCTCCGGCTGACGGGAGCCGTGGCTTACAACAGTTTTCGCACCACACCAGTCATCACGCAAGTGAGCGGGCCGGTCAGCCGAGTCGTAGTGGTTCCCGGTCAGAAAGTAACTCAGGGCGAGCCCATGCTATACGTGGCCAGTCCGGATTACTCGCAGCTCCGCACCAACTACCTAAAAGCCAAGGATGCTTACGCGCTTGCACAGAAGGCCTACGCCCGCGCCCAGGACTTGTATCAGCATCACGCGATTGCCGAACAGAACCTGGAGCAGGCGGAGTCCGCCGAAGTCCAGGCGAGCGGTGATTTGGTATCGGCCCAGGCTGCATTGAAAGTGATGGGAGTCACTGATCCCGATGCCCTCGTGAAAGCGCCGCCTTCTTTTGAGGTTCCGGTCAAGGCTCCAATCGGCGGCTTGGTCGTCGAGCAGGACGTTTCTGCCGGACAACTCATTCAACCCGGTACCACCCAATGTTTCATGATCTCTGATGTCAGCACGGTCTGGGTTCTGGTCAACGTCTATCAGAAGGATCTACCGTATGTGCGCGTGGGAGATCAGGTCACAATTCAGACGGATACTTATCCTGAACTATTCCATGGACGCATCGCGTACGTCGCAGCCTCGCTCGATCCGAGCACGCGCACGCTACAGGCCCGCATCGAGACCAACAATCCCGGCGAGAAACTGAAAAAAGATATGTACGTAGTGGCGACCGTGAACGCAGGGGCGATCCAAAATGCCATTGCGCTCCCGGATGCTGCCGTCCTGCGCGATTCCGAGAACCAGCCTTTCGTTTATGCCGCAGCATCGGCGAATCAGTTCGGCAGGCGCTCGGTAACGCTGGGAGAAAGTTTGAATGGGCAGACGCAGATTACCAGTGGGTTGAAGGCCGGTGACCGGGTGATCGGAAATGGCAGCTTGTTCCTGCAGTTTGCGAACTCGTTGCAGCGCTAGCCGCACCGCGCAGGCCTTGAGAAATGGTTCGAGAAGTCTAGCAAGAATGATATCCACCCCAACTGAATGATTCACCGAATAGTCCAAGCGGCGCTGCGACAAAGGTTCCTGGTACTGATGCTGACCGCTTTCATCACGGTCGGAGGCATCCTGTCGTTCCAGCGGATGCCCGTGGACGCCTATCCCGACCTCTCTCCTCCGCAGGTCGAAATCATCACCCAGTGGCCGGACCATGCCGCGGAGGAAGTCGAGCGACTGGTCACGCTTCCGCTTGAACTTGAGATGAACGGCGTCCCGCACATGGTGGTGATGCGTTCCATCTCGCTCTATGGTCTGTCCGATCTCATCCTGACCTTTGAAGACAACACCAACGACTATTTTGCACGGCAGATCGTTTTCGAGCGCCTCGCCCAAGCCACGCTGCCGACAGGAGTAACCCCAAGCCTCGCGCCTTTGTTCAGTCCCAGCGGCCTGGTCTATCGCTACGTCCTGGAGAGTCCCGACCGCAGCCCTCAGGAACTGAAAACCATCGAAGACTGGGTGATTGAGCGAGCGTATCGTTCGGTGCACGGCGTAGCCGACGATTCAGGCTTCGGCGGAACCGTGATGCAATACCAGGTCCTGCTCGACCCGGCCCGCATCTACGGCTACCACCTGACCATTCCTCAAGTCACCGCCGCTCTGGCCGCCAACAACTCGAATGCCGGCGGCGGCTTCTATTCTCAGGGCGGACAGTTCTACTACGTTCGCGGCATCGGCCTGGTCCGGAACACAGAGGACATCGGGAACATCGTTGTCGGCGCGAATAAAGGCGTGCCCGTCCGAGTGCGCGATGTAGGAGACGTAACCATCGGGCACGCGCCGCGCCTCGGCGAATTCGGCTTCCAGAAGAATGACGATGCTGTTGAGGGCGTCATTCTCATGCTGCGTGGGGAACAGACGCAGAACGTTTTGAAGGGAGTTGAGGCCAAGACGGAGGAACTAAACCATCAGATCCTGCCGCCTGACGTCAAGATTCATCCTTATTACGATCGCAGCGAACTGGTGGACCTGACCACCGACACGGTGGAAGCGAACCTTTTTCGCGGCATGGTGCTGGTTTTGGTCGTGCTGATTTTCTTCCTGGTCAGCTTCCGCGCCGCCGTCATTGTCGCCCTCACCATCCCGCTCTCGCTACTGTTTGCCTTCATCGTCCTCCACGCGCACGACGTTGCCGCGAACCTGCTTTCCATCGGCGCCATTGATTTCGGAATCGTCATCGACGGTACCGTGGTGATGATTGAAAACATCTACCGCGAGCTGGCGCTGCGGGAAGGCCAGCAGTACAACCTCAACGAGGTCATTCTTGCTGCCGCGAAAGACGTGGATCGCCCAATCTTCTATTCCGTCGCTGTCATTCTCGCCGGGTATTTGCCGATTTACGCGCTGAGCGGGCCGTCGGGAAAGCTCTTCCACCCCATGGCTGAGACCATGTCATTTGCCCTGGTCGGCGCGCTTATCCTCACGCTCACTCTGATCCCCGTACTCGCGTCCTACTGGTTCAAGAGCGGCGTGCGCGAGAAACAGAATCGCGCTTTCGAGTGGATGAAGCAGAAATACGCAGGCCAGCTCGATTGGGCGCTCGACCGGCCCAAGACCACCATCGCGATCGCGACCCTGATTTTCGGGGCAGCGCTGTTGCTGGTCCCCTTCATCGGTGGCGAGTTCATGCCTCACCTCGACGAAGGCGCGCTCTGGGTGCGGGCCACCATGCCCTACACAATTTCCTTTGAGGAGGCCAGCAGCATCGCCCCTCAGATACGCGACATTCTGATGTCCTATCCTCAGGTCACGGTCGTGGGTTCGGAGTTAGGACGTCCCGACGATGGCACCGATCCCACTGGTTTCTTCAACTGCGAATTCTACGTTGGCCTCAAGCCCTACAAGGACAAAGCCTGGACTGGCGAAATCAGCGATAAGAAACAGCTCGTCGAGTCGATCAATAAGAAACTCACGGCCTTCCCCGGAATTATTTTCAACTATACCCAGCCCGCCGAAGATGCCGTGGACGAAGCACTGACCGGCCTCAAGAGTTCTTTGGCGGTCAAAGTTTATGGTGAGGACCTCAACGTACTGCAGGACAAAGCGATCCAGATCAAGAACATACTTTCCAAGGTGCCGGGGTTCACTGATCTCACAGTAGTGCGCGAGCTTGGCCAGCCGAGCCTTTTGGTCGATGTCGATCGCGAGAAGATTGCTCGGTATGGGATCAATGTTGCCGATGTGGAAGCCGTGATCTCGGCCGCCGTAGGCGGGCAGGCAGTAACCCAGGTCATTCAAGGCGAGAAGCTGTTCGATCTTGTCGTCCGCATGCAGCCTCAGTTCCGCAGCAGCGCGCATGAGATCGGAGATTTGTTGGTCGGTACACCAGACGGGCAGCAGATTCCGCTCAGCCAGCTCGCCAATATCAGTCAGGGAAACGGTGCGTCCTTCATTTACCGCGAAAACAACTCCCGTTACATCGGGGTGCAGTACAGCATCGAGGGTCGTGACTTGGAGCGGGCGGTACGAGACGGCCAGGCGGCGGTCAAGAAGACCGTGATACTGCCACAGGGCTACCGCATGGAGTGGGGAGGCGAATACAGCCAGTTTCTCGAGGCCGAATCCCAGATGTACCTCATTGGTCCGCTCGCCGTGGTCTTGATTTTCATGATCCTGTTCGCCCTCTACGGAAATTTCAAATTTCCCGTCACCATTGCCCTGGGCGTAATCATGACCGAACCCGTGGGTGCGCTGGTTGCGCTGAAGCTGACTCACACACCGTTCAGCGTGTCATCAGTGTTGGGCCTTCTGGCATTGCTCGGAGTTTCCGTGGAGACGGCCGTCATTCTAGTCTCCTACATCAACAAGTTGCGCCAGGAGGGAATGGGCATCCGTCCGGCCACAAGGGAAGCATCGCTGCTGCGGCTCCGCCCGATCATGATGACGGCTCTCGTTGCTTGCCTGGGCTTGCTGCCCGCGGCTCTTTCCACCGGCATTGGATCGGACACACAAAGGCCATTCGCCATCGTCATCGTCGCTGGCCTCATCTCCCGCCTCTTCATTGGATTCTTCGTCAATCCCGTCTTGTACGAAATGGTAGCCCGCGACGGCGACGTACTCCAAGTCTAGGCGAGGAAGCTTAGAAGAAAACGCGTAGACGGAAACGTGTAGACGAAAAGGTATAGGCGAGAACCAACCCGGAACACTTAGTGGACTAAAGGTTGTTGTTGATGATGCGGCGTTTGGAGTGGAGTTCGATCCCCTCGCGACGTTTCCTTATTTCCTGTACCGTCTCCAGAGATTGGTTGATCTTCTGTTTCAGCTCGCGTAGGTAGGCTTCACGCTGCTGAAGGATGAGGTACTCGCGCTCCTCCTGCTCCGCTTCCGGTGCTGTCTGCACAGCGCAAAATTCAATTCCAAAACAAAAGCCCGAGCGGCTGCGAACCACGCCGGCAACCCGGACCCTGCCCGAGGTCTGAAACTGGACCTCCATCACGTCGCCGGGCTGCAGGTTGACCCCGCCGTACAGCTCCATGCCCGAGCGGCTTAACTCAGACACCAATCCGGGTACGGCTATGTTTGCAGTTCCAGTGTTGGCCGCGATAATGACCGGCAGGTATACGTGATATCGAGGCCACCGGCGAGTGTTGTTCCTGTCCATCTTGGGGGTAGTGTGCATCAAACCAACCACGATCTACTTCAACAAGCCGAAGTGCAGCAGGTATGCCGCGGTAGCCACGCCGATCGTGAGCAGGCCAACCGCTCCTGCCAGCTTGAACCGCCAAGGTCGCGGCTCGTCTTGCTGCGCTGACGCTGCGCGCAGTTTCTCAATCCATTCCTGCTCGGATTTGTTCTGATTTGAGCGCTCCCAGATGAGCGTTCCCAGGCGGCGCTGATCGGCGGCCTCGAGCGAAACGAAACGGAACGGTTGCAACGCGTCGGTAACGGGACGCAGCATTTCTACCCCTCCCAGCACGGAGCCCGCTCCAGTCAGGAACATCACTTTGACCCGCGACCCCTGAACCAGAGGCTCAGAGAGCGAAAGCAGGCCACCGGTAAGGGAAATAACCTGTAGTTTGGCGTTGGTGCGTTCCCCATTGGGGAACCGAAGCACGGCCGGAGTTTTGCCCTCAAGTTGGGCTCGCGGGACGCGCCACTGCGGGTGGGGTTGGGGAAGGCCGCTCATAATCAGCAGTAGTATGCGGCCGAGTGGTTACTAACAGAAGATTACATAAGTGCCACTCCGGGTCTAGTTACGACCTTCAGCGCAGGCGGCTAGTCCGGGTTCTACCCCGTTTAACCATAATGTCGCCAACTACTTGGGCATGGGTTGGGGTAGAACTCGTGGTGACGCCCGCTTAGTTAGAGTCCCGCCCACGTTTCGGCCGCTCAAGCGGGAGGCTGCTCAGGTTACGGGGACAAATGTCGGTGATTCCACACCAAGCAAACGGTATGCCTCGTCAATGGTACGAGCCGTGTGAAAATTAGGGCGAGTCTTTTCGGTGAGGATCTGAAACATGCGCGCCATTCCGTAAACCGAATCCTGCGGAGCGACAAAGACCCTCATAGATGCGGTCGGGGATACGGGCGGAGCCCCTGCCATTTGCCTTACGGCGTTGCTGGAAACTTCAAACTTCGACACCGCCGAGGTGTCAACAATGCTGCGACAGGATGGATGGGACGCCATATACCTCGTCATTGCTGCGTAACCATCCAACAGAATCGCGCCCGTCAGTAGGCCTTCCAGAGTCACGCGCAGGATGTCGTTCTTTGCGTCGAATTCCATCATAAAAGCCATAGAGAGCCACCCCCCCGACGATTCTGCCACAAAAGCGCGGCAGGAATGTCTGGGTATCGGTTGGCGCGGCCAGAACGGGTTATCTAACACAGAATGTGGTGCCGATAGCAGTTATTGAACTTCAACGCGTCAAGAATCGGCTCACGTCCGGTCATTAGCGTTGCTTGCCATCCCGATCAGGCCAGTGGTAGCTTTCGATGGTCATGGCAACGCCCTGGCCTATCGCAATCGAAAAGAAGCGGTCGCTCGCGGTCTCAGCTCTTGGGATCTCGTGAGTGAGGAAGGAAGTTCCTATGCGGATGGCGAAAAGGGGATCCTATCAACTTGTTGCTCCGGTCTTGCTGGTTTGCCTGGCCGTGCCGCTCGCACTGGCGGGAGATTTCTGGACCAAGAAACCGTACCAGCATTGGTCGGCAGAAGAGACGCAGCGCATGCTGGAGGATTCGCCCTGGGCCACGACCATCTCGCTGGGCGGTATTCAGTCCACCATAACGAGTGGCGACGCGCCGACCAACAGGCGCAACCGGACCGAGATGGAGACGGACCCAAACATTACCCACAAATTGCAATTTCGCTCGGCGGAGCCCATTCGAGAAGCACAGGTGCGCAGTTCCCAACTAAACTCGAAGTATGACGCGATGAGCGCGGAGCAGAGGGCCGCCTTTGACGCCAGTGCGGGCAAGTTTCTCGCGGTCACCTTCCCCGACCGTGTCGTGGTTTCCGTAACGTTTCATACCAACGTCCAGGAATATGAGAGCCAGTTGCGGACCTACTGGGGGCGCCAGAGCGTCGGCACGCTCAGCATGTCGACGTATCTGAATGCCGGCCGGGAAAGGCTGAGCCTGGTGAACTACACCTTCAAGGACGATACCTTTCAGTTCACCTTTCCGCGTCCCAAACAACTCAGTCCCGATGAGAAAGTCGGCGTGGAATTTGTCCACCCGAGAATCAACGTGATCGGGCAGCAGCGAATCCTCCAGGAGTTCAGTTTGAAAAATATGGTGGTGAACGGAGAGCCGATATTCTGATCTAAGAGTTGTGAAGGATAAAGCTCAAAGTAACCCTGGTCTGCACTTCGACTGGGTGACCGTCAGCGTAATGCGGCTTGAATCGCCACTGCTTCACCGCTGCGGTTGCCGCCTCTACAAGGACAGTCTCTCCGCTTACGATGCCCACATTCTGCACCGCACCGTTCTTGCCTATGCGCAAGTCGAGCACGACCGTCCCCTGAATTCCCCGGCTGCGAGCGTCACTGGGATAGTCAGGTTCGACGCGATGGAGCAAGTTGCTCTCTGCGGCGTCCGCTGAAAGCACGAGAGGCTGTGTCGGTCCAACCGAGGACGCGTGTTCCGCTCCACTCCCCTTTGCTTTTTGCTTCTCGCCAGACGCGGGAGGAGGTACACGCAAGACTTCTTTTCCGTCCTTGGAAATCTGTAGATCATCTGACGAAGCAGGTGCGACCGCTGCGCCCGCCCCCGGCTGCGCCGTGGACGGTGTGACTTTTTCTCCGCTCGCACCCGGAGAACCAGCCGCAGAAGACGAATCAGTCGAAGCTGAATTGCCGACGGTCCCGGCCGGGAGGGACGACGCGCTGCCATTCGAAGAGTTGGCGTTCTGCTGTGGGGTCGCCGCGACCACGTTGGCCGATGCCCCCTTGTGTGTAGCCTTGGCCCGGTGCACGCCGAAGCGAAGAACCACCAATACCGTCATCAGGACAGCGCAAGCAAGAACCACCCCTGCGAGAGCGATAGTCACACGGTCGTGCTGACGGCCCCTATTCGGCCTGGCCTGCTCCAGGTGAGCACCCGCTGACTCATTTCTAAGTGTTTCCCGTTCCGCGCCATCGCCTTTTTCCGGTCGCGGAGGTGGATGCGATGCATCCCGCACGCCGGTAAACCAAGGCTGCCTTTCACCAGGATCGGGATGATGATCTCCTGGGTTGCCAGCGGCGGGTGAGTCTGCATCCACTTGCCCCGCACGTATCGGAAACTTGAGCTGTTTCGAGAATTCTCCAGGCTCCTGCTCCGGCGCCACCGCTTCCGGTACGCGCCCGGCAGAAGCCGGAACGTCCGGAAGCCTCGAAACCGTAGCCGACTTCTTTTCCGCGTGATCACGATCTTTCACGTTGCTGACAGCTGGTGACTTATTCGTCTCCACCAGGGCCGCAAGCATCTCTTCCTTCAGGACGACGTTGACGGGCATGGGCCCGGCAGAGGCCTGAACTCTCGGAAGCTTCGGAACCGGAGCCGATTCTCCCTCACCAGGACGATCATCTGGGTTGCGATAGGCGGGTGCCGTCTTGGTTTCGGCCACCGACACCGGGGACTTGAACTGTTTCAGGAATTCTCCCCGCTCCTGCTCCGGGACTACGGTGCCCGGCATGGGCTCAGCCGAGGTCTGAACTTTCGGAGGTGTCGGAGCCATGGGCGCGACCACAGGAGCGACTCGTTCGCTGCCCTTGCAGTTGGGGCAGGCGTCAAGGTCGGCGGGAAAGTACCGGTGACACTTGGCGCAGGGCAGGCCGTAGCCCGCTTGCGGTGGTCGGCGCGCATCCATCACTCAATCTCTCCGGAGCCGCGGAAATCTGGCTATTCCCCTACAGTCCCATCTAGTGTAAATACCTTCGCTTGCGCACCAGAAATGCCGGGAGTACATCCCGCCCTACTGTCCGCCCGTGCAACTCGGCGAACCTCAACAGGATTCTCCGCTACCTTAGCTTCGCATACTCCTCTTTGGCCTGCTTCAGGACGGGGATGTCAGGATCGGCATCCTTCCAGAGCGCGAAGAAATCCTGGTAAGCCGTGCGTGCACCAGCTTTGTCACCCGAGAGCGCGCGAGCCCGCCCCAGCCCGAGATGGGAGAGACCACTCAGGGGAAAGTTCACGATCACGCCGGGATGATCGAGAATCTTCTGAAACTCGGCGGCAGCCAATTCGCCATTTCCGGCACCCAGATAGGCTTGCCCACGCAAGTAAACCGGATACATGGTCCCGGCCGAAAACGGCGGCGGATCAGCCAATTCGAACGGAACGGACGGCCGCAGAAGTTCAATGGCTTGCGCCGAGTCGTGCCGCTGCAAATCAATCGCTGCCCGCACTGTCGGCAACCAATAGTTTTGCATCAGCGTATCCAGCGGGAACTCTTGATTGAGTGCGTCAACCAGTTTCTGTGCCGTAGTCAAGTCCCCGCCGCGGGCCAGCGCCAAGGCCGCTTCCACCTTTACGTCTCGTCCAGGAGCCAGGTCCAGAGCCTCCCGTGCCTGCTTGAGCCCGTCGGCCGCGTTCCCGAACTCAACCTCCCGGATTGCCTCATTGCCTTGCCAGAACGCCGCCGTCTCCTTGGAGTCGTTCTTCTTGGCTGATTCCTCCGCTTGTGCCGAGAGCTGTCGTGATTTCTCCAGGCGGCCGTGATCGGCCTCCGTGTCAGACTCTGTGGATAACAAAATGTCCTCGGCTCCCGGTTTACCCATGGCCCAGGCGTACTGCTGCTGCATGCCGGCCGCGTCTTTGCGCAGGAAGTCGAGGTAATAAATCGATTGCCGCAGGTAGGGTCCATCCAGCTTTCGCGCCAGCGCGTCATCGAACGTGGACTTCGCCTCGTCCAGCCGGTTCATCGAAAAATAAGCCACTCCAAGATTGTTGTACCCAAGAATCGAAGCTGGTTCCAGAATCAGCGCCGCCCGGGTCACCGCGGCCGCTCTCTCGAACTGGCCCATCGTGAAGTAATTCACCCCAAGATTGGTTTGAGCCACATAATCCCGCGGATAATCCCGAATCCACAATTCATATTGCTGAATCGCTTTCTCCAACTCCCCCGTCACCAGCGTGAAATAGGTGCAGGAGATGTAATACTTCTCCCGTTCGCTCACCCGGTCGCGCAATTCATAAGCTCGACGGACGTTCTCGATCGCCAGACTCGCCTGGCCGAGATTGTTGTAACGCACGCCCAGTGAGGCAAAAGCCCGCGCAAAATTAGGATCGAGTTCCACCGCTCGCTTCAGTAAAGGAAGCGCATCCGTGTCGCCCTTTTCCCGGGCCAGTCGGTCACCTTCGGTGTAAGCCTGAAGCGCTTCGAGAGACGGAGTGGTCGCCTCGTCGAGCGGTTTGTCAAACTTCTGCACTGACGCCAGCGATTCTCCCAGCTTGCCGCGCAAACCGGCGGCCGCTTCGCCCAGCGTCACCAGGATTTTCTCGCGGCTCTCTGCCTCCGCTTGTGCCGCTCCCAGCACATCCCCCGTCTGGCAGCTCATCGCCTTCAGAACAATCGCATAGTGATTTCCCAGGCTGGCGATCGATCCCGCTAGCAGTGCTTTGCTTCCCGTGCGCATGCAGACTTCGCGCCCTACGTCCCGCGTCACCCGCAGGTCCGCACTCCTCCCCATCAGCTTCAGCGTTTCGCTCAACCTTCGGTCCGAGAGCACGTTCAAGAATGGCGATTGCTCCAGATCGACCGCCAGAGCCTCCTTCAGAGTGCTGTCAAATACTGGATCGCCGGTCGTGTTGGCGAAATCCGCGATCACGATAACGTCCTTGTCGGTAAGTCGTGCCGGCTTGCGGAAATGGAGATAAGAAAGAGCGGCTGCGATGAGGACAACGACCACCGCGGGCGCGATGACTTTTAACCCAACTGCGGTTCGAGCCGGATGCCCAAGCGATAAGTCCGCCGCACTCCGCCCGGAGCTTGCCGAAGCGGCGACCATCCCCGCTTGCGAAGCGCTCGTCACGCCACTTCCCGGTCGTTCTCCTTCCGGCTCAGCAATCGCGATCACGCGCTTCGACTCGCTATCCCGTTTCAGCCGTTGCAAGTCCGTGCGGATGTCGGCCGCGTGCTGGTAGCGCAGGTTCCGGTCTTTCTCCAGCGCCTTGTTGATGATGCGCTCGAGTTCCGCGGGAACCT
>OCZU010003009.1_pt1 | contig 10678 bp, 10 predicted proteins | sample 1539001 | NCBI WGS metagenome assembly OCZU01 (sample SAMEA3539306, study PRJEB22396) | soil metagenome | biome: tundra; feature: field; material: soil | place: USA | collected 2010-05 | depth 0.15 m | reverse complement strand
ACCCTAACGTATCGGCGACACTGGGTGAATCTGGCATGCCACGCCGAGCGGTTTGTGCCAGCGAGAGGGCTATGTCGAGGTTGCCACCGGATCGCAACATGACAGAGGCAAGATCGTTCGACGCCAGAGGATTTTCCGGCTTGATGGCGAGTGCCTCCTGATATGCCTCGGTCGCACCATTCCAGTCCCGCCGGGACTGTAAAAGCTGGCCCAGGAGAACATAGAAAGAAGCTTCCTGTGGATTGTCCTTGAGCCCTTGCTGATAGGTAGCGATGGCGTCGTCGACATGCCCCTTGGCCGCTTGCACCTGACCAAGTTTGATTCGCGCATCCGTGTTGTTCTTATCGAACTGGGTGGCTTGGGTTAGCGCCACTGCGGCCGCGTTCAGATCCTTCTTTTGCTCGAATAACACGGTTCCGAGCAGATCATAAAAGCCGCTGTTATTTTGCACCTTCGCGATTTGGAGTTCCGCGACAGCAATAGCCGCATCGGTCTGCTTCCGAGCTACGTAAGTATTCATCAGGCCGCGGAGAGCATCGTTCGATTTGGGGTCCCGATCAAGCGCCTGGCGGTAACTAGCTTCGGCTTCTGCGAATCGTTTCTGAGCGAAGTTCAAATTTCCCAGCTGGACATAGCCGGCGGAGTTCCCGGGCGCCACTTCAGTCGCCTTGCGTGCGTCGTCCTCTGCCGCCAGGAACTGCTTACGATTGATCTCGGCAACTGCGCGGAGAGCATATCCGTCTGCCAAGGCTGGTCGCAGATGGTTCGAATCCATCGCGAGCCACCATGGAGGGGCCTCCGGCGAAGGGCAGGACTCTGGACTTTGAATCTGGATGTGGGCGTTCGAATCGCTCCCCGGCAGCCAGTTTGGAAACGTGAGCAAAGGAGGAAATTCACTGAAGAGAGTTTCGAGGAGTGGTGAAGGTTACGGTTACTTCTCTTGTCCAGAAAACACACCGTATCCGCAGGTTCCCTCCTCATAATTGCGAGGTCATCCAATTGGCAAGGATAACCGGCTCTGACCCGGTTCATGCACGTTCGAATCGTGCCCTCGCAGCCAAGTTCGAAAAGTGGTCGCAGAGTCTAGCGGCAGGATGCCTGGCTGTCTACCAGGAGGGACGGGTTCAACTCCCGTTGCGACCGCCATAGGGGTGATGACCCGACGGGAAGGGCGCTCGTCTCCAAAACGAGGTCAAGCAGGTTCGAATCCTGTCACCCCTGCCAAGTTTGACGGGCGAGCATGGTATAATTTCGCGGCAGGCGGGCGCGTCGAGGTCGCGCAGCGCATGGCCGCGCACTCGAACACTCAAACGCCTTGGCATGCTGGTTGCGCCCCTATCAACCCCGGCCAAACGCACCTCACCTCCAGCCTCAATTTCGTTGGTATAATGCAAGAGCGAGTATCAGCAGAGGTTATGTAGACAGGGCTCGCCTAGGAAGTTCTGGTACCTCAGGGTGATATTTAGCAAGGATGTCGTCGATGTTCAATGTTGCTCAGTCAATGATCAATGAGGGTTTCACTCAGCTCCGGATACGGCACCGAGGTCCACTTTGCGCTGTCTAGATCCGAGTCTCCGTGAGTCAATTGCGAGCGTCTGACATAATCACGCCGACTGAGAACCAGAAGGGAAACAACCGCAGAAGCGGCCACCTGAAGATCGCCTTTTTCGGGAATTTCGGACAGAATAATCTCGGAAACGATAGTACCTTCCGGGCAATCCTTTATCATTTTCGCCGTCTAGCACCGGATGCCGACTTTAATTGCATCTGCACTGGCCCGGAAAGGATCGCAGCGGCCCACAGCATCACCGCGATACCGTGCAGGGCCGACGTGGTTAAGCCTTGGGCGTTCCACAGCCCACTGGCTAGATTGGCGCGCAAACTCGCTGTCGGGGTACCGATCGAGCTTTATCGCTGGCTGCAGGGCCTCAAAACGTTGTGGGGTACAGACGCGCTGATCACGCCAGGAACGGGTTTGCTGACGGATGCTCACACCCTTTTCCACTGGGGACCGTATGACATGTTCCGGTGGTCAGTAAGCGCGAAAGTGTGTCGGTGCAAGCTCTTCTTCGTAAGCGTGGGGGCGGGTCCCGTCTACAGTCGCATCGGCAGATTCTTCATCAGGGCAGCACTCTCCCTGGCAGATTTTCGCTCTTACCGGGATGAGTCCACGCAGCGATACCTAAAAGGCATTGGTTTCCGGGCTGGAAATGATAGGGTCTACCCGGATCTGGTCTTCAGCTTGCCCGAGGCTGTGATACCACGTGACTGCGAGAGCAAGGGGCGTAGATTGGTTGTTGGCCTCGGGCTGATGGTCAAATCCGGAAGGTACAGTGTCGAGAGGCTTGACGATTTCAACGACGCCAAGGCGACTAACGCCATATACGCGGCCTACCTGGATACGCTCGTGGAGTTTGTGAAGTGGCTGCTGGCCCACGAATACAACGTCCGATTGTTAATCGGAGATTTTGCGGACACGAGTGCCACGCAAGACTTCAGATCGTTGCTGAGGGAGCGGTCAGCGACCCACGACGAGGAACGAATCATCGATGAGCCCGTCGAATCTGTTGAGGACCTATTGTCGCAGATCGCAGCAACGGACCTCGTAGTAGCAACCCGCTTTCACAATGTCCTCTTATCGCTGCTTCTCAACAAACCAGTGCTCGCCATTTCCTTCCACCACAAATGCTCTTCCCTCATGAGCCAGATGGGAATGTCGGAATACTGCCAGGACATCCAGCAGTTAAATGCCGACAAGTTGATCGAGCAATTCTGTCGATTGGAGAAGAATGCCGGAATCCTGAAACACATGATGCGAGAGAAAGTGGCCGACTGCCGTAAAGCCCTCGACGAACAATACAGCCTGATCTTCAAAGATCTATTGCCTGGGATATTGTTGTAAAGCTAACGAGAGTCGCGGATTTACGAGAGCGGGCAAGTTGGAGATTTTGACTAATGAATCGGACGCGGCAGTGGTTGTCGAATAAATGGCATGCAGCCATCACGCTCGGACATTTCGTGCATCTGCTCGCTAATTGGCCGACGGTCTGGATGTGCAGACATAATAAGAAGCGACTTTTGCCTTCCTTACGTTTTCGGAATGGCTTAATACTGAATCATGGAAAGTATGACGATCCACTGCTCCTGCTGGACGAGGTCTTCATCAGACGTCTGTATGACTTCAAGACCGATGCTCCACGCGACGGAATTATGGTGGACGTTGGTGCCAACATTGGATCCGTGACTCAGTTCTTTGCCGTGGCGTCTGCGACGTTGCAGATCCATGCTTATGAGCCTAACCCTGCAGCTTTCGAGATGCTTCAACGAAACATCAAAGATAATCACTTGGAGCAGAGGGTAACTGCATTCCCGGAGGCAGTAGGACGCGACTCGGGCGATTTGAGTCTCTGGGTGAATATTAACACGACGCTCTCAACTGCGTACATGGAAAGTTCCCCCGGCGAGGGCGGGAGAAGAATCACGGTGCCTATGGTTAGCTTGGACGAGGTCTGGCGACGGCTACATGAGGCGCCTATTTGGCTTTTAAAGATAGATACAGAAGGCGCTGAAGGCGACATCTTGGAGGGCGCCGCGAAATCCACCCTGGGGGCCGTGCAGAATGCCATCATTGAGTATCACGACAATATCGTTCCTGGGGTGTCTGAGCGTTGTTACCGCGTGCTAAAGGCCTCTGGCTTCAAATGGCGAACATTTGTTCATCCCTGGAACGAAGGGATCATATACGCTAGCCGCTGCGGCCCGGAAGCGGGGACCACTGGAGGGGCTGCCGGATAGCTCGAAATAAGCGGTAAAATCGGCAGCATGACAGCGCGGCTCATTGCGTCATGCCTGCTGCTGGTCGCCACGGCTGCGGCTCAGGAAACTCCCACGGTCGAATTAAACGGCGGGATGCAAGGCCAGTTGCTCTCCCTCGGGCGTCAAGGGTATGGCCTTACGGCGGCGGTCAAGATCGCGAACAAGGCGCAGGATCATGTTTTCGTTCTGCTGTTCGGCGCTCCTTCGGCGGTCGATGATGCTGGGGTCCGGTTCGACGTGATGCAAGCTATAAACGGCGTCGCCTTCTGTCGGGGTCCGGCAATCAACCCGCCTGCGCCTCGGCTCTGCGTCGGCCTTCCGACGGTCGATGATGAAAATCTTTTTCCGTTGCAGGGCTACACCGAGATCGAACCGGGGAAGTCGGCCACGGTGAATACCACGCTCGCCAGCACTTCCATGAGCAAGGGGGAACGTGTTTCACTGTCTGCGGAGATGGCCTATCGGCTGGTGAAAGAGGCGGACCTTGCCAAAGATTGCGATGTGCCGGACAAGCAAAAACTGAAGGCGCTGCGGTTCGGCTCCATCAGCTTCGGGCCCGTGGCGGTCAAACAAAAGTGCGGCGGCCCCTTCTTCGGGTGAAGGCTCGGACGGCGCGTCCGGCTTCGTGCTATCGGTCCGTATATCCACGTGCCCGACGGGGAGCAGCGCACTTGGCGCAGCATGACACGGATGAAACTGCAGCTCACGCGCGATCGAGTGCGACTGCAGAATCAGATGGAGTGCTTGCTGGAAGAGATGCGGATCAAGCTGTCGATTGTCGTGAGCAATCTGCTAGGCGCTAGCGGGCTTCGCATTCTGCGGGCTTTGGCCAACGGAGAAACCGACCCGCAGCAATTGGCGCGGTTGGGAGATGAGCGGTTGCAATGCACCGAGAAGCAACTGGTGGATGCTCTGACGGGAAGAGCGCAGCCCATGCACCGGGAAATGCTAGCGTTACAACTGGAGCGGCTGCAGTTGATCGATACGCAAATCGCCCAGCTCAACGGCCTGATCGCGCAGGCCATGAAGCCGCACCAAGAGGCCGTGATCCGATTGGCGGAAGTACCTGGATTGGGAGTGGATTCGGCGCAGCAGGTGATCGCGGAAGTGGGCGCGCAAGCCAGTACATTTCCCTTTTCCAGGTAGAGCAATGTGACGCTGACGGGAAGAATCAGCAATATTATGTGGGTGTATTGGTCGTCGCGCAGGGCCAGTGCGAAAGAAGAGGTGAGAGGACTCCACCAAATCACCAAAGAAATCGCGCATAGAACAGAAAAGCGTAAGAGCGGCGAGACGTTGGAAATGGATTCTCGGGCAGAGCGAGTCAGCACCATGGAATGTTTACGGCCGAATTAGAGAGTCGCCGGCTAAGCAAAGTCGTGAAAATTCGATTAAGACTTCAATTCCGCAAGTTGTTTCTTGGCATCCTCTGCATCGCTGGAATTGGGATTGAGCTTCAGCACCTGCTGTAATTGCTGTCGGGCGAGCGTCGCTTGTCCGCTTTTCGCATACGCCATTCCGAGGTGGTAGTGAAACGTCGGATTGTCTGCGGAATTGCTTTCCTGGCCTAGCTTCAGCGCTTCCCGCAACGAGTCGACCGCCGACCGATAGGCGCCCTTCTGATAGTAAATCCACCCTAACGTATCGGCGACACTGGGTGAATCTGGCATGCCACGCCGAGCGGTTTGCGCCAGCGAGAGGGCTACGTCGAGGTTGCCACCGGATTGCAACATGACGGAGGCAAGATCGTTCGACGCCAGAGGATTTTCCGGCTTGATGGCGAGTGCCTTCTGATATGCCTCGGTCGCACCATTCCAGTCCCGCCGGGACTGCAAAAGTTGGCCCAGGAGAACATAGAAAGAAGCTTCCTGTGGATTGTCCTTGAGCCCGTGCTGATAGGTAGCGATGGCGTCGTCGACGTGCCCGTCGGCCGCTTGTACTTGACCGAGCTTAATCCGCGCATCCGTGTTGTTCAGATCGAGCTGTGTGGCTTTGGTCAGCGCGGCCGCGGCCCCGTTCAGATCCCTCTTTTGCTGGAACAATACGGTTCCCAGCAGATCATAAAACCCGCTGTTGCCTTGCACCTTGGCGATTTGGAGGTTCGCTGCGGCAATGGCCGCATCAACTTGCTTCTGAGCGACGTAAGTATTCATCAGGCCGCGGAGAGCGTCGTTCGATCTGGGGTCCCGGTCAAGGGCTTGACGGTAGCCAGCCTCCGCTTCTTGGAATCGCTTCTGAGCGAAGTTTAAATTTCCCAGCTGAACATATCCGGCGGAATTGCCGGGGGCCATTTCAATTGCCTTGCGTACGTCGCCCTCCGCGGCCATGAACTGCTTGCGATTGATCTCAGCCACTGCGCGGAGAGCATATCCGTCCGCCAATGTCGGTCGCAGATTGATGATTTGAGTGGCAGTCTGCTCGAGCGTGTTCATATCTCCTCTCCGCATTGCCAATATGCCCAGGTCGCGTTGCGCATCTGCAAGATCGGGACGCAAACGTACCGCGACCCGCCATTCGCTCTCCGCCCCCTCCAAGTTTCCCACCTTCTGGAATGCGACGCCTAAGTGGTAGTGAGCCAGTCCGTTGTTGGGATCATTCTTAACAACGGTTTGCAGTGTCGCAACAGCACCGTTGGCATCTCCCGCCCGAACCTGTAACTGCCCACGATAAATCAGGGCTTCATTATCGTTAGGATTCGCCTTCAGAATTTCGTCATCCAGTTCGCGCGCCTCCTGTAACTGGTTCGTAAGGATCAGAAGTTCAGTGTAATTCTCCTTCACCTGAAGGTCTTTAGGGTGCTCTTGATAGAGCGCTCGATATTCGGTCGTGGCTTTGTCCAGGTCATTGGTGGCCGAATAGAAATCACCCAGAAGGCGATAACCGGCGGAGTTGTCGGGAAAATTTTGCTTTGCCTGCTTTAGAAAATCCTCGGCTTCAGTCTTCTTGCCCTGAGCAAGATACAAGCGGGCAAGTGCAGCTACCGGTTCCGGATTCTTTGGGTCCACTTGAATGAGGTCGCGGAGTTGCTCCTCGGCTTCAGGAGTTCGGCCACGCACCTGGTAATAGTTGACCAGCATCAAGTGCGGATCGATCGCCTTGGGATTGAGCTGGATTGCCTTCTTGAAATTCTGCTCGGCTGCCTCGGTTTGGTTGCTTTTTAGCTGCATCAGCGCGAAGTTCAGATAGAAGTGCCAGTCGCTCGGATCGAGTGCGATCGCTTTCTGAATCTCCTGAATTGCGGCGGGGAAGCGAGCCCGCGCGGCCAGAAGATTTGCGGCAACGAAGTGGGACTGGGCATCGCTCGGACGCTCCTGTAGGAGTACGTCCGCTTGTTCCTGTGCCGGCTGGAAGTTTCGGCTAGCGATCAGCAGTTTGGCCATCTCAATACGAGCCGGATAGTTTCCGGGTTGCAGCTCAATCGTACGGGCGAGTTCCTGATTTGCCCGTGGCCAGTGCTGAGTCTTGAGATAAGTCAGGGCCAATTGATAATGAGCGGCAGCGTATGCGGGATCGACCTCGATGGCATTCCGGAACTCTATCGCGGCCTCCTCAAACTTCCCCTTTTCGAAATAGCTTTGACCGCTTTCAAAATATTTTTGCTTGCGTACGTTCGGATCACGAGAGCACGCTACAAGAACAGCGCCAATCAGAGCCAGGAGTAACGCCAGACGGAGAGCGGTAAGAATCCTCACTACGAAGCCTCCCTTTATCAAGTACAACCGCTGTTGTTTGGGCTATTACAGAACTATAAGGGAGCAATTGGAACGCCACAAGAAACTCTCGTACCCATCCTTTTCTGCTTCCCTCCCCCCCGCATCAACCAGGCACCGGCGGTCCACGCAGCGTATCTTTAAAATAGCAGGAATTTCTTACACTGCCCCCGAACGAGGCTGGTTGCCCCATCGATACCGCGCCAATTGGCTTGCAGTTGCAAGAGTTTGCAACCTATTGCAGAAATTATCAGTCTTGACATCTTTCGATTTCGCGATAAAGTGACATGGTGCAGAGTTCTTAGGGCTCTCGCTAGCAGTCTCCCCCACTGAGAAATGAGTGAGGAATAGGGATGATCACGAAGAAGTCACTTCGAGTTTTTCTGTGGGTGGGAATAGCGGCGCTCTGTTTTGCGCCGTGGGCCATTGCGCAAAACGTGTTCCTGACGAGTGCGGGAAGTAATGTCTATGACGGTGTCTACGTAAGCCCGTACTACGCCACCGTAAACGGCGTCGCGAATACGCCCATCGTCTGCGATGACTTTGGCGATGAGAGCTTTCTCCCCTCGTCGTGGAATGCTAGCATCACTCCGTTTTCCAGCATATCCGCGACAAATACGGCATGGGATAAAGAGAACTCTGCGAATATGAGCTTGTATGGCGCAGTGGGATACCTTACTGGGCAGGTACTGGGGGCACCCCTCGGTTCTCCGACCCAAATTATCGACACGTTTGCCCTCTGGGCGGTGTTTGACCCAAAAGGGGTCGAGAGTTATCTAGCTGCGAACCCTATATATTCTGGTCTGACAACTGCCGCCCTTTGCGAGGATATCTTCGGCGGGACGTCGGGCTGTGCGAGTTCCGTCGCAAGCTTGGGAAGTTTGCTGTACACCGCGGAGAACAGCGGTTTTACTGCCAGTGCATTCTCCAATCTGCAGGTACTCTCGCCTAACGTATCAGGCACTAACACGTTGTGTACGGCTGAAAGTGGCAATTGCCCAGCTCAGGAATTCATCGTAGTCACTCCCGAGGGCGGAGCGGCCATGGCGTACCTTCTCCTGGCCAGCCTGTGCTGCTTCGGAGCCATGTTCCTGCGATCTCGGCGGCAAATTGGCACTATTTCAGCCGCCTAGACAAAATCACCCTTCCCTATGAAGACAAAAGGCGTGCCGAACTTGGCGCGCCTTTTGTTTATCGATCGTGTCCCAGAGTTGTTAACTCTCTCGTATGCCGTCAGTCTGCGGCCACCCAAAATCACTGCTGACTTGTGCCTCGGGCTGGGACAGCTTCGCACTTGCCTCTTTATGAGCTTCCTCAATCTGCTCGGCCGTCAGCATCTTGGTGAGGAGCTCCTTGGCCTGCGATGCTCGTTCGAGGGCCACAAGGTACCATGTATACGCATGAACTGCGTCCCGTGGACCAGTTCGCCGGGCGAGATATATTTGGGCCAGGGCTAGTTGCGCCACTGGCAGTCCCGCTTCCGCCGCCTTCTGAAGCAGAACGAATTCATGGCGGAATCCGGCACGATCCGAGGCATTCGTCGAATCTTCTACCCCCAATTCACCCGGACCAGTCTTGCTTAGAGTCATGTACAGAAGCTCGATGCGGCTGGAAACGCCCAGCTTTTCGAAGATTCGAAACAAGTGATTCTTAACTGTATGTTGGCTCAACTTGAGGCGCTCCGCAATCTCGCGATTGCTCAGACCCTCGGCCAGGCAATGAACCACCTGAATTTCACGTTTCGAAAGCAAGCTCAGGCCACGCGAATTGACGGTCCTGAGGGTAGGAGCGCTGGCCAATGCTTCCACCGCTAGCGACATCTCTCTACTGTTCGCCCATATCTGCCCCTGGTGTACGCAGCGGACACATTCGCAAAGCACTTCGACAGGCTGGCTCTTGCCAAATATGCCTCTGGCGCCTGCACGAAATGCGTTCAAAACCATTTCGTCGTTTAACGAGTCCATCAAAACTACAGCTCGAACGTTAGGACTGACCGCGCGCAATTCGCGCAAGACCTCAAACCCACGAGAAGGCTGCTCGTCGAGATTGGCGCTGATCACGAGCACATCAATCTCCAAGCCGGTAACAGCGGATACCAAGCGGCGGGAATCTGAGTCGAAAGGAACTACTTCAAACTGTGCGTCGCGCTTCAAGGCCTCGGCAAGCAGATGGGTATGTATGCGAGAGCTGTCGGCAACGAGCACTCGGGCCTTGGTTTTCCGACTCTCCGTATCGCTCAACATTTGGCACCTCGTATAATCTCAAATGCAATAAAAATGGCTTCAGTTGACCGCGTTAGGGGTTGCAATGCTTTTCACCTTTGTGACGAGCGCACCAAGGTAGTGTGAATTGCCCGCCACCAATAGACGGGCGCCGCTCTCGTGAACCACGATATTCTAATATCGTGTTTATATTCAACGACGTGCATCATATTTATCAAGCTAAGAATGATATGAAACGTGCCAATCCAGAGTGACCTAAAAGGGCCCTTCGTCCTACCGATTAGGTAAATAGTACCACACAAAACGAGAAAGTAGTCCTAAGGGTACTTCTAGCCATTGCAGACATCTGCAATGGCCGTGTAGTTTGAACTTGCGTTGTGGTTTCCTCCCCCCTTACCCATAGGCGCTATCGTTCGCGTTCGGACGAGGCGAAGAATTTTAGTAACGTTTGACGATCCAGTAGCACAATTTGACATGATATTCCGCCAGTGGCAACAGAAATAGCTCTTAACGACATAATTACAATAGACCTAGTAGGGATTGTTGTTCTGCCGCCGAATCCGGCTCTATGGCACTTCAGTGGAGTAGGAAACGGTAATCGCATCGAGTACATTGAATAACGATCCATTGAGACGACAAGGCATTTGATGTAGCGGGCAGCCATATCTCCCCCGGCGTCCCGACCGTTGGTGTCTCCCCCCGGAAATCTCGTCGCTGAGATTTCGAAACAATTGGCTAGGTGTCTCTGATTTTGGGGTCATTCCGAGAAGAGTGACTTAGAGGGCGAAGCTATGGCCGTCAGCAGCTTATCATTGGATTTCTCGCAGTCAGTTCCTCAGGTCGAAACTGAGGCCGAGAGCTGGTATGGCCTGCATACCCGGCCGCGACACGAGAAGATTGTGGCCCAGCGACTTCAGGAGAGAGGCGTTA
>OCZU010003007.1_pt1 | contig 10687 bp, 6 predicted proteins | sample 1539001 | NCBI WGS metagenome assembly OCZU01 (sample SAMEA3539306, study PRJEB22396) | soil metagenome | biome: tundra; feature: field; material: soil | place: USA | collected 2010-05 | depth 0.15 m | reverse complement strand
AGCCTGCTGACCCTGCTGGTCGTGGCGGGCGCGACGCTCTCGCTCGCGGTCCGGCTGCTGGCTCAGCGGCGCGAGGCCGAGGCCGCTCTGCTCGGCGCCCGCGGCGCGTCCAGGATTCAGCTTGCCCGGCGCGGCCTGCTCGACGCCGCGATCATCGCGATCCCCGCAGCGGCCGCCGGACCACTGCTCGGAGTCGAGCTGGCCAGGCTGCTGATCGAGATCAGCTCAGTCGCCAGCCCGGCGGCCGGCACCGGACCCCAGCTGAGGCCGGCCGCAACCGGGGCTGTCTGGCTGGCCACCGCAGCCGTCGCGGCCGGGTGCGTGGCCATCATCGCGCTGCCCTGGCTGCGCCGGCCGCCATCGCCGCTCCGGCGGCGGGTCACCCGCGGCCGGCAGCGGTCGATTACTGCCGCTGTCTACGCCCGCGCCGACCTGGCCGTCGTGGCTCTGGCAGCGGCCGCGGCCTGGCAGCTGATCCACTCGGCCAGCCCGGTCGCGACCGGCCTGGACGGAACCCTCAGCGCGGACCCGATCCTGGTCCTGGCTCCGGTGCTCGCGCTCGTCGGCGGCGCGCTGCTGACGCTCCGCGGCCTGCCGCTCGCCGCCAGGCTCAGCGACCGGGTGGCCGCACGTGGCCGCGGCCTGGTCGTCGCCGCCGCGGCCTGGCAGATCAGCCGCCGGGCGCTGCGCCAGACCGGCCCGACGCTGGTCGGAGTGCTGGCGGTCGCCGCGGCCGTGATGGCAGTCTCCCAGCGGGACAGCTGGCAGCAGTCGGTCCAGGCGCAGGCGAGCTTCGACGTGGGAGCTGACCTGCGGGTCAACCTGCCGCCGGCCGCACCGCTGCCGCTGGGCCGGGTCACCGAAGTCACCGGAGCGCCAGGAGTGCTGGCCAGCACGCCAGCTGTCCGGCTGACCTTCAGCCTGCCAGGGGGTAACGCCGCCACCTTGCTCGCGCTCAACGCGGCGTCGGCGGCGCGGATCATCCCGGCGCAGGCCGCCGGGCCGGCGCCGTCGGTGCTGCGCCGGCTCGCTACGGCCGGACAGCAGGTTGGCGTGGCAGTTCCTGGCCGACCCGCCGCGCTCAGGCTGACCGCGACGCTCGGCCGCGCCGCGCTGGGGCAGCCTGTCCTGTTCGTCCAGCTCACTGACGCGGCCGGGGTCAGCTACCTGCTCCCGGCCGGCAACCTGCCGGCCGACGGCATGCGGCATGCGCTGGCCGTCACCTTCGCGGCAGGGAACCACGCCGATTACCCGCTTCGGATTACCGGCTTCTCGTTGCAGTTCTCGATGTCGAACGCATTCGCCACCGCCAGCGACACCCTGGCGATCTCGGCCGGTCAGGCGCTGGCTACCGCGGCGAGTACTCATGGCCGCGAGTTCGCGGTCGCGGTTCCTGGCAAGCCGATGCTGTCCTCCGCGACGGTCAATCCGGACAGCAGGCCCCCGTCGATCGTCCGGGCGCAGGGTACCCCCGGCGGTGGCATCGACCTGGTGTTCCACGGCGGCCATCCGGGCCTGCCCGGGGAGCCGGTCAGCATCTCGCTGTCGGATCGCTACCCCGACCACGGCCAGCCGATCGCCGCCGTCGTGACCCGCAGCTTCCTGGCAACGACGGGGCTGCGCCTTGGCGGCAGGCTGCAGGCGAGCATCGACGGCACGACGGTGGACATCACGCCGCTAGCAGCGGTCAGCTACCTGCCCACAATCAGCGCGGGGAACCCGGGCATACTGGTCGATCAGCGGGCTCTGGCCAGTGCTCTGCAGGCGACCGGCGCGCCACCGGAGGGGATCTCAGAGTGGTGGCTGCGCATGTCCGGCGACCCGGTGCCGACCGGCCTGCCGACCGGCACGCTGTTCGCGAGCCGGACCCTGCTCGCGATGGCCCTGCTGGTTGACCCGCTGTCCCTGGCGTCGCAGCAGGCGCTGCTGGCCATCGCGATCGCCGTGCTGCTGCTGGCGATCATCGGCTTGCTGGTCAGCGTGGCCACCGCGGCTGAGCGAGCGCGGGACGTGGCGCTGCTCGACGCGCTCGGAATGCCGCCCGGCCAGGTCGCCCGTCTGCTCGGCCTCGAACAGGCGCTGACCGCGGGCGCCACGAGCGCGATCGGGCTGCTGTTCGGCGCGGCTCTGAGCGAGCTGATCGTTCCCGCTGTCGTCCTCACGTCACGGGCGTCCAAACCGATCCCGCCGCTTGTCGTCCAGCTGCCCTGGCTGCTGGCTGGGGTGGTCGCGCTGGCGATGGCCGCCCTGCCCACGCTTGCCATCACGCTGGCCGTACCGCGCAGGTCCAGCGCGTCGGCAGCGATCCGGCTTGAGGACGAGCTATGACCGACGCTCAGGATTCGACCGCCAGCGACCCCGGCGCCCGGAACCAGGCCGCTCCGAACCGGGCAATGCCGGCCCGGCTGGCCAGGGGCAGGCGAGCGGCTGCCCTTCGCAGGCTTGTCGTTGGCGAGGCCGGGCAAGCTCCGGCTCTGGTGCTCGGCGGCGTAGCACTGATGATCGCGTTCATCACGACGGCAGGGCCGCGCGCTCTTGTCTCGGCCGAAAACCGGGCAGCCAGCGAGGCAGTGGCTCAAGCACCGGCGGCTGACCGGGGCGTGCTCGTCACGGCCGACCTTCTCGCCAGCCCGCAGGACGACGTGGTCGATGCGGCCAAGATCCAGGCGCTAGCCAGTGCCTTCGCCGCCGACCTGCCGCCCGGGCGGCACTTCCCTGCTGCGCAGCACTGGGCGGGGGTCACGTTCCCCAGGGTGACAGTCGATAACCCGGCACCGTCAGCTGTACTCTCCTCACCGCCGGTCCTTGAGGTCGGCTACCGTGCCGGACTGGCCAGGAACAGCACCATCGTTGCTGGCTCGCTTCCAGTCGGCCCGATCGCAGCCCGGCCTGGCTCGACCGGCAAGGTGACGCTCGGGATAGCCGTCACCGTGGCCACGGCCGCCAGATTCAGCCTTCGGGTCGGATCTGTCGTCATCCTCGGACCTGTGGTCCTGGGCAGTCCGCTGATCCGGCTGCAAGTGAGAGGCATAGTCCGGCCTGCCCCGGCTAGCTCGGCGTTCTGGCAGCTGGACCCAGTGATCGGCCAGCCCAATATGGAAGGAGGGCTGGTCACGCCCTTCTGGCAGGGCGGCGTGATCGCAGGACCTGGCGACCTCGTGGCGCTGAACGCCGCGTACCTGGGCAAGCCGGAGATCTACAACTGGTTCTTGCCGCTCAGCCCGGCTCTGACCGTCGCAGATATTCCCCGGATTGAGGCTGCGGTGACCGCCCTCGCGGCTTCACCGGCGCCTCAGCGGGCGGAAGCTCGTGTCGGCGCTAGCCTGCTAGCCGATACCGCGGTCTCCAGCGGCCTGGCCGACGGGCTCGCGTCGTTCAGCGCGCAGTGGCATGGCACATCCGGAGCGAACTCGCTGCTCGTCCTCGGCCTGACCGTGGCAGGCATCATCTTGCTGCTGATCTGCGCTGGCCTGGCCACCGAGGCGTACCGACCCGAGCTTGTCCTGCTCCGGGTCCGCGGCGCGAGCCTGCGCCAGCTAGCCGGCCGGGCACTTGCCCGCACCTGCTGTATCACCCTGCCGGCGCTGGCCTGCGGTGCCGCTATCGCCATCGCGGTCCTGCCTGACGGCAGCACCAGGGTCAGCCTTGACCTGCTTGGCGTGACCGCGCTGGCGGCGGTCGCGGGTACGCCGGTGATCTGCGTGCTGGCCCATCGCCGCCCGCAACTCACCACGTCCAGCCGGGGCACCGACATGGTGGTCCTCCGGCCCTCGTCGCGCCGGCTCGTCGCCGAGCTGCTGGTGCTGCTGGTAGCGGCTGGCGCGATCGTCGACCTGCGGCTCCGGGGCACCGGCCAGGGCACGACAAGCCCGTATCTGAGCGCCAGCGCCGTCCTCGTGGCCGCTGCCGTGGGGCTGGCGCTGAACCGGGCCTATCGCGGTCCGCTCCGGGCACTGGCGGCAGTGGCTGCCACCCGGCGCGGTCCGGTGGGTTTCGTCGGCCTGGCTCGCGCCGCAGGATCACGGGCGGGCTCCATCCTGCCGGCCTTCGTCCTGATGCTGACCTTGACCCTGACCGCGTTCGGCGCCATGGTGGTGGCCTCGATCTCAGCCGGCCAGGTGGCCGCGTCGTGGGCGCAGGTCGGCGCCGACGTCACGGTTACGGCCGCCAGCACGTCCACGGTCACGGGCGCCGACCTGCGTGCCATCGAGAAGGTACCTGGCGTCCGGCACGCGGCGTCGGTCTATACCGCGCCGAGTGTGGGGGCACTGGCCGTCAATCTGGCCAGCACCAGGTCGGCGGGTGCGTCACTCGCAGTGGCCGTGGTGGACCCGGCAGTCTATGGCGCGCTGTCGGCCGACACTCCCTGGTCCGGTTTCCCGGTGAGCGCGATGCAGCCGCCAGCCTCCGGCCCGGCGGCGGTCGTCCCGATTCTGGTCACGCCCGACGTGGCGAGCCGGCATACGAGCGGCCCCCTGCGGCTAGAGTTCGGCGGCCTCGGCATGCGAGTCAAGATCGTGGGCACGATCACGGACACCGCGGCCATGCCCGCTGGCGGGAGCTACGTCCTGATGCCAAGCTGGGCGGCGCCCCGGCTGCCTTCGCTGCCAGGGCCCTCCGCGGTACTGCTCACCGGGGGCTCGATCGACCTGCCGGCGCTGCGCGCGACGGTGCGGCGGGTGCTGCCAGGCAGCACGCTGGCGGTGCGCAGTCAGGCGCTCAGCCAGCTCGCGGCCGAGCCGGCCTTGCACGTGTCGGAACGTCTCTACCTGGTCGGCGCGCTGACGGCCGCCGTGCTGAGCGTCCTCGCCGTGCTGTTCGCGCTGGCCAGCTCGGCCCGCAGCCGGGCGATGACGGCGACCCGGCTGGCCGCGCTCGGAATGGCCAGGCGCCAGGCTTTCGTTCTCGGGCTCACCGACGCGATTCCGCTGCTGGCCATCGCCGTGATCGGCACGGTGGCATCCAGCTGGCTGCTCGCGGAGGTGATCGGTCCTGTACTGGGACTGAGCGTCTTTACCGGGTCGTCAGGGTCGCTAGCGCTCCGGCCGACCTGGCCGGCGCTGGTCGTGCCGCTGGCCGGCGTTGCCGTGCTCGCGGTGGCGTTCCTCACGATCGATGGAATCTTGTCCGGCCGGCGTGAGATCGGCGCTGAGCTGCGCCAGGAGGAGGCTGTCTGATATGTCCGGCATTGATGACCTCATCACCGCACGCCGTCAGGCTGGCGCGCAAAGTAAGTCCGATAGCCCGGCGAGCACAGCCATGGTCATGTGCGACCGGCTGGTCCGGATCTTCTCGGTCGCCGGAGTGGAGACGCAGGCCTTGCAGGGCCTTGACCTCGTCGTCCAGCGCGGTGAGCTGACCGCGCTCGTCGGTGCGTCCGGCAGCGGAAAGTCGACGCTGCTGAACATCCTTGCCGCACTTGACCTGCCGACCGGCGGCCAGGCTTCGGTGGCGGGCCATGACCTGCTCACGATGGGCCCGAAAGAGCGGCTCGCCTACCGACGGTCGACGGTCGGCTTCTTGTGGCAGCAGACCGGCAGGAACCTGATGGCCCAGCTCACCGCGCTGGAGAACATCGTTCTTCCGATGGAACTCGCTCGGGCGCCACGGGGCCAGCGCAGGAGCCGCGCCGACGAGCTGCTCGGCGTGCTCGGCCTCGGCGACTGCAGGGACCGGATCGTCAGCCGGCTGTCCGGCGGACAGCAGCAGCGGGTCGCGATTGGCGTGGCGCTCGCCAACTCCCCGAGCGTCGTGCTCGCCGACGAGCCGACCGGCGAACTCGACACCGAGACAGCCGACGAGGTCTTCGCTGGCCTCCGCAAGGTCAATGCCGAGATCGGCGTCACCGTGCTCGTCGTGACGCACGACACGGCAGTGTCGGAACAGGTCAACCGGACGATCGCGATCAGGGACGGCAGGATCAGCACGGAGGTACTGCGCCGGACCTCGACCGACGAGCACGGCCGCGAGGCCGCTGAGGCGCAGGAGTACTCGGTACTCGACCGGGCAGGCCGACTGCAGCTGCCTGGTGATTTCATCGACGCGCTGGCTCTGAAGGACCGGGTCCGGCTCGCGCTGGAGCCTGATCACGTCGGCGTATGGCCGGATCGCAACCGAGCCGAGCGACAGGAGGTGCAGTGATGGGGCGCCATGAGCAAGTACCGGGGAGAAGCTCACCGGTCTCGAAGGGAGCGGCACCGCCCGCTGCGCTGGCAGACCCGGCGGAGGCCGTCCGTACCGAGTCGCTGACCCGAACATTCGGCCGCGGTCCCGGGGCGACGCAGGCGCTGCGCGGGATCTCCTTCACCGTACGGCGGGGCGAGCTAGTCGCCATCTGCGGCCGGTCCGGCTCCGGCAAGACCACGCTGCTCAACATTCTGGCGGGCCTGGAAAAGCCCACGTCAGGGCGAGCCTGGGTGGCGGGCCTTGAGGTCACGGCGATGAGCCGCGACGAGCAACTGCGGATGCGCCGTCAGCAGGTCGCTCTCGTGTTCCAGTCGTTCGCGCTGCTGCCCATGCTGTCGGCGGCGGAAAACGTCGGCGTTCCGATGCGGCTTTCCCGGCTCGACCCCGCTAGCAGGGAAGCGCGGGTGAGCGCGCTCCTGGAACTAGTCGGCCTGGAGGGCAGAGGTCACCAGCGGCCGCATGAGCTATCCGGCGGTGAGCAGCAGCGCGCCGGCATCGCCAGGGCACTGGCCAACAATGCCGAACTGCTGCTCGCTGACGAGCCCACCGGCCAACTGGACTCGCACACCGCACGTCAGATCATGGGGCTGATCCGGACCGTGGCGCACGCGGAAGGAATCACCGCGATCACGGCGACCCATGACCGAGCCCTCATGGACATCGCCGACCGTGTCCTGACCATCAGAAACGGCCAGTTTCTGGACGAATGACAGCGTCCTGCCGTCCCGGTCCGGCTTCGTGATGTATTTGCGACGCATACGACTTGAATACATGTTTGTTGATCTAGCATGATTAATCGGAAGTCCACACATTGCGATTTTCGAGGTAGTCACATGGATCCCGAGAGCTGGTCCGCAGACGACGGCCTGGCCGAAGACGGCGCCGCTCCCGGCCAGGTGCCAGAACCGACTGTGCTGCCCGCCTCCGGTCCTGCTCAGACCCCCGAATCACCTGGTACCGGCGGCGTCGTCGGTTTCGCCCTGCCGGGCGGCCCAAACGCGCCCCAGTACCCGGGCCAGCCACCCCAGTACGGCCAGCCCCTCCCAGGCCAGCCACCCCAGTACGGCCAGCCCTTGCCAGCTCAGCCCACGGGCTGGAGCGGTCGTAGGAAGGCGATCCTGGCCGCAGCCGTGGCTGTTGCCGTGCTTATCGTGGCAGGCATCGTCATCGCTGTCGGCTTCATTGGCCCGATCGCTGCGACCGTCAGCGAGAAGCTGATCACTCCGGCTCCGGAACGGGCCGGCGGCCTGGTCCAGCAGAATGCCGTCGAGCGCGGCGCGAGCTTCCAGGCTATTCGGGTGAGATTCCGGAACGAGTACGGCGCCAAACTCCAGGGCGCGATGTCGTCCTACACGATCGCGCTGTACAAATCAGCCGCTGGCGCCGATTCCACGGCAAGCAGGCTGACGACGGTCCTTTACATCGGATTCAACTCGCGGACTATCGAAAATCCATCCAGCGAGATGAACGGTCTCATCGGCGGCATCACGGGCACCATGACCGACGTGCGCTCCGAATCGGTCGCCGCAGGTCCTGGCGGCGGGACCGCCAAGTGCCTGAGCGGCGAATCCGGCGGGGAAAGCGTATCGGTCTGTGCCTGGACCACGGCCCGCACGATCGGCGTGATCCTGACCCCCGCCCGGCAGGCAAGCACCAGCAGGCTCGCAACGCTCATGCGCCAGATGCGGCCAGACTTGCAGCGGGGCTGATCCACCTCGACGCCGACCGCCGCATCGCAGTCAACGCACGAGTTCCCGAGGCGGGCTGACCCCCATTCGGATCGCGTGATCACAGCGCGTCGCGCGGTCCTGCAAGCCCTGAAGTTCGCGAATACCCTTAATCATGTTATAACCGGTGAGGCCCGTCATCAGCTCGACTGATCGCAATGGTTGCAACGTGTCATCGATACCGCTGTTTTCCGCTGTCTTGGGCATACGCTACGTTCCGCTACCATCAAATTCCGGCAAATCGACCGCCAGGACGGGTTCTGACGGTCACCTGCCGCACTTAGCACTGGTTGCAGTCATATGATCATTCGATTTAACCCGGTATGTGACTACCCAATCCTTACTAAATGAAGTTCGTGCCACGGCGGATCGTTCGCGCTAAGCCCGCCGGATCACGGACAGTGACAGCCGGGGGCTTCCGGCGGCACATACGGGCACTTTTCGCCGTTCTGGCAGCGGCCGGCCGCTGGTGCTGCTGGCTCCCGTCCTGAGGTCCGCTCTGAGCGGGTCCACCGGGCGCGAGCGGCGGGCTGTCGGTGCCCGTGCGCAGCTGGTCGCGATCCGGCGCGGCGGCTGGCTGGCGACCACGATCACGTCGGCCGACGGGATGCGGCACGGCTGCGCTGTCGCACAGCTCGCCGCTGGGGCGCGGAGACGTGCGACTGACCGGGGAGACGATGATGGCGGCTGTGGACTTGCTTGGCGGCTGCGCGGACCTGGTTGGCCGTTCAGCGGGCTTACTCTGTCGCTACGCGGACTTCTCGCGCGGGGTGCGGCGGGTTACTTCGCGCGGCACGATGGTCGGATTGACGTTCTCCAGGACGGCCGCCGCCGTGATCACGACCCGCTCCACATCCTTGCGGCTTGGCACCTCGTACATCACCGACAGCAGCACCTCCTCAAGGATGGCGCGTAGCCCGCGTGCTCCCGTCCCGCGCAGGATGGCCTGGTCAGCCACCGCCTCCAGAGCATCGTCGGTGAACTCCAGGTCGACGCCGTCGAGCTCGAACAGCCTGCGGTACTGCCGGACTAGCGCGTTCCTCGGCTCGGTCAGGATCCGGATCAGTGCCTCGCGATCCAGATTGTGCACGCTGGTGATGACCGGAAGCCGGCCGACGAACTCGGGGATCATGCCGAACTTGAGCAGATCCTCGGGCATCACCGCGGCGAACTGATCCGACTGCGCCCGGTCGGCCTTCACCCGGAGCACAGCCCCGAAGCCCATGCCACTGCGGCCGACTCGCTGCTCGATGATCTTCTCAAGCCCGGCGAAGGCCCCGCCGCAGATGAACAGCACGTTCGTCGTATCGATCTGGATGAACTCCTGGTGCGGATGCTTGCGACCGCCTTGCGGGGGAACCGAGGCCGTCGTGCCTTCCAGGATCTTCAGCAGCGCCTGCTGCACGCCCTCACCGGAGACGTCGCGGGTGATCGACGGGTTCTCGCTCTTCCGGGCGATCTTGTCGATCTCGTCAATGTAGATGATGCCCGTCTCGGCCTTCTTGACGTCGTAGTCGGCCGCCTGGATCAGCTTGAGCAGAATGTTCTCGACATCCTCACCGACGTAGCCGGCCTCGGTCAGGGCGGTCGCGTCGGCGATGGCAAACGGCACGTTCAGCAGCCTCGCAAGTGTCTGCGCCAGCAGTGTCTTGCCTGATCCAGTCGGCCCGAGCAGCAAGATGTTGGACTTGGCGAGTTCGACGCCGTCCTCGGCGGTCCGCTCGCCGCCGGACTGGATCCGCTTGTAGTGGTTGTAGACGGCGACCGAGAGGCCCTTCTTAGCCTTATCCTGGCCGATGACGTAAGAGTCGAGAAACTCGTAGATCTCACGCGGCTTCGGCAGGCTGTCCCATTTGATCTCTGACGGCTCGGCGAGCTCTTCTTCGATGATCTCGTTGCACAGGTCGATGCACTCGTCGCAGATGTACACACCGGGCCCGGCGATCAGCTTCTTGACCTGTTTCTGGCTCTTGCCGCAGAACGAGCACTTGAGTAGGTCACCGCCCTCGCCGATGCGTGCCACCCAGTTACTCCTTCTTCTGCGCCGCCCAGCGCGGGCGATTCGAACCACTTGCGGCTATCTGCGCGGCACCGTTGCTGACACGGGGCCGGACTTAGACGGTACCGCGTTCCGGGCCGTAGACGCTGCCTAAGCGCCGTTCACCGCGAACGCGTCGCGGTGACGGCCACTCGCGCCTAAGACGACACTACCTCGGGTCGGCGCTTCACCATCGTCAGAACGTCATCCACCAGCCCGTACTCTTTGGCCTCGTGCGCGGTCAGGAACTTGTCCCGCTCGATGTCGTGGCGGATCAGCTCCTCGTCCCTGCCGGTGTGCCTGGCCAGCACCTGCTCCATCGCCTGCCGCATCCGCTGGATCTCCTTGGCCTGGATCTCCAGGTCGCTGGACTGACCGTAGCCGCTCTCGATGGCCGGCTGATGGATCAGGATCCGAGAGTTGGGCAAGGCCATCCGCTTGCCCTTGGTGCCGGCAGCTAGCAGGACGGCAGCCGCCGAGGCGGCCTGCCCCAGGCAGAATGTCTGAATCTCGGGCTGGACGTACTGCATGGTGTCGTAGATCGCCATCATCGAGGTCATCGACCCGCCAGGCGAGTTGATGTAGATCAGGATGTCGCGATCAGGGTCAAGCGACTCCAGCGTGATCAGCTGCGCCATCACGTCGTTGGCCGACGCGTCGTCGATCTGCACGCCAAGGAAGATGATCCGCTCCTCGAACAGCTTGTTGTACGGGTTCATTTCCTTGATCCCGTACG
>OCZU010003006.1_pt1 | contig 10687 bp, 12 predicted proteins | sample 1539001 | NCBI WGS metagenome assembly OCZU01 (sample SAMEA3539306, study PRJEB22396) | soil metagenome | biome: tundra; feature: field; material: soil | place: USA | collected 2010-05 | depth 0.15 m | reverse complement strand
CCAGACTGCATTTACAATTGACTCTAAAGCTACTGCGCTAAAAGCAGGGCCATTTGACTGTGCATTTAACGTTGCTCCCTGGAAAACAAATGTTGAATAACTATTCCCCGCGTTCGCTCCGGGATTAATGGTAGCTGGAAGGTAATAGGTTGAAGTGCCAATAGGGAAAAGGGTATTAGCGTTTGCTGAAATGTTATCGATGATCAAACTCCCTGTAGCTGCAACTCCGTTGCCTGTGATCACATACTTGGTGGCTGAAGTACCGGTTATTGCATTGGCGCCTGCACTAATGGTCAACGAATAGCTCGACGCATCAAGCAGGCCACTGGTAAAACTAAGCTTATGTGATACAGTAGTTGGGACTCCTAAAATAACATGGCCACTTGTATTAGATATGGTTAAGTTGTAAAAGTCTTCGCTTGCAAGGGTTGCTGAAGTAATTAACTGAGGCACGCTTCCTGAGAAAGTAACCGTGTTTGTCGATTGAATAAAGCCACCTTCATCATCTAAAGCATAAGCCCCGTTATTGCTTGTGATATCAGTAATAGGGAAACCTGTTGCATCAAATGTCATATTAGAGTTGACATGCAGGCTAAGCATATTAATATTGCCGCCGGTCCATGCGCTAACGTTTTTTGCAGTCCCAGATTCAAAATCAATATTTGGATAGTTTGTTGCAGGTTCAGCATTAATGCCAAAAAAGCTTGCGCCAACCTGGGTAAACAAATATCCCAATTGAAGAGTTCCGCCTGTGACTGAATATTGTGTGGCAGCCACATTCGCGCCTCCCATATCGACGTCCTCAATTGCAGCATTGCACGCATCTTGCACTATGATCAAGCCACCCGACATAAATGTTTTGCCACCAACTACGTTGGCAAGCTGAAAAGTGATATTATCGGAATATCCGGAATAGGCAAGGAACAAGAACCCCCCGGTCATGTGGAAATCAACATAATCAGTCGCAGTTAATGCATTGAGCCCTGCTCCAATGCTTAAATTGCCACCTGATATATAAACTTGGGGCGTTCCACCGTTTACTTTGTAGCGAAAATCCTGCCCAGAATTTAATGCCTGGCCTGCCTGAACAAAAAGATTTCCTGCGATGATGTTTAATTTGCCAGATAAAATAGCACTGTTTGTAGGAGCATTTTTGCATAGGTACATAGTTCCATTATCAACTTCTATAACAACGCCATATGGGATAGTGAGCGCATTGTTTGAGCCGCTGTTATAACAATCATTGAGCATACCTGCATTATCCATTTTCCAGGTGCCTTGCTGGAAGCTGAAATAATACTTGCCGCCAGCATTGATCCCAGTTATAAAATTTGCATCCTGCACATCGAGCGCTGTTGCTGCTGTACCCATGTTCAGTGAGATGGTGCCTGATATTGCGTAAGTACCACCACCAGTGATAGTAGAATTAGAAAATCCATAAAATTGGACTGTTGAACCAGGATTTACTGTAAATGTACCAGCGTTGCTCAAATTGCCTCCGATAAAAAGGCTTTTGTTGGCGCTAATGAGAAGAGAGCCCGCTGGTGCAATCGTCAGGCTTGCACAATTATCCCCCGCTACTTTTACCGTCATAGCAAACCCTGCCGGTATCACTACGTTATCTGCAGCTACTGGTACGGTGCCCAATGACCAATTAGAGGCGGTTTCCCAGCTCCCTGATGCGATAGCAGTATTATTTGCTAAGGACATGACCGTACTTAAGAGCATGATAGCCAGTAGCATGATCATCCTGGAACACTTCCTTTTCATAATGTACAGATTTTCCATATAACGGGTAAAATTTATTTTAAAAATCCAGTCCTACACCTTAGCATATTCACGCCAGCCATAACGGATATCTTAAAATTTCAAGTAACTATCTCTTAAAACATGCCAAATCATAACAATATGAATTTGTATAAATTAGAATAGTCTTTATATAAATAAATTCCCTATTCGGGACTTAATATCAAAATGGGAATTTAAGCAAGTTTTTCAATCCATCTTTTGGCGAGCTTTCTTATTTGTTAATTATTTTAATTTAAATTCCATCAAGAGTCATGTGCTATGCAAAAAAACCCGTCGGGCACAATCGTCAGAAAAAGCATATTAATCCATATTGTCGATTAATGTGCAGCAGGAGAAAATTCAATCCAGTAGCTGATTTTAAACAACTTACACAATAGCAATACCTAAGTTCAAAAAAACTTTGCTTTGCAGTAACGGTACAAATAAGATTAGTGAAAAAGGCAGAATTGTGCCTTGATTGGAAATGAATATCTAGGATAAGGTATAATTAATATCACGGATATATCAAGGAGATTGTTTGCTTTGACAGCAACCTAAATCTTCCTGATTTTCGGTTAAAAAAAACGTATTTTGGTTTTCAAAATTGTGTCTGCGACTAATTTAATTTGATAGTTTTCCCTAATTGAATGCTAAGTATATGCACTTATTGCAGACCCGGCCAATAAGTATCCGTGCGTTTGAAATCGGGTCATTTAATAAAGTAATTTTAAGGAAAGCGTGTTTCTATGAAATCTTCATTTCAGGAATTCAAGCGCTTCATGTCTGCGTACCAAAGCCATTGCCATCATCACTAATTTCAACAAATACAATCATACTGGCGCTTCCAAAAGTGTGTCAATCTTCGTGGATTTTCCAGTTAACAGAGCCTATCATAAACTCAGCAATAAAGAAAATCGCATTAATACAAGAATTCTTCAATCTTTGCTAAATCTTGTGCAAAAGAGTTCGAAATTTGTCTCCTTCTCTCCGCTGGAATCAGTCATTTAAGATAAGCTTTTATAAAAAAAGCCTGCAAAATCAAGTGTTTGCGGGCTTTTTTGCCAGCAAGAAAATGATTGCAGAGCATTTGAGCGAATTATTGCAATTGCAGCAAGAGACCGGCATGTCCTTTTTATATGAAGCAGCTGCCGGAGCTTCAATCCCTATCATAAGAAACCTCGAAGAATATTACTGACCAAAATGTTCGAAGAAGATCTGTCTTATCTGCAAGCCCTTCTTTTAGCAAAACAACTTGGCTTCGCAGAAAGCGATCCTGCGCTTGATGTGGAAGGGTTCGATGCTGAGCACAAATGGGCTTTCTTATTGGCGCATGCATACGGTATAATATCAGATCAGATTGTTTTCACAGGAATACAGAATATGTGCTTTGAAGATACAGTCATTGCAAAAGAAAAAGGCTTTGAGATAAAACTGGTCAGCAGGCAATAAAATTATCGGATGGGAAAGTGGCTGCATTTGTATTGCCGAAGTTTGTAAAGGCAGATGGCCCATTGAGCTTTGTGAAAGAAGGGTACAATGGCGTGGTGATAAAAAGCGCATTCGCAGCAAACAGTTTTTTATGGCAGCAGTGCGGGTAGCTTTCCGACCGCTTCAGCGATATTAAGCGACCTCTCTGCATTGCGGTATGATTACAGGAAATTATATCACCACTCACCGCACGAACTGACAGATGATTTTTATGTGCATGCCTACATCAGCTTTGATGATATCAGCTATATATCAATGGATGGCTCCCTATACATCAATGAATGGCACGCAGGCCCACAAAGGAAATACATAATGGCCATTTTGCATTTAGCTGAGTTCCGGGAAAGCAACTGGTGGAAATAGAACAATGTGTCCCTCATCCTGATGCCCGATGGCATATTGGAAGAAAGCGAGGTCAAAAAAATAAGCATAAATTTATCTTATGAAGCATAAAAAAATAAAAGCAGGGGTCGTACAGGCAACGCCTGCACTGTTCAACATGGAGAAAACGGTTGACATCATCATTTCATGGATAGAAAAAGCAGCAACACAAAACTGCGAGCTTTTGCTTTTCCCTGAATCGTTTGTTCCCTGTTATCCAAGAGGGTTAAATTTTGATGCGGTCATAGGCAGGCGCACGGATAAAAGCAGGGACATATGGCTTGATTACTGGGAGAACAGCATGGAAGCTTCACCAACCAATCACTTAAAGAAAATTGGCGAGGCAATAAAAAAAGCTGGCTTATTTGTGGCATTGGGGGTCACGGAAAAAGAAACTATTGGCGGCTCTTTATATTGTTCTTTATTTTATTTTGATAAACGAGGCAACCTGATCGGGAAGCACCGAAAGATAAAACCAACAGGCCTCGAAAGATATATTTGGGCAGATAGTGATGGGAGCACATTAGCAAGTTTCGATACAGAGATTGGGAAAATCGGAGGGCTTATTTGCTGGGAAAATTATATGCCGCTGGCGCGAATGGCCATGTATGAAAAAGGAATCGAGATCTATCTCGCGCCAACAGCAGATGCAAGACCATCATGGCAATCAACGATGCAGCATATTGCTTTGGAAGGAAGATGTTTTGTGATGGCTTGCAATCAGTTTGTTAGAAAATCTGACTACCCGGAAAAATATCTGAAAGATCTGGCAGATGAACCAGAGATCATGTGCTCAGGTGGCAGCGTGATCATTTCACCAATGGGAGAAATTCTGGCAGGGCCCTTGTGGGATTGTGAAGGGCTGCTTACAGCAGAATTAGATTTTTCAGTGCTTGCAAAAAGCAAATTGGACTTTGATGTGATTGGTCATTATTCCAGAAAAGATATTTTTAAATTGACCGTCTCAAATCAGCCTGAAATATTAACGGTGAAAAATACGCACTGAACACAACCAGCGATATACAAATGATGATATGGAAATTTCACCGGGATATTTATTTATCAACCAGGAAACAAGTATCAAATGAAACACCATCCCCGCTTCTCAATTTTGCATTCTTAAACTTTTAAGCAGGTTTGCTTTCCAAGCAAAAATGAAAAAACTATTTGCTCATACATTTTTTTGCGGGCTGTTATCCGTTGCGCAGGCTCAACCAGGATCCGATACCGCATGGAAGAGCTTATACCGGCAAACTGCCCCGAAATAAATGATCTGGTAAACACCAAACTGAAAGCCAGGTTTGATTATGATAAGTCTTATATGCATGGCGAAGCATGGAACACGTTAAAGCCGCACTTCTATCCCACCGACTCTTTGGACCTGGATGCAAAACAGATGGGTATTACCCAGGTTTCTTTGGTAAAGGGAAATGCATTAATTGCGTTAGAATATCACTACGATGGCTGGAGCCTGAAAATAAAACTGGATAAAATATACAGCTCTTCAGAAAAATATACCATCCATATAAAGTATACGGCTAAGCCCAACGAAGCTAAACTTCCAGCAGGTGAGAAAGGGCTTTATTTTATCAATCCGAAAGAGAACAGAAAGATATGCCCGCACAGATTTGGACTGACGGAGAAACAAACCATACTTCAGTCTGGTGCCCCACCATTGATCAGCCAAACCAGAAAACGACCGAAGAAATCATCATGACAGTCCCCCAGAAATATGTAACACTATCGAACGGGGCGCTTGATCTAAATAGTGCTACCAATCTCAGGGTTAACAAATTCCAATTCATCAAATGATTCGCTGTTTTTTATTACATCAATCATGACATCTACAAAAACTTTGGAGTTTTCCCATTGCACTTTCTGAATATGCTTCGTTGCGATGAGCACTTTCTTCCCGCCCAGCCAATTATGTGTATCAACAACCAGATATTCGAGCTTCCATGTCTGATCATCAATAATAAAATCATTTACATGGCCAATTTCTCCGTCCGTTGCATGAATGTGATAACCTTTGACCTCATGTGTGCTGCGCAAATGCGGGTCTTTATCAGATCCGTCATCAACTTCTCTCAGCGATTCCTAATCAACTACGGGTGTGGAATTGGAGGTATCCCAAAGGCCGCCTGCATAAAAACCGCTCCCCCAGTAAGGCTGCCATGGGTAATATCCATACAATTCGATCTCCTGCTGGCGGGAGACCGGCTTAGCTGTATCAATATCAGGGCTGTTGCTGATTTGTTCTTTTGTAAGGTTTACTGGAAATGTGTCCTTCTTCCACGAACCTTTTACGAAAGCGTCAGGAGAAATAAGCACTTCGCGGCCTGACAGCCAACTGCCTGTTTTCACGATCACATAACGTATTGTCCAGGATTGATCATCGAAGTAAAATTCCTTCACTTCCCCGATCTCACCATCTGTGGCTTGCATGCTGAATCCAATCAGGCTATTAATATTGCGTTGCATATAATCTGCTTTTTTATTTTTTAAACTATGATAGAAATGTTTCGTATTTCTTACCCCATGAAACTCCAGTAACTATACACCTGATCAAAATGCAGGTTTGTGTCAGGCCAATGATCGGGGTCAAATCCTGGTGCCTTTTCCAGCACTTCTTTTTCTTGGTTGAATATGAAAAGTTTTTTTTCAGCATTAACCCTGAGCAGTCTGAAAGGGATAGCAAAATATTTTATGCCTATGCCAAGGAATCCTCCAAACTCTATTATGCAATAGTCTATTTTCCCAGATGTAATATCTATCATAATATCTCGGATCACGCCCATGTGCTCGTCTTTTTCGTTATGCACTTTGTCTCCCGTAATGGACGAAGCGGTCAGATATTTCAAGGGCGTGTTCGAAAAAATTTCTCCATGATTAATGCCGGAAACATTGTCTTCTAATAGTGTATTCATTTCAATTCATTTATTTTGTTATCTAAAAAATTAACCATCTTTCATCAATCTCACCTGCTTCATTTGCAGCAGACATCTAAAGTTATTAATGGACAAATAGCCAACCAATGACCGACATCATCCTGCTTGATGATTTTTGTCTAAGCTATCTTTTACACAGCCGCCTCCAACAGATGAAAAACTTCCGCTACATCAAATCAAGATTTTTCTTTTTACGCATATCAATAATTACAGGAGCCTTTGCAAAAGAATTCACCCCCTGATTTGATTCCCGATTTGTAGCTGATGTTTTTTGCTGGAGCTTTTTTTCTTGTTCGTTTAGCTGTTCCTTGCTCACAGCATCCACATACAGGTTTTCTAACGCTTTCATGACTCTGATTTTGAGATGGTGCTGTTTTCTTTGTTTGCTTTATCCTGCCCGATCCCCATAGTCAGCGCTGTTAAGCCTGCCATGCTGCCCAATTGCATTGTTTCTACTGCAGAGCTCGGCACGATCACAATCGTTGAGTTTTCCTTTAGGCCTTCATAGAGCATATTCATTGCCCTTAAATGCAAAGCCACCGGGTTGTTTGCGTAAGTCAAGGCGGCTTCACCAAATTTTTCTGCCACCTGTCTTTCCGAATCTCCGAGTATCACACGAGCCTGCCTTTCTCTTTCTGCCTGTGCCTGCATGGACATGGCGTTCTCCAGCGAAGAAGGTATCAGCACATCTTTCACCTCTACAGAATTCACGTTTATGCCCCATGGCTCCGTGCGCTCATCAATAATTTTCTGCAACACACCGCTGATCTTATCCCGTCCCTCCAGCATGTCGGAAAGCATGGTCTTTCCGATCACATCGCGCAATGCAGTTTGTGATGCCCAACTGATAGCACTGATGTAATCTGCTACTTCCAGAGCAGCTTTTTGCGGGTCCAGCACTTTCCAGAACAGCACTGCATCCACATCTACCGGCACAGTGTCTTTGGTAAGCGTTTTTTCAGCTTTGAAAGAAGTAGTGATCACGCGCGTATCAATCCAGTAGGGTATGGTATCCAGTATTGGGATGATAAGAAAAAGCCCGGGGCCCTTGAGAGAATGGAATTTCCCGAGCCGCAATACTACCGCTTTGTCCCAGGGATCTGCGATCTTGATTGCAGAAGAGATGATCATCCCAATCGCGAAGGCAGCGCCAGCAATGATCTCGCTCTCTAAAATATTTGAACCTCCGTAAACGGAGTATGCAACAGCCACGCCAATAGCGAAGATGACAACAAATATGAACACAGAAAATAAGCTTTTGCTTCTCATTTTATTCCTCCTGATTGATTGTAATAAACTGATTTTTGTATTAATTACCAATGATGAAGGTAACCTGATGATGCCCCTCATTTGTTATACAACTATAGGAAAAAGTTATATTATTCACACATTTTTAAGGCTGAGCGCTTTGTCTTGAAAGGAGAATGCTAAAATTTTGCAGGATTAGCTTATCACGGATGGCATCATTTAAAAATGACGTCATCCGTGATATTGAATAAAGGCAACTGATTCCAGTTATCTAAACAAAATAAGAATAGACTATTTCATTTTGTGAAATGCTTTCGGGATTTTGAAATCACTGTTCTGAAAAATACTTTTTCACAAAGGCATGTTGCTGGTTCTCCGTCATTTTATCAGCCTGCTTAGTTTCAATTTTTATTTTCCCGAAACTATGATCAGCCCTCAAAACATTTAATAGCTCTGATTTTGCTTCAGTCGGGCCAAAGAGGATCACATCAGTATAATTCCTGATCACCTCACCCAATTTTTTGTAATAATCTGATTGCTCATGCTGCTCCTTATTATGCATCAGGTTTTCGCTCTTGCCTAAGCTATGCTCTTTTTGCTGGTGAGTAAATTTTGATTCAATGACCTTTGTCTCTATCGGGTCAACTGTGAATTCCATTAAGTGAGCAGTGGAGTGATCCATCCAAATGCCTAAATTTTTTGATGTTGTCATTTTGTTTTTATTGATCTCTTGTACTGAAATATTTCAGAGTTGATTTCTTGCAATGCGATTTATCTTCGGCTGGCTATATGTTAAATTTCTCTTGCAGAATATCTATTGATATGGAATGTAGGCTAATATCCTTAACGTTATCACTTATTTTCAAAATACATCTAAACAATAACAAATTGCTGCACATAATATGTGAATTATGTAATGTTTATCTGTAATTGTATAAACAAATCCGTTGGATGCGGTATTTTCTATTTGTGCACTGTAATGCTGTTCCTGATTTTAAAGAATAAAATCACTGAAGCTAATATTAACGTGATCCCATTGGCTAATGATACGGGAAAGTTGCGGCTGATCATTCCATAAACAAACACATCAGCGTGCCGAAAGTAAAAAGGATCTACATGGATAAGGAAATGGAAGCAGCGTCCTTTGTCCTTGTTGTTTTAATAGCCTGGGGCAAAATGAAGTTGTGGTAAAAAAAGCGGCAACTAACCCAGAAATCGCAATCCAGTTCATGTTTTTTTTATCATCATAAAGCTATGCTATTAAAATCAGAGGAGGTTATCTTGCTGTGATATATTAAATAAAAGATAAGAGCTTAAATGAATAATTTTTACCCCGCATTATTACGGTATTCAGGAATTTGTTTTATAAAAAGAAGTAAATCTAAACTATCATCATCTCAGATGCCGAGATGTGTGAATGATGTAACTTTTCTATTCAATTGTGTAATGTTTCCCGGAAATATAAGCCTCACCTTTATATTGTCGTGAAAATTCTTTCTCAATAAAAAAATTCAAAATGAAAACAAATGAAGGGCTGCAAAAAGATGTTCAGGATGCTATCAGATCGAAGCCATTGCTGAATGCAGCAGAGATAGGGGTTGCCGTTAAAGATGGCGTTGTTTATTCGTATTGCCAGAAAGATGATGCGGGCCGGATTGCCTGGAACGCACCGGGCGCCAGGGCTTTACATAATGAATTGGTGATTGGATATGGTTATTAGCTTATTTTAAAAAAGGGTGTAAACAATCTCCCGCTTTCAAAGGATCAGGTTAGTGCTGACCTTTGTAATCATTTCCCAATTCTTAAATTATGGCAATCAATCTGCAAATACTCTGGCTTTTTTTATTAGCAATACCCGTTGCCTGTATTACATGGGCTGTTACCCATGAAGAAGTATTCAGGGAGCCCAGGGCATATTGTGCAAACAAAAGCCTGCAATGCAAAACGCTGGCAGCAAGAAAATTTTTCTATCTGTTTACCTGCGAGTATTGCTTCAGCCATTATATAACCATTGTATTCCTTTTCTTAACGGGTTACAAATTGTTGATCGATGATTGGAGAGGCTATTTGATAGCTGGCTTCTCTTTAGTATGGGTCGCTAATATCTATATGAGCTTATTCGGGTTTATCCGGCAGGATATTAAAAAGGAGCAAACAGAAATAAATATGATGGCAAAGAAACCAGAGTACTAAATTAATCCGGCTTCTTTCAAAATCAGGTTCATTTTCTTATTCTATCACGTCTTATTTAAAAATAACAATCATGTCAAACGAAATAAAATGGTCATTAGACCAGGCGCACAGTGAAATCGCTTTTAAAGTGAAACATTTGATGATCGCACATGTTAAAGGGGCGTTCAAAAAATTTGATGCCAGTATTTATACCACGGCTAAAGACTTTGCAACTGCGGAAATTGATTTTTGGATAGACCCATCTTCCATATTTACGGGAGATGAAAAACGCGATGAGCATTTGAAGGGCACGGATTTTTTTGATGTCGAAAAATTTAAAGAAATCACATTTGGCTCAGGCACTATTGGAAAAGCAGATGCAAGCGGCAATCATGAATTATGGGGAGAGCTGACCATAAAAGGCATTACCAAAAATATAAAATTGAATGTAGAATTCGGTGGGATTATCACTGATCCGCGGGGAAAAGAAAAAGCAGGGTTTACGGTTACCGGAAAGATAAGCAGAAAAGATTGGGGGCTTAATTGGAATGCAGCTCTGGGAACAGGAGGATTTGTAGTAAGTGATGATGTGACTATTTCATGTGAGATCGGAAGAGCGTCGTGTAGGGAAAGAGTGTAGATCTCGGTGGTCGCCGTATCAT
>OCZU010003005.1_pt1 | contig 10689 bp, 7 predicted proteins | sample 1539001 | NCBI WGS metagenome assembly OCZU01 (sample SAMEA3539306, study PRJEB22396) | soil metagenome | biome: tundra; feature: field; material: soil | place: USA | collected 2010-05 | depth 0.15 m | reverse complement strand
TGGTGCGCCCCACCCGGAGGCTCTGGGATGACCTCGTCGCAGAATCCCATCTCGAAATTGTCTTTCGCTGTGATGCGCAGTGCGGCGGCCGCAATGTCCTTCTTGGCCGAGTCGCGCCACATGATCGACGCGCAGCCTTCGGGCGAAATCACTGAGTAAATACTGTTCTCCTGCATCAGGACGCGGTCGGCCACAGCGATGGCCAGCGCCCCACCGCTTCCTCCTTCACCGGTAATCGCCGCGATGAACGGAACTCTCAGCCGCGCCATCTCGCGTAAGTTGTGCGCGATGGCCTCGGCCTGCCCGCGCTCCTCTGCGCCCAGGCCGGGATAGGCCCCCACGACGTCGATCAACGTGATGACCGGACGGTTCCATTTCTCCGCAAATTTCATGAAGCGCAGCGCCTTCCGATATCCCTCGGGATTTGGCTGCCCGAAATTCCGGTAAACCCGCTGCTTGGTGTCGCGGCCCTTCTGCGTTCCGAGTACTGCAACTTCGCGTCCCTTGAAGCGCGCCATGCCGCACACCATGGCAGGATCGTCGCCAAAACCGCGGTCCCCGTGAACTTCGCTGAAGTCCGGAAAGATGCGCTCGACGTAGTCCAGCGGGTACGGCCGCATGGGATGCCGCGCCAGTTCAGTTCGCTCCCACGGCGTCAGTTTCCCCGAAATCTGGCGGCGCAGCGCCTCGACGCGCACCTGCAGCCCTTCCAACTGCTTGAGGGCTTCCTGATTGTTGGCAGCAGCGCCCTGCAACTGCTCAATCTGTTCCTCGACGTGTTGCAATTCCGACTGCGCGTTGGACGGCACTTCCATAGGCTTATTTCGTCTCACTCGCTGGGACTAATCGATGATCCTTACACTGCCGCGCCCGCACAGCTCTTCCACGGACTTGATGAAGGACCGGTCCGGCATCACATTATAGCCTTCCACCTCCATCACCACGGTGAAGTCGCCCTTGCGCTCCAGGTCGAACAGGATTTTGGCCGCGCCTTTTCGCTCCGTGCAGAGCGTATGCAGCGCATCGATGGTGCCGGTCGCCGCTGTCTCCAGCGGAATCTTGATCCGCAGGCTGCGCGCCAGCTTGGGCTGAGCTTCCTCCAGCGGAGTGATGTCGCTGATCATCAGCTTCGCGTTCGATCCCTCTTCCACCCGCACGCTTCCCTTCACCAGCACCGGAATATCGAGCTTCAGCTTTTCCGTCAGCCTCTTAAACGACTCCGAGAAACAGAGAATGTCCACCGATCCGTTCATGTCTTCCAGTCGCCCCTGCGCGTAGAGATCGCCCTTCTTCGACTTCGACACCCGCACCGCCTTGAGGATGCCCCCAACGAGCACCTCGTCCCGGCCAGTCGAGGACTTCAACTGCGCCAGCTCTTCGGTCGTGAGCGCGCTGAAATCGAGCAGCTTGTCGCGATATTTCTCCAGCGGATGTCCAGTGATGAAGAACCCTAGAATTTCCTTCTCCGCCGACAGTCGCTGATGCTCATCCCAATCAGGGATATTGGGCAGCGGCTTATCGGTTTGCGCCGTCTTGTCCTCGGCAAACACGCCGAACAGTCCATGCTGACCCATGGCGGCATCGCGTTGGGATTTCTGCGCGTGCTCCATGGCGCTGTCGATTACTGCCATAAGCTGCGAGCGCCGGCCCATGGCATCCATCGCTCCGCTCTTCACCAGCGATTCGATGACGCGCTTGTTCAGCAGCCGCAGGTCCACCTTTTCGCAGAATTGGAAAATCGATTTGAACGCGCCAATTTCCTTGCGCGCCATTACGATTGACTCGATCGCGTTGTGTCCAACGTTCTTGACCGCCGCCAGCCCAAAGCGAATCGCCTCGCCATGCGGAGTGAAGTAGGCGTCGCTGACGTTCACATCGGGCGGTTCCACTGGAATCCCCATCTCGCGGCACTCGTTGATGTACTTCACCACGTCGTCCGTGCTGCCCGACACCGAGGTCAGCAATGCCGCCATGAACTCCACCGGATAGTGCGTCTTCATGTACGCCGTGTGATAGGCCAGCAGCGCGTAGGCCGCCGAGTGCGACTTGTTGAATCCGTAACCGGCAAACTGCTCCATCAGGTCGAAGATCTTCTCGATTTTCTTTTGCGGGAACCCGCGATCGAGCGCGCCCTTCACGAAGCGCTGGCGCTGCTTGGCCATCTCGTCGGCGTCTTTCTTGCCCATGGCTCGCCGCAGCAAGTCGGCTTCACCCAGCGAGTAGCCGGCCAAACGGTTGGCGATCTGCATCACCTGTTCCTGATAAACGATGACGCCCAATGTTTCCTTGAGTATGGTTTCCAACTCGGGTAGTTCATACTCGATCTTTTTGCGGCCCCACTTGCGATCGATGAAGTCGTCGATCATGCCGCCCTGAATCGGCCCGGGACGGTACAGCGCATTCAACGCCGTGAGGTCTTCGACGACGGTGGGTTTGTAGCGCCGCAACACGTCGCGCATTCCCTGCGATTCAAACTGGAACACGCCCGACGTCAGGCCCGTGTGAAACACCTTCTCGTAGGTCTGGGCGTCGTCGAGCGCCAGCGTCGGCAGGTCAAGTTTTTCGCCGTGCACCTGTTCGATCAGCCGCAGCGCGTCGTCAATGATGGTGAGCGTCGTCAGCCCCAGGAAGTCCATCTTCAGCAGGCCGAGTTTTTCGATCGCCTTCATGTCGTAGGCGGTCACGATTTCGTCATTCTTGGTGCGATGCAGCGGAACCAGATCGGTGAGCGGCTGCGGCGAGATCACGACTCCTGCGGCGTGCACGCCCGAGTTGCGCACCAGGCCTTCCAGCCTCTTCGCGGTGTCGATCAATTCTTTGACTTGCGGCTCAGTCTCGTACGCCGTGGCCATCGATGGCGAATCCTTAAGCGCCTGGTCGATCGTGATGTTCAACGTCGGAGGCACCATCTTCACGATGCGTTCGACCTCGGAATACGGAATGTCCATGGCGCGGCCCGAATCTTTGATGGCGGCCTTGCACGCCATCGTGCCGAATGTGATGATCTGCGCCACCTGGTCGCGCCCGTACTTTTGCGTCACATAATTGATGACCTCTCCGCGCCGGTTCATGCAGAAGTCAATGTCGATATCGGGCAGGCTGATGCGTTCAGTATTCAGGAAGCGCTCGAACAGCAACTCGTTCTGCAACGGATCGATGTCAGTAATGCGCAGCGCGTAAGCCACCAGCGCTCCGGCCGCCGATCCGCGACCCGGGCCCACGGGAATGTTGTGTTCCCTGGCGTAGCGGATGAAATCCCACACGATCAGGAAGTATCCCGGAAACTTCATCTGCCGGATGGTCCCGATCTCGCGCGACAGTCGCTGCTCGTAGTCTTCCAGCGAATGCTTGAGACGCCCCTGCGCCTGCAATTCGCGGAGCAGGTTCAGCCGTTGCGCGAACCCTTCGCGCGTCACGTGCTCGAAATAATCAGGGATCGAATAGCCCGACGGAACCTCGAACTGCGGGAACGGATCGTGCACTTTCTCCAGCTTGGTGTTGCAGCGTTCCGCGATCTCCAGCGTGCGATGCAGGAACTGCTCGTATCCCAGGAATTCCTTCTGCATTTCCGGGAAGCTCTTCACGAAGAACTGGTTGTTGGCGAACTTCAACCGGTTGGTATCGTTGATCGACTTGCCGGTCTGGATGCACACCATCACGTCCTGCGCGTGCGCGTCGTCCTCGCACAGGTAGTGGCTGTCGTTGGTGGCCACCATCGGGATGCCGAGGTCCTGCTCCAGTTTCAGCAGGTTGTTCTGGATGCGATGCTCTTCCGGAAGCCCCTGGTTCTGGATCTCGAGAAAGAAGTTCCCTTTGCCGAAAATATCCTGATACGTCGCAGCAGCGGCGCGCGCCTTGTCGTAATAATCGAACGTGAGTTCCTCGGCCACTTCGCCCTTGAGACATCCCGACAACGCGATCAGGCCCTTGGAGTGTTCCTCCAGAAACTTCTTGCTGACTCGCGGCTTGTAATAAAACCCATGCAACGACGCCTCGGAAACCACCTTCACCAGGTTGCGATATCCCTCGTCGTTTTCTGCCAGCACGATCAGGTGGTTGTAGCTGTCGCCCTCGGGGGCAGCGCGATGGTCTTCCTTCTTGCAGACGTACAACTCGCAGCCCAGGATCGGCTTCACTCCGGCGTCCTTCGCGGCATTGGCGAACTCAACTGCTCCAAAGATGTTGCCGTGGTCCGTCATGGCGACAGCGGGCATGTCGAGTTCCTTGACGCGGTCGACGAGCTTGCCGATTTCGCAGGCGCCGTCGAGCATGGAGAAATCCGTGTGCAGATGAAGATGTACAAAATTGCTGCGACATTGTTGGTCAAAGACCTCGCGGGTGATAGCTCATTGTATTCGCGGCGGGTGTGGAAATCAGGGACTACAAATCTATCGTTGTCATCCTGAGCGCAGCGAGTCGCCGCGGCGACGAGCGGAGTCGAAGAGCCTGCCCTGAGCGAGCGTAGCGAGTCGAACGGGACCCCTATTCCCGCGACGACCTCCACTCGGGCGCGTTACAGTGCCTCAGTCCTCTCAGACTCGCCGTCCGGTCCGCCGGGTGAGATCAACCGTCCGCCCGTAATATCCCGCCCGGGAGGCGTCTGATGAGGGACACCAGCGCTCCTTCCAGCCGTCCGCTTCGCGACCGCACGATACGCGAAAATAATCGCCAGCAACGGAGCTGCCAGCAGCAGTCCCCAGAATCCTATGAACAGACTGAGCACGATAGGAACGATCAGCGACGCCCAGATCGGCACCTTTGCGGTGCGCCGCATGATGACCGGTTGCAAAATCAATCCATCCACCACGACGATCGCGCCATACAGTCCAAGCACCCAGAAGAAAGTTTCCATCCCGCCGTCGAAAACCGCCGCAGCCGCAGGCCCGAGGAATGTCAGCAGCGGCCCAAAGTGCGGAATGAACTGGAACAAGCCACCCAGCACCGCCCACAACGGTGCCCACGTCACATGCAGATAACTGAGTCCGCCCCACCACAACAATCCGACGCAGATCGAGTCAAGGACTTGCGCAACCAGCCAACTCCACAGTGCGCCGCCGGTGATGTGAACGTGCCTGGAAAACTGCATAACTGTTTGGATGCCCGCGCCCTCAGTGGGTCGCTGCACCCATGCTACACTGGGTTCGAAACCCCCTCCTGGAGCGCATGGCAATGAAATTTGGCGTCATCATCTTCCCCGGTTCCAACTGCGATCACGACGCTTATTGGACCATCTCGGAAGTCTCCAAGCAGCCCGTGACCTTCCTCTGGCACGACTCGCCGGACCTGCAGGGATGTGATGCGATCATCGTTCCCGGCGGCTTCGCCTATGGCGACTATCTGCGTACTGGTGCGATCGCTAAATTCTCGCCCGTAATGGAATCCGTCCGCAAATTTGCTGCCGACGGCGGACTCGTTCTCGGGATCTGCAACGGTTTCCAGATTCTCTGCGAGTCCGGACTGCTTCCCGGCGCTCTCATGCGCAATGCCGGACTGAAGTACATCTGCAAGCCCGTACATATTCGGGTTGATAGCACCAACACGCCCTACACACAGAATTTGACCAAGGGCGAGGTTCTACAGATTCCCATCGGCCACATGGAAGGCAATTACTTCTGCGACGACCGGACGTTGTCGGAGTTGAAAGACCAGGACCGCATCGTCTTCCGCTACGTCACGCCCTCCGGTGACGTGACAACCGACGCTAATCCCAACGGCTCGATCGAGAATATCGCGGGCATCTGCAACGCGGGCCGTAATGTGCTGGGCATGATGCCGCATCCCGAACGCGCCAGCGAACCAGAGTTGGGCATGACCGACGGAGTGAAGATTTTCGACTCGCTGGTTTCGGCGCTGGTGGCGAAGTAAGCCGAGTTAGCCTACACTTACCAGCGTTACCAGAAGACTTAATGAGGTGTCCACCACGAATCCAGAGGAGCAAGTCGTGTCGATCCTCGCACGGAGGAGTCGAATAGCCAAGGAACAGATAACCCCCGACACGCGTTTAGTCGAGGACCTGAAGCTAGACGGGGACGATGCGGTGGATGCGTTGCTGGAGATATCCAAGAAGTGTGCAATTGATGTGTCTCGCTTCGAGTCGACACGCTACTTCCGGTCTGAGCCGACCTTACTAGCTCTCCTTCCTTTTTTGCCCTCGCAACGGAAGCGAGCTGAACCGAAACAGCCACTCACCGTCGGGGACCTGATCAACGCTGTCCGTCGGGGTAGTCTGCAATCTCAGTAAAGTCTTTCTACATGCTGTCTAGTGTTGCGGGTGCCCTATCCTTTCGCGTTTTTTTGCGAGAGGGTGGGAAGCCTACTCTTTACGGTTTAATATTCCCCGTCGAAGTTTCGCGCCGTCGTCGTTAACTCGTGCCTCGAAGTCTCCGTGCCCTCCGTGACTCCGTGGTGAAATCCCTTAACGAAACGCCTCTTTATTCACCACGTAGGGCATCTTCCCGATGTCCCCGCCGTAGTTCCCTTCTAGCACGTCGATCAGCCCCTGCACGCAGCGTCCTGCCATACCGCGGTTCGGATCGACCGACAGCCGCGTAACATTTCCTGCGCTGGCGAAGTGCGGATACAGCCGGCAACGATCTTCGATCTCGGGATCGCGCAGTGGCGAGTCCGGCGACAGCGGCTCGGTCTCATAGACATCGAGCGCCGCTCCGGCAATCCAATGCTCCTTCAGCGCGCGCACCAGCGCCGCCTCGTCCATCACCGCGCCACGTGAAGTATTCACCAAGTACGCAGTCGGCTTCATCCATCGCAACGTAGTCTCGTTGAACAAGTGGTAGGTCGGGTTGCTGCCCTCGCCTTCACGCACCAGCGGCACATGAATGCTCACCAGGTCCGCTCGTCGCAATGCATCTTCGAGTGACGTGTAACGCACCGCCGTGCGTTCCCGCTGCAGCCCCGTCTCATAACGCAAGTCCATCACCGACTGAATATCCAGGATGAACTGCTCGTCCTGCCGCTGCGGGTGGTAGCACAGGATGTTCATATCAAAACCAGTGCACTTCTTCGCCATAGCCTGGCCAATACGCCCGGCACCGATGATGGCAATCGTCTTGCCGGTCATCTCGTCGCCCAGAAACGGCAGATAGGGATGCCAGAAACTCCACTGGTTTTCGCGGACCAACTTTTCCGCCGTCCACATCCGCCGCGTCAGCGCCGCCAGCGCGAAGAATGCGAACTCCGCCGTCGCCTCGGTGAGCACATCCGGCGTGTTTGTGAACGGAATCCTGTATCGATTGGCAGCCGCGCGATTGATGTTATCGACGCCTACCGCATACTGCGCCACGCACTTCAACGTGCCTCGCCCGGCCTCGAAAACCTCGGCATCGATCTTGTCGCGCAATGTCGTGATCAGGCCGTCAATTCCGCTCAGGACTCTTTCGACAATCAAACTCTTCGGCGGTGGCTCCGGCCCCGGATACACCTCGACCTCGTAACCGCGTCCCCTCAGTCGGGCAATCGCGGCGCTTCCGATGTCGCAAGTGGCAAAGACGCGGAATCGAGGATTGTCCATGGGGGCAGCGAAATGTTTCGCGTTGCCCATCATAGCCCAACAAAAAGGCCCGCTCGCAAGCGGGCCACAATCAGGAGAGCATCTGCCTACAGGTTCTTCTTCGTCCACTGGTCGATACGGTCAGTACGCTCATTCTGGTTTTCCTCAAGACAGCGGGGCTCTGCGCATGTAGCCGCAGAACGCCATTTCACATTTTGTGAAACGCCGGAACCAGACGCAGTGACACTCACCCTAAATGACTGTGATGCTGCTCACTGGAAAAAGGACTAAGATTTCGCGCTAACGGAGGGTGCCTACTCGCTGTATTCGATCTGGAATTCGATCTTGGCCGACTTCTCCAGCATGGCCGATACCGAACAGTATTTCTCTTTTGACAGGCGCACCGCATCTTCCATGGCCTTGTGCGATACCTTGCCGCTCACCCGGTACACCAGCTTGATCTCGGTGAATACCTTGGGATGCTCTCCCGCCCGCTCGGCCTTCGCAACTACTTCCAGGCCCGTAAACGGCTCGCGCTTCTTGCGCAAAATGCCAACCACGTCGCTGGCCGTGCACCCGCATAGTCCGATCAGCACCAGTTCGATTGGCGTGCTCGCCGTCTGCACTTCCCCGGTGTCAAGCACTACCGCATGGCCACTGCTGGCCTCACCCACAAAGCGGTCCTTATCGGCCCAGATGGTCTTCGCTTCAATCATGGAAATCAAATCCTGACTCGGCGTCTTCGCTGGCTCACTGCGGCTTGGTTTCTGCCGGAGGACTGGCCGCAGGCGCTGCCGGCGGACTCTCCTGCTTGTCTTTTGGCTTATCGTAAATCGACATCTGGTCGCTGGGCCGCTTCAGCCGGATCTCAATGTCCATTTCTGGCTTGTTGATGGTGTAGTCGTCGCCAAACGTCTGGAACCCATGCGCCAGCACCTGTATCCGTAATGGTCCATACGGAATACCTTCCGACTCCGTCTTGCCTTCGTTGTCGGTCTTCAGTTGGAACCCGCCTTTGGATTGGCTCCCGTCTTTCGCCACCGGGTGCAGGATGACGCTGGCATTGCGCACTGGCTTGTTGTTGTCGTCCTTCAGTACGGTGAAACGCAGATTGGAGGATTGCTGCACCGCGGCCTTCTTGTCGCTCGAGAACAGCAACCCAGGAACCAACAAGGTGCACAACAGACAACTGAGCAGGCGAGTACTTCTCATGGGGATATTCTAGGCATCCGCCGGTGCAGGCTGCAAACTCTCACTCCAAAAGCGCCAACTCGGTTTCGAACATTTCCACCGCCAGCTAATCGCTACTGGCCGGCGTCCGCTTCAAGGTCGGAGGCCCCCCGGCGTCATCCTTCGTGCCCGACTTGGGCGAGGCCGCTGGCGAATCTCCCGTTTCCGCAGCTTGTGCTGGTTTCCGCAATACGGGCCGGTTCGCACTCTGTCCCGTGGCGATCTTCAGTCCGCCTTCCAACCCGATCAGCCGCGCCTTCATGGCCTCGAATTCGCTGGTGTCCACCACATAGCTTTCCCGGTCAGGCAGGTAAGTCCGGATCTCAGCTTGCGCCGCCGCTATCCGGTCTGCGTTCATCGGATGCGTCGAGAACAGCTTGGCGATGTTGCTGTGCTTCTTGTTTTCCTCGACTTTCAACTTCTCGAAGAACTGCACGAATGCCTGGGGATCGTACCCCGCCGCATAGTCATACTGCAGCCCCAGCATGTCCGCCTCCCGTTCGGCGTCGCGCGAGAACTTCAGGAACCCCATCGGCACCGCAAGGCTCGCCACCTCCGCAATGGCATACCCAGCCGGGCCGCCAATAAACATCAGCGGAATCGACGCCATGTTCCAGATCTGCTGCTTGGTCATGTTCTTGGTCGCATGACGCGCGGCCACGTGCGCAATTTCGTGTGCCATCACCGCCGCCAGTTCAGCTTCGGTATCGGCCGCCAGGATCAGCCCACTATCCACGTAAAAAAATCCGCCGGGCAGCGCAAATGCATTGACCTCGCTGCTATCCACCACCTTGATCGTGAACGGCACCCGCGAGTCCGAATTGCGCACCAGGTTCTGCCCAATGCGATTGATGTACTCAACCACCGCGGGATCGCTGACCAGCTTCGAGCTTTCCTCCACCTGCCGCGATAGATCGTGCCCCAGCGCAATCTCCCGCTCGATGGAATAGAAATTCATCCCCGTGCCAATATTCCGGTGGCCGATCAGGGTGACATCGTATTTTGCAGGCTGTTGCGGACTCTGCGCGTCGGGAACCGCAGGCGGCGCCATGAGAGAGGCCATGGACTTCGCTGCCGGGGCGGCTACGGGCGGAATATCCGCGGGGTCGGCTGCGCGTACCCCTTCCGCATCGATTTCCCCAGCCGTGCGCAGCTCGCCCGTCGCAGTTTGGTCTGACTGCACACGGGCATCGCTCGTCGCCCACTCACCCACCACAGTCTGCGAAGTCGCCGGCGGAGCACTCGCATCGGCTTGCTTCGTGGCTTGCGCGATCAGGAAACCCGGCGCCACCAGCACCGCCAGACCTAGCACCAGCTCTCGTGGGATACCGCGCTTCGAGGCGTCGGGCCGTTTCATAGGGAGCACCTGCACGCTTTCACCCGCAATTCCGATTATCCGCGCCGCATAGCTACCTTGCAAAATGAAATTTGCGACAAGTGTCAAATGCAAGAGCCGTTTCGGGGATGAATCAAACACTCCCAAAACGGACCCGCAAAGCTGCAATACCCATGAATTCCGATGCCCAATATTCGCCCGCCAGCGGAACCAGCCATTGGCCGGGTTAATGGCTGCCATAGTACTCTCAAGTTGCCTGGAATCAAGGACTATCCGCTCATTTCGAACGAATTTTGAAATTTGAGTGCCTTCCACTCATATCTGGCTTGACATTGCTACTACGTATGGGGTACATTAGCACTCGTTGCACCTGAGTGCTAGCAACCGCGGGGCACCGTCCCTTATCTGTGCTTTAACCCTCAGGACAAGAACCCCATAAGTTCATGAATTATGTCGAGCCCAACGCAGAATACCCGCGCCAACGTCGGCAAACTCGCATTGCAATCCAATCCGAATCGACCCGCCTTGGCGGGAAAAGGAGTCTGAAGAATGGCTACTAAACTAACTCCCCTGCATGACCGTATCGTAGTTCGTCGTGTGGAAGAGGCCGAAACCT
>OCZU010003004.1_pt1 | contig 10691 bp, 9 predicted proteins | sample 1539001 | NCBI WGS metagenome assembly OCZU01 (sample SAMEA3539306, study PRJEB22396) | soil metagenome | biome: tundra; feature: field; material: soil | place: USA | collected 2010-05 | depth 0.15 m | reverse complement strand
CTCGATCTCGGGCAGCACCATCCCGGCGCACGCGGTCTCGACCGCCTCCTCCACCACCCGCCGCAGCAGCAGCCAGTCGGACTGCTCGTGATGGTTGAGCGACACCGAGACCAGCTCGGGCCGGAAGGCGCCCCCGCGCGCGGTGCGCATGCCGTGCACGATGACCTTGCCGTCAGGCCCGATCTGCCCTGCACCCTTCTCCAACCGCAACCGCGCGAGTTCGCGCCCGATCCGGCGCGCGAGCCAATGCGCCGGCGGCAAATAATCGGTCTCCGGACTGCGCAACGCGTACCCGACGCAGATCGCCTGGTCGTCGGACAAGTGCCGCAGCTCGCGCTCGTTCTCGGCGAAGGCACCGAAGCACATCGCCCAGTCGATATGGAGATCCTTCGGAAGCGGCCCCCACGGACGGGCCGCCGCATCGACGCCGTAACCGGCCGACGCATACGCGTCTCGCACAAGTTCGTCGCGCACCCAAGCGAACCGCATCCCAGCGTGCTTTGCCGACGTCGCGATGCGGCCGGTCACGAACACCCGCTTGAACACGCAGGCGACTTCGATGCCGCATTGCGCGTCGGCATCGCTGGCTTGAAAGCACGCGACCAGCGCATCCGCCACCGCATCGCAGAGCTTGTCCGGATGACCCGGCAGCACGAACTCGGCGGTCTCGGGTCGACCGTTTATTAGGGTGACGTCTTTTGTCATGCGCTTCATTTGAATTTCTCCAGGTTGGGTAGCCGCGACGTCTTCGCGCGCAGGGCGGCAGCGAATTCCGTTTTGCCCTTGTGCGTCACGACTGCGGCGAAGCGCGCGCCGCGGTGCGCAAGTTCGTGGGCGTGCTCGTCCGGGACTTCGCCCACCCAGCCGTCGGTGACGAACAGCGCCCGCTTCACCCGGTGATCGAGGCGCGTGCTGCGTCACCGGCGCAATGTTGGTGCCGCCGGTGGTGACGCGCACGCCGTGTGCCAGTTGCCGCAGATCGATGTCGTCGATGCGGGTGCTGAACAGGTGCACCTTCGGGTGCAGGAAGGCCGCCAGCGACGCCAGCGTGGCGTAGAGAACCGGCAGCGCGGCGTCCATGCTGCCCACACGTCGAGATAGACGTGCACTTGCTCGCAACGAACTATCCCGGGTACTACGAGCCGCGCCGGGTGCAACAGCGACGGCACGCCCAGCGCCTGGCGCAGGAAATCACCGCGTTGCGGGCGCAGCACATAGGGCAGCGTGCCCTCCCGTTCCTCGTCGCGGCGCTCGATCGCTCCCCGACAACCGGCCCGGAGGTCGGCGATCGTCAGGATCGCGTTGCGCAGTGTGGCGGCCGCCTGCCGCAACGCCTGCGCCAACTGCATACGCGAGGACTGCGCTTCGCCTCCCTGGTCACGCCCGGAGACGCGCTCGACCATCGGTCACTCGGCAAGGATGTTGCGCATCTCCCGCAACACGTCGGGCGCTATCGACAGCATCTTGGCTTTTTATCGCCGAGAAGAACAAAAGATAAGCGACTCACAACGGCTACTGGAAACAGTCGGCGGCTTTATGGGCCGACCGGCACGCAACAGCGCGGGGACCGATGGCCGGTACGGGTTTGTGCCGACTCAGCCCGTGCTCGACACGTTGGTGCGCTAGCCATCCCCCGTCGGCAACAGGCGCGGCCGCTACTACGTCCCGGCGAGGAGGCACAGGCCGCGCCTGTTGCGCTGTATCTTGCATTATGTATCCCACAGGGCTACATTGTGTCTGCTACCGTTACGGTCTGGGTATTGGCACAGAGTCCGTGGGAGGCACGACCCACGGCTAAGTGGCGAGACATTGAACGGGGCCAATCTCGCGGAGGATCTTTTCATGAAGCTGCATTTCGTTACCCGCGCACGCGCGCGGTCGTTGCTGTGTATTTCCGGTGCGCTCGGCGTACTTGCGCTGAGCGCGAACGTAATAGCGGGTGACAAGCCGATTTTCGGTGACACCAAGAATGGGCTGTTGACACCCGATGCAATCAACATGCAGTTGCTCGGCCACAACGATCTGCAGGGGCGCACCGCGTATCAGCCGACGATCCATAAATATTTGGTCGGACCTTCGGCCGGACATACTTTCCTCTTCGTCGGCCACTTCACTGGACAATCGGTGCTGAATCCGATAACTGGGGTCGTGGAGCCGAACGGCACCTCGATCGTAGACGTGACCAGTCCGACCAGTCCTGTCTACACCTTCCACATTCCGTCGGCCGGCGCGCAGCAGGTTCGGGTGTGTGACGGCAATACCGGCACGTTGGGCACCACCGGCAAGGTTTACATGCTGCGTGACAACGGGACCGCGCCGCCAAACTCCATGCATGAAACGTGGGACGTCACCAATCCGCACGCTCCGGTTCGGCTAGCGACTGTCGTTGACGGCCTGTCCAATACCCACAAGAGCTGGTGGGAATGCGAAACCGGCATCGCGTATCTGGTCGCGGGTGCTACAGCCGGCAGCGCGGCGAAGCCGGATGGATGGACGGCCTCTTCGACCCAGCACGTCAAGATATACGATCTGAGCGACCCGGCGAACCCGGTTTACATTCGCGACATCGGCTTGATTGGCCAGAATCCGGGTTCCGCTCTGACCTCAGCGCAGGTGCCAACGGGGATGGTGCATGGACCGATTTCGATTATCACCAACCCGAAGACCGGCGCGCTGGTCAACCGAATTTACCTGCCCTACGGTGTTTCGGCGGACGGCGTGTTCGTGATCGCGGACCGGCTGAAAGTGTTGCCGCCGTTGTCGAACGGAAGGGGCGGCACGTGGAATCCTGCGACAAGTACCTCGTCCAATCCGCAGCAAGCTCCGACCGACGCCGATCTGCTTGCGTTCCAGGTGGGTCGTATGGACATGACTAAGTCCGAAGGCGGGCATACGTCGTGGCCGATATACGGCGTCCCCTTGAAGCATTATCAGGGGTTCACCAGCTACTCGACTCGGGACTACGTCGCACTGATTTCGGAAGAAACGGACAACAAATGCACCGGCGCGCCGCATTTCGGCTACCTGACTGACGTAACAGGCACGGTGGGCGGAGGCGGGCACTTTACCGGCGAGCAGTATCCGATGAACATTTCGACGATGCAGGTCTTCGAAGACAGTGCCAAGCCTGATTTCTGTACGCGTGGCACGCGGTTTGGTACGCACTCGACCGAGGAGACATACTACGCTCCGTACTACGGCAAGCTGTTGTTCGTCGCCTACTTTGACGGCGGCGCACGCGTGTTCGACATCCGCGACCCGTACCATCCGCTTGAGGTTGCGCACTACGTACCGGCGATCAACGCCAACACGCAGCCAACCATCGTCAATGGAGTGAGTTACTTGGATGTCTCGAGCGACAATCTGGAGCTCGACCAAAACGGGCTGATCTATGATGTGGATCGCGTCGGTGGTGGCCTCGATATCCTGATGCTGACCGGACCCGCAGCCTTAATTGGCAGCTCGCCATGAGTCGGAGAATCAGGTAACGTCCGCTAGTTAGACTTAACACCATGGCTCGGCGCACCTCGCGCCGAGCCATTTTTGTATCCAAAGCGCACGTCAAAACGGTGCCGCGCGTTCAGTCTGCGTCGCTGACGTAAAAGGCGCCGACATGTGAACGGCGGCTAATGGATGTTGCAAGGCGACTGCCGGGCTCATGTCATGCAGGTTCGCAAATTGTGACCTCGGCAATTCACTTGGTCATATCATCGTCCTCGTCGACGTTTGGCCTGATGACGGGCCCAGCCCAGGTCTCGAAACGCTTTTCCAATTCTTCGCCATGCTCAAGCCAGAATCGCCCATTGATCGCGATTCCGGTTTTCAGATTGGCACCCCACCGTGGCAATTGATTCTTGCGCTTGGCATCGATCATGTCGATCGTCTTTCTGTTCGTGGGCCCGTAAGCGACGTTCTGGGAGAAGGTCTTTTGATTCTCGGGCTGGCTCGCAAAATCAATAAACTGATAGGCTTCGTCCTTGTTTGGTGCGCCGGTCACGATCGCCCAGCTATCGATGTCATACAAGCTGCCGTTCCAGACCATTCGAAAATCCATACCCTGCTTTTGAGCTGCGTCGATCCATAGGCTGTACGCTGCTGTCATGGCTAGGTCTCCGGACTTAAGCCAAAGCGGTGGTTGCGCTGCCGCTTCCCACCATTTCACATACGGCTTGATCTGATCGAGCTTCCTAAAGGCACGATCGACACCGTCCTCGGTCGCAAGCACCTTGTAGACGTTGGCGGGCGAGACGCCGTCCGCAAGCAGTGCGATCTCCAGCGTGTACTTCGCAGTTCTCAAAAGTCCGCGTTTTCCCGGGTATTTTTTCACGTCCCAAAGGCCCGACCACGATGTCGGTTTATCTTTCACCTGCTTTGGATCATAGGCGATGACCATCGACCAGACATAGGTGCCAACACCGCACTCCGATAGCGCGCCGGGAATGAAGTCGTTGTGCTTCCCGATTTTGTTGTAATCGAGCTTCTCGAATAGCCCATCTTTGCAACCGCGTAGCAGCTCGGGAGTTTCGACCTCTACGACGTCCCACGAGGTCTTGCCCGCGGCGATCATGTCCTTGATCTGGTCCAGCTCGCCGGCGTAAGAATATGGTGTAACGCTCACCCCGGTCTTCTTGGCAAACGGACCGAAATAGGTTTTGATCTGCAGGTTCTCATTGAACCTGCCCATCGCGACCACGGCGAGCTCTTTCGCCGAAGCTGCGTTGATCAAAGTCAACAGCATTCCAGCTACAACGATCTTTAACCGATTCACGACGCCTCCATTGAAATGAAGCGGCACAAGCCGCTCTGCTAGCTCCGAACGGGCCCCCGAGGCTTTGTTGTGTTGATCGCGATCGCTACTTTGTTCGAAAACCGCGGGCCTTGTCCGTCGAGTTTAGCCAAGAAGCGCTCGCAGAAGAAGACGCCCTTTGACAGGTAGCGGACCGCTTATTCCTGAGAACGATGCTGGCTGGCTTTGCTTGGCATCAAAGCGCACAAACCGCGCACACTGGACCGCTGAAGCGGCGACCGCACCTGTGCAGCGGACCTCATCGTGCCGCCACGACAGATAGAGGTCGGACACTGAGGAGAGCCCCGCAAGCGCGAGGTTGCGAGAAAAACGGCGGCCTCGGCCGCCGTTTCGTGGGCGCCAAGGCTCTCGGGCTATTACGCTTTGCGCCGCAGACTCATAAACAGCGCCGCGAGGCCGATGCCGAGCAATCCCATCGACGCCGGCTCGGGAACCGAGAGCGACACCGCGTCGAGGTGCAAGACATTCTGCAGTAACGGCCCGTTATCCTGGAAGCTGAAGGACACTGTTTCCATGGGCGCCGTGGCCAATACGACGAAACTATATGTGTGATAGGGACCCACGGCGGGATTCGTCAACTGGAGCAGGGGCGTAGCTCCGAAATCGCAGGCGAGAAGTCCAGCTCCAAAGCACGCCGAGAAGTCGGTAGGCGCGCTGGGCGCACCGACGGGGTCGGGTAAGAAGGCGAAGGTGAACAAGTAATGCGTGCCCACAGTTAGGTTAACACCTTGCGCGAGCACCCCGTCCGAGCCCGTTGGCCCGAGTTCGGCACTGCAATTCCCCTCGTCCACTAGTGGACCGGGGCCCGGGCATGTGACGTCGGTAAACCCGGTGTTCAGAAGCTGCACCCAACCGGTGAAGTTGCCGTCTTCGAAACCGCCGTTAACAAGAATGTTTGTGCCGTGTGCCGGCCCGGCCACCCCGACCGCCAATCCCACTGTGGCCACCAACGCGCCAAGAATCTGCAGAGCACGCCCTGCCGAGCGGGCCGTCGATAGACCGGAACTTACTTTGGCCATCATCGTCATTTTTGCGTCCTTGGTTTTCCCGCTGGTTTTCCCGCGCCGCACCCGAGTTTGCAAGGCGCCAAGCGTCATTGGTAATTAAAGCAATAATCGTGCGCTACAACTTGTTTCGCCATAAAAACAATGGTTAGCACCTGCAAGCCCGGAGCGGGCTGGAAACTTGGCGTCATAATGTAAAATTTTACGACACCGCCGACGCGCCTGAGTGCTTGTGGGCATGTCACGGAATACAGCAAATGCAACCGCCGTTTTGACCTGATGGCGCCCGTGCCAACGAGCGGGTAAGCTCGTAACCAGAATGTGATTCAATTTGCTCGGACATTGTCTGACCGGTCGAGTCCAGGTCAGGACAAATCATTCGCGGTTGTGCTGGCGAGCGCCGTCTTCAACTTCTGCGCCACCGTTTCGCGGCTGATTTTCGCGCCCTGGAGCTCGAGCGACGCGCAGACCATGGCTGCTATTCGGTAAGGGTGCTATGTCGTCGGGGTATGTCTTCGTCGCCAAGACCCTGACGACCAGATCGGTCGCAGCTCGTTCGGCCCGGTTGGACCTTTTTGGGCGCGGCGCCGTCAACGTCCTCTTCGAGTTCGCCTTTTTCGCTGGCCTTCGGCCCTCCGAGCAAGTCGCGATGGAGTGGACCAACTACGACCGCGCAAGGGCTGATGGATCGGCCGACGTGGTAGAAGTAGGTGCCGCGCCGCAATAGGCGTCGCCTGTCTAACTCCTGTACGGCGCGGCGTTGAAAATGCCCATCGCGGGGCCCCATTTTGTAAACGCACACCGCAATCTCTATGGGTCGAATCTGATGTTTCGCCTTGGCTCGATCAGCGACTGATGAATCCAATGCTCGCGCGCCTGGGATATGGCCTGGCCGTGTTACTGGGCCTCGGGGTGGTTGTGGGCTTGGCCGCACTGTTTGCTGTAATCCTGATCTTTCCAAGTCTGCCTTCCCTCGATCCTCTGACCAACTACCAGCCGCGAATACCGCTGCGCGTATACACGGCCGACGACGTGCTGATCGGCGAGTTCGGCGAAGAGCGGCGCACGCCCGTCAAAATCGACGCCGTGCCGCAAAAGCTGCGTCAGGCAATCTTGGCCGCAGAAGATGACCGCTTTTATCAGCATGGGGGCATCGATTACCCCGGTGTCCTACGCGCTGCCTGGGTAAACCTAGCGGGCGGTGGCGAGGTGCAGGGCGCGAGCACGATCACCATGCAGGTAGCTCGGAATTTCTTTTTGGGTCACGAAAAAACCTTTCAGCGGAAGTTCTATGAGGCGCTGCTGACGCTGAAGATCGAGAGCACCCTCAGCAAGGACCAGATTCTGGAACTGTATGTTAACCAAATCTACCTCGGGAAGCGCGCCTACGGCTTCGCCGCCGCCGCCGAAGTCTACTTCGGCAAGCCCCTCGACAAGCTTAGCTTGGCGGAGATGGCGGTTCTTGCCGCGCTCCCGAAGGCGCCCTCTCGCGACAACCCGGCGGTCAATCCGGACCGTGCGACGGAGCGCCGGGGATACGTCCTGCGGCGCATGCATGACCTTGAGTACATTACTGAAGAAGAATACCGGGCGGCACGACAAGAGCCCCTGCAGGTGCGTAGCAACCGCCGTAGCTTCGCGGTGGATGCGGATTATGTGGCGGAAATGGCGCGCCAGGCGATCTTCGAGCGTTACCAGGAGAAGGGTTACTCCGAGGGATTGAACGTGTACACCACGATTCGCGCCGCGGAACAGGTCGCCGCTGACCAGGCGGTTCGCCAAGGCGTCTTAGACTATGACCGTCGCCATGGCTATCGCGGTCCTGAAGGGCTCGTCGAATTGCCCGGCGATCAGGCAGCGCTCGATGACGCCCTACAACAGGCATTGGACAACGAGCACGAGGTCAACGGGTTGAAGCCTGGCCTAGTGCTCGAGGCAAACCCCATGGCGGTAAAGATCTATCTCAAGGGCGGCGAGCGCATCGACGTTCGTGGCGAGGGCCTCAAATTCGTTCAACAAGCGCTGCGCGCGAAGGCCGCTCCAAAACAGCGCCTGCTTCGAGGCTCGTTAATCCGGGTTGAGCGGGACGCCAAGGGACTCTGGCAGATTTCGCAAATGCCGGAAGTGGAAGCGGCACTGGTCTCGATCGATCCACGCGACGGAGCAATCCATGCACTGGTCGGCGGCTTCGATTTTGACCGCAACAGTTTCAATCATGTGACCCAGGCCTTTCGTCAGCCAGGCTCCAGCTTCAAGCCTTTCATCTATTCGGCCGCGTTGGAGAAGGGGTTTACTCCCGGTACGATCATTGCCGATACGCCTATAACCTTCGAGTCGGCGGGCACGGGTTGGAAACCGTGGACACCAGGCAATTACGAACATGATTTTCTCGGCCCCATCAGCATGCGCACGGCTCTCGTCAAGTCCAGAAACGTCGCGTCGGCCCGCATTCTGCAGTCTATCGGGATCCCGTATGCGCGGGACTATGTGACCCGCTTCGGTTTTTCCGCCGATCAGGTGCCGCCTTACCTGACTATGGTGCTTGGGGTGGGTTCGGTCACGCCCCTGCAGATGGCCCAAGCCTATTCAATGTTCGCGAATACCGGCTATCGCGTTACCCCTTACTTCATCGAGCGCATCGTTGACCGTGACGGCGGCGCTGTGCAGCAAACCAAACCGGCGCGCGCCGGTGAAGATGCCGAAAGAGTAATCGATGCCCGCAACGCATTCATCATGACCAGCATCATGCAAGACGTCATCAGACGCGGGACCGCCGCGCGCGCGATGCAACTGGGCCGCCACGACCTCGCCGGTAAGACCGGCACCACCAACGATTTCACCGACGCTTGGTTCGACGGGTTCAACGAGCAATTGGTAGCAGTCGCTTGGATCGGCTTTGACCAGCCTCGGTCGCTTGGAAAGGGCGAAGTCGGCGCACGGGCCGCACTGCCGATCTGGATGAACTACATCGGGACGGTACTCAAAGGAAAACCAGAGACCCCGTTGTCGATCCCTGGTGGCGTCGTTCGAGTGGCAATCAATCCGGCCAATGACCTGACGCTCGACGACGGGCACGAAGGGCAACGGGGTGTGCCAGACTACATCTACCAAGAGAATGTTCCTTCGGGGCCCAGGCCAGACGAGACTATCAACCCAGACAGCGGCGAGAAATCGGTCGAAGGTGTAAAGAGCAAGCTGTTCTGATGCTAGATGCTCCAGTGCGGCTGTCGTCCACGAAGACTCGATCAGGCGAGTGCGGGCACCAACGAATACTCGTGTTGAAGCGGTTTTGGATGATCGCAACGAGAGGTGAGACCGCGACGGAGTTAGCCACGGCCTATACGTAGACACATACGCTACGCCATGCCGCGCTTTGCCGACGGCGTGCACCGAAGTTGAAAGGGAAGGCGCGCTGCACGGGCGCGTAGCGTGGCTTCGAGGGTCGCTGGGGGCGCCGCTTTTTGGGGCGGCGCTTTGAATGGCCTTGCCGTGCTTGTCATCGTGCTCGGAACGGTTAGCGTCGTGATTCGCAGTGCTTTCACGCCTGCCCCAAAGGTGCTCCAGGATGTGTGAGTCGCGATCGGAGGCCGTGCACGTACCCTGTTGTCGGAGGAGAAAAAATGACTGACACCGCAAAGAGTCGGATCTATCTGGCGACGATCGCCGTGCTGTTGCTTGTTATTGCGGCGATGGCCTACAAATTCATCGTTGCCGGATCGGTGCAAATCGGCGAGGACGGACGCTTGGCGATCATCCTGGAGCCGGGCGAGCGCGCGCTGATGCTGCGGGAAATGCGCGAATTCGTCGCCGGCCTTCAGCTCGTTGCGGCCGCGCTGTCGCGCGACGACATGCCGGGTGTGGCCAAGGCCAGCCGCGGAATGGGTACCGTAAGAGCCCACGACGTGCCCGCCGCAATGATGGGCAAGCTGCCGCTCGAATTCAAGGCCCTTGCGCTCGGCACGCACCGCGAATTCGACACCATCGCGGCGGACGCGGAGGCAAACGGGACGTCCACGCACGCACTTGCGCAGCTTGCCGATGTCCTGCAGAAATGCGTCGCATGCCACGCCAGCTACCAGATTGACGGTGCTACGGGCCAATAGCTGGGGTGTGGCTCCTCAAAACCAGCCTCGAGGCGGAAGAAAATCTGCGCCGCGAAGCACGGGCGGCGGCCATCGACTCCGACCGGGTGATTTTCGCTGCCCGGATAGAATTGATTGAGCGCGACATCGCGCGATTGGCGTTGGCCGGCCTGTTTCCGGATTCGCACCTTGCGACACGCACCCGACGGCCAACGGCGCTCTTCTGGCCGGACTATCCCTCATCACGCATGCCGGAGCCACGCTGGCAAGCCAGCTTGCCGGTAGCCAACTGCACGCGATCGGAATGCCCAAACTGGTGACATCGAACAGTGCCGACTACGAAGCACTGGCGCGGCGTCTCGCGCACAACCGCGGTGAACTTGCCACGCTGCGCGCGCGGCTCGCCGCGAACAGGGAAACGCAGCCGCTGTTCGACAGGGCGGCCTGCGCCCACGATCTCAAGGAAACCACGCGACGCGTCTGGCGGGAGTTTGCGGGTTCACTCGATAGGAACTCCCGGACAAATATGTTGACTAATTTAGTCGGATATCATACACTTGTTCGAATTGCTCACCTATTGACTCGGCTGATGTAGCTCATTGATTTCTAAGAGAGGACTGCAAATGAGGTTGACAACCAAAGGGCGTTTTGCGGTCACGGCGATGATCGATCTCGCGATGCAGCATCGCGCTGGCCCCGTGACGCTTGCGGAAATCAGCCAGCGCCAGAAGATTTCGCTTTCTTATCTCGAACAGTTGTTCGCCAAATTGCGCCGCCGCGCGCTCGTCGACAGCATGC
>OCZU010003003.1_pt1 | contig 10692 bp, 13 predicted proteins | sample 1539001 | NCBI WGS metagenome assembly OCZU01 (sample SAMEA3539306, study PRJEB22396) | soil metagenome | biome: tundra; feature: field; material: soil | place: USA | collected 2010-05 | depth 0.15 m | reverse complement strand
CGATTTGTTCAGCAAAATCGCCCTGGGTGACCTGGGTACTTGAACTGTTACGTTTTTATACATACTGGTTATAACCAGTATGTGTAAACGACGAGAATTGGAGGGCCATGGCTCGTTCGGGCGGGCTGTCGGGCGCCGAGTCAGGACTCACAGACGATCAAATGTCGCCGGACGATAGCGAATTCGAGAAGATCTACCGATCCCTTCCACCGGGCCTGGTGCTCGTGGCTTGCGGGGGAGGATACTTTCAACCGCTGCGTTCCTTTTGCTTTTCGTTGAAAGGTGCCGCCATTCGGATTGGAACGAATGCGATGCACTTCGACTGGAACCTTTCGCGAGAGAACTGGGACAGTTCCGGGGGCATCCAGCACTTCAGGGACTTCATCGACCTGCATCATTCTCAAGGGATCCGAATGTTCATCATCGACGGCAGTCCGGCAAGCGGTTCACGCACCCAGCGGACCGCGGAATTGCTTCGGAGCCCAATGATGTTACGTTCACTCGACCAGGACATCGCCAGATTGATCGAGCAAGAGGTCCTAGCCAAGAATGTGACGGTTGTCGTAACGGCCATCGCCGAAGTGGTAGCGGAAGAACACGCCAAGAAAGCACTCGCGGACCTCGATAACGTCATTCAGCAGAAGCAGAAGTTCGTCGAAACTATGCGTCGTGGAATTGACGAAATGGAACGGCAATTTCGGATGCCGGACGCCGAAGCTGCAATTGCCGCTCTGCCTAAGGACGTTGCCGAACAGGTGCAGGAGGCGCGTGCGGCCCTGCCCGGGATGATTTCGAAGATGCACCAGGCCGAAGCCGACGTAACGGAATTGGCCCTACAGCGGAAGGGACTAAAGAGGAAGAAATCCCAGTCCCAGTTGCTAACGCTCCTCAACACAAGGCTGTATTCCGGGTCGTGGAAGGGCATCCTTCTTGGTCGGGGTCGAGTCGATGACGACTGGTATTCGGCCACGGTAGGCACGAGCCTTGAAGTCGAGGGGTACGGACCGCTCTATTTCTTGTGGGACTGCCCGCAGCCGCCGGTGGCGCCGCGGCTCCAATCCGTGGCTAGGCCACCCACAAAGCACCGGCTGTCCTGGATACAGCGGTTGTTGGGCTTAACGGGGAGGAACGAGTAATGGCGGCCGAAGGAAAAACCCAGAAACGTGAGGAACAGATCGCCGTCCCTACCCGTCTTCCAGTATCTTGGGACGGAGGTGTGCCCGAGGGAGGCCGCCAGACGGCAAGGCCAGTAGTGGTCGCTCCGGTGATCCCATGTTTATATCTTGGATCTCCGACCGACCTCGAACAGCTCCGGAACCGAAACACCAAAGGCGTTCGCGACCTTCACCAGGGTCCGCACCGAAGGATTGCGGCGCCCGAGTTCCAGGTCGCCCAAATAGCTCCGTTGCATGGCCGCTCGCTCCGCAAACTGTTCCTGAGTCCAGCCCTTCGCCTCGCGGAGCGTCCGGATTCGCTCCGCCAAAAGCCGCAGGATCTGAGTTTCGGATATGGGCAACCCTCATCTTTCCGAAACGGGCGAGTCGGGTTTGTACGATCCGAGTTACAATCATCGTTACGGAATCCTCGGCATTCTCTGGAATGGGAAAGACGAAGAGCAATTCAAGGAGCGTCGCAACGCTGAAAAGCCATGCAGAACTGGCATAGAAAAAACACGTGCTTCCTGGGCGTGATCCTGACTCTCGTTAGCTGTACCTCGCCCGCTCAAAAGCAGAACTTAGAGTCGAAGTCGGCAGCCCCCCGATTCGTCACGACCAAATTGGACGGCGGGCCACTCACCACGTACGCTCCCGGCACCAAGTCGCTGACGAAACAGGTGGTGGGAACATCACTGCACCGGACCTTCATCATCCTGAACGATCCGAACAGCCTAGTAGAAATCGGTGCCTTTGGACTCGACATGTCGGATCAAACCCTATCGTTGCAGCCTTGCTCAGCAGCCGAACAGCTAACCAATCCCATGAGTTGGAATTGTGCAGAGTTGACGTATGTCCTCACGTGGTCTCTCAAGTCGCGATCATCAGTCTCGGCATGGGAAGTGCACAACTCGTTATACGATGTCATGAAACGCTACTTGTGGACCAACAAAGCCGCGAATGACGCCCAAGGCAGCGATGCGGGTGGGTTGGAACCGGGATCGGAGCACATAGACGGATCGGGTCTCCTGGTGGAACTCAACCCAAACGGCGAACCTGAGTAAATGGGTCACCAGCATCGTGTACGTAGCGGCTGTCCGTGCCAAGGATGGCATCGTCTGGAAAGCAGATAGAGAGGCTTTGCGAGGCGAGTTGAGGGCCATGTCTTTCGACCCTCCTGATGAATTGAAGTAGCGAGTGCATGTCGCGACCCGTCCGCCGCGTCAGACACGATAGGCGAAAACGATGGTATTGGTCGAATTTCCGCTCTGCTTCATCGTCTTTCCACTCCTCGCAGCGCTGATGGTTAGGGGAAGCGTTGGCGCGAAAATCGGGCTTGCCCTGCTGTCGGCCGTACTCTCTCTGGTTGGCGACGCGACTTGCACGCAGGTGATTCCGGAGGTCGGCGGCGTGATCGGGGCCATCGTAGGGGGCCTGCTCGTCGTAATGATCGCGGCAACTGCCACTAGAAAACAGTGTCCGCTGTGCAAGAGCAGGATATCGGCGAGCGCCGTCCGCTGCCCACGATGCCAGGCGAGCCTTCCGCAACACGACGCCCAAGACGGGGCCCATTTCAGCCAGCGGAAACTGGCATCTTCTCTGCCGCATAGCCAAGCTGAGACAAGTTCACGCCTCAAAAAGTGTCCGGATTGCGCAGAGGAAATCCGCGCCGAAGCCCGCAAGTGTCGGTTCTGCGGGTTCACATTCCCTGAGGTGCAGGTGGCGCCGCCGATGGCCGAACAGCCGGAGCCGATGCCCACAATCGTTACCAAGGAGCAATGGGAGTCCCTACATCGCGGGAGAGTGAAAAGGCCCTTCAGTGAGAAGGAACGCGGATTCGCAGGAAAGAATCGAAGACATCGTGTCCTGGCGATCATTGCCGTAATTCTACTCGCCGTCATAGCTGGCGGAATCTCCTTCCTACGCCCTCATTCTGGTGATATCTCAGGGGCTCCCAACTGGAGGCTCGAATTCGATGGCGATTCCGTCGTTGACCCGCCGGAAAAGACAGCTCTGTATGCAGCGGCTCAAAAACAGGTTCTGAGCGATCACCCTGACTTTCACCGCGAGAACCTTGATAACGAGATTGCCAGCCTTATTCACCGGAAAGGGGACAGGTCCTCCGTTGTATTCCACTACCGGGACAGGGTAGGAGACAGACGATTTGTCTGCATATTTGACCCGTCTGCACTCACGAAGTGCGAGGAGAAATAGCGATGAAGTTGAGATCGAAAGCGGTGCCAGGCTGGTTGTTCCTCGTCTGTACGTCATTTGGTCTTGCGCAAAACGCCGACGATTACCAGCATCACCAACGCGGCACTCCCCAGCATAGACCTCCATCTTCCTACCTACCTGAAGCCCAGGAGCATGGGGACCATATTCGGCAGCGGACTGGCGGGCACCTCTGCTCCCGCGGCACCTCCCTGGCCGCATACGCTAGGAGGCGTGGCTGTTCATTTCGTGCCCCTCGCCACGCCATGTGGAACTCCCATTGCGCCACCGACATTGACCTGCGATTTGGTCGCAAACCTGGTCTACGTGAGCCCAACGCAAATCAATTTCGTCGTTCCAGACATTTCTGCGGCATCCTACGGCCAGCAGGCGTTGTTTCTCGACGTAGTCTTGAACCGAGATGGCGCTCAATTCGACAGCCACTTTACGTTCTACGTAAGCCCTAGCGGCGATTTCGCAATGTTCCAGGTCGGCTACGACTGCATGTTTTCGCTGAGCCTGGCGCACCCCGAAGCCTGCGGATACTCGTTGTCGTCCGGGCAGTACCGAGTTCCGATTGGAGCGGTAACGGATGTGGCAGGTAGGCTGATTAGCTCCCAAAATCCAGTGCACCAGGGACAGGTTCTAACGCTCTGGGCGACCGGGTTCGGGGGGTTGACGTTGGACGCCAAAACCGGCTTGCTCAGCAGAGCAGCCCCTCAAAAGTCGCATTCGGCGTGCTTCAGCTAAACGCCTCCTGGCCTCAGGTGCCGATTTGGGCTGGAGAGTCGCCTCAGTTCGTGGGTCTGGATCAGGTCAACATCACTTTCCCAGCCTGTACGGGGCCCGCTGTAACCACTGAGCAACGCTACGATGCGTACATCGAGTTCAGTTTCTCAGTTGCAGACAAGAATCTCGGAATTGGGTTCGCCGCCCTCTACCTGCCGTTCGTCGTGGCTGTGGGCGATCCGGGGTGCCAGCCGTAGCATCAAGCAACAACTCTCGGCCTTCGATGGGAGCAGTGCGTTGACCACAAGCCTGCCCTTGAGAGGCGGCAAGGCATCGTTCTCTGTCCCGAACCTCGCGGCGGGCACTCGCGGCATCATCGCCACGTACAGCGCGACAGCAATGACGGGGCGGCACCTCGGCGGTGCTGACCCAGACCGTGACAGCCCATTGAACTCGCCAGATTCGCGAAACGGGCACTGGCAAGCGTAGGGTAGGAATTGCCGCCGAGCGTGAGGTATTGCGTGGCACCGAAGCGGGGATCAGTAAACACCACGCGTCAGGGAGGATCTAACCACTGGCAGCCCTGTGAACTTCCGGATACGCCTTGATTCAGGTGGTATCTGCACTCTGAGGGGCGAAGCTAAGCTAAACCGAATCAAACCGGAGAGCGATGCCTCTAGGACAAATCTTATTACTGCGACCGGATTCCTTCTTCAAGATATCCAACAAATCCGGCGCGATCCATTTCCCAGCCTTCAGCGCCCTGCGGACGACTGCCCAGCTCTGGTCGTATCGCCGGCTCTCAGAGTATAGTCCCAGCAGCGGATTGTAGGGATCGCACGAACACCCGTCCGCAATGGCGCCGGCATCGATGGATTTCTCGTAATCCGCGATCGCGGCATCAAGCTGCTTCTCCTTTTGGTGATACTCTCCGCGCTCGCAGTAGGCGTCGGCCAGGCGCCTCCTGCCCAAGGGATTCAGCGCCATCTCTTGCGAGTAATCGGTGATCGCCTGATCAAGTTCGCCCGTCGTCTCATGGGTCAAGCCGAGCATGTCCCACGTCTCATAGTGCTTGCCGTCCTTCTCAATCGCCTTCTGGAAATCGGCGACCGCCGGGGCAAACCAGGCCTTTCGCGAGGCATCTGTGCCCACCAACGCGCCGTTGACCACCGTCTCCAGGACGGCCCGGTCGTAATAGGTTCGCCCGCGGCTGTAATAAGCCTCGGCACTCGTCGGATCGAGAGTTATGGCCTGTTCGTGATCCTTGATCGCAAGGCCGAACAAGCGCTCGTATTCCTCAGCGGGGATCAGCTTGAAAGCCCGGCTGTAGCGGGCCTTCTCCGAATAAGCGCTGCCTCGCTTGCTATATGCCGCCGCGCGGTGGGCGTCATCGCGTGCGCTTTTGATAGCCCGTCTGGAACTGCTGATGTCGCGCTCGTAAAGTTCCATCTGCGAGCAGCCCGCGAACAAAAGGACGACGGACACGCACAACGGTCTGGCTATATTCGACAACGCTTTCATCGGTCCATGCCCCGGCATTCCGAGGCCAGCAGACATTCTAACGGACAACCGGGAGCGTTTCGATGTTCTCCTTAGTTAGGGGTGTCCAACCGGGTTGGCCCGGTCGCACCGCCAAGGAATGCCCGGATGCGCCCTCGCTCGAAGAATAGCCGAAACAGGGTTCTCAGGCGCGGGATTGGGCACATTCCCCTGCCTTGTCGCGCAGTGTTTACCGACTGCTGTGAGCCTTTTGTCCCACCCGCGTGACGTGGGATGGCCAGCAGTGAACTGGGAACGCCCAGAGTGCGCCCCTTCCGGGCTGGTCGCGCTTCGATCTCGAAAAGGTCATCGAGACTTTCGTTCGACTGATGGGCCTTTTGACCATCCAGTTCGCTACTCCCGCGTCACTTCCCGCGGCTCCCTCCCCTCCCGCAGCCCCGTGAACCGCAGGTGCCTCAGATGCCCGTCCGGCGTCCACTCCAAGAACTCGAACAGCCCTACCAGCACCGGCTTCACCCACCGGCACTCCTTCATCTTCTCGGCGGTCAGCCCCTCTCCCCACCCGTCCGCTCCTGGCCTCGGGGAGGTTCGCGAACGGGCACGGGCACTGATCCACAGCCAGGGGCTTGAGCCGTTTAAATAGCTGGTCCCGTGACGATGGCGTGAACCCGTTCCTAGTCCGCCCGGAATAGATCAGCCTCTCGCCGTCATAGTAGCCAAACACGATGGTGTCGAGGTTCTTGGCGCTGGGCGTGTAGCCGCCGATCACAAACTCCTGTCGCTGGTTCACCCGCATCTTCTGCCAGGCGCCCGACCTCACCCCCGACTCGTACCGGCTGTCGCGCTGCTTTGCCACCAGCCCCTCAAGCCCCTGGGCTTTTCACGCTGGTAGAGTAGGTCCGGCAGCGTCGCCTCTAACACCGGGGACTGGCGGATCGGATCGTCGAGGGTCGCCAGGACGCGCTCTTGCAGCAGTTCGCGGCGCACGGTCAACGGTTCGGTCATGACGTCCGTGCCGGCCACGACCATCACGTCGAACACGTAATAGTAAAGGGCTGACGTGCTGGAGCCGTGATTCTGGAGCGCATTGAACGAGGGTCGCCCGGCTTCGTCGAGCGCCACGATCTCCCCGTCGATCACCGTTTCCTCCGGCATCGCAGCCAGCGCCTTCGCCACGCCCGGGTACTTGCCGTTGAAGTCCTTGTCGTTGCGGGAGCGGAGGTGGACCCTGCCAGCGGATTTGAACGCGATTGATCTGAATCCGTCAAGCTTGATCTCGTATTGCCACTTCCCGCCCTCGGGCAGCTTGTCGGTCCGGAGCAGGAGCATAGGCTCTACGAAGGCGGCTTTGGTCTGAGATGCGGCCATTGGTCCGCAGAACAGTGTGGCACATTCCAAGCTCGGTGCAACGCTCGCGATATCGGTTTAGGCAAAGACGTCGGGGACCAACGTGCAACGCATCTCGGTCCAAAATCGGCCAGCGATCCTCTCTCTGCGGTTTGAAAACCAAACCCTAATCGTGCCTCAGCGCCACCATCGGATCGACCCGCGCCGCGCCCCGGGCGGGAAGATAACAAGCGAGCAGTGCGACCATCACCAACGCGATCGCAACGGCGGCGAAAGTCAACGGATCCTGCGGCGCAACGCCGAACAGGAGGTTGTCTAACAGACGCGTCAATCCCAAAGCAGTGCCGACCCGGCGGCCACGCCGATCAGCGCCGTTCTCACGCCCTCCCCAACCACTAACCACACCACGTCCCTGGGTTGCGCACCCAGCGCCATGCGGACGCCGATTTCGTGCGTGCGTTGGCCGACCACGAAGGAAATCACACCGTAAATCCCCACGCAGGCAAGAACCAGTGCAAGTGCCGCGAATACACCGAGGAGAAGCATCGTGATCCGGCGCGCGGCCAAGGAGCCGTCCATCACGCTCTCCAGGGTTTGCACGCTGTAGATCACTTCTTGAGAATCGTGTTGCTCAATAGCCTTCCGAACTAGACCCATCATCGTCGCCGGGTCGCCCTCGGCGCGCAGCACCACCGCAACTCCGTTCGCGACCATCGGCATCAGCTTCTCCGGAAGCTGCATGAACGGATAGAAGAACTGTGCTTCAATAGCCGATTTCGGATCCCCTCCCGGTCCCCACTGCTTGATATGCCCTACCACCCCGACGATTTCGGCCTGCACTTGAAACTGCTGAAGATGAACTCGCTTCCCGATGGGATTCTCCTGTTGGAAGTAGGTCCGTGCAAAAGCATCATCGATGTCGATCACTACAGGTGCGTTTTCGTTATCTTGCGGAGTTACGAAACGGCCGCGCTGGAGAGTAATTCCCATGGCCGGCTCGAACCCACCTTCCACCAGGTAAAACATCGCCTGCGGCATTTCGTTCTCATTTGCCGGCTTCGGCCGCCCTTCGATCCAGAAAGGCAGCGAGGAATCGTGGATCATCGGCCGTGAGCCGAGTGTGACCGAAACGGCCAGCACGCCGGGAATGGCGCTCAACTGGTCGTCGAGTCGGCGCAGCCGGGCACGAGTCTCCGCGGAGGTGGTCCCGGGTGTGGCCGGAATGGACAGATTGAAGGTGATCGCGTGGCTTGGATTGTACCCGGGATTCACGCGCCACAGCGCGCGGAGGCTGCGCAGCATCAGCCCCGCACCGATCAACAAAACCAATGCCAGCGCGATCTCTATCGCCACGAACGGCCTCTGCATTCTGTGGTGCGCACCGGAGCCACGGCCGCTCTCCTTGAGGATCTGAACCAGATTCACGCGTGGGCCTTGCAGCGCCGGAGCCAGGCCGGAAAGCATCGCGGCCAGCACCGAAACTGCCAGCATGAAGAGCAGCACGCGCCCATTGAGCGAGACTTCTTCCACGCGTGGCAAGGTGCCCGGCAGCGTCTTACCGACTGCCTGAAGGCCTAATGAGGTCAAGAGGAGTCCGAGCGTTCCTCCAAGGCAAGCGAGCAGAGCGGTCTCGGTGATCATTTGGCGGAGAACTAGCCCGTGACCGGCGCCTAAGGCCGCGCGCACCGCAAACTCGCGGGCGCGGCCAATCGAGCGCGCCAAAAGAAGATTCGCCACATTAGCACACGCAATCAACAGCAGGAAACCAACGGCGGCCAGAAGCACCATCAGGAATGGCCTAACGTTGCCGACGATATCCTCCCTCAATGAAACCAGTTTGATGCCAGTCTCTTTGTCAGCTACTGGAAACGCGGCGGCCAGGTTGCGCGCCACCACGTCCATCTCGGCTTGGGCCTGGGACAGTGTAATGCCCGGTCTCAGCCGGCCGACAGCGTGCGCGCTCACCGAGATCCGGCGATCGCGAAACGATGGGTCGTTCCACTGACCTATGGGCGTGTAGACGTCCCGGTCGTGGCCATAGAACGTAAAACTCGCGGGAACCACGCCCACAACGGTGTAAGACACTCCGTTCAGGATGAGCGCCTTACCGATGACATCCGGCGACGAGCCGAATTTCCGCCCCCACAAGCCGCCGCCCAGAATAACCATCGGCCGGGCGCCCAACTGGTCGTCATCGAAGCGGAATGTGCGACCAAGAGTCGGCTGAACGCCCAACGTGGAAAAGAAACCTGCGGAAACCATGTAGCCGGCTAGGCGTTCTGCTTCGGCCGTCCCGGTGAGGTTGTAATCCTGGTTGCGGTAGATCGCCATGGACGAGAAGGTTCGGCTGTCGCGCCGCCAGTCGAGAAAGTTTAGATAGACGACGGGGCCGCGGTCCACACCAGGCGTACTTCCATAAACAGCCACAAGCTGCTCGGAGCGCGGATGTGGCAACGGGTTCAGTAATACCCCGTTTAAAACCGAAAAAAGTGTTGTGTTCGCACCGATCCCGAGCGCGAGTGTGAGAACGGCGACGGTGGTGAAGCCCGGCGCTCTCCGGAAGAGCCGGATCGCATAACCCAAATCCTGCAACAGTATCCTCATCGGCCCATTTTACGTCTCGCCCTCAAATCGCTGGCATCGCCGGAATCTGGAAGCCTTGCGCACGAACGTATCATTCCTGTGAAGTCCCGGCGATGGAACTCCCGTAAACGGCGTTCTAAAGGAATTTCGTCGCACGCGCTCCTGCTTAGATGGTTGTCTACTAGCAGAGACACACCGGGGTCCCGCGGGTGAAACGATCCAGCTTCTTGGCGAACAAAAAGCGAATATGATACTCTACCCTCGTGGCCCTCCGCGACTGCCAGGTCTCGTGCCGTGATCTCACCGGAACCGACCATACCGTTGAGGTCACCGCCGAGACTCTCTAACGAAGCGGTCGCCCGAGCGCTGTCGATTCTGCATAAGGACGCCTGGGTCGAGGAGATCGGCGGCGGGCTTACGGAGCTGAGGGTGCGCGTGCGCCAACCCGCCATCGAGCACCGCGTGCACATGAAGGATTTCTGGCGTTGGCTCGACACCCAGGGCAAGACGCCGCGAGAATGCACCCTGAAGAGACGGCTGTCGGAGATCGTTCGCCCGGGGAGGTCGGAAGAATGATCCGCATCGGTCCGGCCGGATGGTCCTACCAGGATTGGGACGGGATCGTCTATCCTCCGAAACCACCGAAGGGATTCCATGGCGCGACGTACATCGCGGAGTTCTCTGACGCTATCGAGGTGAATTCGTCGTTCTATCGTCCCCCGACCGCGGCGAATGTTCGCGGATGGGTCTGGGGATTTCCGGCGAAACTGAACGCCTGTTCCGAAGAAAAGCCGAGCGGCATTCCTGGATGATCCCGAAAACCATGGGCGCGTAGCGACGCTGGCTTCTCGATTGCGCTGGAAAGTGTTCGGCGTCGTCAAGTGAAACCTGTCCGGAGCGCGGCGGAGGCAGAGCGCCGCTAGCGGAGAAAGGGTCCGGGGAAAGGGGCGGCAGCCCTTGTCCCCGCCTCAACGCTGAAACGGCCGGAGCGCGCAGCCCTCTGAATCGCACCCGCCAAAAACGCATCAGACTGGCATTCCCACACGCTCGACTGAAACCGTTGCCTGGACCCGCCTTTATATACCTTGACAAGTATATGCTCTGAGGCGTATACCAAGAGAGTGGAATCTGTGTTCGAAATCATTGCGGAGCCGAACCGCCGCGCGAT
>OCZU010003002.1_pt1 | contig 10694 bp, 8 predicted proteins | sample 1539001 | NCBI WGS metagenome assembly OCZU01 (sample SAMEA3539306, study PRJEB22396) | soil metagenome | biome: tundra; feature: field; material: soil | place: USA | collected 2010-05 | depth 0.15 m | reverse complement strand
GCTCTTTGGGAAAAGCTGGATCGCAATCGCGTGCGCTGCTATGCCTGCGGCCACTGCTGCCCGATTCCGGAGGGACAACCCGGTGTCTGCAAGGTTCGTTTCAACCACGGTGGCACGCTCTACGTTCCCTGGGGCTATGTCGCCGGAGCGCAGTGTGACCCCATCGAGAAGAAGCCGTTTTTCCACGCCCACCCTGGAGCCCTGGCTTACAGTTTCGGAATGCTGGGCTGCGATCTGCACTGCTCCTATTGTCAGAACTGGGTCACTTCGCAGGCGCTGCGCGACCCGGATGCCGTCTCACCGCCGATCGAGGCCGATCCGGAACTGCTGATCAAAGACGCGCTTGCGCAAGGCGCAAAAGTTGTGGTCAGCACCTATAACGAGCCGCTGATCACCAGCGAGTGGGCGGTTGCGGTTTTCCGCCAGGCCCGCCAGGCGGGCTTGCTGACCGCGTTTGTTTCGAATGGCAACGGGACGCCGCAGGTGCTCGAGTATCTCCATCCCTGGATCGATCTCTACAAGGTGGATCTCAAGAGCTTCGACGATCGCCACTATCGCGAACTCGGCGGACGCCTGCAGCCCATCCTCGACACCATCCGCAGTTTGCACCGAATGGGTGTGTGGCTGGAGATCGTCACCTTACTCATTCCTGGGTTCAACGACAGCGACGACGAACTGCGGAATATGACCGCATTTTTAGCCGGCGTTTCGCCAGACATCCCCTGGCACGTGACCGCCTTTCATCAGGACTACAAAATGACTTCACCCGCCGATACGCGTCCCGAAGATTTGCGGCGCGCCGCTGCCATCGGCCGTGAAGCTGGATTGCGCTACATCTACGCCGGCAACCTTCCTGGGCAGGTGGAGGGTCTGGAAGATACTCATTGCCATCAGTGCGGCGAAATGCTGATCCAGCGCTATGGATATTCAATCGAAAAGTACACGTTGACGGCGCAAGGCGAGTGCCCGGCCTGCCACACCCCAGTCCCCGGCCGCTGGTCGGGAAAATTTGACGGCCAGATTGCAGCCGCGCCTTTTCTGTCCCGCAGGCAGGCGCAATTGGTTAGAATCCTTTCGCGACAATAATCGATATTCATGCGAACGACGAAAACACAATTGCTGTCAGTCATGTTGTGTCTGGGCTTATTATGTATGGCGCTAGGCTGCTCTCCGCGCAATTTCCTGACGCGCCGGCTCGCCGCCGATTTGATCTCCGCCTCCGACGCATTCAAAGAGCCGCAATTGTTCTGGCTCCGCACCGGCATCGTTTCCAATAAAGATTTCAGTTCTCCCGACTACATGGTGTTACAGCGCCGCGGATGGATCATCGCCAGCCAGCAGAAGTGTCCCGCCGGCGTCGACCCTCCGCCCTGCTGGGACGTATTGCTCACGCCGAACGGAGTGGATACGGTCCGGCCGCTGATTTCTAGTGCGCTTCCCGACAGAGGTCACGACAATGGACCGATGGCGATCGAAGTTGCGCGCCGGGAACTGCTGGGCATTTCCGGAATCAGCAAGGGTGGCAACTTCGCCGATGTCGAGTTCACTTGGCGCTGGGTTCCCATCAATCCGGTGGGCGCGGCGCTTTACGACAGCGGAGTGCGCTACCGCTCGACCGTCGGATTCCGTGGCTATGACGACGGCTGGCGGGTTGTGGACCAAACCGTCCCCAGCAGCCAGACGCTCGATGAGGCGCTACGCAACGCTCAACCCGCCGCGCCATAAAAGAAAAGCGAAGTGCCTTCTAGCAGGCTGCGGGAAAAACCGGGTTCCCGCGTCAGTGCAGCGCTTGACAACTTGCGGAAAAACTCGGGTTTCGTATCTCGGGTTTCCGTATCAGGGTATCGCTTTAGCGATACCGTAAGTCCTTCGGAGTCAGCCGCCCCTTTAGGGGCTGGGCATCGCGAATCGGAGCCGCAAGTTCTTCCGCCGGTAAAGACGGGGGCCTGCCCCCGTCTCCGGAGACGCGACTGGCGTTAATTGTCTCCGGCAAGTGAACAAATGATGGACTGTGCCGCGACTTGAACATGCAGAGCCGGCTGAATGACAAACAACGGCAGACCGGCTCCGGAAGCCCTACTATTTGTCGCCTCTGGCCTCAGCTTTTGCTCTGCGAATTTCCGCAAGGAACGGCCGGGCTACGGCTGGAACCGGCACTTCACCCAACAGCAAAGCCCGAGTTGTGACGTCGCCGTACATCGCGTGCCGGGAATCACTGTCTTGGCGGAGCGATGCACCCTCCAACGTAAGCCCCGCGAACGCGCCTTTGGCACGGGAGTAGGTCAGGATCTCTGTATCCAACTTCCAATCCGTACCGGCCTCGGCATGCCGTCCAACTGGACCCGCTGCCGCGGAAGCGTCCCCGCCAACTTGGAAATTACTGGAGAGCAGCCTCTGCATCGCTTTTTCATTCTGGAAGATCATTACCACGTCCACCGCTTCCACCCCGATCTGCAGGCCCCAGCTTCCGCCCGAAATCGTGATGAATGCCGGCGCACTCCAACCATCCGCCGTGCGGCAGGTGGCTACGCCTTTGCCTTCTTTAGCTCCGAAAATAAAGCCGCCTTTGACCATGTGCGGGATAACGGCCACGCACTTTGCGTGCTCCAATACTTCCTCCGGGATTCCCTTGTCAGGCATCCCCATAATTTCGTGCATCACACTAGTGGAATTGTTCAGCCGGTCGGTGGCATCTTCCCGCGCCGACCCCGCCCAGCTCAATGTACCGAGACTCAACATCGCAAGTACGAACATTACTTTCTTCATGGGACAGCCTCCATTTCTATTACCTCAGCGCGCCCTCTCTGGCGTCGTGCTGTGCGCACACCCGCACACAAGTCTGGGTAGGCACCAAGGGGCGCACCAAGATCAATTCGAGGCTAGCAAATCAGAATTAAAACGGTCTGAGCAATAATGCTCACAAATCTCAGAGGTGGTCAATTCTGCTCAGACCTCAGAACGGCACGAGATCAGAATGGCTACAGCCCTCAGAGGCTCACAAGAGCCGCAATCCGCGCTTTACGAGGGCCCAGGTGAAATATGAAAACCAGCACGAAAGACAACCTCAAGGGCAGCTTCCACGAAGTGAAGGGAACAATCAAGGAGGAGCTCGGAAAGGTCACGAGTAACCGCGATTTGAAAACCGAAGGGAAAGCCGAAAAAAAAGCGGGCAAAGTTCAACAGCGGATAGGCCATGCTAAAGAAGCTGTCGCAGATTTGAAGGGACAGCTGGCAGACTTAAAGAAAACTGGGTAGGCAATTCATAAATGAATCGCCAAAAATTGAAAAAGCCGCAGGAATAGAAACACCGCTGCGCGATCGAACCTGAACCATCATTGGGAGGCCCCAATCCTTATCGCCGTCGCTGCTTTCGCGAAATGGCGGGAGCTAAGAACCAGAACCTTGGGCGATTAGGATTGGCGGTCTCCCATCCTTTGCGCCGAAAATCAGGCTTATGAATCATCCCTTGAGGACCCGCCCGGTTCTCTATTCGCCGCGATCGGATCGATGTGGCTCTGCGCCCTCCACTAGAAAGAACTCAACTACTGTGGGCGGTTGTCGTTCTCAGCTTGAAGTGTCTTCTCGCGGTCTCCCCGGCTGCTTTCTGGAGCGGCAACTGTCTTGACTGGCTTCCGAAGGATCTTGCTTGTTCGCCCCGAACCTTTAGCCCACTTTATGCCGGCCGAAGGTTTACCTTTGGTAGTCTCGTAGCCAGTTTCCTCGCCACCCTCTGGTCTAACTCCGAGTTTACCGGCCGTCTGGGTATCAAGCTGCCCTGTGACGGGCAGATTCTCAGCCTTCTGATACGCGCGAATACTGGCTCGGGTCCGGAGACCGAAGACGCCATCGACCTTCCCGCGGTAGTGTCCTTTGTCCTGCAGAGTTTCCTGCATCTTTTTGACATCGTTCCGGGGCCCGACCGCTGGCACTTCTTTGCCCAGGTTGGCTCCCGAAGCGCGCGCCGTCGGGCGTGGCCCCGAGATCCCCGTCGTCAGCATTATGAAAACTATCCCAGCCCACGCGGCTTTGCTGGCTAATAACATTTCCTTCTCCTCGATTTGCAGACCGGCAGTCCCCATTAGTCCAACGTAAAGCCCCGAGCTCGGAGTGTTCCTGTGCCTTCGGGGACTCACCACTTCGGCCCGGCCCTGACGATGTGCTGTGTCTCCGAACGCAATCAACGCTGCAGCTTTATGAAGACGACCGGAGCGCCGGGCAAACTGTGTCTGGGTCGGCCCTGTTCCGCGAGGGTAGGTTAGGCCGTCTGGTTTGGCGGGGAAACTGCCCTGTTGAGACATCAATAGCTTCGCTCACTGGCTCTAGCAATACTGTGCAGAATGGATCATTTGCCAAAAAACCAGCTGTAAAGCCTGTTTACAACAACAACGATTCGACAAATAGATCAAGCGTGCCCAGCACGGACCTTGCAGTAGATCGTGGATGTGGCAACCCCGAGACCAATGGTTATCCAGATCACAGTGCCAAAGACCAAATAGTCGGAAGTGGGGAATCTGAGGTAAACGCACGCCGTGATCACACACAGAAGTGGAAACACTCGGTCGAGTTCCACCCGAGCCACGAGCTACTTAGATACTGGTTCCGTTGCCAAAGTCCAAGGCCCCCGAAGCGCGCTGCCAGGACAGCCTGTGTGATGGGCAATGGTCGGCGAAAAGGCTGCGGCCATGCTGTCATGTGATGGCTCTCTGCTATCGATTAGACACCATTACCGAGCGGATCAGCGAGCCTTCACACCTTCTGCGGGCTGCCCGCAATCGGTGCTACAACTTCTGGTGCTGATTGCCCCTTGCCATAGCTGCTAGACTTTGTTTAAAGCCACAATGCCACGCCTCCTTCATGTCGGAGCCCTGCTGGCGGTTGCGGCGCTGTTGTCTGTGCCGATTTCCGCGCAGACACCTGCGCCGACGAGCGCGAAGACGAGCGCGACAAATAGTTCGGCAAAGAGTGAGCGAGAGAGCACTCGCATCGAGCACGTCGTCGTGCGCGGAAGCGGTGCTGCAATGGAAGTGGAGATACAGACCTCCGGAGCGCCGGTCGCGCCCGAGACCCAGGCCATCACCGGACCCGATCGCATCGTCGTGGATTTTCCCGGGGCGCTTCCCTCCGCCGAGTTGCACGCCCTCAAAGTCAATCGGGGTGCGCTGAAGGGAATTCGCTCGGGACTGTTTTTCGACAACCCTCCGATTACGCGCGTCGTGCTCGATCTTGCGGAGCCGCTGTCGTATCGGATTTCGACAACCCAGAATGCGATCGTTGTAAAGCTGGGTCCGGTAAAGCTGGGTCCGGTGAAGGTCGGTCCGGTCACCGCCCCTGGAGCCCAGCCTCCCGCTGTGCCGCATGCGCCCGCCGCCAAACTTCAGAATGCCTCGCTCGCCGCGGGCGCGCTTGCCGGGCGCACGAAAGCCGCGGCGACGAATGTTGCGGCCGCCAGAGTCTCTCCCGCAGTTTCCAATGCGACCGCGCCGCCGCCTCCCGCAGCGCCGCCGCCGAAGCCTCCCGTGACCGTGATCTTGGCAAACGGAATGCTGCGCATTCGCGCCGAGAAAGCTACGTTCGCGCAAGTGTTGTCCGAAGTGCAGCGCCAGACGAAGGCCGAGATTGCCATTCCGGCCGGCGCCGACAAGGAAGAAGTGGACGCCGATCTGGGTCCGGCTCCGGTGCTCGAAGTACTGACATCGCTGCTGAACGGCTCGCCCTATAACTTTATTTTGGTCGGCAGCGAGCTAAGCCTCGAACGCGTCATCCTGACTCGCCGCGACCCCAACATCTTCTAAGACTCATCGACTCATCTCAGAACCCTGATCCCCCGAGGACACGAAGATTTATGCGTGCTCCGGCTGTGGACGCGCGAGACGCACGTCCCTCCACCGCATCAGTCACGGCACTAGCGTAGGTGCGCTCTTAGCTGGATGTAGGCTTCGCGGGCTACACCGGGCTGTTCTATGTGGGTGAGGAAGAGCTGGCGCAGGGCGGCAGTGGTTAGGCGGCCTTCAAGGTAGGCGTCGTAGAGATCGTTGCCGGTGAGGTAACCGAGTTGCTGGGCGGCGTATTCGTACTGGCGGCCGGTGAAGGCTGGAGCTTGCGCCAGCGCTTCCGGAGCGGGCGACTGGCGCCGGGAGCGTTGCTTATAACGTTGCTTATAACTATGGTTATAACGAAGAACGTGTTCGCGGTGTTGGATGAGGAAGTCGAGAGCTTCGACGGCGGCGGCAAAGGGAAGCGATGTCTGGTGTTCGAGGTCTTCACGAGTCACATCGAACAAATCCGCGAGATCGGCATCGCGGAGAGCGGGACGCGCGGGGTGTAAGATGCGCGATCCGAAAAAGGCGAGCGCGTGTTCGAAGACGGCCATGTAAAACGCGTCGTCCCGGGCTAGCGTTTGGGCGACTGGCACGGCGTGCGGCGCGGTGTGCTGTGCCAAAACCTTGCCGTTCGAAAGATTCGGCAGTCCGCGACAGGCTTGATGAAGGAAGCGGGTCGCGTCTTCGGCGGAGGAGGTCATGCGAAAGTGGCGTACGTACACGGCGTTGATGGGCGTGAGGTAGACGCTGCCGCGCTCGCGGACCTGGCGGAGCAGGGATCGGCGGTGTTCGGCAGTGAATCCCTGGCGCAATAAGAGACGGTGCAGGAGCGCATCAGAGCTGCGCGAATAGACTTCGGGCATAAGGTCAACCAGGAGCCTGGGCTGCGTCGTGTTGTGCGCGGAGTACTGGTTGATGCCTAGAAAACGCACCATACCGTCGATCAGGTTGTAGAGTGTGGGGCCGAGGTCGGGCGCGCTGTGGTCATTATCATTGCGTCCCCAGCGGTCGAGGCAGAGTCGGTAGTTCTCGTATTTTTCCAGCGGCGTGGCGTTGAAGACGCAGAGAACATTTTCGCGAACTGTTTTTCGGACTTCGACGGCTTCGACGTGGTCGCCGGCTTCTCCGGCGGCGCGCCAGTAAAGGGCGTCGACGTTCTGCAGAACGGTGAGCACGCGTTCCGCGGGAAGCCGCTGCTGGAGCAGCGCGGGTAGATGCTCTGGCGCGAGGTGCGACTCGCCGAAAAGCACCAGGATGAGCGCGGCGGGATGGCGGCGGCGGAGTTCGGCGATCTTGTCGGCAGCGTGGCGATCGCGGGCCCCGATTTTGCGCAGATCTTCGCGAGGCATGCAATCCAGGCCATAGATGGATGCGCCGTGGTCGCGGGCGGCGGAGAGCAGTTCGTAAAATGGAGGCCAGTCGTATCCCCAGTCGAGTTCGAAACGGATGCGCTGGCGCAGTTCGTCTTCCGCAATCTCGGCGCGGAACCATTCGTCGAGAATGTGCTGGTTGCGGGAAAAAATGGTTTCGACTCCCAGCACTACGGGGCGCTGGTGGAGTTCAGGATCGCGGAGGACCGAGGCGAGATAGCGCTGCGAGTTGGGCAGGGCGTGGTAGTCACCGACCAAAACGATTCCAGCGTTGGCGATTTGGTGGCGGACATCGCTGGGGGTGAGAACCTTCTGGTAGGAGCGGTAAGCCTCGCGAAAGTCGCGGAGATATTTGCGTCCGGCGGCGGGATCAATGGCGCGAATCTCACGCTCGACGCTGGCGAGGGCGTGGAGTTGGGCGGCACTGCGCCGCGATCGTAAGATGCCGGTGGTTGCCATAAGTTCGTCGTCGGTCGTTGGTCGTGGGTCGTCGGTCGTTCGCTATTCGCTTCGCCGCGCTCAAGGCCGGAATCAAAAATCAGAAATTACAAATCAACCAGTTTCCCTCGCCTTGACTTGCTTTGCCCGCGTCCCTATCCTCAGTTTTTCGAGGCCGTGAACTCGATTGTGCCTCGTGGAGCGCCAACTTTGCCTTTTCTTCCGCCGGAAAACTTGACGGTTGCCACTACCGGCGCTAGTGGGTCGTTATTTCTGAAACACTTTCTTCTCACCGTGGAACGCGACCCGCGCGTGAAGACGGTGAACTTCATCGCTTCTGACAGCGGCCTGCGCGTCATGGCCGAGGAACTCGGGGTCGAAGGCCGCTCCGATCTCCTACATCAAATCATCGGCGCGCCTTCGGCAAAGATTCAGCAGCAGTCCAACAGCGATATCGGAGCGAACGTGGCCAGCGGGTCGTATCCTTCGGACGCGATGGTCGTAATCCCGTGCAGCGTCGGTACGCTCGGCCGCATTGCGAACGGCACCGCCTCGCGCCTGATCGAGCGCGCCGCCGATGTGAGTCTTAAGGAGCGTCGGCCGCTCGTGCTGTGTATTCGCGAGACGCCGCTCAACAAAATTCACATCCGCAACATGTCGCTGGCGGCGGATGCGGGGGCGACGATCTTCCCGCTGATCCCAACGTTCTATAACCATCCATCGAGCACCGATGCTATGGCACAGGAATTCGCGAACCGCGTGCTGGCTCACATAGGCCTGCCCCAACCGGACGCGTACCGGTGGAAGGGGTGAAGCCAGTTCTCAGTTCTCAGTGCGGAACTGACGCGCGCTATCAGCGAATTTTTCTGAGAACTGCGAACCGAGAACCTGTTGAAAGATCAATGACTCGGGGCAAGCCTCGCCTGCGTTGCAGGAATGCTTTCAGTCTAGGGAAGGGGCAGTAACGAAGGTAGGTATCTGGCGGGCATGTACTGCGAGTGCCGGGACGACCAAGCCCCAGCCGCCTCCGCTTAAGAACCCCGTCGCTCCGTAGATCAGAGTAGTTGGCGATGCTGAGAATTTGGCAGGCATATGGTCTTCCACCATTCCGGTCGTCACCTTGCTTCTCCGGTTTTTGACAAAAAGCCAATCCATCTTTATAGTGCCGGGTCATGAACGGAACTTTCTTTTGCAACAAGTGCGGCGCGCAGAATGCCGCGGGCGCTCAGTTTTGTAGCCGCTGTGGAGCGCCCACGAACCCGACGCCCGGCGTTGTCCAGACACCGATGGCATCGTCCAACCCAGCTTCGTCCTACCCGGCATCGCCCTATTCAGCCTCAGCGATTCCGTATCCGACGGTTGTGCCGGCGGTGGGGGTCGGCTACGGAGGGTTCTGGATTCGGGTCGTTGCTGCCATTATCGACGCCATCATCTTGCGGGTTGTGGTGGCTCCCGTAGGCATAATTTTCGGTGGTCTCGGGCTGGCAGGAAGGATGAGTGGCATTCCCCACGCAGGACTTCGTCTTTTGGGCGGTGGCGTCACGATCATCCTGTTGATTTTCGGCTCCTGGTTGTACGAGGCTTTCATGGAAAGCTCGTCGTATCAGGCCACGCTGGGCAAGATGATCTTTGGCATGAAAGTTACCGATCTCAATGGCAACCGCATTTCATTCGAACGGGCGACGGGAAGGCATTTTGCGAAGTGGCTTTCCGCGATGATCCTGTGCATCGGCTACATCATGGTCGGGTTCACAGAGCGCAAACAGGGACTGCACGATCTGCTGGCCGGGACGCTGGTACGGCGAGTGTAGGTGTGCGCGGGAACTGGGTCGTCCCTCCGGGACTTCCGCTATTTTCCCCACCCTACCCCGCGCTGAAGCGCGGGGCTAAGCTGGATCGCCCCCTACGGGGCTTGACTCTCGATCACACGAGTTACACTAACCTCTGATGGCCTCTCCGGTTTCACGGCTGCGCCGCTGGTTCGCCTTGGGCGCGATTCTGATGGTGGCTACGGTTGCAGGGATGTATTTCTACGCGCGCTGGAGTCTGCGCAAGGCGGTCCACGACCTCCCGGCGAAAATGGGCCTGGACATTCAGCAGACCGCCGAGGGCTTTTCGATCTCCAAGTCCATAGAAGGCCGCACACAGTTTACGGTGAGCGCTTCCAAGGCGGTTCAGTTCAAAGATGGTGGACGGGCGGACTTGCACAACGTCAAGATCGTCATCTACGGCAAGGATGCCGGTCGTTTCGACCAGGTTACCGCGGATGACTTCGAGTACGACCCCGTGTCGGGCAATGTGACCGCGAAGGGCACGGTGCTGATTGACTTGGAAGCGAACCCCGAGGGGATGCGGCATTCGGACCAGACGCCTCCGGCGCAAAGGAGAAGCCCGATTCATCTTGAAACCGACGGACTGGTCTTCAACAGGCATACGGGGGACGCCTCCTCCGCCGGAAAGGTGGTGTTTCAGACGCCGCAGGCATCCGGTTCGGCCGTGGGCATTGAATATGTGGCGAAGACGGGTACGATGAACTTGCTGTCGGCGGTGGCGATGACCGTCAACCGGCCGCAACCGGTCCATCTGAATGCAGATCATGGCGTAATTACGAAGCAGCCTCATCAGGTTGTTCTCACCACGGTGCACATGACCCGGGAGCAGCAAGAAGCGCGGTCCGACCACGCGACTTTCTTCCTGCGCGAAGACGACACGGTGGACCACATTCTTGCCGAGGGCGATGTGGAGACGGTGCTTCATGGCCGGTCATCTTCCAACTCGGAAACGCACGAGCGTTCCGATCGCGCCGAATTGTTCTTGACCGGCGCGCGGAATCTCCTCACCACTGCCATTCTCACGGGCAACGTGCAACTCGCCTCCCTGGGAACGCAGCCCGCTGATGCTGCCGCCGGATGGGCAACGCTGCACTTCGCAGGCCGGCAAATGCTGAAGACGGTTCATGCCGAGGACGGCGTGAGGCTGACGCAGAAGAACAGGGAGAGCGGGTTGGTTGCGGTGCCGTCGGCGTCGAAGGGAGGCGCGCAAGATGTGGAGATGACCGCCCCAGTGA
>OCZU010003001.1_pt1 | contig 10694 bp, 8 predicted proteins | sample 1539001 | NCBI WGS metagenome assembly OCZU01 (sample SAMEA3539306, study PRJEB22396) | soil metagenome | biome: tundra; feature: field; material: soil | place: USA | collected 2010-05 | depth 0.15 m | reverse complement strand
AAATTTCACGCCGGACCAGGTCGATTGGGTGGCGCGCTCGCTCGACAAGTGGGTGACGCCGCTGACCCTCACGCCGCCGCCCGGCGCGGGCGCCAATTTCTATGTCGACCTCTCGGGAACGCAGGGCTTGAGGCGTCAGGACAAACCGCGTGCGGGCGGGAGGCTCATGTTCCTCGACGCGACCGCGGTCTACGCACGCGTCGTCGAGCGCATGCGCTGGCTTCCTGACCGCGACGACGATTCCCCGTCGCCGGGCGATCTGCCGTCTCGCGAGCAAAAACTTTTGCTGATGCGGCTGGCGGCGCTGTACGGTCCCGACGCGCTAGCCTTCTCTCCGCGGGCGCCGCGCAAAGTCGCCGAAACGGAAGTTCGCGTTGTCGTCGGTCTTCAGGCGCTTACGCGTGCGGTCGCCGAGGTGGAGCGCCTGTCGTCGGAGGCGAAGTCGATTGGCGCGCGACACAGCTACGACGAGATCACGCAGATGGTGAACCCGACGGCAAACCCGGACTCGGTCGCGCGGCGCGTCAAGGGAACGCATTGGCGCATGGTCGAGCGCAGCGAAACCGGCTGCCGAATGGTTGCGCCGGCCAAGGAAGCGCCGACGCGCCTGGGCGAGATGATTGCGTTTCGAGAAGGCGACACCTGGTCCCTCGCAGTCGTTCGGCGCATGCAGCGGCAGCAGGTCGACGAAGTGATCTGCGGCGTCGAGGTGATCGCCAAGCGCATCGTCCGTGTGTTGTTGCGCAGTTGGTCCGCACCGCTGGAAGCTGCCGCACGCGCTGCGGTCGAGCGGCCTTTCTTCGGCATATATCTTCCCGCGCATCCGGACAATCGCCAGGCATCGCAGCGCAGCCTTATCGGTCCGGACGAGCGCTTTCTGACGGGCGGCATGGTCGAGCTCGACACCGGCAATGCGCGCTATCTGGTCCGCTTTACCGAGACCATCGAGCGTCAGGCGGGGTGGGCCTGGGCGCTGTTCAATGCGGTCCGTAAGCTCTCGGGGTAGTGCTGGGGCGTCTCCCGCAAAATGGGTTAGAATCGCGCTCGGTAACAGCTTGGCCCGGCAGCGCCAGGATGTCGAGTTCACCTCGGTTCCCTGGCGGCTTCGTTTGTCAGACGCATTCTCACTGTCGAACCGCATGATCAAAGCGGGTGGCGCGTCACTACTCTCAAACTGGAGGGATCCATGGAACGTCGTTCATTTCTGAAAAAGGCCGGGGCCGGACTTGCCGTGGGCGCGGTCGCCGCGCCGGCGATCGGGCAGGGCACGCAGCCCGAAGTCAAATGGCGTCTGGCGTCGAGTTTTCCGAAAAGCCTCGACACGATCTATGGGGCTGCGGAAACCATCTCCAAGCGCGTCGCTGCTTGCACCAACGGCAAATTCCAGATTCAGGTTTTTGCCGCCGGAGAAATCGTGCCCGCCTTCCAGGTGGTGGACGCGGTGCAGAGCGCAACCGTCCAGTGTTGCCACACCGCGCCTTACTACTTCTTCGGCAAGGATCCGACGTTCGCCTTGGGTTGCGCGATTCCGTTCGGCCTCAACGGCCGGCAGCAGAACGCCTGGATGTACCACGGCGGTGGGCTGGAGGCGATGCGCGAGTTCTATAAGGACTACAACATCATCAGCTTCCCAGCCGGCAATACGGGCGCGCAGATGGGCGGCTTTTTCCGCAAGGAGCTCAAGACCGTTGCCGACATGAAGGGTCTGAAGATGCGCATCGGGGGTTCTGCCGGCGTCGTGATGCAGAAGCTTGGCCTCGTACCGCAGATGATTGCCGGCGGCGACATTTATCCGGCGCTCGAGAAGGGCACGATCGACGCCGCGGAATGGGTTGGACCGTACGACGACGAGAAGCTCGGCCTGTACAAGATCGCCAAGTTTTACTACTACCCGGGCTGGTGGGAGGGTGGTCCGGAGCTGGACTTGTTCGTCAACATCAAGGCGTGGAACGATCTGCCCAAGGACTATCAGGCCATTCTGGAGGGCGCCTGCTACGAAGCGAACGTCGACATGGTGGCGAAGTACGACGCGTTGAATCCGGCTGCGCTGCGCCGACTGGTCGCCGCGGGCGTCCAGCTGCGGCCATTCCCGCGCGAAATCATGCTGGCCTCGTGGAAGGCGGCGACCGAGGTCTACGACGGGTTCGCGGCCACGAATGACAAGTTCAAGAAAATATACGAGCCCTGGAAGAAATTTCGCGACGAAGACATTCTTTGGTTCCGTGTCGCCGAAGAGAACTTCGATCAGTTCATGGCGACTGCCAGCCAGATGAGCGCGGCCAAGAAATAAGGCGCGGTGTCGGAAACGAAAAGCCCCGCGGTGCGGGGCTTTTTTTCATCGCACGTGCGAACTCCCGGTTCACTTTTTGTTTTCCGGTACCGTTGCGGGCGCCATTTTGAACTGATCTTCGAGCGATTTGGACGCGTCGTCCTCGCTTTTCTCCTCCTCTTGCTGCTGCTGCTCTGTCGTGCCGCCAGGCTGCGCGTCCACTCCAGGGGTCATCTCCGTTGGCGGTAGCTGAATCTGGATCTTGTTCGGATCGACGGTGCTCTCCTTTGCCTTGTACACCATCACCATTTGCGGGAAGGTAATGACCAGCGCGACCATGAGGATCTGGATCAGAACGAACGGCACCGCTCCCCAGTAGATCTGGCCGGTGGTCACGCGCGCCGTCAGCCTGCCGGTGACCTTGTCGAGATAGTCCTTCGCGGGCGCGACGCTGCGCAGATAGAAAAGCGCGAATCCGAACGGCGGATGCATGAACGAGGTCTGCATGTTCACGCCGAGAAGCACTCCGAACCAGATCAGGTCGATGCCGAGCTTGTCCGCGACCGGTCCGACCAGCGGGATGATGATGAAGGCCAGCTCGAAGAAATCGAGGAAGAACGCGAGCACGAAAATCAGAATGTTGACGACGATCAGGAACCCGAGTTGCCCTCCCGGCAGATTGAGCAGCAGATGCTCGACCCAGACGTGGCCGTTGACGCCGTAGAAGGTCAGGCTGAATACGCGTGCGCCGAGCAGAATGAAGACCACGAACGTCGAGAGCTTGGCCGTCGTGTCCATCGCCTGCTTGAGCAGCTTGAGCGACAGCCGTCTGCGCGCCAACGCCATGATCAGCGCCCCCGACGCCCCCATCGCGCCGCCCTCGGTTGGCGTCGCGACCCCCAGGAAAATGGTACCGAGCACCAGGAAGATCAACGCCAGCGGGGGAATCATGGCGAAGACCACCCGCTCGGCGAGCCGCGACAGGAGTCCGAACTTCAAAAAGCGGTTGACGAGTGCCGCAAAGAAAGCGACGCCGGCGCCGACGCTCGTCGCGACGACGATCATCTCGTCGGTGGGATCGTCAGGCCCGTAGCGCCAGTGCGCGAAGGCCACCGCGGACATCGCCGCGACGATCGTCAGGATCAGCAGCGACCGTGTGCCGCCGGAGCCGTCCGGCTCTCGCAGGGTGCGTGCTTCCATTGGAAGCGCCGGGGCCCAGGCGGGCTTCACCGCACAGACGCCCATCGCGTATACGGCATAGAGGCAGGCCAGCGTAATCCCGGGTATGAACGCGCCGGCGTACATGTCGCCGACCGATTTGCCGAGCTGATCGGCCATGATGATCAGCACCAGCGACGGAGGAATGATCTGCGCCAGCGTTCCCGATGCCGCGATCACGCCTGATGCAAAGCGGCGGTCGTAGCCGTAGCGCAGCATGATCGGCAGCGAGATCAATCCCATCGAGATCACCGAGGCGGCAACGACGCCGGTCGTGGCCGCCAGCAAGGCGCCGACGAAGATAACGGCGTAGGCGAGGCCGCCACGCACCGGTCCGAAAACCTGGCCGATGGTGTCGAGCAGGTCCTCGGCCATGCCGCTGCGCTCGAGGATCAGCCCCATGAAGGTGAAGAACGGCACGGCGAGCAGCGTGTCGTTGGACATCACGCCCCAGACGCGCTCGGGAAGCGCCTGCAGCAACGCCGGCGTCAGCAGCCCGAGGTTGATGCCGAGAATCGCATAGCCGATGCCGACCGCGGCGAGCGAAAACGCAACAGGGTAGCCAAGCAACAGGACGATCACCAGCGTGCCGAACATCAGCGGGCCGATGTTGGCGATCAGGAATGCGGTCATTGCCGATCCTCACGCGCCTGGTCCACGATTTCTTCGGCAAGGGCCTTTTCACCGCGGGCTCTGAGAATATCTTCGGCGAGCTCCTCCTCGGCAGTCCTGACGACATGCTTTTCCGACGGATCCGGAATCAGGCCCTGGAGAAAGGCGATGCGCTTGATCAGCTCGGAGATTCCCTGCAGCACAAGGAGCGCGAAACCGATCGGTACCAATAGCCGCGCCGGCCAGATGATGAGGCCGCCGGCGTTGGTCGATATTTCGTGTCTTTCCAGGGTGTCGACGAAAATCGGCCACGACAGCCACATGATGAGAACAGCCATCGGCAACAGAAAAAACAGGGTGCCGAGAATGTCGATCCAGGTTTGCGCGCGCTTCGAAAGGCGGCCGGCGATCACGTCGATTCGAACGTGCTCGTTGCGCAGCAATGTGTAGCCGGCGAGAAGGAGAAAAATGGCCGAAAACAGGTACCACTGTATTTCGAGCAGCCCGTTGGAGCTGTAATTGAAAAGCTTGCGTACGACCGCGTTTGCGGCGCTGATCAGGACCATCAGCAGTATCAGCCAGTAGAACAGTTGACCGATGCGCTCGTTCAACCGGTCGATCAGCCGCGAGAGCGACAGCAAGGTCGACACGGGCATTCCTCCGAAGAATTGGGTTCTATCCTGATGCCCCAGGCCCGCCCGCAGCGTTGCACGTCGTAGTGCTGCTTCGGCGCAGGGCGCGCACTGGCGCGAAGATTAACCCGACATCGAAGCATTGGCAATCGACCCGGACGGCCTCATTGCGCGTCTCGGGCCGCGGCGCGACCAATGGTAAGATATTCGTTTCGTCCCATTCTCCTCCAATGCGGATCCGCACTCAAAAGTTAGCCGATGCCGACCCGGAGATTGCCGCAGCGATCAGCGGCGAGAACCGCCGTCAGGAAGACCACATCGAGCTGATCGCCTCGGAAAACTACACCAGCAGCGCGGTGATGGAGGCCCAAGGCTCGCGTCTGACCAACAAATACGCGGAAGGCTACCCCGGGAAGCGGTATTACGGCGGTTGCGAGTTCGTGGATATTGCCGAGCAGCTCGCCATCGACCGGGTGAAGAAGCTTTTCGGCGCCGAGTTCGCCAACGTGCAACCGCACTCGGGAGCGCAGGCAAATCAGGCGGTATTTTTCGCCACGCTCAAGCCCGGCGACACCGTGCTCGGGATGTCGCTGCCGCATGGAGGCCATCTGAGTCACGGATCTCCGGTGAACATGTCGGGCAAGTGGTTCAACGTCGTCGCTTATGGTCTCGAACCGGAAACCGAGCTTATCGACTACAGGAGCGTGGAGCGGCTCGCGAAAGAGCACAAGCCAAAACTGATCGTCGCCGGCGCGTCCGCGTATTCGCGGGTCATCGACTGGGCGCGCTTTCGCGAAGTGGCCGACTCCGTCGGCGCCTACCTGATGGCCGACATGGCGCATTACGCCGGCCTGATCGCGGCCGATGTCTACCCCACGCCCGTCGGCGTCGCGCACTTCGTCACCAGCACGACGCACAAGACGTTGCGCGGTCCGCGCGGAGGCTTCATCCTTGCCGGCGGGGAACATGAAAAGCTCATTAATTCGGCGGTGTTTCCGGGACTTCAGGGCGGCCCGCTGATGCACGTGATCGCGGCCAAAGCCGTGGCGTTCAACGAAGCGCTGTCGCACGAATTCAAGGTCTATCAGGAGCGCGTGCTCGAGAACGCGCGCGTGCTGGCCACCGTGCTGCAGGCGCGGGGGCTTCGGATCGTTTCCGGCGGTACCGACTCGCACATGATGCTGGTCGATCTGCGGGCGAAGAAAATCACCGGCAAAGATGCCGAGGCCGCGTTGAGCCGTGCCAACATCACGGTGAACAAGAATGCGATTCCGAACGATCCGGAAAAGCCATTCGTCACGAGCGGCGTGCGAATCGGCAGTCCCGCCATCACCACTCGCGGCTTCAGCGAGATCGAATGCGAGGAGCTCGCGCATTTGATCGCCGACATCCTCGACGCGCCTGCCGACGCCAAGACGCATGCGAGGGTGAAAGCGGGGGTGAAAGTACTGACCACGAAATTCCCCGTGTACAAGTGATCGATCATCGAATGCCCGATCACGGGCGGCGGCCGGGAACGCAGATCAGTGGTCCATCGCCCCGATCGGTTAAAACCGTCGCAGGTCTCAGGCGATGAAGTGCCCGTTCTGCGGAAGCGCGGAGACCCAGGTCGTCGACTCGCGGGTTTCCGAAGCCGGCGATTCGATTCGGCGCCGCCGGCGCTGCCTTACATGCCAGAAGCGATTCACGACCTACGAGACCGCGGAGCTGCGGTTGCCTCAAATCGTCAAGCAAAATGGGACTCGCGCCGATTTCGACGTCGACCGTATCCGCAACGGATTCCAGCGCGCGCTTCATAAGCGCCCCGTGCCGACCGAGTACGTCGACCAGGCCGTGGAGCGTATCGTGCAACAGGTGCTGGGCTTGGGCGAGCGCGAGATTCCGTCGCGTCAGCTGGGTGAAATGGTCATGCAGGAGCTCTACAAGCTCGACAAGGTCGGATACATACGCTTCGCCTCGGTGTATCGCAGCTTTCAGGACGTCGCCGATTTCAGGGATGCGCTTCAGGAAGTCGAACCTGCGCCGCCGCGGCGCAAGCCGCGCTAGCCGCGGTTGCATCAGCGCGCGAGCCGAATCCACCTTCGCTCCGCGATGATCGCAACGACGGATCGCGCCATGATGACGCGCGCGCTCGGACTCGCCGAGCGCGGCATGTTCACGACCACGCCCAATCCACGGGTGGGATGCGTAATCGCACGCGACGGCCTGATACTTGGCGAGGGTTGGCACGAGCGCGCAGGCGAGGCGCATGCCGAGGTTTGCGCGCTTGACGATGCGCGAGCGCGCAGCAACGATGTGCGCGGTGCGACCGCGTACGTCACGCTGGAGCCGTGCAATCACCATGGAAGGACGCCGCCATGCAGCGACGCACTGATTGCCGCCGGAATAAAGCGCGTAGTCGTGGCGACGCACGATCCCCATACCGCAGCGGCCGGCGGCGCCGATCGACTGAAAGCTGCCGGGTTGACGGTCGAGGTGGGCCTCCTCGAAGACGCGGCGCGAGAGCTCAACATCGGATGGTTGCACAGACTCAGCCGCGGCTGGCCTTGGATACGCGTCAAGGTCGCGGCAAGCCTCGATGGACGAACCGCTCTGGGAAACGGCGCCAGCCAATGGATCACGGGAGAGCAAGCGCGCGCCGACGGCCATCGCTGGCGCGCCAGGGCGTGCGCAATACTCACCGGCATCGGCACGGTGCGGCACGATGATCCACGACTCACCGTGCGTGCGATTGCGACGTCGCGGCAGCCGATAAAAATCGTTGTCGATCGTGACGGCGACCTGCCGGCAACCGCGCGCGTGCTCGAAGGGGGCGAAGTGATCCTTGTCACGGCAACCACGCCCGCCGGGAGTTTGCCGGACAATGTGCAGGTGATCACCGTTCCCGATCGCGATGGGCGTATCGATCTGCGCGCGATGGCGACAGCGCTGGGCAAACGGGAAATCAATGAGCTGCACGTCGAGGCGGGAGCGAAGCTCAACGGCGCGATGCTCGCAGCCGGTATCGTCGATGAACTGTTGCTCTACATCGCGCCATGCTTGCTGGGCGATTCCGCACGCGGCATGTTCGCGCTGCCTTCGCCGCTGACTCGCCTCGATGAGCGTACTCCTCTCGAGGTTCGCAGCATCGACCGCGTCGGCGCCGATTGGCGCATCGTCGCGCGCGTCGACCGGACGAGCTGCTGATGTTTACCGGCATCGTACAGTCGGTGGGGCGCATCGCGTCGGTCACCCCGCGCACGGAAGGGGTGCGGCTTGCTGTCGACGCGGGAATATTTGCGGAAGGCGATATTGCGGTGGGCGACAGCGTAGCGCTCAATGGCTGCTGCCTTACCGTCGTTGCGATCGACGGGCCGACGCTGCGCTTTGATGTGTCCGCGGAAACGCTGCGCTGCACTGCCGGCCTCGATGCGCGCGGCGCCGTCAATCTGGAAAAGGCGTTGCGGCTCTCCGATCGGCTCGGCGGCCACTTGATGAGCGGTCACGTCGATGGCGTCGGTGTCGTGGAGCAGGTGAGCGCAGTGGCGGAAGAAGGAAGTGTCTTGCTCTATGTTGTGGCGCCGGGTGAGCTTGCGCGGTTTGTCGCCCCGAAGGGCTCGATCGCTGTCGACGGCGTGAGCCTTACGGTGAATGCGGTCGACGGACGCCGCTTTTCGGTGAACCTGATCCCGCATACACTGGCGGTGACGACTTTGGCGGCGCTTCGTGCCGGCGCGCGCGTCAATCTCGAAGTCGACCTGATCGCGCGGTACCTGGAGCGGCTGCGTCAGGCGTCGTCAAATGAATGAAGCAAATGCGACGCCGGTGCACGGCGTAAAGGACACACTATGGAGCTGACGACCCTGGAACGGCTGCCGCTGTGGATCGGCGGCCGCGCGGTTGCTGCGCACACGACGCGCTACGGAGAGATCACCAACCCGGCGACCGGCGAAGTCATCCGCCACGTTCCGCTTGCGGACGCGGTCGACGTTGACGCCGCAGTCGAGGCGGCCAAGGCCGCGTTTCCGGCCTGGCGCGCGGCACCCGCGCTTCGCCGCGCTCGCATCCTGATGCGTTTCCGCGATTTGATGCAGACACACAAGTCCGACCTGGCGCGTCTGGTTTCGCAGGAGCACGGGAAGACCGCCACCGATGCCGAAGGCTCGATTACGCGGGGCATTGAGGTGATCGAGTTTGCGACGGGCATTCCGCATCTTCTCAAAGGAGACTTCAGCGACAACGTCGGCACCGACGTCGACAGCTTTTCGCTGCGACAGCCGATGGGAGTGTGTGCCGGCATCACGCCGTTCAATTTTCCTGCCATGGTGCCCCTGTGGATGTTCCCTGTGGCGCTTGCGTGCGGGAACACTTTCATACTGAAGCCTTCCGAGCGCGACCCGAGCATGAGCATGCGCATGGCGGAATTGCTCGATGAAGCGGGCTTGCCGGATGGAGTTTTCAACGTCGTGCATGGCGACAAGGAAGCGGTCGACGCGATCCTCCTGCACCCGGACATCAAGGCGGTGTCCTTTGTCGGTTCGACGCCGATTGCAAAATATATCTACGAGACCGGCGCCCGCCACGGCAAGCGTGTGCAGGCACTCGGCGGCGCAAAAAATCACGCCGTCGTCATGCCCGACGCCGATCTTGCCTTCGCCGCGGAGGCGCTGATCGGGGCAGGATATGGTTCCGCGGGCGAGCGTTGCATGGCGATATCGGTCGTCGTTGCAGTCGGCGATGCGGCGGACCCCTTGTGCGCCCGCCTGGCCGAGCGAGCCCGCCGCGTCGCTGTCGGCCCCGGTGACCGCCCTGAATCGGAGATGGGGCCGGTGATAAGCTGCGCGGCCCGCGATCGGATCATGGGATTGATCGATCGCGGCGTAGCGGAAGGCGCTACGCTGGTGGTCGATGGCCGCAAGCCGGTGATCCCGGGCCATGAGGACGGATTTTTTGTCGGACCGACGTTGTTCGACCACGCGACAGCACAGATGTCGATCTACCGCGAGGAGATCTTCGGGCCGGTGCTGACGATCGTGCGCGTCGAATCGCTAGCAGCGGCTATCGCGCTGATCAACGCCAACCCTTATGCCAACGGCGCGGCGCTTTTCACCCGCTCGGGATTCGCGTCACGCCGATTTCAGCAGGACGTCGAAGTCGGAATGATAGGCATCAACGTGCCGATACCGGTGCCGATGGCGTTCTATTCTTTCGGCGGCTGGCGTAGCTCGCTGTTCGGCGATTTGCACGTGCACGGCATGGACGGTGTGCGCTTTTATACGCGCGGCAAGGCAGTCACCACGCGCTGGCCCGATGACGGCAGCGCGGCGCCGGGCTTTCATCTGCCGACCCTCGGCTAGCTCGCGCAGAGGCCGCGCGACTTGCCGTGCGGCGATGCTGACGCGTCACTGCCGCGCACGCTGCTTCACCGTGGGCGTTCCCATGTTGAAAACGAACTCCAGGATGATCCAGTAGGGCATCGGCATCGCGTCCGCTTCCGCAGGCGTGAATTGAGCTCGGCCGAGCGCATCTCGAATCGTCGGTCCGAACAAGGGTTCGTCGGGGAAAAGCGTCGTCTCGGTCACTTTTCCGGTTGCGTCGAGCAATAACAGCGCCGCGATGTGCGCCTCGGCGTGTGCACGCGCGGCGCGCGGCGGATAGGGCACGATCAGAGGATCGCGCAGCTTGGCCGCCTTCGCGGCGACACGCGGAAAGCGCTGAGCGAGTCGCAGCGCCTGTGCGTGTCCGAGGCGCTCGCTGTCGGCGATCGGGGAGACCGCAGTGTTGCCTGGCGGCGGCGGCATGTCGGCGCTGATGATGTCGGCGTTGGGATCGGCCTGTACGGACACGCCCAGCGGCGACGCATTCACGGGCATCGCGGTTTTTGGCGGGTAGGGCGGACTCGTCGCAGACAACGACGGCGCGGCACCCATCGGTTGCGGCGGGATCGGCAACTCGGTCGCCGTCGCCGGCGATTCGGGTGGCGC
>OCZU010002999.1_pt1 | contig 10699 bp, 9 predicted proteins | sample 1539001 | NCBI WGS metagenome assembly OCZU01 (sample SAMEA3539306, study PRJEB22396) | soil metagenome | biome: tundra; feature: field; material: soil | place: USA | collected 2010-05 | depth 0.15 m | reverse complement strand
GATCCTGGTGGCGCGGGCGGACTCGGCGTTCTACTCCGCCGCGTTCACCGGCGCCGTCCGCCGGGCCGGGGCGTTCTTCTCGGTCACCGTGCAGATGAACCCGCACGTGGGTGCGGCCATCGCCGCCATCGGCGAGGACGCCTGGAGGCCCATCAGATACCCCCGGGCCATCTGGGATGACCAGCTGCGCTGCTGGGTCTCCGACGCCCAGGTCGCAGAAGTGGAATACACCGCCTTCACCTCGAAGAAAGGGCAGGCGATCACCGCCCGGCTGATCGTCCGCCGCGTCAAAGACCTCAACCGCCAGGCCGGGCAAGGCCAGGACGAACTGTTCCCCCTCTGGCGCTACCACGCCGTCTTCACCGACTCCCCGTTCGCGACCATCCAGGCCGAGGAGCACCACCGCGACCACGCCCAGGTAGAACAGGTATTCGCGGACTGGACCGACGGCCCCCTGGCTCATCTGCCCTCCGGGGCGTTCCCCGCGAACGCGGCCTGGCTTGCCTGCGCGGCGATCGCGCACAACCTGCTGCGCGCCGCCGGGTCCCTGGCCAGCCTCGCCTGCGCCAAGGCCAGAGGGGCCACGCTGCGCCGCGACCTCATCGACGTCGCCGCCCCCACCGCCCGCCACGGCCGCGGCCACATCACCTTGCACCTGCCCGAAGAATGGCACCGCGAACAAGAGTGGATGAACCTCTTCGAAGCCGCCACCGGGCCACCCGCCACCACGGCCTGACCAGCCCAGACCTGGTCACCGCACCCCGAACGGCCAAGCAGCCCCCCGGCAAACCGCCAGCCAGCATCCTCGCCAAGAACCAGCGGACAAGCCGCAGAACAGTGACCGGCAGCAGCACCGCGCCCTCAGTCATCCTCAAGAACAAGACCCCAGCCCGGTCCACGAAAAACGATCACATGAATCCACGCGGTGGATCGAGGCTCAGGCACGACCGTCAGGTTGGCCTTTCCATGGCAGATGAACCAGCAAACGATAGGAAGCTACCGGTAGTTGGAAGCTGGGCCCACTTGCACTCCGTGACTTCCTCTCGGCCACGCATTCCACGGAGGGGGCAGAACGCGCAGAAAAGGGCGATGGGGCAATCTCCGCACACTTTCGGCGTCGGCCACTGCAGCCGGGCCATGGAAAATGCGATTGGATGGCTAAAGACCTCCTCGATCGACTGGTCAGCGAGATTGCCAAGCACGAATTCGTTTGGCCCGAACGTGGGACACGGACGGATTCGCCCCATAGGATCCATCGCACATGTCCGGTAGCCAGCTCCACAACTGTCCGCTCCATTGACCTGGCCCGAAGCATCAATCGCCATTGTCGCGAGGAAGCCCTTGTAGCGCTCGGCGAGGCTCTGCTCAGCCCGCCAAACTTCGCGCCCGTCCAGCCCCCATCCAAGTGATGCCCATTCTTTGCCGCGGCCCAACGGTAGGACAGGTGTGTAACTGAACGCGACGGCACCCAATCTCTTCGCAAGGAGCAGCGTAGACTCGATATCCGCGTAGTTACCTTCATCTACGCACATCGCCACACGGACATTCACGCCGAGGGCCGCAAGGCGCTCAATGGATCGGCATGACCGGCGAAAGGATCCTCGGACGCCGCGACGCAAATCATGTGCTTCCTCGGTGCAACCGTCGAGACTGATGCTAACAAACAGTCGCTCTCGTGCCGCTGCCAGCCTCTCAGCACGATCCTGGTTAATGAGGGTCCCGTTCGTTAGCAGGCCAACCAGCCCAAATCGATCTACGCAGGTGCTCAGGATGAGATCGAAGTCCCGGCGGAAGGTCGGTTCCCCGCCAGTAAGTTCCACCGATCGCAGACCTGCGTGAGCCAGCTCTTCAAGGATCTCGATGAGACGCCCCGTCGCGAGCCCGTCGTCCCGGTTGGGCCCGCTCTCCCGATAGCAATGGCGACAGCGCAGATTACACCCTGCCGTGAGCTCGATACTCATGTGAGGGGGAATGTAGGCGCGCCGAGACCCAGTCACACGGATGTCTCGAGGTGACGGTGAACCAGAGAGGATGAGGAAGTCATCCTTCATCAATTGTGCAGTGAAAAAGAGGAAACTCGCCTGGTCCGATGTGTTTGATGACGTTGGGAGAATGTCGCTGAGCCGCCGCCTCCCGTCACACTGTGATAGAAAGCTTGCCTCCATTGCGTGTAGCGGAACCGGTGTAAGCCCGGAGAACAATGTCCCGCCATCCGGAGTCATGTGTATCTCGGCGTCTGCCGGCAGCGACGGAAAACACTCGAGAATGCCCCGATTCATGCTACTACTTCGGTTTGTGCGAGAGCAAATGTCGCCCACAAAGCAGCGCTTGCTGAACCGAGATCAATCTCACCGCAAAGGCCGCAGAGGCCACACACGCCACAAGTCCCGCACGCGTAACCTCCGCCTCCATTAATCCCCGGCCGCATGAAATTGCGACCAGCTAGACGCGCAACATTCGCTCGTGTTTCGGGTGTAACCTTACTGGTGTCAAAGCCGTGACGCTCAAGAGCGCCGAAGCCGTCGAACAAGAGTTCGTGTGAAAACTCGGAGTCCGTGAGAACCAGGTTGAAAAATCGCTCGAATTCTGCCCCGGACATCAGGCCATTGCGGTCGGGCATCTTGGTCACCTCCATATAGCGTTGTCCAGCTAATCTCCACTCTGGACGGCTTGAAGGGTTCATGTAGGGGCGCAGGTCCCCTTCATGTAGGGGCGTTGGTCCTTATCGCTTAACTGGAGTGAGCGGTTGACGTGGCCTTCGACGGCTCCGCGCGCTGGCAGGCACGGCGGCTCGTATACGTTCTGCGATCAGGGCGGGCTTGGTGATCGCGATGCCGCCGGTGGGTGGGCGCACCGGTGGTGTGGCTGCTGAGCCTCGATCCACCGCGTAAATAGGGGTTCATTCGGGCGCGTCGACGCGAAAGGTACCCTCTGAACTGGGACGATGGGAGTTACTGAAGCTTCCACGTTCCGAGCTGAGAGGACACCTTGCAAGTGCGATTGTTGCATAGCCTGGCGAAGATCCACGCAACGTTTGATGACCCGAATCTGGTGTCGCGGGCAGGGCTGGCGCCGGTGATGGCGCTGGCCCAGCGGGCGGGCCTGGCGGCCCTGGCTGGTGAGCACGTGCGGATCGGCCGCCGGTGCGGGGTGAACGCCCAGGTGAAGGTGCCCGGCATTGTGGCCGGGATGATCGGCGGGGCGGACAGCATCGATGACCTGGGCCTGCTGCGGCACGGGGCGATGCCGGCGCTGTTCGGCGACATAGTCCAGCAATTTGGTGAGCGGCCAGATGAGTGCGTTCGTCGTATTGTCCACAACGCTTTCTGGGTGCCAGATCCCGGCGATTTGCTGATCTGGCCGTCACCTCGGCGTTGTGCGGGCGGCGGCCCATCGGCGGTCAGGCGTCAGGCGGGCACGGCGTCTCGCCTGTGGCGCCGCTCGGCCCAGCGCAGGCTTTCAGCGAAGTAGGAGGTGTCGAACAAGGTCGGGGACGCCCGGGCCACCCGGCTGTGCCCGAGCATGCGAGGCGTGGCCGTTGGCCACGAGGTCACGGAGCGGAACGAGCCCGGTCAGCCACCGCTGCATCTGCACAGTGTTGGCCTCGATCGCCAGATCGACGTCGTAGCTGGGGTTGCCCTTAGGATCCTGCAGGAGTGCGCGAACTGTTGCAGCCCTCGCTCCTCACCGCGAGCATGCCTGCTAAACGCAACCCCCAGTAATGCGTTGGATACCTGCCTTGTGCCAGAATGAACGCGCGAGCGGACAACTCGCCTGAATGGGGTGGAAGCCCATGACGCTTGGAGCAGCATGGATCCGACGCAGCCTTGATGGTGAAGAACTTTGGATCGCTTCAGATAGCCGACTTTCCGATAGTGAGCGAATATGGGATTCCTGTCCGAAGCTGCTAACTCTTCCACGCCGAGACGCGGTCGTTGGATTTTCTGGAGATACCGCTGAGGCCTACCCGCTCATGCTCCAATTGGCGAACGCTATAGCTTCATATCGAGTCGCTGCGGACGGAACTCTGGAGTTCTTCCACATGGTCGGCCACCTAGAGCGTGTAATCAACTCCATGATGAGAACCATTGACCCTGATCCCGCTATATCCGGCACCATAGTAAATTACCTCCCTTTCGCTACCACTAGCGACACATTGATCCTTGGCGGCTACTCTAGGGCGCGTGGCGGCATGGTGCTTCGATCGCTTCGGTATCAAGATAGCGCCAACGGATGGCGATTCCAACGTGTTCGTCCGCTGAGTAGCCTTGGCACCGGAAGGACTATTTCAATTTTCGGCGACCAAAGATCTCGCAGTCGATTCCGATATCTACTAAAATCGCTGCTTCAAGAGCGTGGGATACTTTCCAGCACTCAGTCGTTTGACTTCGAGCCACTAGAGGTCCTAGCGGCCATGCTGAGGATGCCGCAGTCTTCCGCTCAGCGCTTGCCATTGGATCATAGACCGGCAACTATCGGTGGCGCACCGCAGATCATGCGTATCCTGGCCGGTGCTCAGGCTACCCCATTCGCCGTTGCCTGGAAATCTCGTGATCAAATCTGCATTTATCTTCAAGGTCGTCAGACCTTCGATTATGAGCGTCTAGATGTACCAATGATTATGTTTGAGGATACCCAAGTCCAGATCCATGCGCCGGGGCATTCGGGCAGTAGGCCAGCTGAGAGATGACGTCGGGGTCGCCGGTCAGCGGTGGCTGGCCATCCTATGGGGTTCAACTACTGCGCCATAGGGCTGAGCTGGGACGCGATGCATAGCTCGGTCATTGAAATACGGCATGATCGGCAGTTGTGTCTCCACGCCTGATCTACCTGATGTTCTGCCGGGTACTGGCCTGGCTCGTGCTTCTCGCCCGCAGCAGCGCCGCCAAGGACGCCGAGATCCTGGTGCTCCGCCATGAGGTCGCCGTGCTGCGGCGTGCTGTTCCTAAACCGCGCTTGGACTGGGCTGACCGCGCAGTGCTGGCCGCGCTCGTCAGGATTCTGCCCGGGCAGCTGCGTATCCGCCGGCTGGTCACCCCTGGCACCGTCCTGCGGTGGCATCGCCGTCTGGCCGCCCGTAAATGGCGCGAGCCCCGGGCGCCGGGCCGGCCGCCGATCGGCGACGGCCTGACCGCTCTGATCGTGCGGCTGGCCACCGAGAACACGTCGTGGGGATACCAGCGGATCCAAGGCGAGCTGCGCCGCCTGGGCCATCGCGTCGCCGCCGCGACGATCCGCAGCATCCTGCGCGCCCGGCGCCTGCCGCCCGCGCCACGAAGAGCCAGCGACCAGACCTGGCGCAACTTCCTCCGCACCCACGCCGACACGCTTCTGGCGTGCGACTTCTTCCACGTCGATTGCGTCACCCTCAAACGCGTCTACGTGTTCTTCGTCCTGGATGCCCGCAACCGCTACGTCCACGTCCTGGGCGTCACCTCGCATCCAACTGCGGCCTGGACAACGCAACTGGCCCGCAATCTTCTCGCCGACCTCGGGCAGCGGGCCAGCCAGCTGCGCTTCCTGATCCGCGACCGCGACAGCAAGTTCACCGACTCCTTCGACGCGGTGTTCATCAGCGAAGATGTCAAGCCGCTCAAGATCCCGGCGCAGTGCCCAAGGGCGAATGCCTTCGCGGAGCGCTGGGTCCTCACTGCACGGACCGAATGCACCGATCGGATGCTCATCGCCGGCGAGCGACATCTGCGCGTCGTGCTGCAGGAGTACGCCACCCACTACAACAGCGGACGAGCTCACCGCTCGCTTGACCTTCGAGCGCCCGACGACGATCCGCAGGTGATCACGTTTCCGGTCCCTATCGGCCAGATCCGACGCCAGAAGATCCTTGGTGGCTTGATCAGCCAGTACGAACCGGCCGCATAGACACCGCAAGGTCGCTCGCCCAGCCACAGCTCAGAGCCCGTGGCCGAATACTTGAACCCCACAGGGCCCGGCCTGGCGGCAGTTCCTGCACGCCCAGGCCGCCGGGATCCTCGCGGCCGGCCTTCCTGCACGTCGGCACCGTGCTATTGAAAAGACTGTACGTCCTGGTGTTCACCGGGCACGGCACCCGCCGGATGCACCTCGGCGGCGTCACCACGAACCCCGCCGGCGAGTGGACCGTGCAGCAGGCCCGGAACCTCGCCATGAGCCTCGGCGAGCGGTCCGAGAACATCAAGTTCCTGATCCGCGGCCGCGGACCGGACTTCACCCGCTCGCTCGACGCCGTATTCGAGGCCACCGGCACCAGAATCCTCCGCAGCGCCGTCCGGGCTCCGCGCATGAACGCGACCTGCGAACGCCTCGCCGGCACCCTGCGCCGAGAGATCCTGGACCGCGTGCTGATCCTCGGCGAGGCACACCTGCGCGCCGTGCTGGCCGAATACCAGGCGCACTATAACGGCGCCCGGCCGCACCAGAGTATCGCGCAACGCGTCCCCGACGACGAAGGCAACTCTCCCTGCGCCACCGTGACCGGCCTCCACGGCGAACGGATCCACCGAAAACCCGTCCTCAACGGCCTGATCAACGAGTACACGCACGCCGCCTGACGCCCCGACGAACCGCAGGTCACCAGCAGAATCCTATTTTCGAGCGGGACAAGTTAACTCCGAAGAGCCGGTTTCGTACTACATGTTCCCTAGCTGAAGTCTGTCCAGTTTGCGCAGTCTCCGCAGCGGCCCTCTATGATTTCAGCAGACCGGCTAGCCCGATCCGGGAGCTTCACAAGCGATCCGTGACATTGGCCGCAACACCAAGGGACGAAACTTGCATTCCATAGCTTCTTGCTGATCTAATGCCCACCGCCAATTAGCAGTAGAATTAGACATTCAGCGGTAATGCGACACAACTACCGCAAAGGCGGACCTACATGAGCGCTTTTCTCCTCGGCGTCGCCAGCTCCATTGTCGCAAGTTTGTTAATTCTAGTCCCGACTAACCGCGAGCGATTGCGATACTTTCTCTCTTCGCGCCGACGCTACAAGAATCTATCAGGTCTTTGGCGGCAATACCACCTTTCAACGGACAGCGCATTGACTCCAGTGCCGATATGGGTAAAGCACGAAGATCAACTTAAGCTGACAGCGTTTGGTCATATCAAAGGTCGCAGCAAGAGCGAATATAACTACAACTATCAGTACACAGTGACAGGATCCATCAGGAATGGCGTGATGCGTCTACGTCACGATAACAACACGGCAATTGAAGAACCAGTGACTATGATATTTCCTAACCTTCTGGCTCACGAAATACTCGTCGGCATCTGGACGGGCCAAGATTTCGACCAGCAGTGGAGCTCTGGACCAGTTGTCCTCGCAAGAGCAGAGCTGGATCTATCCGAGCTATCACGCTGTACACAGTGGCAGAGAAACTTGAGTATTACAAAGTCAGTACGCCATTACGTTCGTTATTACCCAGGCGAGCTATCGTCCGCGTGGTACTCCGATGTGGGTCAACGGACCCTCGATAAACTGCCGGACACTAATGCCAGGCGGATGGTGATGGCTGGTACCGCCTTCCAAGATGGTACTGGAAAACTTCTATTTGGTCCACACGAGCGGTTGCCTTTAGCCGGACATTATAAGGTTGCATTCCATCTTGCCATAAGGAATCTAGATATCTTCGCAAGCAGTGATGAACTGGTTCGCCTGGACGTGTACGGGAATGACCATGCTCTCGCTGCGCGATTCATCCAGGGAGCGGACCTCGACAGCGAGTATTGCTGGTACGAGCTTCTCTTCGATTATACGGATCTTACGCTAAAGCTTGAATATCGCATTGCACTTCTTAAGAAAGGACTTGCAGGTTCTGTCTACGATGTGACTGTTGAAAAAATCGGAGATATTCGACAGACTTACCCCCCCTCCAGCGTTATAGTGTCTGATGGAGATGAGTCCTGATGCTATCGCAAAGCATTGAAGCAGAGCTGGCACAGCAGAGACGCGCCCTCAACGCGAGGGTAACGGCTTCAGGTCTCTATACGCACGAGCCCGAGGAATTCGAGATAGCAATCGGCGCTTATCGCCGTCTAACGGAACGGTTCGCTGTAGATTCCGACCTGCGAAGCCTTACCACTCCGGAGTCTCGAAACATAGTCCGCCTTGTCACCATGCGCGATGGCAGCGCTGCAGTACTTAAAGTTATGGGTCATGGTCGCGAACCCGGTGAGGGAGAGGTCCTGAGAGCATGGCAGGCATGTGGCCTACCATGTGCAAACCCTCTCGATTGGGGTTATGACACCTTGCTTGTCGGAGGAAATGAGCGTACTGCCTCTTTTATTTTGACGACCTACATCGAAGGAATGCCCCTGGCTCATCGACTTACAGATTCTCTTGAAGATAAAGAGCGCCAGCTTGAAGAGCTGCTTGAACTTATTCAGCGCTTCCATGCGGCGACGCCTAATGTATCCACCGCACGCTCTTGGTCGGACCGGATGTGGTTACATCTTAAATGGACGCTTCCGCTCGTAAGGGACGCCGGTTTTCATGAGCCCAAGGGTTGGCGGGAGAAGCTGCGAATCCTTAGCGATCGGGGTCGTATTGTAATCCACGGAGATCCCGCAGGTGCGAACGTCCTCAGGACGCGCTCCGGACTGGTACTACTCGACCCGCCTGGGGCCCTGATAGCAAGTCGTGAGGCTGATGTAGCCCAGATCTGTTCTCAGGTCGGAGGTGCGAACCTAGCATCGCGGATGATCGCCCAAGCTTGCGAGCTGGACCATACGCTTCATCCTGAGGCGCTGGCCTGCCTTGCGGGCATCAATATACTCGTCTGGGCCGGTTATCTGCTTGTTGGACATGAAAATCCGGATGTCGCAGAAGATCGGTCAACCGTCAGGGCTCAGGAGCTGGACGAAGCTGCTAATTATCTCAGCTTGGCGACGACCTTGATAGAATGCTTTGCGGCGAGCTAACCTTGATATTTGTGGAGGACAAGCATGGCAGCACAAGCGTTCAACACGATTAATAGGTATAATGTCGAAACTGCCCTCGGCGTTATACAGCTGGCATCCGATGAGACTTTCGTTAGTATTCGCGAATCACGCCTAGTGCCTCCTGCCCGAAAGCTTCGGCCTATGGATGTTCTACTCCAGATGAGCGGCGTTGCTGCACCTAGTCAACTGGGCGAACAAGGGGCACCGGTGGCTTCGATTGCCAATCCGGAAAATTTGGGGAATGATGATGTCCGGCGCTATGAGGCACGCTTTGGCCGCGACGCGCTATATGCGGCTGAATTTCTTTCTGATAAATGGCCGCAACTGGAACTTGGCATCGTGCGATATTTCGCAGCTTACCAGGCGATGGATTTTGATGAGCGTAAGCAATCCGCTCCGGGAAAGATTCCCAATCATGTCAGAAGGCCCGACGACATAATCGCTCGGCAACTGACGGCTGAGACTGGACGCAGGTGGCCCTGGTTCGGTGGGACGGATACCACTGTACAGTTCCTACTAGCTGCGTCGCGGGTCCTAAAGGCTAACCCGGAGGTTGGTCATGAGTATTTGCGCTACCCATCGGATCACGAAAACGCCGGTAAATACGTGACCTGGAGTACCTCACCTCGTACTCTTAGAGATGCCGTAATTGCGGCAGCGGGCTGGCTCATAAGAGAACTCGGTTCCAGGCCCGGTCCTCCTTTGTTGTGGGTTCCAATGAATAGGAAGGACTCGTTTACTGTCTGGACCGACTCTCCGAATTCATTTCATTGGCGCAAGGGCCAGCTTGCTCCGCCGCCAGTTGCGCCGGTGCAGCTACAGGCGCAGGCCTATGATGCGTTGATCGCGGTCGCGGAGTTGCCGCTGAATAGGTCAGATGCTATCGAGACCCCAAATGATCTCTTGGACCTAGCAGCGCAACTAAGGAGGTCAATTCTCCACTTGTTTCTTGTCAATGACGACCGTGGTGAATTCTTTGCCAACGGTGTAGCGCTTGATTCCAAGGGCAGGCTTTCACCACTCGATGTCCGTACGGTAAATATGGGATTTCTTCTGGATTCTACGGTGCTGGATGGTAACGAGTATCTACCTCACAGGCTAGCAGTGGTGGAGCAGATACTTTCGCCATCGATGATCTCGGCCTTTGGTATTGTTGGGCGGGCTCGCGATGAAGTCAGATTCGAAAAGTTTGACTACCATTCGCAGATCTATGCCTTCGCCGCGCACAAGGTAGCGAATGGCTTGCGCAAGGAGGGCCATGCGCGTCTGGCCGATGTGATCGATCGACGGATTTTGGCACAGACCCGGGACGGCTTCTATCCTGAAAATGTTGGTGCGGATGACGGTTCGCGACTGGAATACTGTCCACATATTCTTACAGTCTCTCGGATTGCGGCAGATGGGCGACATACCGTCAGCGTGAAGGAGCGGACGCCAGCGCCATATGCCCTTTGGACAGTTGCAGCGATACTTGATATCGAGTCAAGGTCTACTGACCGAGATCTCGACTCTTCTGATGCGCCTTCCGCAATGGAGCAGAGATTGCTATCGCGGTTGGTATAGGAGTTCGATCTAGCTCGCAGAAACGTTAGCTTGTTCGCGGAACGCGACGCGACCGTGAAGGTGCATGGTGTTGTGGGTGCCGAAAACCTACGCCACCAGGCGATACTCATGAATCACGCCCCCGGCGCGGTCACGCCGCTGAACCCGGAGATGGTCCAGGTCGGTGACGCCGTCGGGCAGCGGGCGTAGCGGCGCGGCTTGCTTG
>OCZU010002998.1_pt1 | contig 10704 bp, 10 predicted proteins | sample 1539001 | NCBI WGS metagenome assembly OCZU01 (sample SAMEA3539306, study PRJEB22396) | soil metagenome | biome: tundra; feature: field; material: soil | place: USA | collected 2010-05 | depth 0.15 m | reverse complement strand
GAGGGCTAGTTCTCCGTCCCTCGTGAGGTGGTAGTAGCGGCGCGGCGGGCCGGCGTTTGACTCCTGCCACGACGTCTCGACGAGGCCGTTGCGTGGCAGACGGGCCAGCAGCGGGTAGAGCGTGCTTTCCCGCGCGGCTACAGGGCGACGTGGCGGTTCGGGGCGGCCGGGCGGCAGGATAGCTGGGGTATACATCCGATCTGCTGGACTCACCGCAGGCCTGTTGGCAAGTTGGGCTTCCAGTGCGGTCAGCATGCATCCACCGTTCGTATCCGGCATGATTCACGCCTGTCCTGGCTGGTGGCCACGACCTGGCGGAACCGCCCGTCCGCGTCAGCGAACCAGAACCAGCCGGCGACACTCTCGGCCTCTTCTGGCTGTGCCCGACGGCGGATGCGGCCACGGATGAACTCAACGGAAGGAAACTCGCTCCGCGCCGCGGGCAGGCAACCCCAGGCGATGGCGCGGGGCTGCCTCGCGACGACCATCATGCATGCCCCGCGCAGGAGCTGGCTGGCTCGTGACGACGCCACCATCACATCAATGAGCGACCCGCCGGCATGGATCTCCAGCGCGGGACGGCCGCCGGAACCGGGGGCAAGGCGCATCGACCACGGTGTGCCCGGCAGGTGCAGCCACTCGGAACCATTCATCAGGACCGGGTCCGCCATCCAGACGATTCCGGGCAGCGGACCGCGGTGGCTGCTGACCTGGCGGCCCGGCGCGGAAGAAAAGCCTCCCCCGCACAGCGGCCGGGCTTGGGCCACGGTGGCTCGGGCGTTGTCTGGACCGCGGCCGGCGTCCGGTCATCGAGCATCGTCATCGCCGCGCCGTCGCGCCGTGCCGCGCCGGGCTGGTGTGCACGGTGACGAAGTGGCAGCCGGAGACGCAGACGACGATCAGTGCCGCCAGGATGAGCGCGGCGGTAAGCCTTCGTCTCATGATGCGGACACCTGCGCGCAGGACCACGTGCGTAGCACCGGCGTCCGTCGGCGAGCCTGGTTGATGCCGGTAAACCAGCGGGATCCGGTCAGCAGGCAGGCAGGCTCGTCGTCGTGCACGTCGAGCACGAGCGGCTTGCCCAGGTCCCCGAAAAGACCGAAGCTCGCGTTGTTGCCGCGGATGCTCGCGGCCTGGCTGCGCCGGTACGCGCCGGTGAAAGTCAGCCGCACACCGGCTACTGCTTCCCTCCGGATCACGCGCCACCCGCTGAGGATCAGGGTGCGCGGGGTTAGCTGAAGCGGGCCATGGTGCGGGAACAGCCGCCGCTGATCGCTGTAGGCCGCAAGGTGGCGGGCAAGCGGCGCGCCGAGTAGCTCTCCTTCGGTGGCGTCCAGGTAGCTGTCGCTCACTGACGTCTCCTTTCTGTCCACCTCTGTCCACCGCCAAGGGTGCGCGCCGCGGCCCGCACCTGTCGTCGGGCGCATGACCGATACCCGGACTCCGTCTCGCGACCGATACGGCTTGCCTGCCGGGCCGGTTAGGATCACGACATGTCTTCCGGCGCGCCGCTGAGTGGCCGCCCCGGTCTCAGGCAGTGGATGGCGATCGATGCGGCGGTCTCAGTCGCGATGCTTGCGGTGCTCGTGGGGGTCGCCGTTTCCAGGCATTTCCACCAGTCAGGCGGGGAGCGTACGCTCGCGCTGCTGCTGCTGGCGCCGTTCGCCTCGCTGCCGCTAGCAGTGCGCCGCCGCTGGCCGGTCCCGGTTTTCTTCATCGTGCTGGCCGCATCGGTGGCCTATACGGTCCTTGGCGCGAGGGTCTCCACGGTGACCGGTCCTACCTACGCGCTGTACACCGTGGCCGTTCAAGCCGATCGCCTGTGGTCGCTGCTGGCACTGGCAGCAGTTGAGGCCGCGGCCCTGGTGAACGGCGCTGAGGCCGGGTTCGGGGTGAACGTCACACTCGCCACGACGAGCAAGGGCAACACGGTGAACGCCGCGTTCACCGCGCTGGTGCAGCTGACCGTCTGGATCGCCGCCGACAGCATACGCCGCCGCCGCGCTTACTCCGCCAGCCTGCGCGAACGCTCACTTCGCGAGGCGCTGTCCGAGCAGCGCCTGCAGATCGCGCGGGAACTGCACGACATCGTGGCGCACGCGATGAGCGTCGTCGCGGTACAGGCCGGGGTGGGCAGTCACCTGATCGCCACCCGGCCGGACGAGGCAGCGAAGTCCCTGCGCGCGATCGAGACCACCGCCCGGGCCGCGCTGTCGGAGACGCGGTCCCTGCTCAGCGTGATACGCGACGACGACTACGATCTGGCCAGCCGGTCTCCCGTGCCCGGGCTGGATAACCTGCACGCGCTGGTGCAGCGGGTCGCCGACGCCGGGCAGCCGGCGACGCTGCGCGTGGAAGGCAGAGCGCGCGCGTTGCCGCAGAGCCTCGAGCTATCGGTATACCGGGTTGTCCAGGAAGCGCTGACCAATGTGGTCAGGCATGCGGCGCCGCCGGTTACGGCCACGGTCGTGATCCGCTATGACGACGACGAAGGCGTGGTCGTGGAGGTTACCGACGACGGGCGCGGCAACGGGAACAAACGGAGTCACGGCGGTGGCCATGGCCTGGCGGGCATGCGGGAACGAGTCTCGCTGCTCGGCGGTGAGCTGTCCGCGGGTCCGCGCGCCGGAGGAGGCTACCGGGTGGTGGCGCGGCTGCCGGCCCAGGCCGGGGCACAGTGAGCATCCGGGTCGCGATCGCCGACGACCACGCGCTGGTGCGCGCGGGCTTCCGGGCGTTGATCGAGGCGGAGCCCGGCCTTGAGGTGGTCGGAGAAGCCGCCGACGGAGCTGAGGCCATCGAACTGACCCGGACGGCCGAGCCCGACGTGGTCCTGATGGACATCAGGATGCCAGGGACCGACGGGGTCGCCGCGACCGGCCAGATCACCAACCAGCAGACGGCTGGACGGCCGGCTCGGGTTCTCATCCTGACCACATTCGACCTCGATGAGTACGTATACGCGGCACTGCGCGCCGGGGCCAGCGGCTTCCTGCTTAAGGACACGCCACCCGCCGAACTGCTCGCCGCCATCCGGATCATCGCGGCGGGCGAAGCCCTGCTGGCCCCGAGCGTCACCCGTAAGCTGATCCGCGAGTTCGCCCGCCAGGCGCCCGCATTTCCCCGCCCGGCCCTCGACGTGCTTACCGACCGGGAGCAGGACGTGCTGGCCCTGGTGGCGCGAGGGTTGTCCAACGCTGAGATCGCGACCGAGTTGTTCATAACGCTGGCCACGGTCAAGACCCACGTGAGCCGGCTGCTGACCAAGCTGGCCGCGCGGGACCGCGCGCAGCTCATCGTCGTCGCCTACGAGTCCGGGTTCGTGACCCCGGCTTAGGCCGGGCGATCGGCAGCATGTCTACGGCGCCGGCAAGCCACGACCATGCGGTGATCCTCGGCCTCGACCGTCCCGGTGAGTAGCCATGGCCCGCAGGCCAGCATGTCCTTCGGCCAGTGTCGGCTGAGCGCACGCGGCGGGGGCGGGTGGGCAGGCCGACCTGACGGTTATATTCCGCGATCATGGCGGCGCCCCGCATGAGCGAACGGGCACCATGCGACTACGCCGGCCCGGGCACCGCTGGGACTGGCCGCGTATGCTGGCAGTGGCAGCCACGCCTGCCTGATCCGAGCTACGCCAGCCCGGCGCTGGAGGTAGCGATCGAGGACAAGAGCGGCGCAGCCCTTGCGTGGATTCTCCTTTTCCTTCCATCGTGATCACTCAACGGTGGCCAGGCGCCGGGACAGGGCCGCCGGATCGAGGGCACGATGTCGCACGACAAGATCAGGGCAGCAGCCCGCAAGCGCATGGCGGAGACGGGTGAGCCGTTTGCCGCCGCCCGGCGCGCGGTCATCAAGGAGCACCAGGCGGCTGGGGGCCAGATCCCGTCGTCGGACGCACAGTGGTTCGCTATCAGCTACCGCCAGGCCGGGCTGGACAGAGTTACTGCCTGGCTGGACACCCTTCTCTTCCGCGCTGGTCCGGGTGTATCGGGTGTGGAGATTGACGCCGATGAGATCCGGGTTCGGATGGGCTCCTTCAAGCTGGACATACCACGAGGGTCGGTCCGTTCCGTTCAGCGATCCCAGGCCAGGGTCCGGGGAACGACTGGCGTGCACGGCGGCCGGGGGCGGTGGCTGGTGAACGGCTCCCCCGATGGCCTGGTGGAACTTGCGATCGAGCCACCCTGTTACCTCGCCCCCGGCATCGATACCTTGTTCCGCAGGCAGAAAGTGAATCTGCTTACCGTGAGCCTCGTTGACCCCGACGGGTTCATCGCCGCCCTCCCCGTCCCCCATTAGGCGCCGGGAGGGAGCCCTGTAGCTAACAGCCGAAATCGACCGCGGTCGTGTTCGCCCCGCTGATGACGATGGTGACGATCTCGTCGGGGGCGGGTGAGTACTGGCCGGACAGGACGGCGGCCAGAGCCGCGCAGCCGCCTGGCTCGCCGACCAGTCGCAGCGTCTCCCAGAGCAGATCCTGGGCGTGCCGGATCGCGTCGTCGCTGACCAGCACCACCTGCCGCACCAGGTCCCTGATCACGCCGAATGTCTTCTCACCGACCCGCCGTGGGGCCAGCGAGTCGATCGCGATGCTGCCCGTCTCGGCGTCCACCGGGCGGCCGGCCTGCAGCGCCCTGGTCAGGGTCGGCGCGCCCACCGGCTCCACTCCGACGACACTCACCCGGCCGGCTGCGATGCCCCCGCCGGCGTAGCCGGCCGCGATACCCCCGAGCAGGCCGCCGCCACCGACTCCCGCCAGCACGGTCTCAGTGCCTGGCACCTGCTGCTGAAGCTCGATCGCCACCGATCCCGCGCCGAGCATCGTCTCGATCTGGTCGTAGGCATGCACCTGCAGCGCGCCGGAGGATGCCGCCCAGGCCTGGCTGGCTTCGAGCGCGTCGGTGTAGGTGCCGCCCTCGATCACGAGGTCGGCCCCGTAGCCCCGGATGCGGGCGATCTTGGCCGGCGAGGACACGGTGGGCACGAAGATCCGGGCAGGCACATCCACCGCGCGGGCGGCATAGGCCACCGCGGCGCCATGGTTGCCGCCCGACGCCGCCACCACCCCCGCGGCCGGAATCTCCCGCAGCAGCAGGTTGGCGAACGCGCCGCGGGTCTTGAACGAACCCGTGTGCTGCAGGTGCTCGAGCTTCAGTACGAGAGGCCCCGGCGGCAGGCCGAAGTCGCCGCGGTCAACGCGGATGACGGGAGTCCGCCGCACGTACGGCCGGATGATCGGCTCTACCGAGGCGATCGCCTGGGCCGTGACGGCGTCACCCACCTCTGCCGGGATGCTCACACTGGCTCCGGGGTCCTCGCCCGGGACCTGGGCGGCTCCGGGTACATCCAGCAGGGTAGACGGTCTGGTCCTGTTTGATGGCTGACACGGTCGGCTGTAGCGTTTGGCCATGCCCGGCTCCGCGCCAACAATGGCGAAATTCCCTTCGCCCCGGCTCTGGCACATGCGCCGCGCCCAGGTGGCGGCCGCTGCGGGGATTCTCGCTGTCCTGGCCGGCGCCGGAGCCGGGATAACGGCGGGCGCGGCCGCGGGGGCTGCCGCCGCCGTGGCCATCGCCCTGTGCGGGGCCATCGCCCTGTGGTTCGTCCGCAACCGCTTCCGGGCCTGGACGTACCAGGAACGCGATGAGGATCTTCTCGTTTCGCGGGGGGTCCTGATCCGCCGCCTGTCCGTGGTTCCCTACGGCAGGATGCAGTTCGTCGACGTGACCGCCGGCCCGGTTGAGCGCGCGTACCGGCTGGCCACCGTGAAGCTGCACACGGCCGCCGCGGCCAGCGACGCCCGCATCCCCGGGCTCGAGCGCGACGAGGCGGCCAGGCTGCGCGACCGGCTGGCCGCCCTCGGCGAGGCCAAGGCTGCCGGACTATGAGCGAAGAGCTGGTGACGGGCGAGACCTGGCACCGGCTGCACCCGTTGTCGCCGCTGGTGCGCTCCGGCCGGAGCGTGCTGGCCGTGCTGGCCTTGATCGCCGTTCCCGCCATCCAGGGACTGAGCAGCGGCGGATCGCACCTCTATGAGATCGTCGTGCCGGTGCTCGCCGCCGTCGCGGCCGTCGTCCACTGGCTGGTCACCCGCTGGCGGCTGGACGGGCCCACCCTGCGCATCGAGACCGGCCTGCTGCGCCGGGATTCACGGCAGCTGCCGGTGGCCCGGATCCAGGCGGTGGACGTGGTGCGCCCGTTCCTGGCCCGCGCCCTCGGCCTCGCCGAACTGCGGGTCCGGCTGGCGGGCTCCAGCCACGCCGACGGCCGTCTCGCCTACCTGCCTGAGCAGGCGGCCCTGGAACTGAGGGCCCGGCTGCTCGCCGCGCACCACGGCCTGGACCCCGGCACGCCCGCACCTGACGAGCGGGTGCTGGTGACGGTGCCGGCCGGCCGCCTGGTGGGCTCCGTGCTGCTGTCCAGCGCCAGCCTCGTCGCAGCGCTGACGATCGCGGAAGTCGTGGTTATCCTGACCGTCCCCGCCGCGTTCGCGGCCACCGGTGGCACCCTCGTCATCTGGCTGATCGCGCTGGGCCCGCTCGCCTGGCGGCGGCTCGCCACCCAGTACGGCTTCACGGTGGCCGAGTCACCCGACGGGATCCGGATCCGCCGCGGGCTGCTCGGCACGGTGGCGGAGACGATCCCGCGCCGCCGGGTACAGGCGGTCCGGATGGTCGAGCCCCTGCTGTGGCGGCCGTTGGGCTGGTGCCGGCTGGAGATCGACGTGGCGGGCTCGCCCGGGCGGGATCGCGCCGATGGGAGCCGCCGGCTGCGCAAGTCCCTGCTGCCGGTAGGCAGCAAGGACGTCGGCGGGCAGCTCATGCGGACCGTTCTCGGCGCAGACCCGCCACCGCTGCAGCGTCCGCCCAGTCGTGCTCGGGGAAAGGCGCCGCTCAGCTACCATTTTCTGGCTGCGGGGCATGACCCCGGCACGGCGATGGCGGTCACCGGGCGGCTCCGGAAGGTCACCACCTGGCTGCCGCTGGAGAAGGCGCAGAGCGTCCGGCTTGTCCAGGGACCGGTCCAGCGCCGTCTCGGGCTGGCCACCGTCCACGTGGACGCCGCAGGCCGGGACGTCAGGGCCGAGTTCCGTGACCGCCCCGGTGACGAGGCCCGCCGCCTGGTCGACGAACTCGCCGCCCTCAGCCGCAGCGCCCGGCAGCGAGTGCCCGAGGCGGCCGCGCCGAGCGCGGCATCCCGGCGGCAGGCCGCCGGGGACAGGCCCCCCGGCACTCAGATCGGGTCCCAGGGGACGGAATCGTAGACCTGGGCCACGGTCTCCATGAGTTCCTTGTCGACCGGTCCCAGGTGCAGAGCCAGGCCCCGCACGCGTCGGCTCCTGACCTGCATGGCGGTGAAGTGGCCGTAGTTGACCAGCGCCGGGACCGCTAGCTGCCCGGCCGTGGCGGCATGGCCGTTGATCTCGATTCGCGGAACCGGCGCGGCGCTCACCATCCCCACCGTAGTGAACGCCTGCCCGATCGGCGCCGGGTCAGGCGGCCAGTTCCTCGCCGGTGAATGCGGCCCACAGGGACGCGTAGGCGCCGTGCGCGGCGAGCAGGTCGTCGTGGGTGCCTGACTCCACGATGCGGCCCCCGTCGACAACCATGATCCGGTCGGCTCGTGCGGCTGTCGTCAGCCGGTGTGCGACGACCATGGTGGTGCGCCTGGCGGTCAGCCGCTCGGTCGCCTCCGTCACGGCGGCCTCGGTGGCCAGGTCGAGGGCGGCCGTGGCCTCATCGAGGAGCAGGATGTCGGGATCGACCAGATACGCGCGCGCCAGGGCGATCAGCTGGCGCTGGCCCGCCGACAGGTTGCGCCCGCGCTCTGATATCTCGTGGCTGAAGTCACCAGTCAGCCGGGCGATCATGTCGATGGCACCCACCGCGCGCGCGGCCGCTTCCACCTCGGTGTCGGTCGCTTCCGGCCTGCCGTATGCGATCGCGTCGCGCACTGTGGTCGCGAACAGGTGGGCCTCCTGCGGCACAACGCCGAGCCGCCGCCGGTAGCTTTCCAGGTCGTAGTCCCGGACGTCCACGCCGTCCACGAGAACGCGGCCCGAGGTCACGTCGTAGAACCGGGCCACCAGCTTGACCAGGGTGGACTTGCCCGCCCCGGTCTCGCCGACCAGGGCAACGGTCTCCCCGGGCGCCACGGTGAGGTTCACGCCGGACAGCACCTCGCGTTCGCCGCCGTAGCTGAAGTGCACGTCGCGGAACTCGATACGGCCGGGAGCGTGCCGCGCCGGGCGCGGGTGCTGCACCTGCGGGGTCGAGGTGGGGGTCCGCAGCAGGTCCCTGATCCGGCGCAGCCCGACCGCCGCCTGCTGGTATCCGTCGAACACCTGGGACAGCTGCTGGACGGGGGAGAACAGCAGGTCGATGTAGAGCAGGTAGGCGATCAGCGCCCCTGCGGTCAGTGCCCCGCTACGGATCTGGCCGACGGCGACCAGCAGGACAACCGCCCCGGCGATGGTCGACAGCGATTGCACGAACGGGAAGTACAGCGCGATGTAGCGCTGGGCACGTAGCCGCGACCGGCGGTATCCGTCACTGAGTCCCGTGAAATGGGCCCGGTTGCGGGCTTCACGCCGGTACGCCTGGGCGACCCGCAGGCCCGCCACGTTCTCCTGCAGGTTGGCGTTGACCGCACTGACCCTGTCCCTGGCCTCGTTGTATGCCTTTGACGATTTTCTGCGGAAGATGACCGTAAGGGCGACTACCACCGGGATCAGCGTGAGCACCGTCAGGCCGAGCCGCAGGTTGATGAGCAGCAGCGCGATCAGCACCCCGCCGAACGTCAGGACGGAGTTGACCATGGTGATCAGCCCGGTCTGCAGGAACGAGGAGAGCGCGTCCACGTCGGTCGTCATCCGGGTCATGATGCGTCCGGACAGCTCCCGCTCGTAGTAGTCGAGCCCGAGCCGCTGCAGGTGGGAGAAGATCTTGACCCGCAGGGTGTAGAGGATCCGCTCGCCGTTGCGGCCGACCACCATGGTCTGTACCGCGTTGATGGCCCAGTCGACCAGCACGATCGCCAGCGCGGCCACCGACACCACGATGATCGCGTGGAACACCCGCGTCTGCACGCCGTTGTCGATGCCGTTGCGGATCAGCGCGGGCATCGCCAGGCTGGCCACCGCGTCCAGGCCGTCCAGGACCAGGCCGATGATGAGCGCGAGCGCGAACGGCCGCAGCAGCCTGCGCAGGCTGAAATGCGGGTCGGCGGCGCGGGCCGAGTCGCCGTCAATGCCGGGCATGTCGTTGGCCGGCGGCAGGGCATCGACCTTCGCCAGCAGCTCAGGTGAGGGCGGCACGCCCGCCAGCATGCTGGTCGCGCCGCCGCCTGTGCCACCTCGCCCGCCAGTCTGGCCGAAGCGCGGCCGGACGGCTCCGCCTGGCCGGGGCAGGCCCGGCAGCGGGGTGCCTGGCACCGGTGCCGCCGGGGCGATGCCCGCACGGTGCAGCGCGTCCCAGCTCCCGGTCACCCCGAGTTTCCCGGCGTCGACGCCGTCCGCGTTGACGTCGCTGGAGTCCTCGCCGGGCCCGGCGAGGAGCAGCCGGTACAGCGGGCACCGCTCCATCAGCTCGTCGTGGCTGCCGATGTCGACGAGATGACCCTCATCGAGGACCGCGATGCGGTCAGCGAGCTGGAGGGTGGACCGCCGATGCGCGATGAGCAGCGTGGTCCGGCCCCGCATCACCTGGCGCAGGGTGGCATGGATCTCCGCCTCGATCCGCGGGTCGACCGCTGAGGTGGCGTCGTCGAGGAGCAGGATCCGGGGGTCGGTCAGCAGGGCCCGGGCGAGCGCCACGCGCTGGCGCTGCCCACCGGACAGGGTCAGCCCCTGCTCACCGACGACGGTGCCGTAGCCCTCAGGCAGGTCGGTGATGAAATCATCCGCCTCGGCCGCCCGCGCCGCCGCGACGATCTGCTCCATGGACGCGTCCGGCCTGCCGTAGGCGATATTGCCGCTCACCGTGTCGGAGAACAGGAAGCTCTCTTCCATGACCAGCCCGATCGCGCCGCGCAGCGAGTCCCGGGTCAGATCCCTGACGTCCTGCCCGCCCACCCGGAGCGCGCCCCCGGTCACGTCGTAGAAGCGGGGGAGCAGCAGGGAGATCGTCGACTTGCCCGAGCCCGCGGTGCCAGCCAGGGCGAGCGTCTCGCCCGGTTCGACGCGCAGGGACAGGCCGCGCAGCACCGGCTGCCCGGGCACGTAGCTGAACTGCACATCCTCCAGTTCCACCGCGGGCGTGCCTGCGGGAAGGTCTGCGGGCAGGTCCACGGCGTCCGGCCGGTCGCGGATGGCGGGCCGGGAATCGATGACCTCGAAGACCCGGATCACGCTGGCCCGTGCCTCCTGGCCGATGGTGACCAGGCTGGCCAGCGACCGGACCGGGCCGACCAACTGGATCACGTAGGCCGAGAACGCCAGGAAGGTGCCGAGCGTGATAGAGCCGCGGATGGCCAGCCAGCCGCCCAGCGCGAGCACCCCGACCTGGCCGAGCGAGGGGACAGCCTGCAGCGCCGGGTTGTATCTGGCCGTCAGCCGGACGGCGCGCACCCGGGAGGCGAACAGCCCGCTGCTCGCATTCTCCAGCCGCTCGACCTCCTGCTCCTCCTGGCCGAAGCCCTTCACGACACGTACGCCGGTCACCGCGGCGTCCACCACGCCGGCGACGGCCGCCGACTGCTGCTGGG
>OCZU010002997.1_pt1 | contig 10705 bp, 7 predicted proteins | sample 1539001 | NCBI WGS metagenome assembly OCZU01 (sample SAMEA3539306, study PRJEB22396) | soil metagenome | biome: tundra; feature: field; material: soil | place: USA | collected 2010-05 | depth 0.15 m | reverse complement strand
AGGTGATCAGGATCGGTGGCTCGATAATGGTTCACGGACGCAGCGCAGGGCATCCCGGAAACTAGTATCTTTCGCAGCTCGCGGGGTGAACAGGTCGAGCCGGATCGCACGCCGAGGCCGGGATCAGCTAGCTGACGGTATGAGCCTGGGCGCGGCGCGGATCGCAGCCGGATCCCGGTCCGGGTGAACGCCTCGATGTGACCGGTCACCACGTCGGCCTAGCCGGAGGAGATGGCGGCGAAGAAGTCGCCGTCGGGCACCAGGCACATCCGCTGATCCCAGGACTCATAGGACGGGGTGAAGTGGGTGGCGAGGTCGTAGCCGGGCGGCAGTGGCCTGGCCACGCCCTTCCGCAGCACCGCCCGGGCCCGAACGCACGCCGGGAAAGCGGAACAAGTCCCAGGTCCCGCCGCTGGCGCCGCGCGCCTCGACGAGGGCGTAGGTGACGCCGGGGGCTTCCCGCTGCAGATGGCAGGCGGCACCGATACCGGACAGGCCAGCCCCGACGATCGGCACGTCAACGTGCGGAGCGACTGACGGGCCGGCGTGCATAGCCATATGGCCGGCCAGGCCGGTGACAAGGCATCGCGTAGGGCTGCCTGCCGCAGGGCGGTGTCGCCGACGCGGTGCATCGTCATCTGATGGGTCAGGAGCGACGAAGGCAACCCTCCCTACGCCGGTGAACTCACAGGCGGCCGCGCACGTCAGGCACGGCTGGTGCGATGACCGCAACGTGGAGTACGGGCACGAGCCGCGTCAGGGTTTGGAGTGAAGGTAGCGGTGAACGTGCAGGCCGTGACGGGCACCCACTACGGTGGCGCCCGCCACGGTTACGATGCCCACGCGGAGCAGGCACGCGATCTGTTCCGCGCGGGCGATGACCCCACCGGGTATGCCACCGCCCTGAACAACATCGGCTGGAACCTCATCCACCTGAACAGGCACACGGAGGCCATCACCTGCTGCGAGGAGGCTCTCGCGGTGTGCGGTCCGCGGTGGCCGGTCAGGCGGTGCGGCCGTAGAACAGTTCCCCGTAGGTCAGCACCGAGTTGATCCGCGGACGCGGGCCGCTGACCGGGGTGACCCGGTGCAGGGCGTGCTGGCCGCCGGGGTAGTTGTCGTCGCGAGAGGTTCCCAGCGCCGGGTAGTAGTCGAAGTGGCCGCCCGCCTCGGTGAGGTCATCGGAGGAATACAGCCGCCGGATCGGCGCGGACGCGTCCGGGGGCTCGAAATAGGCCGTGTGGGTCTGGTCGCTGGCCCACGCCCGGGTGGCCAGCTCACTGGTCAGGGCGACCATCTCGGTGACCGCGGCCGGGAGCAGGAAGGTCGACGACATCGTCGTACCGGGGGGCCTGCGACCGGGTGGTGGTGGTGGTCATGGCGCTGGCTCCCTGGTCTCTGCGGGCTGGTGTCCGCAGGTTAGCTGGCCGCACGGCCAGCCTGGGACGGAGCTGTCCCATAACCTTTGCATCGTGACCGTCCACGAGCTATCCCGCCTCGACGCGCGCCGGCTGGTGGGCAAGCTCGACGCCACCGCCGACCGCAAAGCCGGGGTGCTGCGGGTCGAGGCGGTGCACCAGGACGCGCCCTTCGACAAGACCATGACCGTCGTCGTGGAGAGCGAGATCAAGGACCTGGCTCACTGGCTCGAGCTGGATCTCACGCGCGAAACACACTAAGGGAGAAGCTGCTCATGGGGGTATGGGGCAAGCGGGAGGACATGATCGTTTATGAGGCGGACCCGTATAACGCCGAGTCAGCGCCGGACGCACTCGCGGACCGGCTGATCACTCCCATCGATTCCTTTTACAGCCGCAACCACGGCGCTGTCCCCCTCATCGACCCCGCCGGGTGGCGGCTGCGGATCAGCGGACTCGTCGAACGCGATCTCGAGCTGTCGCTCGCCGACCTGCACCGGTTCACGCCGCGCACCCTGACCGCGACATTGCAGTGCGCGGGTAACCGGCGGGCCGGCCTGATCCGGGTGCGTGATATCCCCGGGGAGGACCCGTGGGGACCGGGGGCGATCTCCACCGCGGAATGGACCGGCGTCAGCCTCGCGGAGGTGCTTCGCACGGCCGGCCCGCGGCAGGGCGCCAGCCACGTCGCCTTCAGTGCCCCCGACATCTCCGCCGACGCCGACCCGCCACAGCCCTTTGGCGGCTCCGTCCCCCTCAGGAAGGCTCTGGCCGGCGAGGTGCTGCTGGCCTGGATCATGAACGGGCAGCCGCTTCCCCCGGTGCACGGCGGCCCCGTCCGGGTCGTGGTCCCCGGCTACATCGGCGCACGCAGCATCAAGTGGATCGAGCAGATCACCGTGCAGGATCACCCGTCAGACAACTACTTCCAGGCCACCGCGTACCGGCTGCTGCCCGCCGACGCCGACCTGCGCACCGCCGGGCCCGGGGCCGGCCTGTCGCTGAGCTCCGTCGCGGTCAACGCCGACATCCTGCGGCCCTGCGACGGCGCTGAGCTGGCGTCGGGACGGGCCGACGTTACCGGATACGCTGTCGCCGGGGACGCCCGCGGCATCGCCCGGGTCGACGTCTCCACCGACGGCGGCCGGACCTGGCATCGGGCTGACCTGGGCGAGGACGCCGGCCCTTGGGCCTGGCGCCACTGGCATACCGTGATCAACGTCCCGCCGGGACGGACCGAGATCATAGCCCGGGCCTGGGACACCGCCGCGGACGTCCAGCCAGAATCCCCGGCCCAGCTGTGGAACCCCAAGGGATACGCCAACAATTCCTGGGCCCGTGTCTACGTCACTGCCCGCTAGGGTCAGGCGGCGGCTCCCCGCCGCTGACCAGGGCGGCGACCCCGCTGACGTTACCCTCCTGCGTCATCGCCGCCAGCGCGCGGGCCTGGCCGAGCACGTACCGGTCAAAAAACGCCAGGGTGACCCGGGCCACGAGCTGCTCGACCGGGTTCGTTCCTGTGTAGGGGACCATGTGACTCGCGCCGAGCAGGTTGAGGTAGTACCTCGCGGCCTCGGTGTCCGCCTGGTACAGCTGCAGGCTGGTCGACGGCGGATTGGTCGTGTCGGCGCTGCCCTGGACGAAGATCATCGGCGGGGCCCCGTGCGCGAAGTAGAGCCCGGGCATCGGCCACTCGGCCCCCGACAGCACGGCCACGGCTTTCAGCCGGTGATCCGTGCAGCATCCGTTGGCGGCCAGGGCGGCCACCGTGTCCCCGCCATCGGACTGGCCCGCGGCAGCGATTTCGTTGCGATTCAGCAGGCCAGAGAGCACATTACCGGGCTGTGCGTCGAGCTCGAGGAGCTGGGAGAGGACGTAGGACATATCCGCGGGCTGGTTCACCAGGTCCGGCTCATACGCGGCGGCCCCCAGATGGCAGTTGGTGCGGGGGAAGTTCACCGCCGCGACGACGTAACCGGCGCTGGCCCAGGTCCGCAGCAGGTTCGCATAGGGGCCTGGGCACTTCTGGAATCCGGGAGCGAACACGATCAGCGGGAACGGGCCTGCGGCCGGCTGCGCTCCGGCTGGCTGCGCTCCGGCTGGCTGCTGGGCGAGCGGATACCAGATCCCGGTCACCAGCGTGCGCGGGCCGAGGGCCTGACCGGTCGGGCCGGTGCGCCCCGGCTTGACGAACTTCACCTGCCACTGGCCAACCTGGTAGGTGCCGGACGAACCGGGGGCCGTTCGGCCTGGGGAAGCGGCGGGGCTCGGCGGGGAACTGGTGACGGCCGTCCGGCCGGGAGAACTGGCCGACGACTGGGTGGTTCCCCGGCTGGCTGGCCCCGTCGCCTGGGGGTGCGAAGAACCGCCGCAGGCCGAGATGAGCATGAGGACAGTCAGGACCACGAAGATGACGTGACTGGCGGCCATCCGCCTGGCGTCTGGTCTCACAGCCGCGTTCTTGCCTCTCCCCCGGGGTCTGCCGCAACTCTCAACGTACCTAGCCCGGCGGGGGCGGTGGTAACACAATTGGAGATGTGCCCGGCGGTGTCAGGGGCGCAGGACGGAGACAGCGTGCTCGCAACGAGCTGGTCCGGCCGCTGGAAAGTCATCTGGCTCGGGTTGCTCGGTACCGTCCTGGTGCTGGCGACGGCCGCGATCGCCGTCTCGGCGAACTCCCGCTCCGCGGCCGCGGACCGGCGCGGATCCGGCCCGGACAGCTGGGTGACCAGCTGGAGCGCCAGCCCGCAGCACGCCATCGCCGGCCCGCTCGCGGCCGGTGGCTTCGATCACCAGACGATCCGCGACATCATCGTCACCAGCGTCGGCGGCGATCAGCTCCGGCTGGAGCTGACGAACCTCTACGGTGCCTCGCCACTGGAGGTCGGCCACGTGACGGTGGCGGTGGCGGACCCTGCGGTCGCGGTTGTGCCTGGGCCCGCGGTCGTGCCTGGCACCATAAGCCCGGTGACGTACCGCGGCCGCGCGATGTTCCAGATACCGGCCGGCGCGCAGATCCTCAGCGATCCTGTGGTCATGCGGGTGTGGCCGCTGCAGGAGCTTGCGGTGAGCATCTACCTGCCGGGCCGGGCCGCGGTGGCGACGTTCCACGCCGACGCCCAGCAGGTCAACTGGGTGTCCGAAGCCGGTGACCACGCTGCCGACCCCGATTCCGGCGCCTTCACCACCGCGACCCTGTCCTGGTATTACCTCAGCGGCCTGGTGGTGCGGTCACCGGGCGCGGACGGGACCGTGGTGGCGTTCGGCGACTCGATCACCGACGGGGTCGGCTCGGACGCCGATGCCAACGCCCGCTGGCCTAACGATCTGGCCCGCAGGCTGGACGCGCTGGGCGGTCCCACGCTGGCGGTGACCGACGCGGGGATCGGCGGCAACCGGGTGCTGGCCAGCTCCCGGTGGTACGGCGTCAGCGCCGAGGCGCGGTTCGGACGAGACGTGCTGGACCAGCCGGGGGTCCGGGACATCATCGTGCTGGAGGGGATCAACGACATCGGGTTCAGCACGAGCAAGCGGAACCCGGGCACCGCGATCAGCGCGGCCCCGATCATCGCCGGGTACCAGCAGCTGATCGCCCGCGCGCACGCCCGCGGGCTGAAAATCTTCGGCGGGACCTTGCTGCCGTTCCAGGGGGCGGGGTACTACACCGTGGCGGGCGAGGCCACCCGCGAGGCGGTGAACACCTGGATCCGCACCAGCGGAGCCTTCGACGGCGTCATCGACTTCGACGCGGCGATGCGAGATCCCGCCGACCCGCTGCGGCTGAACCCCGCGTATGACTCCGGTGACCACCTGCACCCCAATGACGCCGGTTACCAGGCCATGGCCGGCGCCATCAACCTGGACATGCTGCTGCCCGGGTGAGAACGGAGCGACTCTCGCGACCTGCCTGGCTACCGGCCGGCCCGGAGCAGCATCCGCAGCCACCTCAGACCCAGCGGCCGTTGTGCTCGCAGCTGCCTGATCATCATGGTGTTCGCGTTGTGGATGCACATGCCGGTGTCGTCCAGGAGGCAGTCGCCCGGGCAGTCTCCCCAGCAGTGCCGGCAATGGCGGACGGCGGTCAGGCTCAGCTCCCAGGCTTAGGCGTCGCGTTCAATCGGGCAGCTCATGCAGCGCGGGCCGCCTCGGCCCCGGCCGAGTTCGCCGCCCGGCACCGGCAGCACCTCGATGCCGTTGTCCTGCAGGTAGATGTTGGTGGTGACGTTCCGCTCGTAGGCGACAACCACGCCTGGCTCAACCGCCAGCACGTTGCAGCCGTCGTCCCACTGCTCCCGCAACGCGGAATGGACGTCCTGCACGGCGGTCAGCACCGTGATGGCCCGCAGGCCGAGCGCGGCGGCCATCGCCCGGTGCATGTCCCCAGGCGGGTGATCGGTGACCTTGAGCTCACTGGCTGTCGCGCCCGGCTCGACCGTGTAAGACGGCAGCATGCCCATCCCCGCGTACTTGGTGAACATGCCGTAGTTCACCATCGTCAGCATCGTGTCCAGATGCATGAACGCACGCGTCTTCGGCAGGTCGATCGCCACCAGGCAGCGAGCCGCCCCCGCGGCGAACAGCCGGTGGGCGAGCATTTCGACCGCCTGCGGCGTGGTCCGCTCGCTCATCCCGACCAGGACCGCGCCGTTGCCGAGGACCAGGATGTCGCCACCCTCGATGGTGGCCGGCGCGGCATCGGCGCCGTGATACCAGATATCGAAACTTGCCGGCGCGAACATCGGGTGCCAGCGGTAGATGGCCTCGCCGGTGATGGTCTCCCGGATCCGGGCGGGCCAGCGCATCGCGTTGATGGTAACGCCACCGTAGATCCAGCACGACGTGTCGCGCTGGTACAGCAGGTTCGGCAGCGGGGCGAGCACGAAACCGTCGGGGTCAAGGGAGTGGAAGGCGATGCTCTTGGGTTCCGGGCCGAGTTCGGCGATCTCGCGCTTGGTGATCCCTCCGGCCAGGAACTCCGCCAGGCGTGCCGAGTCGAGGCCGTCCATCGCGGCGCGCAGGGTGGTGGCGGCGAGCGGCCCGTGCCAGCGCGGGTCGAACACCCGGTCCAGGATGTAATCGCGCGCCTCCGGGATCCCCACGGTCTGGGCGAGCAGGTCGCTGTAGTAGTGGACGACGACACCCCGCGAGCGCAGCACATCGGCGAACGCGTCGTGCTCGGCCTGCGCCCTGCTCACCCAGAGCATGTCGTCGAAGAGCAGCTCGGCGGCGTTGTCTGGGGTCAGGCGCTTAAGTTCCAGGTCAGGGCGGTGAAGGACCACCTGTCGCAGGCGGCCGACTTCAGAATCCACGTGAAACATGGCATCCCCGTTCTGGATAGGTCCCGTTCGCCAGCTATCTAACGGCGCACGGTAGACGTGCCCTGGAATGATTTCCCACGAGTTCAGTGTCGTACCCGGTTCAGCCGCTTATATCCGGTTCGGAACCTTTCGCAGGCAAATCCGCCGATCTGGTAGCGGGTGGTGGTGGTACAAAAAAGGCGGAGGGCTCCTCTAGATTTCCGAGGAGCCCTCCGCTGCTACTCTGATCGACAGCTACCACGAGCAGGACGCTACCGCGCCTTGCTTGTATGGTTACTTCCTGCCGAAACTGTCGAATTCTCCGTTTCGTACGCCTCCGAGAAATGCATGCCATTCGTCCGGGGTAAATAGGAGAACCTGTCCTTCGGGGTCCCTGCTGTTCCGAACACCGACCCCGCCATCGGACAGACCCGCCACCTCGACGCAGTTGCCGTTGGAGAAACTCAGAGAGCTCTTAACCCAGTGAGAACCCGAACCCGGCCCTTCAGATTGGCTTCCGAGCATAGCTCTTCCCACGTCATACCTCACTGATTGTTGGATGTTATCCTGAGTGCGCAACTACGGAATGTAGTTAATTCATACTCATCGTAGTCGCGTAACATTAAGCATAGCAGATGCCATCGGGCACCCGTGGTCACTCTCGGACTCAAGCAGCACTGCGGCCTCGTGAATTTCTGTTGTCCCTGAGGTGTACCGCATAGCCAAACGTGGGCGGACATGGCTATGTCCGGCGACTCCGCCCCGTCGCTGACTAGTTACCGCAAAAGGAGGCAAACTCCCTGGCCACCGAGCCGACTACGAACGGCTACGTCCTAGGCCGTCCCCGCGACGGCGGGACGATCAACGACGTGCATCACTTACGCATGAGCGCGCCGCGGGCGCGCACCGGACCAATGCGACTCCGCCGTCTCGAGTATGAGCGCCCTAGACGCCGCCGGGTCGAGCGACACGTCGGCGAGCATCTGGAATGCGATCCTGTGCAAGTACGTCTCCCTCTCCCCTTCCACGGAGAAGCCGCTCCTCAAATGCTCAGTGCTTACCACATCTTGCAGCGTCTCATCACTATCTGCCCCGAAGCCGAATATAACAAAAGACTCCCCGAAGACCGTGTGCTGTGCGTCAAGGGGGAGAATCTGCAGCGTCAGATTTGGCCGGTCAGCCTCTTGGGCGAGACGCTGAAGCTGCTCATACATCACCGAATCGTCACCGATCCGGCGCAGCAAGACCGATTCGTCGAGCACGACCGATAGTTGAAGCTCCTCGCGATCCAGCACCTGCTGACGTTTCATGCGGACCCTGACCAATCGCCCGACCATGCCCGGCGCGATTGGCTCGACTCGGCTGTAGCTGCTAATTATATGCCTGGCGTAAGCTTCCGTTTGCAACAGGCCAGTGACCACATCAACGTGCCATATGGCCATGGACGTTGCCTCATGCTCGAGGCCGATGAACTGCCGGTAATCCTCGGAAAGGCTGTCACTGAATTCTTCCCACCAGCCCTTCTGGGTCGCATCCTCGGCGAGCTCGAGAAGGAGCGCGCGGCGGGGCCCGGTGATCTGGTAGTAGTCGAGCAACCGCTCGACTTCCCGCGGCCGCAAGCCGGTCCTAGCCCGCTCGTACCTGCTGATCTTGGAGGGCGACCATCGGAGCGCCGCGGCGACGGCTTCTCCGCTCTTGCCCTTGCTCTCCCTGATCCCGCGCAGCTCAGCGGCAAGCCGACGCCGACGTACCGTGGGGCTTGCTGGCGCGATCATCGGGCGACGCTCCTCCTCGGTGCCGCGCGGGCGGACTAGGACGGTTACGCAGTTTTCACGGAAACTATTTGTGAAACCCTTAGTACACCGTACACTCGCCCCTCGCAACCAAGGGCTTCAGCCCTCGCCAGTCCGAACGAAACATGCTATCCCGCGCCCAATACTTGGTGGACGCATAACGCCTGCTAGCCCGGACCGGGTGCACAACGACAGCCGTCGGCGACATGCCCTGGACATGTATGGTCATCGTCCGGGCGGGGACCATCGGACAAGCTCCGAGGCAGCGGTCTCGCCATCGTCGGCGCGGACCCGGCGGCCGCTGATGCGGGCCCGAACCTGGGCCGGCCTGGTGGCACCTTGGCACGGTCGATTGATGAACTCGCCGTTGGTATGCCGCGTCCCGCCGGCCTTGATAGCGCCTATCGCAGGGGAATGCCCAGCGCTGCGACTGCTGTATAGCTATATGACGAGGGGGACGGGAGTGTATAAATGCGCCTGGAGTTGCTGGCCCGGCCGGAGTCCGTGAGAGGGCTCCGGCAGTCAGTCAGGCTTGATGCCACAAAGCTTGCCGCCTGGCGATAATCACCCGACCAGCCTGCTGCAATTCGGCGAATTGACAAAAGACCGCTAGTTGTGCGCCAGGTTAGTTCACCCGTGAAGGTGAGTGTTCGGGCTCGCTGCCACCACGTGGACGCTGGGTGCCTGCGCCGCTGCGGCGGATACCGCGGAGCCGGTCAGAATTGACCCTGCTGCGGCGAGTGCTAGGATAGCGGGAATGATGATGGATCGCCTTACGGACATGATTCCTCCATGGCATCGACAGAGGTCAGCGGCCTGTTGCATGACTCCTGCGGCACGCACGGCACATCTGAGTTACCTGGCGTAATAACCGGTTTTCGGCTATTACATGACCTAGCGTAAATCCCCGGCTACACTATTTCAAATACTAAATATTTCAATATTCTTTTATGCAATATTCAATGTTCTCACCAGGAAAAGTGTTAGCTATTCGTGCAGTGAAAGGTTCTATGCAATTTTCACTGCACGACGCAGAGATGTGGCGATATTACCGATAGAAAGCGCTCCGGGATGCCGAATTTATGTCCGGAAATAGTCCGCTTGTTCAGTAAATATTCTGGTAGTAAAGTTTGTTCCATGCCCGCGGTGACCCTGGCCGGCGCGCTGGTCGGCCGCGATAGTGAGATGACGACGCTAACCGGGCTGATAAAAGAGCTGTCCCGGGGGCGCGGCGGTTCTGTGCTCATCGAGGGCGAGCCTGGCATCGGCAAGTCCGCGCTGGTGCGGGCGGCGGTGGCGGGAGCGCCGGAGGCCGGCTGCCAGGTGTTCTGGGGGGCCGGCGACGAGCTGGGCCAGGCGCTGCCGCTGCTGCCGTTCCTCGACGGGTTGCGAGTCCGCGAGCCCTCCGCGAATCCCCGGCGGACCACGATCGTCCGGCTGTTGCGCGGTGAGGTCGCCGCCGACCGCGGCACGGACGTGCCGGCGGTGCTGGCGGAGCAGCTGCTGGCGCTTGTCGCCGAGCAGTGCGCGGTGCGGCCGACCATCCTGGTCATCGACGACCTGCAGTGGGCCGACCAGGCCAGCATCGCCTTGTGGGGACGGCTGGCGAGGTCGGCGCGGCAGGTGCCGCTGCTGCTGATCGGGATGATGCGACCGGTGCCCCAGCGGGATGACGTACTGGCGCTACGGCGAGTGGCGGGCGATGCCGCCCGGCTCCAGCTCACCGGGCTCACCGGAACGGCCATGTCCGACTTGCTAGCCGCCCTGGCCGGCGGCAAGCCCGACGGCAACCTGCTGCGGCTCGCCGACGGGGCGGCGGGGAACCCGCTCTACCTCACCGAGCTTGTCGCCGCGCTGGCCCGCAGCTCCAGTCTGACCGTCACCGAGGCGGGCGCCGCCGAGCTGGCCAGCGGTTCCGCGCCAGGCTCCCTGTCGGCGGCCATAGCGGACCGCCTCGGCTTCGTCGCCGGGCCGGTGCGCGAGGTGCTGCGGGCGGCGGCCCTGCTCGGCATGGATTTCGCGGTCCCTGATCTGGCCATCGTGCTGGGCCGCAGCGTGGCGGATCTGATCCCGGCGGTCGACGAGGCCTGTGCCGTCGGTGTGCTGGCCGAGTCCGGCCAAGGCCTGGGGTTCCGGCATCCGCTGATCCGGGCGGCGCTGTACGACGAGATGCCGGCGCCGGTGCGCGCCGCCTGGC
>OCZU010002992.1_pt1 | contig 10714 bp, 5 predicted proteins | sample 1539001 | NCBI WGS metagenome assembly OCZU01 (sample SAMEA3539306, study PRJEB22396) | soil metagenome | biome: tundra; feature: field; material: soil | place: USA | collected 2010-05 | depth 0.15 m | reverse complement strand
CGATGCCTGCCCAGAATTTCTCGGGATGCTCGACCGATTCGCGGTAAACGCGCTCATAGTCTTCCAGACTCTTGATGTGAGCTTGTTGGCGGAAGTGCTCCGGACATTCGAATCTGCGTTGCTCCTGCAGGACGGAGTCGATGTTGGTATCGGAAGACAGGGCCTTCTCTGGCATGCGTATTTCCTCGCGAGGGTGTGGACTCCGCAAAGTGTGAGCCGCACCGCATTCTACTGCGGAGAGGGAGTTCTTGTCTGTAAGCGCGGATGAGAAGGGTGGCGACAACTTTCTTTCGCCCCGTTTGGGGCTTAGCGGCGTGAGAATCAGCGGGGACTGCTAGGTTTGCGCATCATCTCTGGCACGTACTCTTCGACTTTCGCCTTTTCAAGCAGATAGACGCCGGGCCCCTGTTGGCCTCGGACGGTGCGGCAGAATTCCGCAACGAGGAATCCGGACTTGAGGGCTTCGGTGAACGCCCAGCGCGTCTGCAGCCGCCATTCTCTGGCCAAGGCCGGATCTTTTTGTTCCACGCAAGCGATTTCGCTGGGAATCTCAATCGCGATTCTTTGGCGATTCAAGGCGGCGGTGAGGTCGGTGCAAACCGGTTTTCCGTCGCCGTTAAACTGGACCAGGGGAGTCAGCGTTGAAAGCGCGTCCAGGATTTCTGGGCGGTTCTCTTTACCCTGTAGCCGGTCCTGCACCCGGCGGCTGGCCAGCGGCCAGGTAACCCATAGGCGATCGGTACCATTGCGGTGCAGAAGGCTGGAAGTTTCCGGTCCATAAAAATCTGCTTTGTAGCTTTCCGACACCACCCCCAGCTTCGCGAAATTCAGATGTGCGTTCTTACTCCGCAAGGGATCGAAGGTCCAGGTCATCTGGTTGATTCGAGTTTCGTCGATGCGCAGCGCCAGCGCGCGCTCGCGCTGTGCCAATTTGAGCTTGTAGCCCAGGCGCGAATTACGATAGGGCTCACGCACTGCCAGCATATGGGAATGCACAATCAACTGGCCGTGCTCTATTCCTAGAAATCCGAAGGCGAAGCCGACCAGTCTCGCGCCGTCGAAGGCGCCCACCCAGATACTCCCCGCCTCCCGGTTTGCGATGGCCAGAGTCAGAGGCGTCGTATCCAGGTCCGAGACTCCCCAGACTTCCCTTTCGACTTCCTCGACCTGCTTCATATCTTCGAAGCTTTGCAGGTCGCGGATTGTGACCGCCGGTTTTGGTTTGGTCTCAGCCATCTGGGAGACTGCGGGTAAAGTCGGAACAATATACGCGAGAAGCCGGGCTCGCGCCAGCCCAAGCGATTCGGGACTAGGATAAGTGTTTCCGGTAATGATGCGAGTGCGTAAAGAACGGGTCAACGAAGGTAAATGTTTGTAAAGATCGCAAGTGCTTCTTTTGTTTGGGGATAATATTGATTGTGGACGATAATAATTGGCAGCGGTCTCGGTCGGTCGGCGGAGGCAATATTCCGCAACCTGAGCTGGGATTTGAACGTCCAACCCTTGGGCACTGAACTGAGCGCGATCACAACTATGCTGAATTCATCATACTTTCCCGCGGAAAGAGGTTTGCGAATGACAACGGTTTGCGGCAAGCCGGAGGCGGCACGGGAGGAGTATATTCGTGACTCCCTGGAGTCGCTGGCAAAGCGAGGTCGGCTGCCCGCCAGACTGGCGTACGCTTTGACGGGAATCGTCATTTTGTTGAGCTTGTGCGAGTTCGGCTGTGGAGGCAGCGACCCTAAACTGGCTTCCGCCCGGGCGAATGTAGCGCAGACGGTTCCGGTGTCGGTGGCGACCGCCGAGCGCCGAGACATGCCCTACTACCTCACCGGTCTGGGATCGGTTACAGCGTACTACACGGTCAGCGTGAAAAGCCGGGTGGACGGCGAGTTGATGCAGGTGAATTTCAAGGAAGGGCAGAACGTCCAAAAAGGCGATCTTCTGGCCGTGATCGATCCCCGACCCTACCAGGTTGCGCTGGATCAGGCCCAGGCCACCTTGTTTAAGGATCAAGCGGCGCAACGCGACGCCGAACTGAACTACCAGCGTGATAAACAGCTGCTGGACGAATCCGGGGCGATGTCGCAGCAACAGGTGGATACGCAGCGTGCGACGGCCAACCAATTCGAAGGCGCGGTTCGCAATGATCAAGCGACTATCGACAGCGCCAAGCTGAATCTGGTCTACTGCCACATCACGGCGCCGGTAAGCGGGCGGATTGGCTTGCGGCAAGTCGATCCCGGGAACATCGTACATGCCAATGACACGAACGCCATGTTCGTGATCACGCAGCTTCAGCCGATCGCCGTTCTGTTCACCCTGCCGGAAGACAACCTGCAGGCAGTGTCGCGGCAAATGGCCAAGAGCACGCTGGTGGTTGACGCCTATGCGCGCGACAATCAAACCAAGCTGGCCACCGGCACATTGCTCACCATCGACAACGAGATCGATCAGACCACTGGCACAGGGAAGCTCAAAGCCGTGTTCGACAATAAAGACAACGCGCTTTGGCCAAATCAGTTCGTGAACATCCGCTTGCTGCTGGAGGTTCGCAAGGACAGTACCGCGGTTCCGGCGGCGGCGATCCAAAGGGGGCCGCAGGGGACTTATGTGTTCGTGGCGAAATCGGACAATACGGTGGATGTGCGCCCGGTCACGATTTCCTTCACGCAGGACAACGTTGCCGTGATCGCCAGCGGAATCTCCCCGAGCGAAGTGGTGGTGACCGACGGCCAGGACAAGCTGCAACAAGGCAGCAAGGTTGAAGTTCGGCCGGCGGCCCCCTCCGGAAGCCGCCCGCAGGCTTCGGGGAGCAATGGCCCGTCTCCAAATGCTCAGCATTCAGGGACTCCATGAATCCGTCGCGTCTGTTCATTCTGCGGCCAGTGGCCACGGCCCTGCTAATGGTGGCCATCATGCTGGTGGGCATCGTAGCCTACCGCCAACTTCCTGTGTCGGCGCTGCCGGAGGTGGACTATCCCACGATTCAGGTGATGACGTTCTATCCGGGAGCCGACCCGGATGTCATGGCATCGTCGGTGACGGCGCCGCTGGAACGCCAGTTTGGCCAGGTACCCGGCTTGAGCCAGATGACTTCGACCAGCTCGTTTGGCAGTTCGGTCATCACGCTTCAGTTCAACCTCGATCAGAATATTGATATCGGAGAGCAAGAAGTGCAGGCCGCGATCAATGCGGCTCAGACCTACTTGCCGTCGGACCTGCCCAATCCACCGATCTATAGCAAAGTAAATCCGGCGGACTCGCCGATCCTCACTCTGGCGCTTACTTCCAAGACATTGCCCCTGTTCCAGATTGAGGATCTTGCGGACACGGCTATGGCGCAGAAGATTTCGCAGGTCACGGGCGTGGGCCTGGTCTCGATCAGCGGCGGTCAGAAGCCGGCGGTGCGAATTCAGGCCAATCCTACCGCTCTGGCGTCTTATGGGTTGAGCCTGGAGGATGTGAGGACCGCGCTGGCCGCCGCTAATGTCGATCAAGCGAAGGGAACGCTCAATGGTCCGCGTCAATCCTTTACGATCAGCGCCAACGATCAACTGGTGTCCGGCGACCAATATCGCCCCATCGTAGTGGCCTATCGAAATGGTTCTCCGATACGCCTCGCGGACGTCGCTACGGTGACTGACGGAATCGAAAACGTGATGCAGGCCGCGTGGATGAATCTCGATCCCGCGGTCATTGTGAATATTCAGCGCCAGCCGGGGGCAAACATCATCGGCGTGGTGGACCGGATCAAGAAACTGCTGCCACAACTCCAGGCCGGTTTGCCGGCGGCGGTCAACGTCTCGATCTTGACGGACCGGACCGTCACCATTCGGGCTTCGGTTAAAGATGTCCAGTTCGAGCTGATGCTTACCGTTGCGCTGGTGGTGATGGTGATCTTCCTGTTTCTCCGCAATCTCTCCGCGACCGTCATTCCCAGTGTGGCCGTACCGCTGTCCATCGTGGGAACTTTCGGCGTGATGTATTTGCTCGGCTACAGCCTGAACAACCTCACGCTCATGGCTCTGACGATCTCCACCGGCTTTGTGGTGGACGACGCCATCGTCATGATTGAGAACATCGACCGTTATCTGGAGGAGGGAGATTCTCCGCTGGATGCCGCGCTCAAAGGCGCGGGGCAGATCGGGTTCACGATTGTTTCGCTGACGGTTTCGCTGATCGCCGTGCTGATTCCGCTTCTGTTCATGGGCGATATCGTGGGCCGCCTGTTCCGCGAATTCGCAGTCACTTTGGCCGTGACAATTCTGGTCTCTGCGGCAGTGTCGCTGAGCTTAACCCCGATGATGTGCGCCAAGTTGCTCAAGCGCAAAGATCCTTCGAAGCGGAGCCGCTTTTATAATCTTTCCGAGGATTTTTACAACCGGGTGATCGCGTTCTACGGCCGCACCCTGAAAGTTGTCCTCCGGCATCAGACCATCACCTTGCTCGTCACTGTGGGCACACTTGTCCTGACATTGTTTTTGTATTTAGTCGTGCCCAAAGGATTCTTCCCGGTCCAGGATACGGGAGTGATCCTCGCTATTGCCGATGCTCCGCAAAATGTCTCGTTCACGGCATTGGCCGACCGCCAACAAGCACTCGCCCGCGTCATCCTCAAAGATCCCGACGTCGAGAGCTTGTCCTCCTTCATCGGTGTCGACGGAACCAACCTGACGCCCAACAGCGGCCGCATTCAGATCAACCTCAAGCCTCGCGATCAACGCAAAACCACTGCGTCGGACATCATTCGGAGGCTGCAGCCCCAAGTGGCAGAGGTCGAAGGCATCACGCTTTTCATGCAACCGGTCCAAGACCTCACGGTGGAAGACCGGGTCAGCCGCACCCAATTCCAATACACGATGGAAGATGCGGACGCTCGTGAGTTGGCGGGATTGTCTTCGCGGTTGGTGGACAAGCTGCGTACTTTGCCACAACTGCGGGATGTGGCCAGCGATCAGCAGGCTGGAGGGCTTCAGGCAGACCTGGCGATCGATCGCGACACCGCTTCCCGGCTTGGTATTTTGCCACAGCAGATCGATAACACTTTGTACGACGCTTTCGGACAGCGGCAAGTGTCTACCATCTTTACTCAGCTAAACCAGTACCATGTCATTCTCGAAGTCGATCCGCAATTTCAGCAGAATCCGGGTTCTTTCAAGGATCTGTACGTTAAGTCAACCAACGGGACACAAGTGCCGCTTTCCGCCTTTACCCAGGTCCACACTTCCAATACTTCTTTGGCGGTCAATCACCAGGGTCAGTTTCCGGTAGTGACTCTGTCATTCAATCTTGCGCCGGGAATGTCCCTGGGCGATGCGACCAAGGCCATTGCGCAAGCGGAACAGGAAATCGGAATGCCGCCCAGCGTTCATACCGCGTTTCAGGGGACGGCAGCGGCATTTCAAAATTCTCTTTCCACCGAGCCTTGGCTGATCGTGGCCGCCATCGTGACCGTGTACATCGTGCTGGGAGTTCTCTATGAAAGCTACATTCACCCCATCACCATTCTTTCCACGCTGCCGTCGGCCGGCGTGGGCGCAATTCTGGCACTGCTGTTGACCGGGAATGACCTCGGTGTAGTGGGACTGATAGGCATCATCCTGCTGATTGGAATCGTGAAAAAGAACGCGATTATGATGATTGACTTCGCGCTCGAGGCCGAGCGGGTGGAGCACAAGCCGCCCGAAGAGGCCATCTTCCAGGCCTGCCTGCTGCGCTTCCGCCCAATCATGATGACCACCATGGCGGCGCTGCTCGGCGGTCTGCCCCTGGCACTCGGCTCGGGGACGGGGTCGGAGCTTCGCCATCCGCTGGGAATTACGATCGTGGGCGGTTTGCTGGTGAGCCAGGCGCTCACCCTGTACACCACTCCGGTGGTTTATTTATGGTTCGACCGTCTGGCCAAGCGATTTGAAGGGCTGGCGGTCGTACATCCGGTGGAAGAGCCGGCGGTGGGAGACTGAGTCATGAGTATCTCCGCTCCCTTCATTAAACGGCCGATCGGAACGTCGCTGCTGACGTTGGCGCTGTTGATGTCGGGAGTCCTGGCCTTCACCAGGCTCCCCGTCGCCCCACTTCCACAAGTGGAATTTCCCGTGATCCAGGTCTCGGCGAGTCTGCCGGGGGCCAGTCCGGAAACCATGGCCTCAGCGGTGGCGACTCCGCTGGAGCGTCAATTTGGCCGGATTGCTGGCATCAATCAAATGACTTCGGTCAGCCAGCTTGGCGCGACCGGCATCGTGTTGCAGTTCGATCTTAGCCGCAATATTGATGCGGCCGCCCGCGATGTGCAGGCAGCGATCAATGCGGCCCGCAGCCAGTTGCCATCGTATCTTCCGGGCAATCCCTGGTATCGCAAGGTGAATCCCGCGGATGCGCCGATTTTGCTGATGTCGCTGACTTCCGACAGCGTCACTCTGCCTGATATTTACGATCAGGCTAACTCCATCCTGTCGCAGAAACTGGCCCAAGTGAGCGGGGTAGGGCAGGTTTACGTAGGTGGAGGCGCCAATCCTGCGGTACGCGTGGAGTTGGATCCGAACCTGCTCAACAAAACGGGCGTGGGCCTGGATGCTGTCCGCACTGCTTTGGGAGCGGCGAATGCCAACCGCCCGAAGGGGCAAGTGGCAAACGCTGTCAACGCCTGGACGGTGAACGACAACGATCAGATTATGCACGCGGACGACTATCGCCCGCTGATCGTGGCTTACAACAAGAACAATGGAGCCGCGGTGCGTCTCGGAGATGTGGGAGACGTGCAGGATTCGGTCGAGGATGCTCACATCTACGGTCTCTCCAACGGCAAACGCGCCGTGATTATTATTATTTTCCGCCAGCCCGGCGCGAATATTATTCAGACCGTCGACAATGTTCTCGGCTTATTGCCACAGCTCCAGGCTTCTATTTCTCCCGCCATCAAGCTGGAAGTGGTCTCGGATCGCACCACTACAGTGCGTGCTTCCCTGCGAGACATTGAAATCACGCTCCTGATTTCCGTGGTTCTCGTCATTCTGGTGGTATTCGTTTTTCTACGAACTGTGCGGGCCACTGTTATTCCCAGCATCGCCGTGCCGCTGTCGCTGATTGGCACATTTGGCGTCATGTATCTCTTGGGATACACCCTCGACAACCTGTCGCTGATGGCGCTGGCAATTTCCACGGGATTCGTGGTGGACGACGCCATCGTTGTATTGGAGAACATCACCCGCTATCTGGAACTGGGGATGCCGCCGGTTCAAGCGGCATTTCGGGGCGCCCGCGAGATCGGATTCACGGTGCTTTCAATGAGCACGTCTCTAATCGCGGTGTTTATTCCGCTTCTCATGATGGGCGGAATTGTAGGCCGACTGTTCCGGGAATTCGCGGTCACGCTCAGCATCACGATTGCTGTGTCCCTGGTGGTCTCGCTCACTACAACGCCGGCCATGTGCGCGCAGTTGCTGAAGCCGCTCCGAGAGGAAAAGCATGGCCGGGCCTATAACGCCAGCCAGAAAATGTTCGACGGGATCCTGCACATCTACAGCACGAGCCTGCGATGGGTTCTGCGGCACCAGTTTGCAGTACTGCTGATCACGGTTGCGACCGCCTGCCTAAGCATCTATCTCTTCATCGGAGCTCCCAAGGGGTTTTTCCCTCAGCAGGACACCGGCCGGATCGGCGGAACGGTGCAGGCGGCGCAGGACATTTCCTTCGATGCGATGAGTCGTAAGATGCGGCGCTACGTCGACATTGGAATAAAAGATCCGAATGTTTCAAACATGATTGGCTTTTGTGGCGGCACCACAGCCATGAACCAGGGACGCATGTTCATCACGTTAAAACCGTTAGGTGAGCGGAAGCTGAGTGCCGATCAGGTCATTCGAGAGCTAGGCAAGAAGTTTGCCGAGGTCCCAGGCGCCACTCTTTACATGCAGGCGCAGCAGGATTTGCAGATCGGGGGCCGTTTGAGCCAGGCGCAGTATCAGTACACGCTGCAGGGCGAGGATCTGGATGAGTTGAACACCTGGGCGCCCCAGTTGCTGCAAAAGATGCGCGCCCTTCCCCAACTTCAGCAGGTAAACACGGATCAGCAGGACAAAGGCCTCGAAGCCAACGTGGTCATTGATCGTGACACGGCGGCGCGGCTCGGGGTCGCGGCGCAAGACATCGATACCGTGCTCTACGACGCTTTCGGACAACGGCAGGTTTCGACCATCTACGAGCCACTGAATCAGTATCACGTGGTCATGGAAGTGGCCCCTCAGTTTCAGCAGAGCCCCGATACACTCCAAAGCGTCTACGTTCACTCTTCCAACGGCAACATGGTGCCGCTCTCAGCGTTCACGCACTTCGGACCCGCCAACACTTCACTGGCTGTCAGTCACCAGGGACAATGGCCGGCAGTGACGATTTCTTTCAATCTCGCTCCCGATGTCTCTCTCGGCCAGGCGACTACGGCTATTGAGAAAGCCCAACGCTCCATTAGTTTTCCTGCAACCATTCACGCCAGCTTCCAGGGAACGGCGGCGGCTTTCCAGGAGTCCCTGGCTAACCAGCCGATCTTGATTCTGACGGCTCTGCTGGCGGTCTACATTGTTTTGGGAATTCTCTACGAGAGCTACATCCATCCCGTAACCATTCTCTCCACGATTCCCTCTGCCGGCGTGGGTGCTCTGCTGGCACTGAAGCTGACCCACAACGAGCTTAATGTGATCGGCTTGATTGGCATTATTCTGCTGATTGGATTGGTCAAGAAGAACGCCATCATGATGATCGACTTCGCTCTGGATGCGGAGCGAAGAGAAGGCAAGACACCGATTGATGCAATTTACGAAGCGTGCGTGCTGCGCTTCCGTCCCATCATGATGACAACCATGGCGGCATTGCTCGGTGGGCTGCCCCTGGCGCTGGGCACGGGAACTGGTTCGGAGCTTCGGCGCCCACTCGGCCTCACCATCGTTGGAGGCCTGATCGTCAGCCAGGCATTGACCCTCTTCACTACCCCTGTGGTCTACCTCTACATGGACCGGTTGCGTCTGCGGTCAAGCCGCAAGAAAAGCCAGTTGCCGGGACCAGTGTCACCGGCCACCAGTCACGCGGACTAACAATTGCTCGGTTGGTCGGAGGATCCTGTTTCGCTTAGTTGACGCGGCACACCAGTACGGCGGCGTTCTCGTAAGGACAATCAAGACCGGCTGCGCCAGGCCGCTGCACGACCACCCAGCTGACTCCGTGCTCCGCCTTCAGTCGCCGAAAATCCTGGGCCTGGAAGGTCCTCCAACCGGTCTGGGCCTGGACTTGCCGAAGCCATTCTTCCGCCATGCGCGGGAACATGGTCACGGCACCACTGTCCTTGACTGCGTCCGCGAGCATGCTTCTTTGCGCGATGGCTCGAAACCCGTTCGCGTCCTCTCCCGAAATGCTCATGTGAAAAGGATCGAGGGCGAAGATTGCATCGGGAGGGGTATTGCTTTGAATCCACTCGAAGGCTTGAACCCATTGATTTTTCGGGGAGGCTCCCGGCCATTCAACATGGGCGCTGGCGGGAAACAACGCTCGCTGAGCCAGGAACATGCCCGCGCAGAGGGGCACGAACAGGGCTGCCCATCGCCATACTAGATTCTTCAGGACATATTCTCCGAGCAGCCCGCCGGCGAATAAGAAGAAAAGCAGGTAGAGCAGATACAAGCTTCGCATGGGCTGCAATCGCGCAAGGCTCTCAAACCGAGCCGAGATGGATAAGACCACCCCTGCGAGCAGATAGACGAACTGGTAGACAACGAGCGCTCGGCAGAGCAGATCGAGGTTTCGCAACCGTCGCGAACGCGCTACCCGACTGAACCACCACAGCAGTGCTATGGGGGCGATCACGCCCAGCCATTCATACCAGTGCCACTGCAGAAGGTAAAAATAGGAATGGGACAAAGCCACCTGATGATAGGCAGGTGAAGGCGGCTCGAATGAGATGCCGAATGGCAACAGCAAGCCGACGCTGGCGAACCGCCGATCAAATTTCTCGATGCAGAGCAGCACGACGCAGTAAGACAGAACGAAACCCGACATGAGTGGATGAATAGCCGCGGCAAATACGAGGAACGCCCCGGCCTTGAGATATTTCTTTTCGATGACTCTGGTGACGGCAAAAATCGCGGCGAAAGCGGCAAGGTTTCGCGGATTGATGTATTCATCCATGATGTAGAGAGCGGTTCCTGCCACGGGCAGGGTCAGAAGCGCCGCGACCAGAGCCACGCCCGCCCAGCGAGCTTTTCGATCGGCGAAGCATTCGCCGCTTAACTGCCAGCAGGCCAGCAGGAGCAAAAAGATGGAAGCCAGATGCCAGAACAGCAGGACAAAATTCAGTGGCAGATGAATTAGTCGCACCGAGGCGGCTACAAAGTTTGGGAAGAAGGTCAGGTGAGCATGCGATTCGAAGAATTGGGCATTGAATGGAAACAGCTCGGGATGCAGGATTTTCTCAACTCCCGGGAGATAAATCTCCGCGTCCTCGGCCCAGGGATGGTAGACGTGGACCAGCAATGCCCCCAAAGTGAGGAACGAAAGAAGACAGAAATCTTTGAGCTTCAAACCTGGGCTCCGAGATTGGCTTGCGTGAAACGGACGACGGTTTTTTCTGGCAAAGTGGCCGATCCGGATTGTACATCCAGAGAGAAAGTCAGACCGCGCAGCCTAGGCGATTGGCATCGCCTCGTTGCTCCCGGGAAAAACTGCCCCT
>OCZU010002991.1_pt1 | contig 10714 bp, 9 predicted proteins | sample 1539001 | NCBI WGS metagenome assembly OCZU01 (sample SAMEA3539306, study PRJEB22396) | soil metagenome | biome: tundra; feature: field; material: soil | place: USA | collected 2010-05 | depth 0.15 m | reverse complement strand
AACGCTGCGATTGTCGCGGAGTACAAAGCCGGCAGGGAAAAGGCGTTCAATTCGCTGGTCGGAAAGGCCATGGCCGCGACGAAGGGCAAAGCCAATCCGTCCCAGGTCAACGCGATTCTCAAACGCAAGCTCGCGGAATAGTCAGGGTCGTCATCCCCGCGAAGGCGGGGATCCATTTTGCATCCGCCCAAAAGGCAATGGATTCCCGCCTTCGTGGGAATGACAGACTTGAGGATGAGGCGTCGCGCCCCTCCCGGCATCGAGGGCACGCGTACCACACAATCGGAGTAGCGCCCCATTGCACCCGCACGACTCCCGCTACGTCATGAGCGCCTTGTACCGTATCCGATGCGGGCGCGCGCCTTCTTCGCCGAGCCGCTTTTTTTTGTCGGCTTCGTACTCCTGATAGTTGCCCTCGAAGAAACTGACCTGCGAATCGCCCTCGAACGCGAGGATGTGGGTGGCGATGCGATCGAGAAACCAGCGGTCGTGTGAAATGACCAGGACACTGCCGGCGAACTCGAGCAGCGCGTCTTCGAGCGCGCGAAGCGTCTCGACATCCAGATCGTTCGAAGGCTCGTCGAGGAGCAGCACGTTGCCGCCTTTCAGGAGCGTGATCGCCAGATGCAATCGCCCGCGCTCGCCGCCCGAGAGTTGGCCGACGTTCTTCTGCTGGTCGACGCCCTTGAAATTGAAACGTCCCAGATAGGCGCGCGACGGCATCTCGAATTTTCCGACCGTCAGGATATCGAGCCCTCCCGAGACCGCTTCCCAGGCGGTCTTGCCGGCGGGCAACGCCTCTCGCGACTGATCGACCACGGCCAGCTTCGCGGTCGAGCCGATGACGATTTTCCCCCGGTCGGGTTTCTCGGCGCCGGTGATCATCCGGAACAATGTCGACTTGCCTGCTCCGTTCGGTCCGATGACGCCCACGATCGCGCCGGGCGGCACGCTGAAGCTGAGATTGTCGATCAGCAGCCGCTCGCCATAGCCCTTGCTGACATCGTGGAATTCGATGACCTGATTGCCGAGCCGCTCGGCCACGGGAATGAAGATTTCCTGCGTCTCGTTGCGCTTCTGGTGCTCGTGGCTGGATAGCTCCTCGAAGCGCGCGATACGCGCCTTGCTCTTCGCCTGCCGGCCCTTGGGATTGGTGCGCACCCATTCGAGCTCGGTGTGCATCGCCTTGATGCGCGCCGATTCCTGCTTCGCCTCGGTTTGCAGTCGCGCTTCCTTCTGCTCGAGCCACGAGCTGTAGTTGCCCTTCCAGGGGATGCCGTGTCCACGGTCGAGCTCCAGGATCCATTCCGCCGCGTTGTCGAGAAAGTAGCGATCGTGGGTCACCGCCATCACCGTTCCGGGAAACCGCAGAAGGAACTGCTCGAGCCAGTCGACGCTTTCGGCGTCCAGGTGATTGGTGGGTTCATCGAGGAGCAGCATATCGGGCTTGGACAAAAGCAGTCGGCACAACGCGACGCGCCGCTTTTCCCCGCCGGACAGGTTCGCGATCTTCGCGTCCCACGGCGCCAATCGAAGCGCGTCGGCCGCGATTTCCATCTGCACGTCGGTGTCTGCGCCCGCGGTGGCGATGATGGCTTCGTACCTGGCTTGCTCGGAAGCGAGCTTGTCGAAGTCGGCGTCGGGCTCGGCATATGCAGCGTAGATCTCCTCGAGCTTTTGCTTGGCGTCGAATATTTCCCCCAGGCCCTCTTCAATCGTCTCGCGCACGGTCTTGTCGGGCGCGAGCTGCGGCTCCTGCGGCAGGTAGCCGATGCGCATGTTCGGCATCGGCACCGCTTCGCCTTCGTAGTCCTTGTCCTCGCCCGACATGATGCGCAGGAGACTCGACTTGCCGGAGCCATTGACGCCGAGCACGCCGATCTTGGCGCCGGGAAAGAACGACAGCGAGATGTCCTTCAGGATTACCCGCTTGGGCGGCACGATCTTGCCGACCCGGTTCATGCTGTAAACGTATTGCGCCATTTTCCTGCCGGCGAGAAAACATAAGGGCGGTGATTATCGCATCGGCAGCGTGCGACGCACCGGCGCCGCGCTGAAAACGATAAGGGCGGCCCGCGAGCCGCCCTTATGTGGCGCAACTACCGACTGACTCGGTAGCGCTATTTGGTCACCGAGCTCGTCGTCGAGGCCCGGTTTGGTGGTCCCGGGGGCGTGCTCGCGGGCGCGGGCGGCGCGGGCGCCGCGGCTGCCGGAGGCTTTTGATCGGCCCTGAGCTCGCGCCAGCGCAGCTTGTCGCTTTCGTATTTGGTGTTGATCGCCGCAATTTCCGCTCGCCTTTGTGCCAGGACCTTATCCTGGCGCACGAGTTCCTCGTCGAGGCCGGAAAGCTCGCTCTCGAGCGTGCCTGGCACGGGCTTCGTTCCGTACGCGAGCTTGTCCTTGTTCAATTGCTGTTGACGCTTGGTCAAGTCGGCAATGTAGCCTTCGGCAGACTTGAGCTGGCTCTCGATTGCCTGCAACGAGCGGTTGCGCGCGAAGTCTATCTCGTCTTCGCTGGTGTAGGAGTGGACCAGTGCAATGTCCCGCCGGGTCTTGTCTTCCTGCGTCTTGGCGATCACGCGCTGTCGCTCGTCTTCGGCTTCCTTGGCCTTCTGCTGCGCCGGCGTAAGCGTGGGATCGATCTTCTTGAGCTGACGCCCTTGCTTGTCGAATATGACCCCGCCTCTGTTGACGGCATCGGCAGGCATCTGGTCACTGTAGTGAACGACGCCCTGGTCGTCGGTCCACTTATACATGCCGGCGGCCGCGGCCGGCAGCGCGCCCAGCGCGAGCCATGCCGCAAAGCAAGCGGCAGCTCGCCACTTGAACGGTCGTTCGTTGATCTTATGCATCGTCCGGCCCCTTGCCCAGTTCCGGTTGCTACCTGAAAATCGTCACGCCGATGCGCCGTATTGCTCCCGGTACGCCACGACAGCCACCCGGTGGTGCGCCAGCTCCATTTTACGCCCCAGCAAAGTCAGCAGGTCGTCGAGCGTCGCGATCGCAATTACCGGTATCTCAAATTGCTGTTGCAATTCTTGTACCGCCGACCGTTCTCCTCTTCCGCGCTCCATGCGGTCGAATGCGATGAGCACTGCTGCGGGGATCGCACCATGGGCCCGAATAAGCTCGATCGACTCTCGCTTGGCTCCGCCATCGGTGATTACGTCGTCGACAATCAGGACGCGCCCGGCGAGCGCTGCGCCGACAATGACCCCGCCTTCGCCATGATCTTTGGCCTCTTTGCGGTTGTAGCTGTACGGCAGATTGTGCCCTTTTTCGGCCAATGCAACAGCCATCGCCGCAGCCAGCGTTATCCCTTTGTACGCCGGTCCGAACAGCTGATCGCATTGCACGTCCGACGTCAGATAAGCCCTGGCATAGAAGTCACCCAGGCGACGCAGACTTTCGCCGTCGTTGAATAGTCCTGCGTTAAAAAAGTAAGGAGTTTGCCGGCCCGCCTTGGTCAAGAATTCACCGAACCGAAGCACGCCGCGTGCCAAGGCAAATTCGAGAAAATCCTGGCGGAAGTCGGTCATGAGGAGGAATGAATGCAGTACTGCTAACGCGCCAATTATACGCGACCGCTTATCCCGGCATGCGCCGCGGTCGAGCCGCACGCGGCGAGAAGAACCCTATCGTTCAGGTAGAATCCGCGCTCGCAATTATCAAGCTGATCTTCGCTGCACGATGCGCATTGTCACGGTCAACGTCAACGGCATCCGTTCCGCGGAGCGCAAGGGCTTTGCGCGCTGGCTTGCGCGCGTCGAACCGTGGGACGTCGTGTGCCTGCAGGAGATCAAGGCGCACATCGACGATGTTCCCAAGGCGCTCGCCGCCCCACGCAAGTCGCACGCGTCGTTTCACACCGCGGCCAAACGAGGTTACAGCGGCGTCGCGCTGTACTCCAAGCGTCCCGCGTCGGTGCGGGTCGGCTTTGGCAGCGAGGAATTCGACGCCGAAGGGCGCTATGTCGAGGCTGACTTCGGCCACTTGAGCGTCATCAGCGTTTACTTGCCGTCCGGCTCCGGCTCGCCGGCGCGGCAGCTCGCCAAATTCAGATTTCTGGCCGAGTTTCTTCCGCATCTGTTGCGCCTTCGGGACGCGGGACGCGAAGTCATTCTGTGTGGTGACTGGAATATTGCGCATCATCCGATCGACCTGAGGAATTGGCGCAGCAATCAGAAGAACTCTGGTTTCCTGCCCGAGGAAAGGGCGTGGCTTACGCGCGTATTCGACGAGCTCGGCTTTGTCGATGTGTTCCGCCGCATCAACAAGGCGCCCGATCAGTACACGTGGTGGTCCAATCGCGGTCAGGCCTGGGCGAAGAACGTCGGTTGGCGGATCGATTACCAGATCGCGACGCCGGGCATCGCGGCAACTGCGCGGGCCGCGGCGATCTATACCAACCGGCGATTCTCCGATCACGCACCGCTGATCATCGATTACGACTACGACCTGAGCTGAGACGCTTCGCGGCTTCGCTTCGTCAATCATGCTTCGCATCTCGAACCTTTCGCTTGCACGCGGCGTAAAGCTGCTGCTCGACGACGCGTCGCTCACGGTGCATCCCGGCCACAAGGTCGGACTGATTGGCGCGAATGGAAGCGGCAAGACCAGCCTTTTCGCGCTGCTTCGCGGTGAAGTGTCGCAGGACAAGGGCGAATGGGCGATGCCGCTGGGGTGGGTGATCGCTCACGTGGCCCAGGAGGCGGCGCCCTCGGCGACCAGCGCGATCGACTACGTGCTCGACGGTGACAGCAAGTTGCGCGCAATCGAGCAAGCGCTGGCCGCTGCGCAGGCCGACGAAGCGGCCGACGCGCATGCAGGTGGCGAGCGTCTCGCCGAATTGCACCATCGCTTCGAGATCATCGATGGCTACAGCGCGCGCGCACGGGCCTCCGCGCTGCTCTCCGGCCTCGGGTTTGACACCGCGCGACACAAGGATCCGGTATCGATGTTCTCGGGCGGTTGGAGGATGCGGCTCAACCTGGCGCAGGCGCTGATGTGCCGTTCCGACCTGTTACTGCTCGATGAGCCCACCAATCACCTCGACCTCGATGCCGTGCTCTGGCTCGAGGATTGGCTCGAGCGCTATCCTGGAACGCTGCTGCTGGTCACCCACGATCGCGACTTTCTGGACGCGGTCGTCGGCGAAATCGTGCACCTCGATCAGCGCCAGCTTCGTCACTACACGGGCAATTACGCCCAATTCGAGCGCGAACGAGCGCAGGCGCTCGCGCTGCAGCAGTCGGCGTACGTCAAGCAGCAGAGACAGATTGCCCACCTGCGCTCGTATATCGATCGCTTTCGCGCCAAGGCGACCAAGGCCAAGCAGGCGCAGAGCCGGATCAAGACGCTCGAGCGCATGGAAATGATCGCGGCGGCTCACGTGGACAGTCCGTTTTCATTCGAGCTCAACGCTCACCCGACCACCGCGCGGCAATTGCTGAAGCTCGATCATGCGAGCCTCGGCTACGGCGGTGCGCCGGTGCTCGCGAATGTCGATTGGTCGATTCTGGCCGGCGAACGCATCGGCTTGCTCGGCCCCAACGGCGCCGGAAAATCGACGCTGCTGCGCGCGATCGCGGGCGAGCTTGCCCCTTTGTCGGGATCCCGCCTCGCCGCGAACGGTTTGCGCATTGGCTATTTCGCGCAGCACCAGGTGGAGCAACTGAGGCTGGCCGAATCGGCGATGTGGCACATGCGCCGCCTGGAGCCGGCGACGCGCGATCAGGAGCTGCGCGATTTTCTCGGCAGCTTCGACTTTCGCGGCGAGCGGGCGACCTCGCCGGTGCGTGACTTTTCAGGCGGTGAAAAGGCACGTTTGACGCTTGCATTGCTCGCGCGGCAAAAGCCCAACCTGCTCTTGCTCGACGAACCGACCAATCATCTCGACATCGACATGCGCGAGGCGTTGACCGAGGCGCTTCAGGACTACGACGGCGCATTGATCGTCGTCGCGCACGATCGCCATCTTCTGCGCGCGACCGCGGACGAGCTATGGCTGGTCGCCGACGGAACCGTGTCGCAGTTCGACGGCGATCTGGATGATTATCGGCGCTGGGTGTTGACGGGACGCACGCAAGACGAGGCGCGTAGTGGTCCGACAGATGCGGCGGCGCCCGCGACGGACCGGCGCACTCAAAAGCGCGCCGAGGCAACGGCACGTCAACAGACGTATGCGAAGCGCAAGCCGCTCTCCGACAAGCTGGCCCGAATAGAAAAGGAGATGGATACTATTGCGGCAGAACGATTGTCGATCGAAGCGTGGCTAGGCACGCCGGATGCGTACGGTGAAGAAGGCAAGAACGCGCTGCGCGACACCGTTGCCCGGCAAGGCGATCTCACCTGGCAGCTCGCCCGTCTCGAAGCCGAGTGGCTCGAGGTGTGGGAGGCGCTTGAGAAAATCGGTGCCTGACTCATCGTGACACAGCGGCACCGCGGCACGCAGCAGCGCCTCGGTGCCGTATCGCGATCGGGCATCACCGAACCGCGTGACGCCAGAATTTCTACATGCGTGGCGCCTGAACTTTTATATTCGTCATTCCCGCGGAAGCGGGAATCCATCTGTTGTAAGTCAACATGGATCCCCGCCTTCGCGGGGATGACGAGAATGTGGCGTTGCGCACAAACGCTGCGTCGCTCAAGATTAGAGCACTACCCTTCACCTAAATACTCAAGACTTCACCCGATCGCGCAGGCGCCGCACGAATTTCAGGCCCGACCACGTTGCATCGATCGCGCACACCTTGATATCGACGAGTCCCACGTCGAGGCCGATGTTGCGAACGATATTTTCGTCCAGATCGGTCTTCATGCCTGACGCTTTCTTGGGCCATGCGATCCAAATCATGCCGTCCTGCGCCAGCTTCGGTTCGAGCCTGGTGAAGCTCCTCCGCAAGTCCGAGACAGACGTCGCGAACGCGACCGCGCAATCGAACGCAGCCAAGCGAGGAAGCCACGCGAGATCGGCTGGCGCCTCCGACAGCAGTCCACGAAAATGCGGCGGCGCGTTCATTGCAAGCACGCGCATTCGCGATTTGAGCCCGAGCTTTCCCGGCAGTGGCGTTCCCGAATAGCCAGTCGGCGACGGTTTCATGTCCTCTCCCTTTCCAAGCGTATAAGCGGAGCAGCAAAGCGCGGTGGATTCGAGCAGAGTGCAAACCCGGCGCGCGATGTGACTCGAATCGCGTCAACTCTCGGCGGCGATCGGATCGTTCCATGGCGCGACGCGCAGCAGCAGCGCCATGCCGGGAAGTCCCAAGGCGACACACAACAGGAAAAAATCGAACCACCCAGTCTGTTCCACGATCCACCCCGTGGTCGCGTTGATCAGGGTCCGGGGAACGACAGCCAGGCTCGTGAACAACGCGAACTGGGTGGCGGTATATCGCGGATCAGTGGCGCGGGCGATGAAGGCGATGAACGCTGCGGTCGCAAGACCCACGCCCAGCGCCTCGAAGCCGATCACCAGCGCGAGCAGCGCGCGGTCCGCGCGGTGCGCGTGTGCGAGGCCGGCGAAGCCCAGAATCGATATCACCTGAACGGCCCCGAAGAGCCACAGCGCGCGGTTGATGCCGATTCGCAGCATCCACAAGCCGCCCAGGAGACCGCCGGCGACGCTCGACCACAAGCCCGCATTCTTGGCGATCAGCCCGATCTCCGACTTGGTAAATCCCATGTCGAGATAGAACGGCGTCGCCAGTGCGGTGGCCATGCTCGCTCCGAGGTTATACAGAAAGATGAACCCGAGAATGAGCAGGGCCTGATGCCAGCCGGCGCGGGTGATGAATTCGTGAAATGGCTCGACCACCGCCTCGGTGAGCGTTCGCGGCGCGTTGCGCGAGCGCGCGGGTTCCGAGACCAGCAGCGTGTTGGCTATCCCGGGCAGCATGAACAATGCCGTGATCAGGAATACGCTGTGCCACGGAATGTGATCGGCAAGCACCAGCGCCAGCGCGCCGGGAATCAGGCTCGACACGCGATACGCCTGGACGTGGATCGACGTGCCGAGCCCAAGTTCGGCATCGGGAAGGAGCTCGCGCCGGTAGGCGTCGAGCACGATGTCCTGGCTCGCGGAAAAAAATGCCACGATCGCCGCCAGGCCGGCGATCGTCCAGAGATCCAGCTTCGGCTCGAGCAGGCCGAAAAGCGGAATGGAGATCAACAGCGCGATCTGCGTGACGAGCATCCAGCCCCGTCGCCGGCCCAGCATCGGCAGTGCGTAACGGTCGAGCAGCGGCGACCACAGGAACTTCCAGGTGAACGGCAGCTGCATCAGCGCGAACAGACCAATCGACGCGAGGTCGACCTGCTCGGAACGCAGCCACGCCGGCAGCAGGTTGATCAGCAACCACAGCGGCAGGCCGGAGCTGAATCCGGTGAAGACGCAGATCAGCATGCGGCGGTTGAGCAGCGCTTCGTGCCAACGCTTTTTGGGGCGGGCCATCGATCCTATTGTAACCGTGCGATTCGATCGCATCGGTGATGGGTTGACGCTCTCCGCTTAGCCGCGCCGAAAACGATATATCGCCAGTACGCCAAGCAGATTGGACAGCACATTCACGCGTTGTGCGTCGCGCAGCACCACTCGCTCGAGCACAAGAAAGCCGCGCTCGCGGCAGAAGTCATCGAAGTCGGCAACGGTGCACAGGTGAATGTTAGGAGTGTCATACCATTGATAGGGAAGCTTTCCCGACACCGGCATGTGTCCGCCGAGAACCTGCAGGCGATGCGACCAGTACCCGAAGTTGGGAAAGGTGACGATCGCTTCACGGCCGACGCGCAGCATTTCCATCACGATCTGTTCCGTGTGGCGCATCGCCTGAAGGGTCTGCGACAGGATCACGCTGTCGAAGGATTGATCGTCGAATCCGGCGAGGCCGCTCTCCAGGTCGCTCTGGATCACGCTGATACCATTGCCGATGGAAGCGAGCACCCCGGCATCGTCGATCTCGATGCCGTAGCCCGCCACGCCGCGCGAGTCGCGCAGGTAAGCGAGCAGACTACCGTCACCACAGCCCAGATCGAGCACGCGTGCGCTCGGCTGGATCCAGCCGGCAATGGTCGAAAAGTCCGCGCGTGTCGAATAGGTCATGGCGCGGGCCGATCCACGAATGCTCGCACGATCGCGTGATACTGCGGCGTGTCAAGCAGAAATGCATCGTGCCCGTGCGGCGCCTCGATTTCGGCGTAACAGACGTCCTTACGGTTGTCGACCAGCGCCTTGACGATCTCGCGAGAGCGTGCCGGCGAAAATCGCCAGTCGGTCGTGAATGAAATCACGAGGAATGCGCAGGTCGCTGGTGCCAGCGCACGCGCAAGATCGCCACCCGTTGCCGCCGCCGGATCGAAATAGTCGAGCGCCTTGGTGATCCGCAAATACGTGTTCGCATCGTAGTACTCGGCGAACTTCTCGCCCTGATAGCGCAGGTACGACTCGATCTGAAATTCGGGCGCAAACGAGAAGTTGAGGCCGTCGCGCAACTGGCGCCCGAATCGCTCCGCCATCTGCTCGTCGGAAATGTAGGTGATATGCCCGATCATGCGCGCGACGCGCAAGCCTCGTACCGGTTTCACGCCGTAGTCGTAGAACTTGCCGTCGTGGAACTCTGGGTCGGTCATGATCGCGGCTCGCGCCACTTCGTTGAACGCGATGTTCTGGGCGGAAAGGTTGGGCGCGGCGGCAATGACCATCGCGCGAGCGATCCGCTGTGGATAGCGTATGGCCCACGCCAGCGCCTGCATGCCGCCGAGACTGCCACCCATCACCGCGGCGAAGCGCTCGATACCCAGGCGATCGGCAAGCCGCGCTTGCGCGTCGACCCAATCTTCCACCGTGACGATCGGGAAATCCGAACCAAAAGGTTTGTGGGTGGCGGGATTGATCGACGCAGGACCCGTGGAGCCAAAGCAACTGCCGAGATTGTTGACCCCGATCACGAAAAAGCGATCGGTATCGATCGGCTTCCCGGGGCCGACCATGTTGTCCCACCAGCCTTCGCTTTCTGCTTCGCCTTCGTAGGTGCCGGCAACATGGTGCGATGCGTTCAGCGCATGGCAGATGAGGATGGCGTTCGAGCGTTCGGCGTTGAGCGCGCCGTAGGTTTCGTAGACGAGCTCGAACTCAGGCAGCGATGCGCCTGACTGCAAGGCAAGCGGTTCGGTAAACGTCGCGTGTCGAGGCGTGACGATGCCGACCGAAGCGCTCGGTGGACTGAGTGGAGTGGAGGGGCTCACGATCCGGGAACGATTTGCAGACGCCGGCGCCGAGAAACAAAAAACCCGACCAGCTTGCGCTAATCGGGTCGGATGAACCTCGCCGCTTTAGCCGAATTTATAACGCGCCCGCAAGCTGATCCTCAAATCGGCGCATAAGCACGGTACGACGCATCGTGGCCGTTGTCAACCGGCCAACCCTGATGGCCCCTTCCGCAGATCAATCGTTGAGTCTGTCCAGCATCGCCGAAACTTTCTCCGGATCGTCGCTGCGGCGCATGCGATTGACCATCGGTCGCGATGCGGCGGCGTCGCTGCCCAGCACGCGCTGTTTGACGGCGAGCAGGTGCGAGGGATGCATCGAAAAGTGGCGCAGGCCCATGCCCAGGAGCATGCGCGTGAGCCGGACCTCGCCCGCCATCTCTCCGCAAACGGCAATCGGAACGTCGGCCCTGTTCGCCGTATCGATGGCCATCGCGATCAGCTTCAGCAC
>OCZU010002990.1_pt1 | contig 10715 bp, 4 predicted proteins | sample 1539001 | NCBI WGS metagenome assembly OCZU01 (sample SAMEA3539306, study PRJEB22396) | soil metagenome | biome: tundra; feature: field; material: soil | place: USA | collected 2010-05 | depth 0.15 m | reverse complement strand
GAAGATTCTACTTCCCAAAGCCGGAACATTCTCACCCTTCAAATTTTCAGCACCCCACAACTCATTGCAAACAGGTGCTTTTGCCGGTGAAGAGGTGAGAATGGGAATGAATTTATTCTCACTTTTATTCTCAGTTTTAACTTTTGAAAAACTACAAAGTGCTTGAAAGCCCTGATTCTATTGGTTTTGGTTGATGTTGGAGCGGGTGAAGGGAATCGAACCCTCGTTTCTGTGAATGCTTATGTGATTGCTCATGAGCAAGTTGCGAAATCCTGCGAATGCATTGAGTTTGACTTGTTGCGGTTGAGAATGCCGTAAAGGTGCGTCCACAGCGTAATTTGGATCAACGGTTTTGCGCCTTGATTTCGCGGAAGAGCCAGGCGCCGGCATGGGCCCAATAATTATCGGCAGTGGGGGTTACAAACCTGCTTTAACAAATCGGTGAAGGCGGTTGGGGAATTGTGCAAATCCTATTCCCAGACTGTTTTTCTTTTATCTTATCTTTCGCACGCCAATGGCTTAAGATGGCGGCGTGAGCGATGTGACCCGAATGCTCGATTCGATTGCCCAAGGCGATCCAAGCGCCGCAGGGGACCTCTTGCCTCTGGTTTATGATGAGTTGCGAAAGTTGGCGGCGGCGCGGATGGCGGGAGAATGGAACGGATCGACCTTGCAGGGAACGGCTCTGGTGCATGAGGCGTGGCTTCGGCTGGTGGGCTCAGAGCAACAAACCTGGGAGAATCGGGGCCACTTTTTCGCCGCGGCGGCTGAGGCCATGCGGCGCATCCTGATCGATCGCGCCCGAAGCAAGCAGGCGCTGAAACGCGGCGCGGGAGCAACGCCCCTCGATTTGGATACCATTGACGTGGCGGCTAATGCCGATGACCAAACGCTTCTCGCGATTCACGATGCTTTGGAAAAGCTTGCGCTGGAGGACAAAGAGGCCGCGGAACTGGTCAAGCTTCGGTTTTTCGTGGGGCTTAGTTATGAGGAAGCGGGGCGCACGATGAATATTTCGTCTCGTTCGGCCCAGCGCTGTTGGACTTTCGCGCGCGCGTGGCTCTATGACGAATTGTCGCGCGAAAATGTGAAATAATTTCGCGCCGCTGTCCGTTTTCGGCCGGATTTTACGCATTGTCAGTAATTGCCCGATGAACGAGAGCGAGCATTCATTGCGTTCTATTTTCCTGGATGCCATCGCCATCACCGATGCCCCAGGACGCCAAATATTCCTGGGCAAGGCTTGCGCGGGCGACCCTTCGCTCCGAGCCAAGGTTGAGCAGTTGATCGCGGCGCAGGCGAAGGCGGCTGGATTTTTGCCCGATGCCCCCCATGAGCCTCCCGTCCTTCGACCGTCGCCGCTGGAAAGCGCAGGCGAGCGCATTGGCCCCTACAAATTATTGCAAAAAATCGGCGAAGGCGGGTGCGGGGTGGTCTACATGGCCGAACAGGAGATCCCCGTGCGGCGCAAGGTCGCTCTCAAAGTCATCAAGCTGGGGATGGATACCAAACAGGTGATCGCGCGCTTTGAGGCCGAGCGGCACGCGCTGGCCTTGATGGAACATCCCAACATCGCCAATATCCTGGACGCCGGCGCGACCGAAGCCGGGCGGCCGTTTTTTGTGATGGAATTGGTGCGAGGCGTCAAGATCACCGAATACTGCGACAACCACGATTTGCCGACTTCCGCGCGACTGGAATTATTCTTGCAGGTCTGCCAGGCGGTGCGGCATGCCCATCAAAAAGGCGTCATTCACCGGGACCTTAAACCCTCAAATATATTAGTGACAGTTCACGATGGGGCGCCGGTGGCCAAGGTAATTGATTTTGGAATTGCCAAGGCCACGTCTGGCCGGTTGACGGACCAGACATTGTTTACCGCCTTTGAACAATTTCTCGGCACGCCTGCCTACATGAGTCCCGAACAGGCGGCCATGACCAGCGCCGAAGTGGACACTCGGAGCGACATCTATAGTTTGGGTGTTCTGCTTTACGAGTTGCTCACGGGCAGCACGCCCTTTGACACCAAAGAGCTCCTGGCCTCCGGCCTGGACGAGATGCGGCGCACCATCCTGGAAAAGGAGCCGGTGCGGCCCTCGACGCGGATCAGCCAGTCCCCGAGCGCGCCCGGGCGGCGACGCGACACGATCCATTTGGTCCGCGGCGATTTGGATTGGATCGTCATGAAATGCCTAGAGAAAGACCGTGCGCGCCGTTACGAAACGGCCAATGGCGTGGCCCAGGACATCCGTCGCCATTTGAGCCATGAACCGGTTGCCGCCCGCCCGCCCAACCGCGCCTATGAACTGCGAAAACTGGTGCGGCGCCATAAAGTGGCCTTCGCGATTGTCTCCATTATTTCCGCGTCCGTCCTGTTGGGCCTGGGAATTCTAGGATACGGATTACGGCGCACCCAGGCCGAAAGGGAGCAGGCGCGGACGATCAGCTACACCTCGGACATGGCTTTGTGTTGGGAGCGGTGGACTTGGGGCCAGTATGCTTCTTGCCGAAGGCTGCTCCGGGCCAACATCCCCCAAAACGGCGAACCGGACCTCCGCAGTTTCGAATGGTGGTATCTCTGGCGCTTATGCAAAGAAGATAATCTCTATGCGCTGGGACCCACTGCCGGAACAATTACCGGTCTGGGACTGCTCTCGGGAGATCGCCTCGTGGCCGGCGGCACGCAAGCCCGCTTGAAGCTGCCCGAAAACATCGGCGACAGCGGGTCCGGTTTGTTTGTCTGGGATTGGAAATCACGTTTGCTCCTGACCAACGTTCCGATCGGGAATGTTTCCGACCTCTCCGTCTCACCCGATGGACAGCGCATCGCCGTGGCGGGTTGGTACCATCGGGTAAATATATATGACGGCAACACCTTTGGCTGGATCACAAATTATGATTTCACCAACGAGATTATCAAGCTGACGTATTCGCCGGATGGAAGGTATCTCGCGATGCGCGGTCGGATGCAATTCTTTTTGTTGGACCTGGCTTCCAACGGAGCCACGCGGGTATGGGACGCTCCCGGCAATGATTCGGAAAAACCGGCCTTTTCGCCGGATGGCGCCCAAATCGCCTTTATGACGCCAGACGAGAAGATCAGCCTCTGGAGCGCCCGCGACGGCCGTCTGCTCGGCCAGCTCTCCAATGCCGCGCAGACTCACATCGATGGATTTGGCGACCCGCACGGTCAACCTGCCTACACCACCGGGAACTCATTCTCGCCTGACGGCCAATGGCTGGTTTCTGGCGATAATTACGGACGAATTTACCTCCAGAATCCACGAACGCGCGCGCGGAAACTGGTGTGGGAACATTTCGGCGGCCGGGGGCTGGTTGCATTCTCGCCAGACGGAAAATCTTTCGCCTCAGGGTCCACCGATGGCATGGTCAATCTCTGGCAATTCCCGGGCGGCCTTGAGCTGGCGAGCTGTCAAGGACACGATTCATGGGTGGAGTCGCTCCTCTACTCTCGAACTGGTGATTATCTGTTCTCCAGCGGCAAAGATGGATTCATCCGCGTGTGGGACGCGCGGCCCACCTCTCCCCCGCAGGATACTTTCGCGTTGGCGCGGCGCGAGCGTGTGTCCAATACCATCCCATCGCCGGACGGAACCTACATTTCGCTCAGAAGCAATAGCTTCATTTCACCCAACGGGCGGATAACTACGTCCCTGTTTGATGCGCGGCCCCTGCCGCCCTCGCGTAATGACACCCTCAAGTCATTCGTCGGAGGCGCTGAAGGCGTCGTTTCGCCCGGCGCTAACTTTTTTGCCTCGCGTGATTGGCAGGCCCTCCGCCACGTGACCGACCTGGCGACCGGTTTGGAAGTTGGCTCCTATACCGCTCCTCCTGACGAGAGAATTGGGGCGGTGTCCGCCGATGGGCGTTGCGTCGCCGCCAGCTTGGACAATGGAACCATGGTTCTTCGCGGCCCCGATTTCTCGAACCCCCGGATCATTGTCGGCTCGCATAACAAAGTCATTTCCGCCATGGAATTCGCGCCCGACGGCGCTTCGCTGGCGACCGCATCGCCAGACGGCTGGCTAAAGATCTGGGACTCGAGGCGGGGCAAATTAATCGCGCAAGCGCCCCTTCCGGCATCGATTCATTATGAGGGCCCGCGGGCGCTGGCTTATTCACGCGACGGGAAAATGGTCGCGTGTGGGGAGGACTCCGATCAGCGTGTGCTCCTCCAGGAAGTTGCCCCAGGTCGGCCCTCGCGGACCATCCTCATGCCTTGGGTCGGCTGGACGACCCACGGTTTGGCGTTTTCTCCCGATGGCCGGCTCTTGCTGGCGTGTGGGTACTCGGATCGCGCGGTTCTTTACAACGTGAAATCAGGGCGGCTGGTCGGTATGGTGGGGGGCGGAGATTTCACGTCCTTTGAACGTGTGGAATTCACTCCAGATGGCCGCCGTTTTGTGCTCGCCAGCAACGACGCGGTGACCTTTTGGGACCTCGCCTCCAAACGATTCATCCTGGCCTTTAAGCCCCTGATGGACCAACCGATCTGCCAATTGCGCTTTAATTCGGAGGGCGACCGATTGGTTGTGACCATGTCCGACTCTCAGGCGACCTGCAAAATCTACACCGCACCGCGCGACGAATAAAACGGCTGGCGGTTTTCACCCTTCCTTTACGCATTGTGTCTGGAAACTAAATCCGTCAACCCGATGCAATGCCGCGCCCGGCGAGAAGTAAAATCCGACGCGCGCCCTGCCTCCCCGCGGATTTTCTCTTGTCTGTGACAAGAGGGTCGGTCCCGGCCGGAATCCGTGTGCAGCCGGGATTGGCGCCATGTCTGATCAAATCAATCACACGAGAAAAAGAGACGCGCATGAAATATTCTGCTTTACAACTTCGCATTCTTGCCCTCGCGGCCATGAGCCTGTGCTCAATCGTCCGCGCGGATGTTGTCACCGAATGGAGCTCCAATCTCGACCAGGTGATTGTGGCCACCGCCCAAGCCGTTCCTCCGCAGGCGCGTTTCTGCGCCATCGTCCATACCGCCATGTATGACGCCATCAACGGCATCGTCGGCGCGTACCAACCCTACTTCGTGACCGAAGCCGCCCCAGCCATCGCCCGGCCCGACGCCGCCGGTATTGCTGCCGCCTACGCCACCATGGTGAGCCTCTATCCTGCGCAAAAGCCCACCTTGGATTTGATGTATTCCAATTCACTCCAGAACTTGGGCGGTGACACCAATTCGCCCGCGATTGCCAGCGGCCTGGCGTGGGGACAACACGTCGCCAACCTGGTCCTGGCCTTCCGCGCCAATGATGGTTTCAACACCACGCCCGCGCCGTACCTTGGAGGCGGCGCGCCCGGTGTCTGGCGCTCGCCTCCCAGTGGCGCCAGCGCCGACGGAACGCTGCCCGCCGTCTTTCCCCAATTAGCCACGCTCGTTCCCTTCGCCATGACCAACCATGCGCAATTCCGGCCCGGCCCGCCGCCAGCATTGACCAGCGCTCAATACGCCGCGGATGTCAACGAAGTGCAGCTCATCGGTCGGGTGGATAGCCCCACGCGCACCTCCGATCAAACGCAATTGGCCCTGCTCTGGCAGGCCGTGGGAGCGGTGGACGAAAACCGGATCGTCCGCGCCGTCGCGCCCGCGACCAATTCTCTCGTGGACAACGCCCGCCTCTTCGCGCTTGTCAATATCGCGGCCGCTGATGCCGTTGTGGCCGCGTTTGATTCCAAATACACATACAATTTCTGGCGGCCCTACCATGCCATCCGGCTGGGCGACACCAACAGCAACCCTGCGCTCACGCCCGATCCGACGTGGAATTGCCTTTTTGTCCCCCCCCGTTTTCAAGAATACATGTCCGCCCACGCCTCTTTGACGGGCGCGATCATGCATACGCTCGCCGCGCTCTTGGGGGACAACCACACCTTCACCCTCGCCGCTCCGGGCTATCCCGCTTTCACCTGGACGTTCAACAAATTCTCTGACGCCACCGCCCAGGTCAAAGAAGCCCGCATTTGGGCCGGCATTCATTTCCGCAATTCCTGCAATGTCGGCGAAACCCAGGGCACCAACCTCGCCAATTACGTCCTTTCCCATCTTCTCGCCCCGGCGGTTTCCACCCTCCCGATCGTCAACCCCGCCGATACTTTTGAAGGTAAGACCTACGCCCAGTGGTCGGCCGAACATTGGAAATGGCTCTATTCGCTGCCCGCCGACAACCATCCCTTGTTTGACACCGCCAGCGTCAGCGCCGGCCAAACCGGTGATGTCTGGTTCCTGGGCGGAACCTTCACCACCACCACATCAACCAACGGAACGATGTTCGGCGCAGCCACGCGCAATGTTTCCATTCCCCAGGGCAAGGCCCTCTTTTTTCCTTTGATTGACACAGAGGCCTCCACCGCCGAGGGCAACGGCACAAACGATGCCCAACTGCTCGCCGCCGCGCAGGGGACGATTGATTCGGTGGACACGCTTAGTTGCATCATTGACGGACAAAGCGTTCCGAATCTCTCCGCTTATCGCGCTGCCTCCGACCTCTTCACCTGGGGCCCTCTGCCCACCAACAATGTCTTCGGCGATCCGGCCAATTTCCCCGCCGGGACCACCAGTCCAAGCGTGGCCGACGGGTATTACCTGCTGCTCCAACCGTTGCCCCCCGGCGATCACACGATTCATTTTACAGGCGGCGTTCCCGGTTTCCAGCTCGACATTGCCTATAATATAATGGTGACGCCCACCAACGGTGTTTATCCGCCGGATTCGGTGATTTATGGCAAAACCTATTCTCAATGGGCCGCCGGTTTTGCGCAGTGGTGGTTCGGGTTGGCCATTAGCAACAACCCCCTTTTGAGAGTCTCCCCCTATCCGCAGGTTCCCCTCGGCTCCGGTCAAAGCGGACCCGCCTGGTACATTGGCGCTTTTAATTCCGGCACCGTGAACCACACCACGAGTATGCCCGCTGGAACGGCGCTCGTCGCTTGCGTGGCGGTGGCGGAGTGGGACAACTCGGATTGCCCGCACAATGACAATTACACGACGAGCCAACTGCTCGCCATGGCCGCTTCACAAGTGAACACCTACTCGCAGTTGTCTTGCATCGTCGATGGAGTCGCGGTCGCCGGGCTAACCAATGTCATGACCACGCCATATCGGGTTCAATCGGTTTTTAACTTGGTTGAACCGCCCTTGCTCAACTTCAGTTATTACTACGGACTCAGTTGCTACAGGAACTTCAACGGGATACCCTACACGATTACCAACGCGGTCAACGACGCCATCATGGTCGTAATTCCGCCGCTCTCCGTCGGCACACACACTGTTTACACGTCACTCCAGAGCTCCTCAGGACTGCAAGCGGGGACATGGACGATCAATGTTACTTCGCCACCGCCATCCCTTGTCGTCGGCCAGTCTTCCCGCAACCTTTCACTCTCCTGGCCGCAAAACGCCTTGAATTACACCGTGGAAGCCACCTCCACGCTGAGCCCGCCCCATTGGCAGCCGGCGAACCTTCCCGTCCAAACTACGGAAGGGTTCTATCAAGTGACGGCGCCCGTCGGCACGAACAACCAATTCTTCCGCCTCCGCTCGCACTAAACTAGCGTCCTAGCTGAAACAGAGAACGCGGCGCTTCTGGAGCACGCTCTCCGAAGCGCCTGATAAAGCGCCGGTAAGAAATGAAAGCAACTCAAGACGAACGGAGCCAAGATCAGTTCGAAATGGAAAAGAACGCATAATGAAAACACGATACCATCTACGACGGAAGGGCGTGGCCGCATTGGCCGGCGCCCTCCTGCTCCTTGCGCTGCCTATCGCGGCGCAAGCGCAGTTCACTTACATGACCCAAAATGGAACAGTCACCATTACCGGGTATGCCGGCGCCGGCGGTAACGTGACTATTCCAAGCGCCATCAACGGGCTGCCCGTTACGAGCATTGGAGACGAAGCATTCCTGTACAATTACAACCTTACCGGCGTGACGATTCCCAATAGCGTCACCAATATCGGAGATGCTGCTTTCGAGGGTTGCGGCGACCTCGCCCGCGTGACGATTCCCAATACTATCACCAGGATTGGAAATAACGTGTTCTCCGACACGGCGCTGATCAATATAAATATCCCCAGCAGTGTGACCAGCATTGGGAGTCAAGCATTCGCATACTGTGATGAACTGTCTAGCGTGACCATTCCCAATGGCGTCACCAGCATCGAAGATTATGCGTTCTGGTACTGCACCGGTTTGAAAGGCGTGACCATTCCCAATGGCGTCACGAACCTTGGAGGTTTTGCGTTTTACGCCTGTTACAGCTTAAAGGCGGTGACGATTCCCAACGGTCTCCGCCGTATTGAAGAGTCGACCTTCACGGGGACGGCTTTGACGAGCGTGACGATCCCCAATAGTGTGACGAGCATCGGAAGTGAGGCGTTCGAAGACTGCGGCTTGGCGAGGGTTACGATTCCCGGCAGTGTCACGAGCATCGGAGCGGCGGCATTCGCCGCCTGCTCGAGCCTGGGCAGCCTGACGATCTCGAATGGCGTCACTGGCATTGGCGAGGGGGCATTCGAGTTCTGCGGCTTGACGAACGTCACGATCCCCGAGAGCGTCACCAACATTGGAGATTTAGCGTTCACCGCTTGCTTTAGCTTGAGCGCGTTCAATGTGGACGCCGTCAACTTGTTTTATGCCGGAGTAAATGGAGTCTTGTTTAACAACGACCACACCAAGCTTATCCAGTACCCATGCGGCAATATGTCCGCGAGTTATGCAGTCCCCGATGGCGTCACAAATATTGGAAACGATGCCTTCGCGAATTGCGCCCACTTGATGAGCATCACGATTTCCGACGTCGTCGCCAGCATGGGAGACGGCGCGTTCGAAGACTCGGGATTGACGAACATGATGATCCCCAACAGCGTCACCAGCATGGGAGATTATGTGTTCGCGTCGTGCGCTGATTTGAAGGCCGTGATTATGTCCAATGGAGTCTCCAGCATCGGGGCTGGCGCGTTTGAAGACTCGGGATTGACGAACGTGATGATCCCCAACAGCGTCACCAACATTGGGGATTCTGCATTCGCCGATTGCTTTAGCTTGAGCGTTTTCCATGTGGGCGCCGCCAATTTGTTTTACGCTGACGTCAATGGTGTCTTGGTCGATAAGAGCCACAGCACGCTCATCCAGTATCCTTGCGCTAGCGCCTCCCGGAGTTATGCCGTTCCCAATGGCATTACGGATATCGGAAATGGCGCATTCACAGACTGCACCAATCTGATGAGCGTCGCGATTCCTGACAGCGTCGCTAATATTGAAGAGCGTGCCTTTCTAGGTTGCGGCGATCTAACATCCGTCACGATGGGCCATGGCGTCACCAATATCAGCTATGCGGCCTTCGAAGACTGTTACTTATTAGCGGTCGTCTTTATTGCCGGCGACGCTCCCGCGGTGGGTCCATACGCCTTTGATTTTATCGGCCACGGCGGAGAAGGGCCTTTTCCAATTCCCGAAGGCGCGACCATTTATTATTTGTCCAACACCGCCGGCTGGAGCAACCTCTTCGCCGGCCTCCCTACCATGAGGTTAAGCGCGCCGCCGGAATTTGGCACGACGGCAGAGGGTTGGAATTATATCAGTGATCAACTTCAAACCGCTCTGATTACCGGATATGCCGGTTCCAATGCGGCGGTGGTGATTCCTTCGCTCATCAATGGCCTGCCCGTCACCGGGATTGGAAGCCGCGCATTTGCGGACACGGCTCTAAGCAGCGTGACGATTCCCGACAGTGTCACGAGCATCGGAAGCGCCGCCTTCGAGAATTGCACGAACTTGACCAGTATCATCATTCCCGACAGCGTCGCCAGCATCGGGAAGGACGCGTTCGCAGGCTGCGAGGAACTGACAAATGTCTTCTTTACCGGCAATGCGCCCACCGCTGATTGGTCCGTCTTTGGCTATGATCCGGTGACGGTTTATTATTTGCCCGGCGCTTCCGGCTGGGATGATTTCTCCGCTAATACCGGTCTTCTCACTACGCTGTGGTTGCCGCAGGCAAAGACCGGTGACGTCAACTTCGGCGTTTTTAGTAATCAATTCGGATTTAACATCGCCTGGGCCAGCGGCCGGACGGTCGTCGTGGAAGCCTGCACGAATTTGTTCAGTCCGATCTGGACTCCGGTGAGCACAAACATTCTGGTCGGCGGCACATCCTATTTCAGCGATCCGCAATGGACAAATTACCCCGATCGTTTCTACCGACTGCGCGGGAGGTGACGGGCTTCGTTTGCGAGCGAAGGGATTTGAACCCTCGAGTCTCTTTACCTAATCCGACAGGCGGAAGAAGCGGTTGGCGGCGCCGACGGCGTTTGTCACGAGGATGCTCCCGTCATTTGTCGTCAGGGGGCCGGGATAATTGCTCCAACTGTTGTTTGCCAAAGCCGTTGTGAATTCAAGGGTGTAGCAGGAAAACAGACTTGGCCAGGAGAGGATGACGTTCGTGCCACTGCTCAAAATGACCAATTCAGGGGCGGCTCCGGCGGCAACGGTCACCGTGAAACTGCATGAGTTTGTCCCGACGCTGTTCGTCGACGTGGAAGTGACAACGTTTGTCCCGATGGGAAATACGTAGGCCGACGCGATGACGGTGTTGTCAAGCGTGTAGGTGACGGCTGGCGGGGGAAAGCCACGGCCATTGACAAAGTAGTTGGGCTCGTGACGGAGCCGGAAAGGTGAATGGTC
>OCZU010002988.1_pt1 | contig 10719 bp, 7 predicted proteins | sample 1539001 | NCBI WGS metagenome assembly OCZU01 (sample SAMEA3539306, study PRJEB22396) | soil metagenome | biome: tundra; feature: field; material: soil | place: USA | collected 2010-05 | depth 0.15 m | reverse complement strand
GCGCCTGATGTCAGCCCAGCGACGATCCGGCGCTGGAAGAACAGCACGAAGATGACGATCGGGATCGTGATGACCACGGCCGCGGCCGCGATCGGACCGGTCGGCACGGTGAACTGCGAGCCGCCGCTGAAGTAGGCCATCGAAGCCGGCGCCGTCCGGGAGGCGATCGTCGAGGTGAATGAGATCGCGAAGAGGAACTCGTTCCAGCAGGCGAGGAACACCAAGATCGCGGTCGTGACCATTCCGGGCGCCGCCAGCGGCGCGATCACCCTGGTGAACGCCTGAAATGGGGTCGCGCCATCGATCTTGGCTGCTTTCTCCAGTTCCCAGGGAATCTCGCGAAAGAAGGCCGACAGCGTATAGATCCCTAGCGGCAGGCCGAAAGCCACGTAGGGGATGATCAGGCCCGGCCAGGTATTGAACAACCCCAGCGACCGCTCGATGTTGAACATCGGGGTGACCAGCGAGATCGCCGGGAACATCGCGATCAGCAGCGCCATGCCGATGAGCAGGCTCTTGCCGGAGAACTCCAGCCGCGCGACTGCATAAGCCGCCATGGAGGCGAGCACCACGGCGATCAGCGTCGCGATCAGGCCGATCCCGATCGAGTTGATCAGCGGCCTGATGAACTGCGAGGTCTGCAGGATCTCGGTGTAGTTCGACAAGGTCCATGACTTCGGGATAAAGGACGAGTCGAGGACCGCGGCAGGCGTCTTGAACGACAGCGAGACCAGCCAGAGCACCGGAATCATGGCCAGCGCCACGACAACGAAGTTCGCCGTGCCCCAGCCTGCCTTCTGCCGGCCGGTCGTGGTAACAGCAGCCATCAGCGGGTCACCTCTTTCCGATGCTCGAGCCCGGGGCGGCGGTGCCAAAGCCCTTGATGAACACGAAGGCGATGATCGCCACGCAGATGAAGATCAGGATCGAGATCGCCGACCCGATTCCCAGGTTCAGCGCGTTGAACAGGTTGTCGAAGCCGAGGACCGAAACCGATCCGGTGTTGTTGGCGCCGTCGGTCAGGATGAAGATGTTGTCGAAAATCCGGAACGAGTCCAGCGTCCGGAATAGCAGCGCCACCAGGATCGCGGGTTTCATCAGCGGCAGCGTGATCCGGATGAACCGCTGCCAGGCGGTCGCGCCGTCCACCTTCGCGGCCCGCTGCAGGTCCTCGGGCACCAGGGAGAGCCCCGCGAGCAGCAGCAGCCCCATGAATGGCGTGGTCTTCCAGATCTCCGCCACGATGATGACGGCAATGGCCTGTGCTTCACTGGTCAGCGGCGCAGCTGGGTGCGCGGTGGTGCCGAATGCGGCGGACAGGTAGCCCTGGCCGGGGGTCCAGGCGTATTGCCAGCCGTAGGCGGCGGCAACCGTCACGATCCCGTACGGGATCAGCGCGGCGGTGCGGACCGTGCCCCGGCCGAATAGCGTCCGGTGCATGAGCATCGCCAGCAGCATGCCGAGCACCAGCGAGATGCCGACTGAGAAGACCGTGATGATCACGGTGACCTTCAGCGCCTGCCACCAGTAGGGTGAGGTCAGCACGGCCGCGTAGTTGCTGAGCCCGATGAACTTGATGGCTTGCGGCAACTCCAGGTTGTACCGCTCAAGCGACAAGTAGATGGCGTAGCCGACCGGGTAGGCGGTGACTGCGATCATCACGATGACGGCCGGCGCGCAGAGCATCCAGCCAAGCTTGCGCTCCGCCCGCGCGCCATCCGACAGTTGCCGCTTGGAGCCTCCCGACGTCTCCCTGACGGCTTCTGCGCCAGCCGCCACCTGCGAGCTCACGGTCATCGGCGTCTTCCTTCCCTCGTTGCCGGCCAACCGCTTGCTGGGCGGCGGCTCACGGGACCAGGCCCTTCGATTGCAGGCCGTTGTTGAGCTGGCGGATCATCGACTGCTCCGTCCCCGCCGGGCTGATGCCAGCCGGCGGCGATATCAGGTGGGAGATGTCGATGGACACGACCTGATAAACCGGCGTCTTCGGCCGCACGCTCGCGCTCTGGAGTGCCGACAGGATGTCGGCGTGGAACGGGTAGTTCTTGAACAGCGCTGGGTTGCTGTAGAGACTGGTGATGGTCGGCGGGACTCCGCCGAGGTTGGCGCCAATGAGCTGATTCTGCGCGTCGCGCAGGCAGAGCGCCGCCTGGAACGCGAGCGCCTTGTGCTGGCTGTACGCGCTGACCGCGAGGTCAACCCCGCCGATCGTGACCTTGGCCGGCACGCCGGCCGTGACCTCCGGGTACAGCGCCCACTTGAAGGTCTTGAACAGCTTCGGGTTGTCGGCCTTCATGGCCGGATACACGAACGGGTAGTTCAGCTCGAAGGCGGCTGTGCCTGCCTCCATCGCCAGCCGGTTCTCGTTCTCCTCCTGCACGTCAAGCGACGGGTCGGCGGCGGGCGAGGTGGCGAGCTGCTTCATGATCGTCAGGGCCTTGACGGCCGCGGGTCCCAGCGTCACCTTGGTGGCGTCCGGATTCAGGATGGTGCCGCCCGCGCTGGCCACCATCGTGTTGAACCAGACGGTCTCGCCCTCGTACTGCGCGCCCTGGATCTCGATGTAGTGCGGCTTGCCTTCCTTGGCCAGATGCTCAGCATCGGCGATCATCTGGGCCCAGGTCTTCGGCGGGTTCGGCACCAGGGCGGAGTTGTACCACAGCAGCTGAGTGTTGCTGTTGTCGGGCACCGCGTAGAGCTTGCCCTTCCAGATCGCGGTCTGCAAAGCCGGTCCGAGCGTGCCGTTCTCGGCCTGCGCCTTGTTCGCGCCGGTCCACGGCACGATCCAGCCTGCCTGCGCGAACTCGGCTTCCCAGGTGACATCGAGGCCCATCATGTCGATTGAGGAGTCATGCGCGGCCAGCCGCCTGACCAGCTGCTGCCGCTGGGCGTCAGAGGCGTTGGGCAGGAACTGGTAGGAGATCGTGTACTTGCCGTTGCTCTGCTTGTCGCAGTTTTTGATGGCCTGCTGGGTGGCACCGGAGTTGTCCTGGTAGAGGTAGAAGCTCAGCGATACCGCGCTGGTGCTCGCGTTGCTGGTGCCGCACGCGGCGAGCCCCGAGGCTGCCAGTGCGGCGCCGCACAGCACGGCCGTCTTGCGCCGCACCCCCTGGCGCCGCTCCATTTTGCGCCGCACCACGAACGTGCGCCGCATCGCCGATCCGCCGCGTGCTCGGGCTGCCAGCGAGGTGCTCGGCTGACGGCTGCCGCCATCTGTCATTTTCCCTCCAGCACTAGGTAGGAGTAGGCGCGCCGGCCGGAGGCTGACACTGGCACGAGAACGTCGGCGCGGTAAGGCATTACGGTCGCTTCCCGGCAAGGATGGGTTTATTCCGATCTATCGCCGCCAATGTGCCCGCTGCTGGCGGCGCCGAGCTTGCTCTGTGCACGATGCGCAGCGGCAGCAGCTGCCGTCGGGGCCTGACCTGCTGGCCGTGCAGCAGCGCACACAGCCGCCGGGCTGCCTCGGATCCGCTGAGCCGGAGCGGCTGGTGAACGGTGCTCAGCCCACGCAGCGAGGCTGCCTCGATATCGTCGAAGCCGATCACCGACAGCTTGCCCGGCACCGCGCAGCCCACCTGGTCGGCGGCGGAGAGCACACCCATGGCCTGGGTGTCCGACGCCGCGAAGATCGCAGTCGGGGGGTCAGCCAGGGCAAGCAGCTCAGTGGCGAGCTCGGCCGCCGCGTGCGGCTCGTGCGGGCCAAGCCGCACCAGGTCATGGTCCGCACCGACGCCAGCGGCCTGCAGCTCCCGCCGGTATCCGTGCAGGCGGCGGCGCGAGGAGGTGAAGCCAAGACTCGCTTCCTTGCGCAGGATCTTGTCGCCGATGAAGCCGATCCGCCGGTGCCCCAGAGCGATCAGATGCGCGGTGGCCAGCCGGCCTCCCGCTACGTCGTCGGTGACCGTGGCCGGCACCCCAGGAGCGCTGACGTCAACGGTGGCCAACGGCACCTCGGCCCGCCTGAATGCCGCTAGCTGAGCTGCGTTCATCGGCAGCGACACGACGATCACTCCGTCGACGCGGTTCCGGGTGGTCAGCGCGGCCAGGAAATGGTCCCGCTGCGCGGGCGCCTCAACGTTGCAGACCACCGTGTCGTAGCCCTGCGCGTCGAGCACGGCGAGCGCGCCAGCCAGCCGCTCCACGGTGGCTGGCCTGGTCAGATGAGGCACCACGATGGCCACCGTCCGAGCCGTCCCGCGCGAGAGCGCTGCGGCCAGGTGACTGGGCCGGTACCCGAGCTGATCGATCACGCTCAGCACCTTCAGCCGGGTCAAATCCCGGACGTTCGCGGCGCCATTGAGCACCCGCGACACCGTGCCGACACCAACACCGGACGCTGCTGCCACATCCGAGATGGTGACCTGACGTGAAGCCCGCATGAGGGTCTCTCCCAGGCTGGCTAACTGGAACCGGTTCCACTGAGAATCAGACTCATCTTGACTCCACTGGACAGAACCGTCAAGAGCCGCTATTCGACAATCTTGGAGATCGGGATTTCCAGGATGTCCCGTGCGCCAGCAGCCCGCAGCGCCGGGATCAGCGTGTTGACGCCGCGCTTGGGCACGACGGCCTCCACCGCGTTCATGTCGCCGCGCGCCAGCGAGGTGATGGTTGGCGACGACATGGCCGGCAGCATCTCAGCCACCGCGGCGAGCTGCGCGGCGGCCACATTCAGCTTCAGCAGGACGCTGCCGCGGGCCCTGATCGCCCCGCGCAGCAGCAGCGCCACGTCCTCCATCGCGGCCAGCTTGTCCGGGTCCTGATGAGCGTCCCGATTCGCGATCAGCTCGGTATAGCTGGTCAGCAGCGTGTCCAGGATCCGCAGGCCATTGCGCCGCAGCGACGAACCGGTCTCGGTCAGGTCCACGATCGCGTCGACGATGTCGGGCACCTTCGCCTCGGTCGCGCCGTAAGACGGGATCACCACCGCGCTGACCCCGTTGGCGGCCAGGAACCGCTGGGTCAGCTCGGGAAACTCGGTCGACACCCGGGTCCCGTCCGGCAGATCGGACACCGACTGCCAGGGCGACCCGATGGCGACCGCGAGGACCACGCGGACCGGATCCGCGGTCGCCTTGGAGTACTGCAGCTCCCCGAGCGAGGCGACGTCCGCGCCGGTCTCGGTGATCCAGTCCCGGCCGGTGATGCCGAAGTCGAAGAGCCCGCGCTCCACGTAGGACGGGATCTCCTGCGGCCGCAGGAACCGCACCCGCTCGATCCGAGGGTCATCGATCGACGCGTGGTAATCGCGCTCGGATGACCGCCGGACGGTCAGGTCCGCGGCGTCGAACAGCTCCAGCGTGGCGCGCTCGAGCGAGCCTTTGGGCAGGACCAGGGAGAGCACAGCAAGACCTTTCCGGCCGAACGGCTTTTCTCCGGGACTCTAGCCGCCCGAACGCCGGTCGGTCACGACCGCCGCCCACGGGCGCGCTTCGGGCTCGCTCCGGCGCTCGGCCGGGATTGCCGCTCACTGTCGAGGCCGCGGCGCCGGCGGCCGGGAACGCTAGATCTTCGTGATCGAGCAGGCGGTGCGGGGAAGTCATGATCCTTCGAGCTCAGCCAGCGGCGTCGACGGCCTCGAATGCCCGGCCGGTCCTGGTGACCACCGGTCCGCTCCGGAACAGGCCGACGCTGCCGTCGGTCGGATTGGACGGCAGCGCGAACCACGCGTACCGCTGCACGTAGGTCAGCCGCTGCAGCATCGAGGTCGAGGCCGTGACGAAGGCCGCCTGCTGCTGCCACGTCGGGAAGCGGGGAGAGCCGCCGAAATTGGTCAGGGCGTACTCGGTGAGCCAGATCGGCAGGTGGTAACGGACGTAGATCGCCGCCAGGTAGCTCTGCAGCTGGCGGACGGCCGGTCCGGTCGCGAAGTCGCCGCCGTACCAGTGCACCGTGATGAAGTTGACCCGGTAGCTACGGGCTGCCGCGCCGCGCATGAACCGGTCGAGCCAGCCACCCGGCGTGGCGGCGTCATCCGCGACGGCGGGACTGCCCAGGCGCATGCCGGTGGCCATCAGCTGCGGCCACAGCCGCAGCGCGCGGGCGACCGTCAGGTTCGACTGAGTGGCCATGTCCGGCTCGTTGAAGCCAAGCAGGATATGCCCCTGGTGTTTGGCCTGGCTGAGCGTCGCGGCATTGACGCTGCCCGCACCCCAGATCATGGGTACGAACGTCACGCCGCGCGGACTGCCGATGCCCGCGTGATTGGACGACCAGGTGTAATACCAGGACGCCCCGGACTCAGCCAGCGCCTTGGTGACGCCGCCGAAGGTCCAGGCGCTGACCCCCTTCTTCGAGTTCGCTGCGGCGATCGCCGGCCGCCGTCTCGGGGCTTGGCTGGGTTCCGGACGGGCGACCACCGCCGCATCTGGCTTGGTTGCCGCGGTGCGCACGAGCGCCGCTGGCCGGGCAGCCGCGGGGTGGGCCAAGGGGCGGGTCGAAGGGCGAGCCACGGCATAGCCGCCGGCCGCAACGCAGGCAGTCAGAACGGCTGCGGCAGCAATCTTCGCCGGCGCCGAGGCTGCTGCCCTGGACAGGATCCGCGCCTGGCGTAGCCCGCGGGCAGCCCGCCGCGGGGAATCGAGCCCACGCGCAACCCCCCGCGGGGAGCGAAGCAGCCCACGCGCAACCCCGCGCGGGGAGCGAAGCAGCCCGCGCACAGCCCGGCCCGAGGAATTGAGCCCGCGTGGCACCCGATGCGAGGAATTGAGTCCGCGGGCAGGCCGGCGCGGGGAGCGAAGCCCGTGGGCCGACCGGCGCGGAGGCTGGTGACTTCCGGGACTCCCCCTGCTGCCAGCGGACCGCGCCCGGCCGGTGCCAGGCAGCAGGCGGCTGCCCGCTGCGGCGCCGACCGCGATCAAAGGCAGGCCTGCCAGCAGCCGTTCGGCTGGAATCAGGCCCTGGTAGTGCGTGCCGCATTGCTCGCAGCTGCGGCAATGCCGGGCGATCCGCTTGCGCCACAACGGGCCGGGGACCTGATCCCAGCTCGCCGTGGCGCTCGCCAGAGCCGCGCACGACGGGACCGCCCGCAACGCTCGGACCACGACCCGGGCGGTGGTGAGCTGCTCCTTCATCCTGGCGATCCGTACCGCGGCATGGGGCGGCGCAAGCCCAAGCGCGGCCGCGACCTCGCCGCGGTCAAGCTCGCCGCCCGCCTCCAGCCACCACAACGCCAGCAGCTCCCGGTCGCTGTCATCCAGCCAGCTGGCTGCCTGGGCGACTTCCCGGCGCTGGCCCGACAGGCCCAGCTGCAGGATGGTCAGGTCCACGAAATCAGCCTTCGGGTCGGCTACATCCGGCCTGAGATCGGCGGCTGGCGCGGCCTGCCGCGCTAGCCGGTGATCGTGCAACTGCCGGACGGCGACAGCGACCAGCCAGGACCGGAACGCAGCCGGATCGCGCAGATCCCGCATGCCGCGCAGCACCCGCAGCATGGTCTCCTGCACCACGTCGTCGACGTCGGCGTGGCCGTTCAGGGCGCGCCCGACGATGTTGTAGATCAGCGGCAGATACGCCGCCAGCAGGCTGTCTATCGCCCGCTCGTCACCGCCCTGCGCGGCGATCACCGTCGGCACGCCAGGCCCGCTATCTCGGGGCATCCGCATGGCACCTCACGTTGGTCGATGTCGAACAGCGCGGCTCAAGGGCTTCGCCAGCCTGGCATCCAGGTCTTCCTGTCCAGGCCGTCCGCTCGTTAAGGGAGACGCCAGGAACCATGGCAGATAACAAGAAACCACGCATGCGCATGATGCCGCGCGGCCAGCGAACTCCGCCAGGCAGTTGGCGCAACCGCCCGGAAATATCGCCTGGCCCGCGCCGAAGGCGCAGTCAGGTTTCGGTAATCTCGCGGCAACCCGAGCGTCTCCCAGAGCAAGGGAGGTCGCGGCGAAAGGTCCGTCGGCTCCCCCAGCACTCGCCGTGGCCATGGATGCCCGCAGGCCAGGCGCCAGCTAGCAGGCTGCGCTGACCTGACCGGCGTCGCGGGTGTGCCAGGTCCGACCGTGGGCTGCGCCGGGCAGACCGCGCTGATCAGCATGGGATGGACGTGATGGCATGGACGTGATGGCTCTGCGCCGGATGAAACGGCTATCGCCGCAGCCATCGACCGCGATAGCGGCCGGAGTTGCTGCCATCGCCCTAGTGGTGGCGTGCTCGTCGCCCGACGGCGGCAGCACCGGCGGCGGCAGCACCGGCAGCGCTTCGATCCGAGCCGGTCGGGTCCGCCCATGCCCCAGCCTCGACCCATAACTCGACGTCGCCGTCGCCCGCGAACCGGCGAAGGTCGCCGTTCGACCTGGCCGCGAACGCAAGGAAGCCAGCCGACGGACCTGTCGCGAGGTCAGGAACGCGTCAGGTGACATTCGTCAACAAGGTCAAGCAGACGATCTGGGTGGCCGCCTCGCCGGATCGGGCTCATCCACTGGCCGCCACTGGCTGGGTGCTCCCGGCCGGGCATCGCGTCACGATTACCGTGCCCAACCGCTGGAATGGCCGCTTCTGGGGGCGCACCGGCTGCGTCTTTCACCACGGCCGGGGCCATTGCCAGACCGGTGACTGCAATGGCACGTTCCAGTGCGCCGGCTACGGCGCCATCCCCGCCACCCTGGCCGAGTACGACCTGGACGCCTGGGACAACCTGGACTTCTATGACGTCAGCATGGTCGATGGCTCCAACCTTCCGATGTATGTCAACATCACTAAGGGCGGCTCTAAAGACAGGATCAGCCGGAACGGCTGCGTGCCGGCCGGCTGCACGAAGCCGGTCGCATGCCCGCGCCCGCTGCAGGTCAAGGCGGGCCGAGCTGTCGTCGCCTGCGAGTCGGCCTGCGCGAGGTTCGGCACCAATCAGTACTGCTGCCGCGGCGCGTGGGCTCCCCGGTCCAAGTGTGATCCGGCCAAGTGGCCCGTGGACTACGCCGCCGTCTTCAAGCGAGCCGAGCCGTACGCCTACTCCTACGTCGACGACGACGCCACCAGCGTATTCACCTGCAAAGGCAGCTGCGACTACCAGATAACCTTCGGCATCACGCCGCGCCGCTGACGGCGCCGCCGCGGCCCATAGCGACGCGCAACGACGGGCTGGGCTCGATCCGGATCCCGCGGCGATTCCGCCGCCCGCGCCGCAATTGGATCCGGGGAGCTTCATCAGGCCGCCCCAGGCAGTCGCGCAGCCGGATCAGGCCATCGCGGACCCGGGTCTACCGGCACCGTCCCAGACAGCCGCAGCCACCCGAGACTGGCTGCTGCCACTCGGGCCCAGCCAGCACCGAGATGGTTAGTTGGTCGATTCTCAGTCGTTTCTACTGAGAATCGACCACGATCATGGACGGGGTCGCGTGGCGACGAGCGCGTCCGCTTCGGGCGCTAGCTGGCCGGAGGCCAGGTGGCCGCGACCTGGTCGACGGTCTGGAGGATCCACTCCCGGACGCGCTCGGCCGTGATGCCGAGATCGGCGAGGATCTTGGCGCCTTCGCTCTTGCGCTGCGTCAGGACGCCGAGCAGCAGATGCTCGGTTCCGACCTAGCCGCGCAACCTCATCAGCGCCTCCCGCCGCGCCGCGACTATCGTCCGGCGGGCCCGTGGTGTGAACCGGTTCAGCGACCGAAGCTGATTAGCCAGCTGGCCAAGCCGCTGTGAGGCTATCGCGGCATAGGTCAGCTGGACCAGCGGATTGCCACCAGGGCGCTGCTCGACCACACAACCGATGAGGTCATCGAGTCGGGCAGTCCGCCCTCGGACTCAGCCGCGGGCTCAAGCCAATGCCGTCTCCCGCCCTCCTAGCGCGACGCAGCTCCGACTCATCCCGAACGCCGTCGGCGACGAAAGTTGCAGCCTGGACGACCTGGGCTCTGTCTGCGTCATCGACGAATCCACTGGCTACGATGCCGCCTACTTCAATCACACCAACTCGTCGCAACTCGTGGACTTCAACCTGGTGACCGCCAGCGGACGGCACATCGGCGATCAGGGCGCGTTCACGGCCGCGCCAATTCGGGGTGGTACACCTACCTTCTTCGCCACCGGTCACGTTGCTGGCCAGTTCCGCCACCGCAGCGAACAGCAGGCATCGGCAGTCCGCCGCGGACAGCCCGCCGATCCAGCTCAGCTCCTCGTCATAGTCGGCGTCTACGTAGCCGGTCGGGAGTCGCTAACAGTCTTTGAAGGCAGCCAGGATGCGCCGTCCGTGCTCCAGTCGCTGCTGGCTCAGCTCGTCGAGGACTGGCACGCCGACAGCGTCTGCCCTATCCGCTATGTCCGCCACAACAGCGATCCGACGAACCGCCGCACCCGGCGCCGGACAGTTTTTGCCAGCTGTTCGTGTGCTTGGATAGGCGGTCGTGACCGCGGTAGAAACCGAGTCGGCCGAACCTCCGGATCCCGAAGCGCAGGAGGAGCGGCATCGGTTGACGGCGCTGGCCGGGCTAGCCGCGCTATCGCTTGACGCCCTGTCGTCGGTCGCCTACGGCCCGGAAGCGATCGTCGTGGTGCTGGTCGCCGCCGGGACAGTCGGCCTCGCGTACACACTGCCGGTGACGCTGGCGATCGTGATCCTGCTCGCCGTGCTGGTGGTCTCCTACCGCCAGGTGATCGCGGCCTTCCCCGGCGGCGGTGGCGCCTACGCGGTCGCCAAGACCGACCTGGGTCGCGCTCCGAGCCTGGTAGCGGCCGCTTCGCTGATCGTCGACTACGTGCTGAACGCGGCCGTTGGCGTCTCGG
>OCZU010002987.1_pt1 | contig 10721 bp, 13 predicted proteins | sample 1539001 | NCBI WGS metagenome assembly OCZU01 (sample SAMEA3539306, study PRJEB22396) | soil metagenome | biome: tundra; feature: field; material: soil | place: USA | collected 2010-05 | depth 0.15 m | reverse complement strand
TTGTCGAAATCGAGCGAACCGAAATTCTTGAAGATGTAAAACATGGCCAGCGAGAAGCCGAAATCGCCGATGCGGTTGACGATGAACGCCTTGTTGCCGGCGTCGGTGGCGAACTTCTTATCGAAGTAGAAGCCGATCAGCAGGTAGCTGCACAAGCCCACGCCTTCCCAGCCCACGAAAAGCAGCAGGAAACTCGCGCCCAGCACGAGCACCAGCATGAAGAACATGAAGAGGTTCAGGTAGGCGAAGAAGCGGTAGTAGCCCCCTTCATGCGCCATGTACCCGATGGAATAGATGTGGATCAGCGAGCCGATGCCGGTGACCACCAGCAGCATCACAATGGTCAGCCGGTCCACCAGGAAATCGCAGCCGATGTCGATGGCGCCGCTCTGTATCCAGGTGAAGTAGTGCTCCACGTGGGGCGTGTTGAGATCGCCCATGGCGGAGATGGTCTTCAGCACCCAGAGAAAGGAAAGAAGCACGCTGCCGATCGCAACGGTGTTGACCAGGCTCTTGGGGAACCGGCGTCCGAAGAGGCCGTTGATCAGAAAGCCCGCCAGCGGAAAGATTGGTATGAGCCAGAGTTGCATCGGTCTTAGTTTTTCATCGAATTCACATCGTCGATATTCAGGGTGGAACGGCCCTTGAACACCGTCAGGATAATCGCCAGGCCCACCGCCGCTTCGGCCGCCGCCACCACCATCACGAAGAACGTGAAGAGATGGCCGCTGACCTCCTTGTGCTGGTAGGAGAACGTCACAAAGCTCAGGTTGACGGCGTTCAGCATCAGTTCGATGGACATGAACACCGTGATGATATTGCGCCGGAACAGGAAGCCGGCCACGCCGAGCGCGAACAGGATGGCGCTCAGGGTGAGGAACCAGGAAATCGGCACCGCGGTCATCATTATTCGATTTCCTTTCGCGCCAGGACGATGGCGCCGATGATGGCGACCAGAATCAGGATGGAGGTCACCTCGAAGGGAAGCAGGTAGGTGGTGAACAGCGCGTTGCCGATATCCTTTGGCCCACCGCCCTGAAAGCCGCCGAAGCGGACGAGCGTGCTGTCGGGGAAAATGCGCTGCACGGAGTAGGCAAGCAAGCCGAGAAACACGATCAGCAGGGGAGCGCCGGGAATCAGGTAAGAGCGGCCCTTCCTGGTTTCGGCTCCCGCGTTAAGCAGCATGATGACGAAGATGAACAGCACCATGATGGCGCCGGCGTAGACAATCACCTGCGCGGCGGCGATAAACTCCGCGCCCAGCAGCAGGTACAGCACCGCCAGAGAGCCCATCACGCCGACCAGCGACAGCGCGCTCGAAATCGGGTGCGTCTGCACCACTACATTGATGGCGCATACCACCGCGATCAACGCGAAGATGAGAAAAAGTATGACGTCCATTTACTTCGTCGTCCAGGCAACCAGGAAGCTGGTCACCAGCAAATTGAGCATGGCCACCGGGAAGAGGAACTTCCACGTGAAGCCCATCAGCTGGTCGTAACGGAAGCGGGGCAGCGTGGCGCGCACCCACATAAAGAGGAAAAGGATGGCTCCCGTCTTGGCGGCGAACCAGAACAGCGGGAGGAGCCAGCTCTGCACCACCGGCAACAGGAAAATGAGGGCCACGATCAGGAAAATCACCCCGAAGACTGGCAAGCTGACCTTGTCGCGTTTGCGCGTGGCATTGATGCCGTGATACAGGGCGGTGACGCCGGCGATGGCGAAGATCAGCGTGGGCACCAGGCTCGACCCCCAGGCTACCGGCCACGGAGCCATCCAGCCGCCCAGGAAAAGCAGCGTGGCCATGGCGCTGACCGTAATCATATTCGCGTATTCGGCCATGAAAAAGCTGGCGAATTTCATGCTGCTGTATTCGGTGTGGAAACCGGCCACCAGTTCGTTCTCGGCCTCCGGCAGATCGAACGGCACGCGGTTGGTTTCGGCGAATGCCGCGATCATGAAGACGATGAAGCTGATCACCTGCGGGAACGGGCCGTGCAAAATATTCCAGTTGAAGATGCCGCCGTCCTGGGCTTCCACCAGCTTACGCAGGCTGAGCGTGTTGGAGATCAATAGCGGCGCGGCGATGGCCAGCGACATGGGCAGCTCGTAGCTGATCATCTGCGCCGAACTGCGCAAGCCGCCGATCAGCGCGTACTTGTTGTTCGACGCCCACCCGGCGAGCGCGATGCCGTAGACACCCATCGAAGATACGGCCAGGATGAAGAGCACGCCGATATTGAGATCGGTGAGCTGCATCCAGGTGGTGACGGGTCCGACCTTAATCACCGGTCCGAAAGGGATCACCGAAATGGAGAGCAGCGCCATGCTGATGGCCAGAAACGGCGCCAGCAAGTACAGTGGCTTGTTCACGTAGGGCGGCAGCAGGTCTTCCTTGGTGAGCAGCTTGACGATGTCGGCCACCGGCTGCAGGAGGCCGTGCGGCCCCACGCGGTAGGGACCGGGGCGCACCTGCACGTGCGCGATCACCTTGCGCTCCACCCATTGCAGGTAGGCGAGCGTCGTCAGGAGGACCGCGAGGACGACCGCGGCCTTGACCACAGTGATGAAGAGGAACGAGTCGAGTAGCTCCATTTAGCGGCTCAAGCGATTTTCCACAACTGAGTTCAGCACCTTAGAATACCGCCCGAGCGTGCCGGACGTGAACAGGCCGTTGTGGTCGGAGTGCACCAGATCGGGCCGGAGTTCAACCCCTGGGTCAACAGCGATGCGTCCGTTGACCGGCACCGTCTGCGCCGCGCCGCCGGTGGCGAGCACCGGCATGGAAAGATCGTAACCGCGCACGGTCCGGCGGATTTCCGCAAAAACGGTTTCGGGCGCCCAGGGGCCGAGCGCCGCTGCCGCGCCCATTTCGCGCGCGATGAAGCCCATGATTTCCAGGTCGGGCTTGGCGCCCATCGTGTTGATGGCGCGCGTGAGGCGCTGCACTTCGCCCGAGGTATTGGTCACCGTGCCGCTCTTTTCGTACGCCGAAGCCGCCGGCAGGACGACGTCCGCCTGTAGCGCCGTCTCGGTGAGGAACATGTCCTGCACCACGAGGAAACCCGCCTTGCGCTCGAGCCCGCCCTTGAGCGGGTTGGCCCCCACCACCCACAGCGCGTTCAGTGGGGCGCCGGCCATTTCGCCCACGTGCATGCCCGCCTGGCCGCTCGGCTCGTAGCCGGGCAGCAGTTCCGGCGTGAGGCCCATATCCACCGCGCCGCGCGAGTTGGCGTAATCCAGCAGGCAAATGAATTTCACCGGGATGGCGAGCGATTCGGCGAAATCCACCAGCTTGCGAAGATCGTCGCCCTTGTACGTATCGTCGAACAGTATCACCAGTTCCGGCTCGGCCTTCAGTTTGTCGCGAAGCGATTCGTAGTCGCGCCCGCGGACCGTGGCGGCGGCGTACTTATCCTCGCGCACCGCTTGCGGCGTGACCACGTAGATGCGCGCCTGATGGTGCCGGTAGTTGGCGCGCACCTGGTAGCTGAGCATGGGGTGCTCCAGCGCCAGGTCGGAGCCGAGAACCAGGATGGCCTTGCGTTCGTAGAGATCGCCGACGGTGGCCAGCTTCGATGTCTTGCCGCTGAGGGCGTCGAGCAGCGTCACCACGTCGCCGGTGCGGTGGTGGTCGATGTGGTTGGTCTTGAGAACCTGACGCGCGAACTTCTGCAGGTAGAAGTTCTCTTCATTGGTGGTGTGGTTGCTGCCGATCACGCCAAAGCTGCCGCCGTCGGCCAGGGTTTGGGTGAACTTCTGCGCCACCGCTTCGAGCGCCTTGCCCCAGGACACTTCTTGCAGTTTGCCGTCGACGCGCAGCAGGGGAGATTGCAGGCGCTCGGGGTGATCGTAGAAATCGAAGCCGTAGCGGCCCTTGATGCACAGGAACTCGCCGTTGATGCCGGAGCGGTCGCGGTTGTTGCCGCGGATGATGCGGTCGTTGCGCGTGCCCAGCGTGGTCTTGCAGCCATCGCCGCAGTGCGTGCAGATGGTGCCGGTGTGGGTCATCTCCCAGGGGCGGGTCTGGTAGCGGTAGATGCCGCTGGTGAGCGCGCCGACGGGGCAGATATCGATGCATGCGCCGCACTCGTCGCACTCCAGGTGATCGCCCACATTGGGAGCGATCTCGCTCACCACGCCGCGGTTGACGACGCCCAGCGCGCCCACGCCCAGTCCCTCGGTGCAGACGCGCACGCAGCGGAAACACAGGATGCAGCGCGGCGCATCGAAGAAGACCACGGGGGAGAACTGCTTCTCCGGTGTATGAACTTTTTCATCCGTGTAACGGCTCTCGCCGGCGCCGTAACGGAACACCATGTCCTGCAACTCGCATTCGCCGCCCTTGTCGCAAACCGGGCAATCCAGGGGGTGATTGGTGAGCAGGAACTCGAGCATGTATTTGCGCGATTGTTTGACCTGTTCGGTGTCGGTGCGCACCACCATGCCTTCGGAGACCGGCAGGGTGCATGCCGTCATCATCTTCGGCATCTTCTCCACTTCCACCAGGCACATGCGGCAGGCGGCGGCCAGCGACAGCCCCTCGTAATAGCAGAAGGCCGGAATCTCGATGCCGACGGTTTTGGCGGCATCGATCACCAGAGTCTGCGGCGGCACCTTGACCGCGCGGCCGTCGATGGTCAGATTGATCAGCTCAGGCATGCAACCCCCTGTGTGGGGCAGCTTGGTGAGGTCCAAGCGTCGAGAGGAGTTTCGACGCGGCAGACACGAGTGTCTGCGCCACACCTGCCCCACCTCATACGGTCACCGCACTTTCCGTGTGCTCGTAGGGGCACGGTTTGCCGTTGAGGTGATCTTCGAATTCATGCCGGAACTTCTCCACGATGGAGATGGTCGGCATGGCGGCGGCGTCGCCCAGCGGGCAGAAGGTGCGGCCCAGCATATTCCTGGCGATATCGCCGATCAGGTCGATATCGGTGCGCGTGCCCCCACCGTCATGGAAACGCACGAGAATCTTCTTCAGCCAGGTGGTGCCTTCGCGGCACGGGATGCACCAGCCGCAGCTCTCATGGGCGTAAAAGCGCATGATGCGCAGCGCGGCTTTCACCATGCACGTGTCTTCGTCCATGATGATGACCCCGCCGGATCCCAGCATGGTTTTGCGCGCCGCCATGGAATCGTAGTCCATGGTGGCGCCCTCCACTTCCGCCGCGGTCAGCACCGGACAGCTCGACCCGCCCGGCACGAATGCCTTCAACTTTTTCCCGTTACGGATGCCGCCGCCCACTTCCTCGATCATCTGCTTCACCGGGAAGCCGAGCCGCAGCTCGTAAACGCCGGGCTTGTTGACGTGCCCGGTGAGGCAGGTCATCTTGGTGCCGCCGGATTTCGGAATACCGAGCGCCGCAAAGGCCGCGCCGCCGTCGCGCAGAATGGCCGGCACGGCGCAGAAAGTCTCCACGTTATTCAGGATGGTGGGGCATTGGAAGGCGCCCGCCACGGCGGGGAACGGCGGGCGGATGCGCGGCACGCCGCGTTTGCCCTCCAGCGATTCCAATAGCGCCGACTCTTCGCCGCACTCGTAAGCGCCCGCGCCGGTGTGCGCGTACAGATCGAAATCGAAACCCGTGCCCTGGATGTTTTTGCCCAGCCAGCCCTTTTCGTAGGCCTCGGCAATGGCCTTCTCCATGACTTCGATGAGGTAGCGATACTCGCCGCGGATGTAGATGTAGCCGGCGTGGGCATCCACCGAGAGGCCGGCGATGAGCACGCCCTCGATCAACTGGTGGGGATCGTTTTCCATCAGCACGCGATCCTTGCAGGTGCCGGGCTCGCTCTCGTCGCCGTTGACCACGATGTACTTGGGCTTGGGCGAAGTGCGCGGCACGAAGCCCCATTTCATGCCGGTGGGGAAACCCGCGCCGCCGCGCCCGCGCAGATTGGAGGTCTTGACCTCCGCGATGATCGCCTCGGGCGTCATCTTGGCGGCCTTGAGGAAAGCCTGGTAGCCGTCCGTGGCCAGGTAGGTATCGATGGATGCCGAATTGGGCAGCCCGAAGCGCCGCGTCAGCACCTTGGTCTCAAGCGGACTGGGTTCGTTGAAAAGCATCGGGCTCATTTCCTCAAACCGGCTTCTTCCTCAGGCCATCCAGCAGCTGGTCCAGTTTTTCGGGAGTGACGTGGTGGTGGAAATCGTAGTTTACCTGGATGGCGGGGGCCCAGGAACAGGCGCCCATGCACTCCACTTCTTCAATCGAGAATTCGCCGTCGGCGGTGACTTCCTTGTGGCCGATGCCGAGCTTCTTGCAGGCGTGTTCGTAGAGCTTGTCGCCATCATGCAGCAGGCAACTGATGTTGGTGCAGACCTGCACGTGGTATTTGCCCAGCGGCTTGGTGTGCAGCATCGAGTAGTACGACAGGACCTCAGAGACCTGCAACGGAGTGACCCCGATTCGGGTGGCCACTTCATTCACCAATTCGTCGGTGATGCGGCCGATTTCGTCCTGCGCGTAGAGCAGCATGGGGATCATCGCCGAGCGCTGCCGTCCCGGCGGATAGCTCTTCAGGAGTTTGTCAAACCTGGCTTCCAATTGCGAAGAAAAAGTCATTACCTGTCGGTGTCCCCGAGAACGAAATCCATGCTGCCGATGGAGGCGATCACATCGGCGATCAAAATGCCTTCCACCATTTTAGGCACGGCCTGGAGGTTGCCGAAACTGGGCGTGCGCATGTGTACGCGGTACGGGATGGTGGTGCCGTCACTGACCACGTAATAGCCGAGTTCGCCGCGCGGCGATTCAATCACCTGGTAGACTTCGCCTTCGGGCACGCGGAAGCCCTCGGTAACGATCTTGAAATGGTAAATGAGGGCCTCCATCTGGGTCTTCATTTTTTCGCGGTCGGGCAGCACCACGTGGGGCGCGTCCGCCTTCCAGGGGCCCTCCGGCATACCGTCCATGGCCTGGCGGACGATGCGCACGCTCTGCCGCATTTCTTCCAGGCGCACCAGGTATCGCGCGTAGACATCGTTCTCGGTCCGCGTCGGTATTTCGAAATCGAACTTCTCGTAGCTCGTGTAGGGCGCGTCCTTGCGGGCATCCGTCTTCACTCCGGCGGCGCGCAGCATGGGCCCGGTGACTCCCAGGTCCAGCATGTCCTCCAGCGAGATCACGCCCACGCCCTTGGTGCGGCCAATCCAGATGCGGTTGTTGGTCAGCAGGTTCTCATACTCATCGATGCGGCTGGGGAAGATGTCGATGAACGTCTTGATGCGGGCGTGCCACCCGCGCGGCGGTTCCAGGGCCAGCCCGCCGATGCGGAAGTAGCTGGTCATCATGCGCTGGCCGCTGAACATTTCGAAGATCTTGAGGATCTCCTCGCGCTCGCGGAAGCAGTAGAGGAACACCGTCATGGCGCCGATATCGAGAGCGTGCGTGCCCAGCCACACCAGATGGCTGTTGAGGCGAGTCAGTTCGGTGAGCATCACGCGCATCCACTGGGCCTGCGGCGGGATCTCCAGTTCGAGCAGTTTCTCCACCGCCAGGCACCAGCCCAGGTTCATGGAAAGCGGCGCCAGGTAGTCCACCCGGTCGGTCAGGGTGACCGCCTGCTGGTATGTCTTGACTTCGAATTCCTTCTCGATGCCGGTGTGCAGAAAACCGATATCCGGCCGGCAGGAAACGATCGTCTCGCCGTCCAGTTCCAGCAGCAGACGCAGCACGCCGTGGGTGGACGGGTGCTGCGGCCCCATGTTCAGGACCATGCGGCGGCCGCCGCCCGGCGACTGCTCTTCCTCCACCTCGGCGCCTGCCACCAGCGGAACGCCCGATTCGCTCATGACTAAACCCTCTGCCCCGTGATGGGGTAATCCTTGCGCAGCGGATGCCCTTCCCAGTCGTCCGGCATCAGGATGCGGCGCAAATCGGGATGGTTAAGGAAGCGCACGCCGAAAAGGTCGAACACTTCGCGCTCGTACCAGTTGGCGCCGCGCCACACTCCGGTGACGGAATCGATCGCGGCGTCCGCCCCCGGCAGGCGGCACTTCAGGCGCAGCCGCTCACCGCGTTCCATGCAATGCAGGTGGTAGACGATTTCGAAGCGCGGTTCGGCGGGGTAGCGGTCCACCGCGGTGACCGAACTCACGCGGATGAATTTCTGATCGTACTTGAGAAATCCGCAAACGCTGGCGATTTTGGCCGGAGCGATTTCCAGCGTCAACTCGCCGTACGCAAACTTGCCGGCTTTCACGGCATCGGCATCGAATGCGTCTATAGCGACGGCCGCGGAATGTTCTTTCAAATGATCGGGTAGCATGGTGCTCGTTCTACTTCCGCCCGGAGCGTCCGGTTTCGGCCCAATCGAGAGCGCCTTTCTTCCAGATGTAGAAGAATCCCGAGAGAATCAAGACCACGAAGACCAGCATCTCGTAAAAGCCGAACATCTTGAGGTCGCGATAAACCACCACCCACGGATACAGGAAAATGGCTTCAATATCGAACAGAATGAAGAGCATTCCAACCAGGTAAAACTTCACGCTGAAGCGGTGCCGCGCATCGCCCGTGGGCACGATGCCGGATTCGTAGGGCATATCCTTGAAGCGGTTGCGCACCTTCTTGCCGAGCAGGTACGAAGCGGTCAGCAGTCCGGCGGCCAGCCCCATCGCGATGATGGCCTGGAGCAAGATAGGGAAATATAACTCCGTGTACGACTTAGGCATGAGTGTTCCGCGTTGGGACTTGAGTCAAATCTGACTATAATGGTTTGAAAACAGGGGTGTCAACCAAACATGATTGAGATTACGGTCAACGGAGAATCCCAAACAGCCCCTGAAGGGCAGACGATCCTGGGTCTGATCCGGCAGTTGGAACTGGACCCGGCGCGCTTGGCAGTAGAGTTGGAGCGCCGGATTGTCAAGCAGCCGCTCTGGCCGGAGACGGTTTTGCACCCCGGCGCACAACTGGAAATCGTTCAGTTCGTGGGTGGTGGATAGAAGTGGGACAGACGATTGCCTTTTGTCGTCTGTCCCCATTTGAACCTTATTACGCGAAGCTGCGGATGGCCCCCGCCTCGTCTTCGTGAACATCGAAAACGGTGTAGAGTTTCGTGATCTGTAGCAGATCCTTGACCCGCTTGTTGAGGTTGAGCAGCTTTAACGCGCCGCCGCCATTGGTTACCGTCGTGAATCCGGACACGAGTTCGCCGATCCCCGAGCTGTCGATGTAGGACACCTCGCCGAGGTTGAGCAGGATCTTTTTCTGGCCCTTGCTCACCAAATCTCGCATCGCGTCGCGGAGCACGCTGGAACCTTCGCCCAGCGTGATTCGTCCCGCCACGTCGATCACCGTTACGTCACCCACCTGCCGAGTCGTCAATTTTACGCTCACTGAATATGCCTCCCTGTCTGAAACCGCAAAGTCTATTTAGACACCAAATTCTTGACCAAAGTTAGTTCCGTCCCCCCGGACTCCAGGCGCCGCATCTGAAAGTCGTCCATGAAAGACCGGATGAGGAAAATGCCTCTGCCTGAAGTGCGCAGCAGGTTTTCCGGGGCCAGCGGGTCGGGTATCGAGCTGAAATCGAAGCCTTCGCCCTCATCGCCGATCCGGATGGTGAACTGCCGCCCGTCGGACGCCACCGCAAAACGCACCTTCTTATGGGCGTTGTACCGGTTGCCGTGGACCACGGCGTTCACCACGGACTCGCGAATTGCCATGCCGATCTTCATCAGGTCGTCCTCGTCCATGCCGGCACGCTGGGCCATGCCGACCGCCAGTTCTTCGGCGGAGTCGACACTTTCCAGAGTCGAGTCCAGTAACCGCTCGACGGCTTCCGGCGTGTTGCTGGCATTTTCCTGCATACCTGGAACGTCCTTGACGCGAGGCCAAAGCGAATCGACAGAATAAATTACGGAGCTGCCAAAGTCAAGGTGCGCTCCGGACTCCTGCCGCCCTTCGTGATAGTACCAAACAATTTTCGCCAAGGCTCACGGAGCTACAATCGGGGTGTGGATAAGCTGGGTGAAACCGAACTGGCGCGAGCGCTGCTGGCCGGAGAGACGAACGCGTTCGAGAAATTCGTCGAACATTTCCGCTCCAAGGTGTTCCACTACAGCTGGCTGATGTGCGGCAGCCCGGAAGATGCAGAAGAAGTCGCCCAGGAGACGCTGCTGAAGGTATTCGAGAGCTTCGACCAGTTGCGCGAGCCGGAGCGCGTCCGCGCCTGGGTGTTCCGCATCGCCCGGAATGTTTGCCTGATGCAGCGCCGCAAGAGCGTCTTCGCGCCGGCCCACGAAGTCTCGCTCCACGAACTGCCGCCGGCGGATGAGGTCCCCGATGCCGGGCGCGCTCCCGAGGGCGAACTGCTGCGCAGCGAACTGCGCGCCGTAATCGACCGGGTGATCGTCGAACTGCCGCCCTCCTATCGCTCCGTGGTGCTGCTGCGCGATCTGGAGGAGTTGACCACGGAAGAGACCGCCCAGATTCTGGATCTTGGCATCGATGTGGTCAAGACCCGCCTCCATCGCGGGCGGGCGGCGATGCGCCAAAAGTTGGATTGCTACCTCAATAATCACTGCCTGGAAGACCAGCCCACCCCCAATCCGTCGCCCCTCACGGCGGCGGAGCGCGGAGACCTCTATGCCACCTGGGAAAAGCGCGTCGTTGTGAATTAACGTGTGACTTGAGTCACAGCGTCGCATTTTTCGACAGGTTAGTCTTTAACTAGAGGTAGATAGAGATGGCTCCCGTGGTGGCTCCGCCCCC
>OCZU010002986.1_pt1 | contig 10725 bp, 11 predicted proteins | sample 1539001 | NCBI WGS metagenome assembly OCZU01 (sample SAMEA3539306, study PRJEB22396) | soil metagenome | biome: tundra; feature: field; material: soil | place: USA | collected 2010-05 | depth 0.15 m | reverse complement strand
GTGGCGCTGCTGCGACAGCAACTGTTTGTCTATCGTGACCTGTGGACATGGCTGGATGATCCATTCCAGCCTCCGCCGATACCGGCAGGGTTGCCAGAACAGCTGGCCTTGCAGCTTGGCTAATTGGACAAAAGATTTGGACAGCAGAAACAATCTCGCATTCCAAAAGCAGTGTAATTACGATATTTCGGGGGAGCGAACTTAGACAGCAGCAACCAAAAGCCGCACTTGGGAACGGCCAACCTGCCCTCCGCGCAGGGAGCCAAAGGGTGAATTATGCTGTGTTTTTGCGATTACCGAGCCGTGTTCTCAGCTAATTTGGACAGCAATGGTCCCAACTGGCAAAAGAGCATGGCGATGAACTGACCCCAACTACTGAAACTTCGGGCATGTCGCTCGGCGTTGTGCTTGCGTACGGCAGATTCAAATTCAAAGCGAGGGATTAACTGTAAAATCTGTGCGAAAATACTGCTGACTCGAGTCAGGGCTGAGCCTCCTTAGTATTGTGATTGGCTTTTCGAGAGCCCAATCTCAAACTAACAGATGCTCGGCCTTTTTTCTTTCACAAATCGAAATCCTAATTTGGACAAGCGTGACGTGGTTTATCGAAGGGGTGACCCGTTACATTCCCTCCGCTATGGTTCGCTTCAGACCACTTTCTAAGAGATCATCGCACGGGTAATGTTTTTCAACTTAATGGACGCGTATTCGGCTTGCTTCACGATCTGAATGTCGCAGTCGGACAGCCAGACACAGAAATTGAAATCATTTGTGGTTACCGCACCCCTCGAGCCCCAGCACTGTCCGTCCGTGCGAGCCGAGTATGATTAAGTCGGCATGCAATTCCTCAGTAAAATCGATGATCCCCGCAGTAGCCCCACTTCTACATCCGACGCTCTCAACGTTGAAGCCTGCGGACCGGAGTGTCTGACTGGCACGATCTAACAACTCTTGTGCCTGATTTGCTTTTAGTCCTCCCATCAGTAGTGTCCGGTTAAAAGAGGAGTAAAAGCAGGGATGCCGCTGCCGGAGCGGGTTCTGATGCGATGGAGGGTGGTGTCGATTTGAATGCGGAGGTGCTTTTCGGCCTACTTTCCGGGAACGAGATTCCCGGAGGAGACCGATGCCTACTGGCAAGACGCTGTTCGCCCAACTCATGGATTTTTTGCCCTGGACGACGTTTGCGCGGATCGTGGAGCGCTACGATGGCGACCGCTACGTAAAATCGCTGCGCTGTGCCGAGCATTTCCGCATTATGGCCTTTGCGCAGCTTACCTATCGCGAGAGTTTGCGCGACATCGAAGCCTGTCTGTCGGCCCAAGCCTCGAAACTCTACCACCTGGGTTTTCGCGAAGCGGTTCACCGCACCACGCTCTCCGATGCCAACGAAGCCCGCGATTGGCGCATCTATGCCGACTTCGCCCAAGTGCTCATTCGTCAGGCCAGGAAACTTTACGCGTCGGAAACTCTTGCAGTCGAACTCTCCGAAACGGTTTACGCACTGGATTCCACGACCATCGATCTGTGCTTATCCGTCTTCCCTTGGGCGCGCTTCCGCTCGGCCAAGGCCGCCGTGAAACTGCACACGCTGCTGGACCTGCGCGGCGCGATCCCCAGCTTTATCCACGTTTCCGACGGCAAATGGCATGACCTCCACATGCTGGACTTGCTGCTCCCCCAGGCCGGAGCCATCTACATCATGGATCGCGGGTACCTGGATTTTGCACGGCTCCACGCATTGCAACGTGCGGGAGCTTTCTTCGTTACGCGCAGCAAGACGAATCTGGATGCTCGCCGCATCTATTCGGCGCCGGTGGATCGCAGCACCGGAATCATTTGTGATCAGACCATCGCTCTCAACGGCTACTATAGTCGCCAGCACTATCCCAGCCAACTGCGCAGGATTCGTTTCAAGGTTCCCGAAACCGGCAAGACTCTGGTGTTGCTTACCAATCAATTCGATTTTCCCGCCGCCACCACCTGCGCGCTCTATAAGGATCGCTGGCAGGTGGAAATCTTCTTCAAGTGGATCAAGCAGCATCTACGCATCAAACGCTTCTTCGGTACTTCGGAGAATGCCGTGAAATCCCAAATCTGGATTGCGGTCTCCGCCTATGTGCTCATCGCCATCGTCAAAAAACTCCTCCAGCAGCAGGCTTCACTCCACACTTTGCTACAGATTCTCTCCGTCACCCTTTTTGAAAAAATGCCCATCCAGCGAGCGTTTTCCCGCATCGCTTGCCATTCCGACATTGACGCTCCCGCTAACCAACTGAATCTATTCGAGTTATAACCGGACACTACTGCTCCCATCACACATCACACCGGTTGGGTAATGAGGTACTCTATTTGCTCGACCACAGGCGGGCGACAACCTGTTGATGCTCCACAGCAAGAGCACGAACCGATGAGTAGCACGGCCCCAGATTCCCCCACCGGATTGACGAGCGACGAGGCTCGGCGCCGCCTTGCGGCTTACGGAGAGAATGCCGTTCAGGATGTGGTCCAGAATCCGATCCATCGGGCCTTGAAAAAGTTGTGGGCACCGGTTCCGTGGATGCTCGAGACGGCAGTCGTGATGCAACTGGCGCTCGGCGAGTATGTGGAAGCTTCAGTCATCGCGGTTCTCTTGGTGTTTAATACGGGCTTAGGATTCTTCCAGGAGGGCCGCGCCCAGGCGACGCTCGAAGCCCTGAAATCGCGCCTGCCATTGACCGCATCGGCGCGGCGCGACGGAGTTTGGAAGACGCTATCGGCGGCCGAACTGGTGCAAGGCGACGTGGTCAAGCTCTCGCTCGGCGCCGTGGTTCCCGCCGATGTTCGATTGATCGACGGATCTGTCCTCATCGACAACTCGATGCTCACCGGTGAATCCGTGCCGATCGAAGCCGGTGCTGGTTTCGAGACCCTTGCGGGTGCGCTTATCCGGCGCGGCGAGGCGGTGGCCGAGATCGTCGCGACAGGCACGCGTACGAAATTCGGGCGCAGCGCCGAACTCATCCGCACCGCCCATGTCGAAAGCACCGAGCAGAAGGCAATTTTTCGCGTGGTGCGCAACCTCGCCTTGTTCAATGGCGGCGTGACCATCCTGTTGATCACCTATGCCGTGCATTTGGCCATGCCACTTGCGCAGATCGCGCAGTTGGTGCTGGTTGCCGCCCTTGCTTCGATTCCGGTGGCACTTCCGTCGATGTTCACGCTCGCGGCGACGGTCGGGGCACGGGCCGTGGCGCGGCGCGGTGTCTTGCCGACGCGTCTCTCGGCTCTCGATGAAGCGGGCGGGATGGATATTCTTTGCGCCGACAAGACCGGAACACTGACACGCAACGAACTCGCGGTTACGGCGTGCCGCGCGCTGACCGGATTCAACGAAGCGCAAATCCTGGCGATGGCAACGCTCGCGAGTTCCGATGGCGGGGCCGACCCCTTGGACGCCGCCATCCGCGCAGCTGCCCAGCCGGTGAATGTGGCGCGTTGGAAACTGGTCACCTTCACGCCTTTCGATCCCACGCGAAAGATGTCGGAGGCTGCCGTAATGGACGCCGAGGGCAACCGTTTAAGGATCGTCAAGGGCGCCTTCGCGGTCGTCGCGGCGATTGCCGAGTCGTCTCCTCCTGCGGCGGCGATGGTCGAAGAACTTCAGGGCAAAGGTTTCCGCGTTCTCGTCGTCGCGGTGGGGGCGGCTGAGCTGCTACGCATCGCCGGGGTGATCGCGCTGAGCGATCCGCCGCGCGAGGATTCCCCGGCGCTTATTGCCCAGTTACATGGCTTGGGCGTACGTACGGTGATGGTCACCGGCGACGAACCGCTGACGGCCCAGGTCGTCGCGGAGGCGGTCGGAATCACCGGGCCGATCTGCGCGACCGTGCCGCTGCCCCGCGATATCCGCGCCGAAGAATTTGGCGTCTTCGCCGGCGTATTGCCCGAGGATAAGTATGCGCTCGTCAAGGCATTTCAGCGTGGAGGCCACGTGGTCGGCATGTGCGGCGATGGCGCCAATGACGCGCCAGCGTTGCGCCAGGCGCAGATGGGCATCGCAGTCTTCACCGCGACTGATGTGGCGAAATCCGCGGCCGGCATCGTGCTGACCGAACCCGGCCTCGGTGGCATCGTTGCTGCCGTGCAGGAAGGGCGCGCGACGTTCCAGCGAATTCTGACCTACACGTTTCGGTCCATCGTCCACAAGGTCGTCCAAGTGCTTTTTCTGCTGGCTGGGCTAGTCCTCTCTGGAACCGCCGTGCTGACGCCGTTGCTGATGGTGCTCATGATGGTGGCCGGCGATTTCTTCGCCTTGTCATCGGCAAAGGATAATGTGCGGGTGTCACTGCTCCCCAATGTTTGGCGGATTGGCAACCTCACTATTGCCGGCATCATCCTCGGATTTTGCGATCTCGTTTTCTGTATCACAAGTCTCGCGGTCGGGCGCTTTGTCCTCGGGCTTGACAGCAATACTTTGCGGACGCTGACGGTCATTACGCTGGTGTTCAGCGGCCAAGCGATTTTCTATGTCTCGCGCGAGCGCCGTCATTTGTGGAGCTCCGGGCCCAGCTCCTGGCTGATCGCGTCGTCCATCCTCGACATCACGCTTTTCAGCACCCTCGCAACCCATGGCATCCTGATGGCGCCTTTGCCAACAAACATCGTAGCCTGCGTATTCGGCGCAGCAATCGTTCTGGCCTTCTGTCTGGACACAGTGAAAGTCATGCTGTTCCGGCGTCTCGCCATTGCCTGACCACGTGTAAATTGGATTACATACCGCGCTCGATGATCCAATCTTAACGAGGTCTCGAATGCGACTCTTTCTACCAGCGAAGGAAGACGCGTTTCATTGTGCAAGGATTCTCGTGAGATTCAGCAGCTGTGTCTCGAGTATCTTTCCTTTTGTTATAGCCACATGAAAATGTCACCCTAACCGCTTAATGAAAATTTCACCTTTAAGTGAATTTATCCAAGGTGGAGGTGCAGTTTGGTATCTGCGTAATAGATCGAAACCTTTCCTTCGAGAGATTCAACGAGCTGCATTTTTGCACCAGCGAAGCTGAAGCGTTGGGGCTGGGGCGGGATTTGGAAACGGCGCCCGTCCCACTGCACAACGTTTGTCGTTGCTGACGCTGCGCTCGTGATGGAAGCAGCAGATGCGATCGAGGTTTTCGGGAGCGAGACGCCAAGCCTTTTCCGCATCGCGGGGGCGCGGCCGAAGTGGCAGTTGTAGTGGGGTAGGAAGCAGCGCAGGACCTGGTTGGCGAAGTCCAGATCGTTGGCATTGGCCAGACGCAGTTTACTGATGAGGCGATCCTGAAAGGTGCCCCAAAGACATTCGATGCGGCCATTGGCCTGGGAGTCTGGGCGGCGACATAGGTGACGCCGAGTTGCTCGAGGGCGCGACCAAACTGCGTGGGCTCGCGGCCCGCGAGTTGTTCTTCGACCGACCAGTAATCGTCGTTGCGAACGAAGACGCTCTGACGATCGACTTAGAAACTAAGCGGTACGCCGAAGCGGCGCAACGGGCGGTAGAGCAGGCGGAAATAGCCACGCGCGTCTTCGGTGGGAAAAAGTCGGCGACGAGAACTTTGGGGGTGACATCGTCAAGAAAACCGAGCAGGGTTAGTTGCGGGCCGCGATCTTCCAGCCAGCGGTGAACACTGGCGTCGAGCTGCAGCATCTCGCCCTCGCGAGTGCGCGCGAGACGGCGCCGGCGATGGGTGAGAGCTCGGCAGACGGCGGAGATTCTCGCGCCCGAGGGAGAAGCCTTCGACCTCGCAAAGTTTTTCGCAAAGGCAATGGTCGTTGAACCCGGAATAGGTGATGCGGGCCAAATGCAGAATGCGATCCCGCACGCGATCTGGCAAACGGCGCTGGCTGGGACGGCCGCGGCTGGCACACGCCAGGTCCCCGTTCACGCAGGATGAAATGACTGCCACTCATTGCAATTCTTTCTGGCTCAATGCAAGTGTCTCCTATATCATAGGGTGACATTTGCATGTAGCTATCACGGGGTGACTCATTCCAGTAAATAATTCTTCGGAGGAGTTGAAATGCAGATTGGCATCATAGGCAGTGGAAAGGTTGGGAAAGGTTTAGGTGCATGGTGTGCGAAGATAGGTTTCTCCGTACTCTTTTCATCGCGTAACCAAACACACGCCGTAGAGGCGGCGCAGATGGCCGGACACGGTGCTAAGTCCGCGACAACCGCTGCGCTCGTTCAGGAGGCCGACACTATCTTATTGACCCTTCCGTTTGGCGAGAGTGGTAACGCGCTTGAAACCGTTCGCGACCTCCTCCATGGGAAAACGCTCGTTGACGTCACCAATCCAATCTCTCCCGATCACCGGGCTCTGACGATTGGGCACACGCATTCAGGGGCGGAAGCGATCGCGCGGCAGTTTCCAACCGCAAATGTCGTCAAAGCATTCAACGCTGTCTTTGCCGAAGTCTATGCAGCTCAAAAGCCACAAATCGATGGGCGCGCCATCACCATTTTCTTTGCCGGTGACAATCTGGATGCAAAGGCTGGTGTCCGCGAATTGATCACGAAGCTGGGATTTGACGCCGTGGATGCAGGCCCGTTGGCAAACTCACGCTATCTCGAACCGTTGTCTTTGCTCAACATTCACCTAGGCCGCGTTCTGGGCTTTGGAACAGAGATCGGATTTTCTCTGCTAAGAGTACAAAAGGGGACTTTCAAGTAGGGGAAGCTGTACAATCAATCACAAGAGACATGCGCACTGCAGGCACCTAGGCCATGCATAGCGTCGTCTGCTGGCTTACGGAACCTGGAATCTCGATTGGAGTAGCGCGGCACGCAACCTACTACGGTTTCGAGTCGTTTGATGGAAACAAAGCTCTCCTGACCCGCAGTGTCGTAGATCACTTGTAGATCGGAGAAAGATGGAGTAGCTCCAGAAGTTTCAATGTCCAAATCACCGGCTGCACTGGCAAACCAACGACATGCTTTCCGTGACTCGCGCGATCGAGTACGGTCTGGAAATGTTCGCCCATGGTTTCAAACTTATTAGCACCGACGTTGAAGGTGTCGTTCACGCGGGCTGGGTCAAGAGTTGCACAACGATGGATCGCTTCGCACAAATTCTCGACCCCAACTACGTTCATCCGAGTTGGTTCGTTATCTTTGCCCTGATCACCTTCTCGTTGGCTACGCAATTCACGCCGCAGCGCCCTCGCTGGTCTCACGCGCAGCATTGGAGCCTTGGCATTTAAAGGCTGCATCCAAATCACTAGCTTTCCACCCGTGGATTAGCGAGGAGATCACGTGAAGACAACTTTTATCAGCTCAGGCATGCGGCCCAATCTGGATGGATTGCCCGCTTTGGAATTTCTCGCAACTCTGGCAAAGTCCGCGACGAGGAAGCACATGCACTCTCGTTTTACTTCAATTGGTCCTCCTTCTCACATACGTCCCACCGTGAAGCAGCGCTAAACGTCGAGCATCTCGTAAATCGGGCCAGAAGCGAATTCCACTCTGAAATGGATGATCATGGTTTGTCGAAGGATCTGGCACGAATTCTCAAAATGGAAGAACAAATTCGAGAGACTCCTGCTCAGCTCAGAGCGGTCTTCGCGTGCGGTAATAAACATATTTGGCAGGAATTCGATCTGCCCATACGTGAGAGTGTGAGGCATTTAGAAATCGCCAAGCATTTTCAGCTCGTTCCTTTATTGCGCGCCCTGAAATTGTGCACTCCGCACTGCGCTGCCATTGTTGAGCATGACAAGACACGGGCTTTTATCCTCCGTGGCCTTGAAATTCATGAAATGGAAGACATCTCCCGTACGTGGAGTTGTCTGTGCACGCAGACGGTTCGCGTGGGGGCTGGTCCCATCACATTGACGGCAACGTAAACGAGCGTGCAAAGGCGTACACGAAAAAGCTGGCCTTCGACCTGCATCAATTCGTACAGGACGCACATTGCCAATACCTGGTAGTCGGATGTCGTGAAGACGTTTGGGGTGAACTCGAACCACAGCTTGCCAGGGCAGGACTGGCGGCCATGATAGCAGGACACTTTCACTTATCCAGCTTCGATCTGGCTCCGCATGGCGTGTTGCAGGCAGCGAAACCGGTACTAGCCGAATAGCGACGGCAGTTCTATGAAAACGTCTGGGAGAGTATCCAGGAAAATCCCGCGCAAAGTGCCGTCGGGTGTCGAACCCGTGTTGAAGAGTCTGGAGTCAGGCCGTGTTCACACGCTGTTTCTTGGGAATATTTCCGGCGCAAACGTGAGCGACTGTGCCGACTGAAATAAGTGGTGGCGTAAGGCCAGCGACACGTGTGTCGACTGTGGAAGTTCTGATGTCTCTACGATTTCTACTGAGGAACTGTTATTCCGCAAGGCTTTGTTAACGGGCGCGAAGATACTTACTCTGGACACAGCAACGGCGCACTTGTTCGGCGACGTGGGCGCTATACTTCGCTACTGATATGTGCCTAAGGTACTTGAGCCCTTTTTGGGCGGAGTATTGGCCGCGACCCCTTCTTTACCGGACTTGCCCATGCCGAGGCCTTACGGACCCTTAGAGCCACATAGGACTTGCGTTATGATGACGGCGGGCTGGCGAGACCAGATGCACCACAATCTGAGGTGACGAGCATCACTGCGCAAAGGATACTTCGGGCGGTACGATAGCCCGAAGATGTCCCGGACGTTGAGTCGGCGTGCATAGAATCTGCTGAATCCTGGAGCGACAGCGATGGTCTTCAAGAATCGAGAAGACGCAGGACGCAAATTGGCAAAGCAACTCGGTGCCAATGCCAATCGGGAAGGTGTAACTGTACTTGGGATTCGGCGCGGAGGCACTACTGTCGCTTTTGAAGTAGCCCAGGCATTGAATGCCCCCTTAGATATATTTCTCTCCCGGAAACTCGGTGTTCCGGGACCGGAACAGCTCGCGTTCGTTCGCAGGTCGGCTTCATAGTGCATTCATAAGAGGCAAGATGGGAAGATTCGGAAGGGGGACGAACATGGCACAAGTAGAAAAGGCTGCGTTCACCTGTGGTCAATGTGGCGCGCGGTATAATTCCGAAAGGGAACTGAACGAGCACATGAAGGCGGCTCATCACGAGGGCCCGGGTCAGAACAACGTAGTTTCCCAGCGTGATGATACCGAAAAAGACGGCTCCAAAATTCCATCGCGCGAAGAGCAGAAGACGTCCGATCGTGAAGGGGCTCAGGACAAGGTAGTTCCGCGGAAGGCGGATCTCCGCAAGGCAGCTAGACTGGGACGGGGCTGAAGAAGCTGATGATGCTGCCTGGGCAGCTCCGGGCGTTACGAAGGTCGAAAGACCTCATCACGATCAGCTAGTTTGTGAACTCCGAAGATCGACTCGCTCGGCGAAACCCATAGACCTGTTGCCGAGTTCATTAGGTACCCAGGGCGTCTGTGTCCAGCGGCTGCTCTGGGCCAGCACCAGCACCAAGAACCCGGACTACCGTGACGTGTAATGCGTCGAAGCCCTCATCGGGGCATGAATCTGCGTCTGACGTCCGCCATTGATCAGCCGAACGAGGTTGTTTTTATGCCAAAAATTGCAAGCCGAGAGATTTGGCTGGCCTCCCGCCCCAACGGGATTCCAACCGCAGCTAACTTTACCCTGGCGCGAACCGAACTGGAGCCACCGCAAGATCAGGAAGTGCTGGTTCGTAACCTCTTTATGTCGGTGGACCCATACATGCGTGGTCGCATGAACGACGGAAAATCGTATGTGCCTCCTTTTGAATTGGGCAAACCGCTCGACGGCGGCGCAGTCGGCGACGTCATCGAGTCGCGCGCCAAGGAATTCAAGCCGGGTGATACCGTCACTTCCAACTTTGGCTGGCGGGAATACTTCATTGCTTCGTCGAAAGAGTTGCATTCGGTCAGCCGCGAGATTCAGCCGCTCTCGGTTTACCTTGGTACCCTCGGCATGACGGGCATGACCGCGTGGGTCGGATTAAATTTGGTGGAGGTCAAAGCTGGCGACGTCATTTTTATTTCGGGAGCCGCCGGTGCCGTCGGCAATGTGGCCGGGCAACTGGCGAAATTACGCGGGTGTCGTGTTATCGGATCAGCGGGTTCGGCGGAAAAGGTCAAGTTTCTGCGGGAAGAATGTGGGTTTGATATCGCCTTCAATTACAAAGTCGGTCCGGTACTCGAACAATTGAATCTGGAGGCGCCGGACGGGATCGATGTCTATTTCGATAACGTGGGAGGCGAAACGCTCGAAGCGGCGCTCTCGGCTTTGCGTGTGCATGGCCGGATCATCGCCTGTGGCGGCATCTCCGGTTACAACGAGGAAAAGCCGCGCCCTGGCCCTTCCAATCTATTCAACATCATTACCAAACGGCTCACAATGAAGGGTCTAATAGTTCGGGATTGGCTGGACCATCAAACCGAGTTCGAAAAGGAAGTGGGAGGCTATTTCAAAGCTGGCAAGGTGAAGCACAAGGAAACGGTCGTGAAAGGAATCAACAAAGCGGTGGGCGCTTTCATCGGTCTTTTCGAAGGGCAAAACGTCGGCAAGATGGTGGTGGAGTTGGCTTGAGGTCGGGTCTCGTCGGTTTTCTTATGAGCGACATCGTTCTGGAAATCCAAACCCTTACTCGCCGCTTCGGCGCATTTACGACAGTCGATGCTCTAACCGCCATTTCTCACAGCTTGGCAGAAGAGGAATAAAGTTTGTTGAAGTTGGAGCTGCGAGATAATTTCACGTGGTGCTGTTGTGTAGCT
>OCZU010002985.1_pt1 | contig 10726 bp, 11 predicted proteins | sample 1539001 | NCBI WGS metagenome assembly OCZU01 (sample SAMEA3539306, study PRJEB22396) | soil metagenome | biome: tundra; feature: field; material: soil | place: USA | collected 2010-05 | depth 0.15 m | reverse complement strand
GTGCTGCAGAACCGGGCGGCGCCCTCGACGCTCGGGCCCTCGATCTCCGCGGCCTTTATCGCCACGCTGTTGGGCGTCGGCTCGGCCAACGTGATATTCCTGCCGATCGCCAACCGCCTGAAGGCAATATCCGCCGAAGAGATAGAGCTGCGCATGATGACGCTCGAGGGGATCCTCTCCCTTCAGGCGGGAGACAACCCCCGCCTGGTCTCCGAGAAGCTGATGTCCTACGTGCCGCCGGCGGAGCGCTCCGAGGAAGCAGAGCAGTCGCTCGCGCAGCCCAGCATCGCGTCAAAGGCAGCCTGAACATGGCTCGCGGACGCGGGCGGGGGCGCCATCGAGGTGGGGCTCACGGTGAGGAGAGCGAGGAGCGCTGGCTTTTGACCTACGCGGACATGATCACGCTCTTGATGGCGCTGTTCATGGTCCTCTTCTCGATCTCCTCGGTGAACATCTCCAAGTACCAGACCCTGCAAGAGTCGCTGAAGGCCGCCTTCTCGGGCAACATCCTCCCCGGCGGCAAGGCGATCGCCCAGCAGGGCTCGACCGCCAACGCCAGCCACGTGCCCGCCACCCTCGAATTGCAGGCGATCGAGCCGGTCGTCAGCCAGGGCTCTAGCAGCCTGCAGAACAGCACTATGCACGGTTCGACCAGCGCACTAATAGCCCAGCGGGAAACGCCGGCCGTGCGGGAGACCAGGGTGTTTGCGCAGATAAAGCACGAGCTCGAAGCCTATGCCGCCTCACACGGCTTTGGCTCGAAGGTGCAGGCGACGATCGAGGCGCGCGGCTTGGTCATCAAGGTGCTCACCGACGACCTGCTCTTTCCCTCTGGTCAAGCGACGCTAAACAGCCAGGCCTACGCGCTGCTTGGGGAGATCGGCCAGTTGCTCAACATCGACGAAACGCATCCGATCAGCGTCGAAGGCAACACCGACAACGTTCCGATCCACAGCTCCCAGTTCTCCAGCAACTGGCAGCTGTCGACCGCGCGCGCCAGCTCGGTCGTCGAATTTCTCGTCGAACACGGAATCGCCGCGCACAGGCTCACGGCAAGCGGGAATTCAGACCAGCAGCCGGTGGCCAGCGACGCGACCGCGGCGGGGCGTGCGCGCAACCGCCGCGTGGAGATCGTCTTGCGCCGCATCTACGGCGGAGAAGGCGAAAGCCTCCCGAGCAGCGAACCATAGGGAGACGACCATGCTCAAAAACAAGAAGATCCTGCTCGCCCTGGCAGTCCCGATATTGCTGTTCGGCGGCTACACGATGACCAAGGCCAAGCCCGTGGTCAAGCAGAAGATCCAAGGGACCATCTATGTGATGCCTCAATCCTTCCTGCTGAACCTCAGCGATGGCCGCTACGCCAAGATCAGCGTGGCGCTGCAGCTGGCGCCCGGTCAGAGCGACGGCGCGACCGCCGGAGCCGGCTCCTCCGGTTCCGAAAGTGCACCCGGTACTCTGCCCGAGGAAGCGATCGTGCGGGAAATCGTGACGAACACCATCACCGGCCAGAACGGCGAAACGCTCATTAGCTCCGACGGCCGCCGAGCGGTCAAACGTCAAATCCTGCACACGATTCAGCAGCGGACCGATGTCAAGGTCGAAGAAGTGCTCTTTCCGGATTTCACAGTTCAATAGGAGGCGACGTGGCTGAGGCAATCGAGTACGAGCAACTCAAGGGAGCCGAGCGGCCAGAGGGAGCCTCCCAGTCCGATCCCGACCTCAGCCGCCTCAGCGACATACCGATGGAGTTGAGTGTGGAGATCGGACGCACACACATGACGGTCGGCGAGACGCTAGACCTGCGTGTTGGCTCGATCGTTGCGCTGGAGCGCCAAGCCGGCGAGGCCGCCGATCTGCTCGTCAACGGCACCGCGATCGCACGCGGCGAGGTGATCGTCATGGACGAGCGATACGGTCTGCGCGTCACCGAGATCCTCGAGGGCAACCAGATTGCCTGCTCCCCGGGGCCAGGCAAGCCGGCCACGGCCGAGGCCGTCGTGAGCAACAGCTAGCTGACAGGGGAGGACCCGTGAGCCCAAAGAGTCGCTCAGGCGCGGACGGGGAGGACCCGCCAAGCCCCAAGAAGGGCGCGACCAGCGAGAAAACAGGGGCGTCGGGCAAGGCCGGTACAGCTGCTGGTAAGGCCGGCGCCGCCGCTGACAAGGCCGGCACCGCCGCTGACAAGGCCGGCGTCGCTGCTGACAAGGCCGGCACCGCTGCTGGTAAGGCCGGCGCCGCCGCTGACACCGCTGTCAAGGCCGGGGCACCTGGCGAGAGGACCGGCGCGTCGAGCGGCAAGGGTCGCGCCACCAAGGCAAACGCCCCCGAAGCACAGGTCGAGGACGGTCAGGACAGCCCGGTGGACGGGCGCATACGAACGCTTGACTTCTCTCAGCCCACGAAGTTCACGACCGAGATCAGGCGCCGGATCGCGGGTGCCATCGAGCAGTTCTGCGAGACGCTCTCGGGGCGACTCACAAACGAGCTGGCGGTGGAGACCGAGTTCAGCGTCTCGGAAGTTGACCAGCACACTTGGGCCGCGGCCAAGGCACGGCTGGCGGCCGATGCGGTCGCGGTCGGGGTCGAGGCCAAGGCGATCGAGCGCCACATGCTGCTCAGCGTCGAGCAGCCCCTGCTGCTGCAATCGCTTGAATGCCTGCTCGGCGGCCAGGCGGCGCGGGCACCGGCGGAGCGTCACCTCACAGACATCGACTGGGCACTTGCGCGGGGCCTCCTCGACGGCATCGTCGCCGAGCTGTCGGCCGCCTGGGGGGATCTTGGCGGTCCGCGCCTGACTCGCGGCGAGGTCGACCTCGAGGCCGACGCCGGTGTCTTTGCACCCGTCGGTGAGCCAACTTTCTCGATGACGCTTACCAGCAGCATCAACGGCGAGCCGTCCGCCATGTCGCTGCTGATTCCCTGGGCGGCGATCGAGCCGGTGGCCGAGAGTATCCGCGGCGGGGTCGGGCCGCCACTGGAAGGCGACGTGCGCGACCCCGAGTCGCTGCGACGCGGGCTCGGCGCCGCCGAGGTGCTATTGCGAGCCGAGGTCGGCTCGGCACAGATGCCGATCGAGCGGATGCTCGAGCTTGTGCCGGGCGCGATGGCACAACTGGAGGGGCGCGCACAGGACGGCGTCTGGCTATTTGCCGAGGGTGTACTGCTCGGTCGCGGGCACCCGGGGCGCTCCGGGACGCGTCGCGCAATCAAGCTGCAATCAACGAGCGAGACTCCCACTCGGGCCGATACTTACGCAAAGCTCGGGCGAGCCGAGCTCGAGCGTGCTCGCGCGCATGTCGATAGAGCAAGCGAGAATCCCGAGGGCAAGGCGATTCTTCGCAGCATCTTCGTACGGGTTTGGGCGGAGCTTGGGCGCACGCACATACCGCTCAGGGGCGCCGTGGAACTCGCCCCCGGAGCTGTAGTCGAGCTCGACCAGATGGCCGAGGCACCCGTTGAGCTGTTCGTCAACGGTCTTTGCTTTGCCAACGGCAGCCTGCTCGTCACAGCTGACGGGAGCTGGGGCGTGCAAGTCGCCGAGCTGGTCTGACCCGGCGTCCGGCGGCGGCCAATGAAGGCGCTGCCCTCAAGAGATCGGGCTAAGGGCCGATAACCGGGGGCGACTCTTCCTCGGAGTCGTCCCCTCGATGACTAAGTTGACCCTTCTCCGTGCGGCCACGCGAGTGGCTGCGTTGCTGTGTGGCTGCCTGCTTGTGTGGGCGGCTCCCGCTTCGGCGTTCACCGCGGCGAGCAACAAGAAGGGCACGGGCGAAAACACGCCGCTGAGTCTCGGTTCGCCCACCACCAGCTCGCACACGAGCACCGGTGGGGCGAGCCTTGTGCGCACGATCGTCGGGCTTGCGATCGTGATCGCGGTCATCTGGGGGCTCTCCTGGATTCTGCGCCAGGTCAAGGCTGGGCGCGACCCGAAGGTGGCCGCGACCGGCCTGTCGAGCGTCGCGGCCTTGACGCTCACATCTGGGCGCTCGGTCCACTTGGTGAAGGCTGGCAACGACTACCTGCTGCTTGGCAGCGCCGAGCACGGGCTGATGCCGATCCATCGCTATACCGAGCAGCAGGCCTACGAAGCGGGCCTGCTGTCCTCTGAGGAGCTCCCTGAGCGCCCCCGCCGGCGCCTGGGACTGCTCCGCCCCGCTACCCCGGCCGACGGCGATCATCCCGTGGGAACACCTGTGGAGGCGCGCGCGTCGATGACGCCGAGGGCAGCGCTTCCGCCGAGCACACCCGATCGGACCCGCGGCCCCAGGACGCTCGAATCCGGTGAGCGTCAGAGCGATCCGATGCACATGCCGTCGGTCTCCTCCAGCGTGATCGAGCGCTTGCGCGAACTGACGGTGCGTCGTTGAACCTCAACTCGAGCAACGCCGTTCAGATACTGCTGCTGGTCGGCGGCCTCACGCTTGTGCCAGCGATGCTGTTCACGGTTACCGGCTTCAGTCGCATTCTGATCGTGCTCGGCTTCATCCGCTCGGCCCTGGGGACGACGACCGAGCCGCCAAACCAGGTCCTGGTGGGGATCGCCCTGTTCCTGACGATCTTTGTGATGGCGCCCACGGTGAGTGCGATCAAGAAGGACGCGATCGCGCCGCTGATGGCCGACAAGATCAGCACCATTACGGCCCTGGAGCGCGCCGAGGAACCGATGCGCGAATTCATGTTCCGCCAGACTCGGCTAGAGGACATCTCCCTGTTTGTGAGGATGGCGCACGCAAAGCAACCTCACACCCGCGCGGAAGTGCCCACCGAGGTCTTGATTCCCGCGTTCATCGTCTCAGAGCTAAAGACCGCCTTTCAGATCGGCTTCTTGATCTTCCTGCCGTTCTTGATCATCGACCTGATCGTCTCGGCGACCTTGATGAGCATGGGGATGATCATGCTGCCGCCGACGTTCATCTCGCTGCCTTTCAAGATCCTGCTGTTCGTCCTGGTGGACGGCTGGGATCTGGTCATCAAAGCGCTCGTCCAGAGCTTCCACTAGGCGCCCACGAATGAACCAGGAGACCGTCGTCAACCTCGCCTCGCAGGCCATGAGCCTGGCGTTGAAGATCGCCGGTCCGCTGTTGCTGGTCGGGCTTGTCGCGGGTCTGGCCGTGAGCATCTTCCAGGCCGTCACCCAGATTCAAGAGCAGAGCCTGACGCTGATTCCGAAGATCATCGGCGTGGCCGCCGTGATCATCCTGCTCGGGCCTTGGATGCTTGGCCAGCTCGTCTCCTATACGGCCGCGCTCTACACGGCGATCCCCACGATGGTCGGCTCGTGAACGAACTTCTGAGCAAGCTTGCCGGCAACGAGCTTGCGGGCTTCATCCTTGTGCTGGCACGTGTGACGCCCCTGTTCTTTATCGCGCCGCTCTTCTCCTCCTCGCTCATCCCGCCGCGGGTGCGCGGGATCATCGCGGTGGGAATCTCGATCGGGCTGACCCCGATCGCGCTGCGCGGCCAGCACGTGCCAAGCCAGCCGCTCGCCCTGGCCGAGCTTGTGATCGAGGGCCTGCTGGTTGGCTTTGGCTTTGCTTTCACGCTCTCGATCCTGATGGCCGCGATCGAAACGGCGGGCGCGACGATCGACATCGTCTCGGGCTTCTCATACGGAGAGCTCATCAACCCGATGAACGGCCAGAGCGGAGCGGTCATCTCCCGCTTCTACTCACTGGTCGGCACGCTCATTTTCCTGATCATCGGCGGCGACGCTTGGACGCTGCGCGGCCTGGGGCGCACTTTCCAGCTGGTCCCACTCACAGGCGCGCCGCGCATGTCATCGCTGGTGGGCGGCGCCGAGCAGGCATTCTCCAGCTTGTTGACCTCGGCGCTGGAGATCGCCGGTCCGGTGCTGGTAGCGCTGCTTGTGACAGACGTCGCCTTCGGCGTGGTCTCGCGCGTTGTGCCTCAACTAAACGTCTTCGCGGTCGGCTTCCCCGTGAAGGTAGCCGTAGCGCTGCTCGTAGTGGGAGCGTCGCTGCCGTTCATGGCCAACTGGATATCTGAACAAATGTCGGTGAGCGTCGGGGCCGCGCTCGGCGCACTGCACGTGGCTTGAGATGGCACGCGAGGAACGCACAGAGAAAGCGACGCCCAAGCACCGCAAGCGCGCGCGGGAGAAGGGCCAGGTCGCTCGCAGCCCCGATCTCGGCGGCTCGGTGGTCTTGATCGCCGGCCTGCTCGCACTCAGCTTGATGGGCCGGCGAATCGTCGACTCGGCCGCCTCGACATTTCGCGAAATGCTAAGTGATATAGCCCATCCGGCCCACGCCACGAGCGCCGCCGGGCTCAACGGGCTGCTGCACTCCGCGCTTTCGACTATCGCTCTGACCGTGGCGCCGGTCGCTGGGACCTGCATGCTGGCCGGAGTGCTCGGTGGCGTGGCGCAGGTCGGCTTCAAACCCACGGCCCACTCGCTGAAGCCTGACTTTCGACGCATAAACCCCATCTCCGGCGCTCGCAACCTGCTCGGGCCGAACGCGGTGTTCGAAGCGATCAAGGCAATCGCAAAGGTCGCGACCGTCGGCCTTGTGGCCGGACTTGCGCTGCTACCGGGCCTTACCGCCCTCGCCGCCAAGGTGGGAATGCCGCCCGGCGCGCTTGGCTTGCTCATGGGAGAACGCGCGCTCTCGATCGCCCAACATGCCGCGTTTGCCTACCTGGCGATCGGACTGCTCGACTATGCCTGGCGGCGTCGGCGCCACGAGCACCAGCTCCGGATGACCAAGCAAGAGGTCAAGGATGAGAACCGTCAGTACGGGGTCTCCTCCGAGGTGAGAGCGGCTCAGCGTCGCCGGCGCATGCAGGCCGCACGGGCTCGCATGATGGCCGCCGTTCCCACGGCCGACGTGGTCGTGGCCAATCCGACCCACTTCGCCGTTGCGCTGCTGTATGACGGCTCACATACCGCGCCGCTGGTTGTTGCCAAGGGACAGGACCTGATCGCCGCGCAGATCAGGCGCGTGGCCGAGGAGAACGAGGTCCCCGTGGTCACCGATCCACCGCTGGCCCGTGCGCTTCATTCCTCAACGGAGATCGGACAGATGATCCCGCAAGAACTGTATGCGGCCGTGGCGCAAGTGCTTGCCTTCGTCTACCGCATGGCCGGGCGTAGGAAGCTCGCCTCATGAACGTCTCGAGCATGCGGCTCGTCGGGCGCCAGACCGGCATCGTGGACGACGGCCAGATGCCCTGGAATCCCTCGGGTGACAGCCCGGTGCCGGCGGGTCAGGGGAGGCCCAGTTCATGAACAGCTCAAGCGTAAAGCGCGTACTGCGCCACACCGACCTGCTTGCCGCTGTTGCGGTCGTTTGCGTCGTAACGATGCTGGTAGTGCCGCTGCCCTCGGCGCTCCTGGACCTGCTGATAACGCTCAACATCTCCGCCGCACTGACGATCGTGGTGGCCACCATGTACCTCGGCAAGGCACTCGACTTTGCCTCCTTCCCGAGCCTGCTGCTGCTGAGCACCATGTTTCGCTTGGCGATAAACGTTTCAGTCACGCGCTTGATCCTCACGACCGGCGACGCTGGCAACGTCGTCAAATCCTTTGGCCAGTTCGTCGTCGGCGGCAACGTGGTTGTTGGGCTTGTCATCTTCTTGATCCTCGTGGTGATTCAGTTCGTGGTCGTGACCAACGGAGCCGGGCGTGTGGCCGAGGTCGGCGCCCGCTTCACGCTCGACGCGATGCCCGGCAAGCAGATGGCAATCGACGCCGACCTGAACGCGGGGCTGATCTCAGACGACCAGGCGCGTACGCGCCGCTCGGAGATATCGCGCGAGGCCGACTTCTACGGAGCGATGGACGGCGCTTCAAAGTTCGTTAAGGGCGACGCGATGGCCGCCCTGATCATTACGGCGATCAACCTTGTCGGCGGGATCGTCGTGGGCATGTTGCAGATGCATCTCGGCTTCAGCGAAGCCACCCACAAGTACTCGCTGCTCACTGTCGGAGACGGGCTCGCGGCGCAGATCCCAGCGCTGTTGATCTCGGTGGCGACGGGCATCATCGTCACCCGCGCCGCATCTGATCGCGATCTCGGTAGCGACATCGCCAACCAGATCCTCTCCCAACGCAGAGCGCCGATGGTGGCCGCCTGCGCGATCGGCCTGTTCGCTTTGATCCCCGGTCTGCCAAAGCTGCCGTTTCTCCTCGTCGCCGCGATCTTTGGCGTCGTGGGATGGGCGGTTCGCAACGGCATGCCCGAGGCCCGCGACGCAGCCGAGCTGGCCGCCAAGGCAAAGGCCGCGGAGCTTGCCGCGCCCGCGGCTACGGGAGAGCCGCTGTCGGAGGTGGGGGTCGATGCGCTTGAGCTTGCGATCGGCTTTGGCCTTGTGCCGCTGGTGAACAACGGTTCGCTGCTTCGTCGCGTGAGCATGATTCGTCGCCAGATCGCCGGCGATCTCGGCCTTGTCATACCGCCAGTGCGCATTCACGACGAGCTGGGCATGGAATCCCACGAGTATGTGCTGAAGGTGCGCGGCTCGGAGGTGACGCGCGGGCGGATCATGCCGGGGCACCTGCTCGCCATGGATCCCGGGGATGCGAGCGCGACGCTGCAGGGCATTCCCACGCGCGAGCCGGCATTTGGACTGGACGCGATGTGGGTGCACGATTCCGGGCGGGCCGAGGCCGAGGCACTCGGCTACACGGTCGTCGATGCCGAGTCGGTGATCGTCACGCACTTGACTGAGACGATCCGTTCGCACGCCGCTGAGCTGCTCACACGCCAGGATGTGCGGGCGCTGCTCGACAAGCTCAAGGAGTCAAACGCCGCCGTGGTCGAAGAGGTCGTGCCCGAGACGCTGTCCTTGGGCGAGATCCAACGCGTGCTTCAGCTGCTGCTCTCCGAGGGCGTCCCGATCCGCGACCTGGGCACAATCGTGGAGGCTATCGGCGACAAGGCGCGAATAACCCGAGACACCAATCTATTGTCCGAGTATGCACGCCAGGCACTTGGCCGGGCGATTACGGCTCCCCATCTCGACGAGGAGCTGCGCCTGCGGGCGATAACCCTTGATCCGGCAATCGAGCAGGAGGTTGCGACCTCGATAACCCAGACGGCAGACGGAGAGTACCTAGCGATGGATCCCCCACGAGCGCAAGCGATCGTGGGAGCCCTGCGTACTCAAGTGGAGCACGCGACAGGACTCGGGGCGCGACCGATCCTGCTTTGCTCGGCACGCGTGCGCCGCCACCTGCGCAGGCTGATCGCACAGGCCCAGCCGCACTTGCCCGTCTGCTCCTACAACGAGATCGCACCAGGAATCAACGTTGAGACCATCGGAGTCATCCACGCTTGAGGGCGCGAGCGCCGTGCGCACCTACCACGGACGCACGATCGAGGAGCTTCTGCCGAGGATTCAGCGGGAGTTGGGGGCGGACGCGATCATCGTCAGCCAGCGAGAAGGCCTGACCGGAGGCGTGGCCGGCTTCTTCCAGCACCCCTACGTGGAGCTGGACGCAATGGTCGGCGGCGCACGCCTCGACGTCTATGACGAAGAGTTCACGGTCGAGGTGCCTGACTTCGCCCCGGAGAGCGCCTTGCCTGCGCGCGCCTATGAAGGGCACGACGAGTACGACCGGCCGGGTGAGCACCCAGCGTCACCCGCCGACTATGCACTGCCACCCGAGCAACGCACAGGCCCTGGACAACACGCAGGCCTTGGGCAACCCCCGGGTTCCGAGCTACACGCGAGTACCGAAGGATCTTCGGGGGCCGAGAGGCACCTGAACCCCGAGTGGCATACAACGCCCGAGCAGCCCCCGGCTCGTGCCCCCTTTTACACCCGCCAACCACCGCGTCCGGGACAGGAAAGCCGCTATGTGACCGAGCGTTTGGCGGCACTGGCGCGTGCCGACGCACTGCAACCCCCGCGTCGGCTGGCCCTTGAGCCGGGCGGCCTGACATCCGGCGAGCCGGGCACAGAGCGGGCAGACCCGTTCGCGCGAATGCTCGCACACGCCACAACAGCGGACGCACCCCTCACCTCGCCAAGCCGCTCTAGCTCACGCGGGCGCGCTGGCGCGAGTGCGCGAGCGCGCCCGAGCTCGAGTTCACGCACGGGCACACACGCTTCCGATGCGGCGCCGGGCGCGACCAAACACGCCTTGCAAAGGCGCGCACAGGCAAACGTTCAGAGCGAGCTGATGGCGCGCGGGATCAGTGAGGGCTTCGCCATCGAGCTGCTGGTGCAAGCCGCCGTCCACATCCGGCCTCTGGCACCGCGTGCCGGCGTCAAGCAAACCGTGCGATCCGCTTTGGCACAGCGGATCCCGAGCGCCCCGGCGCTTCCCACTCGGGGCGCGGTCGTCGTGCTGGTGGGACCTGGAGGCGCCGGCAAGACGAGCTGTTGTGCGGCCCTGCTCAACGCCTACCGCAAGAACTCCGTGCTTCCAGCCAGCTGTGCGACGCTCCTGGAAGGACCCGCCCGGGGCGAGCTTCAGATGTTGCTGAGCCCCCAGATTCGCAAGCCCCTCCCGCTCGACGCCCCGCGCGGCATTCGGGCGCTGCGCAAAGCGCGCGAGGAGGGCCTGCTCGTGATCGACACGCCTCCGCTCTCTGCTGGCAGCCGCACGGCGCTTCGCAAGCTCGCGAGCCTGCTCGGCGAGCTCAAGCCCGAGCGTGTGGTGGTCGTGCTGCCGGTGACCATTGGTGCCGTGGCATCGGCGCAACTGCTCGAGGGGCTGCGTCCGCTGGGTGCCGACAGCTTGGCTTTGACC
>OCZU010002984.1_pt1 | contig 10728 bp, 9 predicted proteins | sample 1539001 | NCBI WGS metagenome assembly OCZU01 (sample SAMEA3539306, study PRJEB22396) | soil metagenome | biome: tundra; feature: field; material: soil | place: USA | collected 2010-05 | depth 0.15 m | reverse complement strand
GCGACCTCTGCGGCCAGTTCCTGGCTCGCCGCGGCTGGCGAATGAGATTAGAACTCACTCGCCTGATCCGTGCCCTCATGCCGGAGGACGGTGAGGTGGCCGGGCTGCTGGCGCTGATGCTCCTCACCGAGGCCCGCCGCACCGCCCGGGTTTCGGCGAGCGGCGAACTGGTCACCCTCGACGAGCAGGACCGTGGGGCCTGGGACGCGGCGCTGGTCGCCGAGGGTCACCGGCTGGTGCGCGAGCGCCTGGCCGCCCGGGTGGCTCCAGGTCGCTACCAGATCCTCGCAGCGATCAGCGCCGTGCACACCTCCGCCCGCGACGTACGCGACACCGACTGGTCGCAGGTCGTCGCCCTCTACGACCAGCTCGTCCGCATCGACCCCTCGCCGATCATCGCCCTCAACCGGGCCATCGCGGTCGCCGAGCTTGACGGCCCGGAAGTGGCGCTGGCGGCCGTCGACCGTCTCGAGCACAAGCTGGCCGGCTATCACGCCTACCATGCGACCCGCGCCGACCTGCTGCGCCGGCTGGGCTGCAGTCAGAAGTCGCGCGCGGCGTACGGCAAAGCCATCGAGCTGGCGGGCAACACCGCCGAGACCGCCTACCTGACACGCCGCCGCGACCAGCTGGGGTAGTGCCCGTCGAAACCCCGTGCAAAGCAGCGCCTGACCCCGATGGAATACGCCGCGCGGGCCAGACGGCGGGGTGGCAGGCCAAGCCTCCCAGCGAAGCCGGATAACTGAGACTGAAATGAGACTAGCGACGGGCGCAAGGACGGCGCTGCCGGGTTCGTACTTTGAAACCTGCTGGTCAGGCTGGCGGAGGATAGGAGATTCGAACTCCTGAGGGGTTTCCCCCAACACGCTTTCCAAGTCTGTACCTCTGCGTTCGCGCCAGGCCGGGAGCGTCCGTGAACTGCGGTGCAGGCGGACTGTGGGCGGTAGCTGAACGGCGGCGGACACAGGTGAATGAGACTAGAAACGAGACTGGGCTGACTCGCCGGGCGCAAGGGTCCACAGGGCCGAGATCGGCGGCGAGCGGGAGGACAGGCCAGATGCAGTTCAGGCGGAAGAGCTGATGATCCGGTATCCGACGCCCGGTATGGTCGCAATAATGGGTGGCTCTCCGAGCTTCCGGCGGAGCCGGCTCATGGTGACCGAGACTGTGGCCGTGAACGGGTCGGCGTGCTCGTCCCAGGCCTGTTCCAGGAGGTCTTCGGCGCTGAGGACGGCGTGATCGGCTCGCATGAGCGCTTCGAGGACCGCGAACTCCTTGCCGGAGAGATCAAGTTGCCGCCCGTCGCGGTGGGCGGTATGGCGCAGGGGATCGAGTTCGACGCCGGCCGCGCGGAAGACACGGGACCTGGCCGCGGGCTGACGGCGGGCGAGAGCGCGGATCCTGAGCACAAGTTCGGGGAAGTGGAAGGGCTTGGCTAGGTAGTCGTCCGCGCCGAGGCTCAGGCCGCTGACGCGGTCGTCGGGGGAACCGGACGCGGTCAGCATGAGCACCATGACTGGCTTGCCGCTGCTGGCGATCATCCGGCAGATCGTGTCACCGTGCACCCCGGGCAGGTCACGGTCGAGGACGACGACGTCATAGGCATTGACGTCGAGCTTGGCCGCCGCGTCCCGGCCCTCGTAGGCCACGTCGACGGCCATGCCGTGATCCCGCAGGCCCTCGGCGATGCCATCGGCGAGGCTTCGGGTGTCCTCCACGACCAGCACCCTCATGCCGGGGCTCCAGCGTCGGCCCGCGGCGCGAGGGGAAGCTCGATGAGCACCTGGAAGCCGCCTCCGGTGAGGGCGTGCAGCTCCAGCCTGCCGCCGTGCATCTCGGCGATAGCGGCCACGATCGACAGCCCCAGGCCGCTGCCCTGGTCCGAGCCGGTCCGTTCCGTGCCGAGCCGCCGGAACGGCTGGGTCAGCGCCTGGACGTCATGCTCGTCCAGCACCGGGCCGCCGTTCTCCGCCACCAGGCGGGCGGCCGCGCCTGCGACGCCGGTCCTGATGCGGACCCAGCCGCCCGGCGCGTTGTGGGTGATGGCATTGTCCACCACGTTGCCTACCATGCGGGCGAGCAACGTCTCGTTGCCGGTGACCTGGGCCCCTGGGCATTCCTGATGGCGGACGTCAAGGCCCTTGCCGGAGATGAGCGTGGCGCGCTGCGCGGTCGCGGCGGAAACGAGGACGTCGAGCGGAAGCGTCGAGGAGTCCGCGGCCGAGTGCTGCTGAGCACGGGCGAGGACAAGCAGGCCATCGAGCAGCCGGTCGACGTGATCGAGCTCGTGCCGCAGCCGGCCGCCGAGGTCCACCATGTGCGGCGGCGCGGGCCCGGGCTTGCCCAGCGCGACATCGAGCCAGACTCGCATGGTGGCATGCGGGGTGCGCAGCTCATGCGAGGCGTTGGCGACGAACTGGCCCTGGGACTGGAACGACCGGTCCAGGCGGCCCAGCAGGTCGTCGAAGGTGTCTGCCAGTTGCTTGACCTCGTCGTCCGGGCCGCCGAGGTTGAGCCGCTCGTGCAGGTTGGTAGCCGAGATCTTCCTGGCCGCCGTCGTCATGGCGCGCAGTGGGCGCAGCAGGCGGCCAGCCACCAGCCAGCCAGCGGCGATAGCCGGGATCGCCATGATCACCAGGGCGATCCCGGAGACGACGATGAGCTGATGCAGGTCGAAGCTGTGCTGGGCCGCTGACACTGGCTGGTGCTGGCCTGCAGCATTGGCCGGAAATCCCCCGGCGGTGGACCCGGCTGGCGCAGCTGGCTGGCCCGGCGCAGCTCCGGAGCTGGACGAACCTTCCGCGCCGTTAGTCGTTCCCTGCCACAACCCGACCGTGACGGCCAGCAGGGGAACGCCTGCAACGACGAACACCCCCCAGCAGGCAAGGGCCACACGCACGCGAAGGCTGCGCCGGGACCGGTGCCAGCTGAAGCCAAGGCGGGTGAGTGGACGAAGCCGCACGAACATCTCCTCTGCCAGGCCACCGCGCGGACCTGCGGTGACGGTGACAGTCCCAGGATGCCCGATTCCCTCCTTACAGCGGCCCAACAGGCGCTGTTGGACCGCTGTAGCGACCCTAGGCATAAAAAGAGCTCTCAGAACGGCCCAGCCGGCAAGGAGGGACACCTCCATCCTGTGAGCAGAAAGCGATCAGCTGATGAACGACGTAACCATCGAAGTCGACGGGCTGCGCAAGCGGTTCGGGCCCGCGGTGGCGCTGGACGGGATGACCTTCACCGTCGCGCCGGGTCAGGTCTTCGGTTTCCTCGGGCCGAACGGCCCCGGGAAGCCCGTTACTGGATTGTGACATTCATTTCCGCTGAGTGCGGGCGCACAGGCAGCCGGCGATCTCTCGCTGAAGTTTTGCGCCCTCGCCCCAAATCGTCAGCCTGCATCATCTTTATCGGTGGCTGGGAATTACCGGCAGGGAAACGCTGGCGTCACGTCAGATGGTGCCGCCAGGTCAGCTGCCGGAGGCCAGCCTTGGACTTCGCACTTCTTTTCCGGGGATGCCCCTGGATGGTCAGGGTGCTTGCCGTGGTGCCTGTCCGGCCTGGGCGAGGATGTCGAGGGCGGTAGCGGTGGCCGGTGTGGGCTGGGCGGGTCCGGCCGGGTACCAGGCGGCGATGTGCCGTCCGCCGAGCGGCGGCAGGGCACAGACAGTCACAGGGGCCTGCCCCAGTGCCAGTTGGGGAACGATGGCCGCACCCCGCCCGGCGGCGACCAGGGCCAGGACGGAGGGGAACTCCACGCAGATGTCGCCGGCCGGGATGGCGATGCCGACCTCGGCCGCGAGCCGCTGCAGGGCGTTGTCACAGGCGGTGCCGGGCGGCCCGGCGACCCACGGCCGGCCGGCGAGGTCGCGCAGACTGCGAGGCGTGATCTGCCAGTCTGGCGGGATGACCAGGAGGTAGGGGTCGAAGGCCAGGTGGCGCAGGCCGAGGCCCGGCTCGGCGGGCGGGGGGCTCGCGGCGTCGTATTCGGTGAGCACGACATCCAGGTCGCCGAGACGTAGGGCTGCCACGGCATCAGGCCCGTAGCGTTCAGTGACAGTGGGGCGGATCGCGGGATGGGCGGCCGCGAGGATCCGCAGGGCGGGGGCGATCAGCGGGCTCATAACGCTCTGGAAGGCCGCGAGCCGTACCGGGCCTGCCGCCTGGCCGGTGAGCTCGGCCAGGTCGCGCTCGGCCTGGCGCAGCTGCGCGGCGATGCGCTCGCCATGGCCCGCCAGCAGCCGTCCGGCCGCGGTGAGCGTCACCTGCCTGCCGGTGCGGTCGATGAGGCTGGCGCCGGTCTCCCGTTCCAGGGCCAGCAGCTGCTGGGAGACCGCGGGCGGGGAAAGGTGCAGCGCACCGGCGGCGGCGGCCACGCTGCCGTGCGCGGCGACCGCCTGCAGCACGCGCAGCCTGCGTGGATCGATCATTCGGAAGTTCTGCTTTCGCTTTACGGTAGATAGTTCACCTTTACTTTTATATCGTGGCGGCCCACGATGGCGGGCATGACCAATGCGAGGGAACTGACCGTCAGGACCTGGTCGGCGACAGCGGCCAGCGCGGGTGCCGGGGATTACAGCCGCTACTTTGCCGGCACGCTGCTGCCCCAGCTGCGCGAGCTGCCCGGCTTCGCCGGCGCGTACCTGCTGCGCCGCGACCTCGGCGAGGACGGCACCGCCGAGCTGACCGCGCACACGTTCTGGGAATCCCCCGAGGCGATCCGCGCCTTCGCCGGGGACGACATCACGGTGGCCGTCGTCGAGCCAGAAGCACAGGCGATGCTGCTGGACTTCGACCGCACCGCGGCCCACCGCAGCGTGGTAGTCGATGCCAGAGACTGACCCGGTCGCCGTCATCGGCGTGGGCGCGGTCGGCACGCTGCTGGCCGGCGCCCTGGCCGCCGCCGGGCACCCCATCCTGGCCTGCGGCCGCGCGCGGCTCACCTCGATCACCGTCACTACCGACACCGGCAGTGCCAGCTACGCGGTCACCTGGACCGATCAGCCCGGCGACCTGCGCGGCGTCCGGTGGACGGTGCTGGCTACCAAGATCCACGACACCGCTGCTGCGGCAGGCTGGCTGGCCGCGCCAAGCCCGGGACAGTGCCTGCTCGCGGCGCAGAACGGCGTCAGCCAGGTTGAGGTGCTGGCCTGTGCGGCGGGCGTAGTGGGCGGTAGCGGCGGTGAAGAGGTCGACGCCAGGGACCCTCCGGCCAGCACACCCCGGGCCAGGCACCGCGACCGTCAACCAGGGTAAGCATCCGGCGACATGCTGAACGCCGGGTCTAGGTGCGCTGTGTCGTTGAAGCCGCAGACTGTCCACCGCTCGTCATGCACGACCAGGCGGGAGATGGATCCGTTGTCCGCGCCAAGGAAGGCAAACCGCCGGGAGCCGCTGGCCAACGCCAGGATCTGGCCGATGACGCCGCCGTGGACGAAGACGGCGAGCCGCTGATCGGGATGATCAGCGGCCAGCCTGGCTATCGCGGTTCGGATCCGGGCAGCGAACTCTTCGGCCGGCTCGGCATCGGGGATAACGTCCCAGCGTTCCTCGGCCCACATCCGCTGGGCGATCGGGTGATTCTCGGCCACCATCTTGCGGAACAGGCCAGCCTCCCAGATGCCGAGCCGGACCTCTCGTAGTCCTGGCTCGACCCCCGGGGTCAGGCCGAGCCGGTGCGCCAGGGGCGCTGCGGTCTCCTCAGTGCGGCGCAGGCCGGAGGTGTAGATGGCGTCAATACGTCCTGCGGCCAACCGGTCGGCTACCCGCTCCGCCTGCTCGCGTCCGGTCGGGGCGAGCTCGGGATCCGAGTGCCCGTCCCGGAGGGGGAAAGGCTGATCTGGGTATGCCTTCTGCGACTCACCGTGGCGGATCAGCAGCAATTCGACGGCGCCTGTTGGCACAACGAAGCGGGCCTGCCGGTAGCCAGCCGCGGCGGGGCGGGATTTATCTGGAGTGGTCACGATCACCGAAGACTACTGCGGCCGCACGCCCGCCTGGCTGGTCAGCCCCGGTCAGTCAGCCCCGGTCAGCCAGCCCCGGTCGATCGGCCGTCGGAGTGATCGCTGATAGCATCCCGAAACCGGGACCCGGGCGGATGGTCCGGGGAGGTCAGATGGCGCAAGCACGGATGGCGCAAGCACAGTACGACTTCATCATCGTCGGCGGTGGTTCGGCCGGCAGTGCCCTGGCCAACCGGCTCTCCACCGACCCGGCCACGCGGGTGCTGGTGCTGGAAGCTGGCCGCCCGGATTACCCCTGGGACGTCTTCATCCACATGCCGGCCGCGCTCACGTTCCCGATCGGCAGCAGGTTCTACGACTGGGGCTACCGAACGGAACCTGAGCCGGGCCTGAATGGCCGCAGCATCTACCACGCACGGGGCAAGGTGCTGGGCGGCTCAAGCAGCATCAACGGCATGATCTTCCAACGGGGCAACCCGCTGGATTACCAGCGCTGGGCGGCAGACCCGGGGATGGCGGACTGGGACTACGCGCACTGCCTGCCGTACTTCAAGCGGATGGAGACCTGCCTGGCGGGAGCCGATGAGTTCCGCGGTGGTGACGGCCCGCTCGTACTGGAACGAGGGCCGGCCGACGGTCCGTTGTTCAAGGCGTTCTTCGCGGCTGTCCAGGAGGCCGGGTACCCGCTCACCAGCGATGTGAACGGGTACCGGCAGGAAGGCTTTGCCCCCTTCGACCGGAACGTCCACCGGGGCCGCAGGCTCAGCGCGGCCCGCGCCTACCTGCACCCGGTGATGAAGCGGCGCAACCTGGAAGTCACCTGCCGTGCCTTCGTGACCAGGATCCTGTTCGAGGGGAAGCGGGCCGTGGGCGTGGAGTACACCCACGGCAGCTCCGCCCGCCCGAACGAGCCGGCCCGGCTGGTGCGCGGAGCCGAGATCATCCTGTGCGGCGGGGCCATCAACACCCCGCAACTGCTCCAGCTCTCCGGCGTGGGCAACGCGGACGCACTGCGGGCGCTGGGCATCCACGTGGTCGCTGACCTGCCCGGGGTGGGCGAGAACCTGCAGGACCACCTCGAGGTCTACGTACAGTACGCGTCCAAGCTCCCGGTCTCGGTGGCCCCGGCGCTGAAGTGGCGCAACCGCCCGATGGTCGGCGCGAAGTGGCTTTTCCTGCGCACCGGCCCGGGCGCCACGAATCACTTCGAAGGCGGCGGGTTCGTCAGGAGCAACGACGAGGTCGCCTACCCGAACCTGATGTACCACTTCCTGCCGATCGCCATCCGCTACGACGGCTCGTCGCCGGCCGGCGGCCATGGTTACCAGGTGCACATCGGGCCCATGTACTCCGACTCCCGCGGGTCAGTCCGGATCACCTCTCGCGACCCGGCGGTTCACCCGGCCCTGTTGTTCAACTACCTGTCCACCCCGACGGACCTCCGAGAGTGGGCCGAGGCGATCCGGATCACCCGCAGCATCCTCAACCAACCGGCCTTCGAGGACTACAACGCGGGTGAATTGTCCCCGGGACCGGCCGTCTCGACGGATGAGCAGATCCTGGACTGGGTGCGCAGGGACGCCGAGACGGCCCTCCACCCGTCATGTACCTGCAAGATGGGCACCGATCCGATGTCGGTGACAGATCCGGCCACCATGCGCGTGCACGGCCTGGGCGGGCTGCGGATTGTCGATGCGTCCGTGATGCCGTACATCACCAACGGCAATATCTACGCCCCGGTGATGATGACCGCGGAGAAGTCCGCTGACCTGATCCTCGGCAACACCCCGCTCCCCCCTGAGCCTGTCGAATTCTACCGCCACCGTGCGTGATCCCCGGGATCCCCGGGATCCACGCGATCCGCGCGATCCGCGACGGCTGCGCGGTGACGCGCCGCTGCTCGACGCCTGGCTGCGGTTCACCGCGCAGGCACAGGCCGGCGCGCTCACGCCGATGTGCGTTCCGGGACACAAGCAGCGCCAGGATCTGGTCGGACCGGTAGTGGCGGGTGACGCGCCGCTGTATGGCGGTCTCGATACGATCAAGCACGCCGACGTGCTGCGCCAGGAGGGGGAGCGGCGCGCCGCGGAGTTGTGGGGCGCGGACTGGTGCCGGTTCTCCGTGGCCGGATCAACGCACGGCAACCAGGCTCTGGCCCTGGCCGTGGGCTCACCTGGCCAGGAGATCATCGTCACCAGGAGCCTGCACCGGTCACTGCTGCTCGGCATGGTGCTGGCCGGCCTGCGCCCGGTGTGGGTACTGCCGGGCCTGGATCCGGTGACCGGGCTTCCGGGACCGGTTCCGGTGGGCGCGGTCCAGGCCGCGCTCGCAGAGCACCCGGGCGCCTGCGCGGTCTTCCTCGGCGACCCCTCGTACGTCGGCGCGACAGGCGACCTTACGGGACATGCCGCCGCCGCCCATGAGGCAGGCGTCCCGCTGATCGTGGACGCGGCGTGGGCCGCGCACCTGGGTTTTCACCCGGATCTGCCGCCGCACGCCATCGCCGCGGGTGCGGACGCCATGGTGACAAGCGCGCACAAGGCGCTGCCCGCCTGCACCCAGGGCGCGCTGGTGCTGGCCAGGACCGGCAGGCTGGATGCCGCGCGGCTGGACCGAGCGTTCGAGGCCACGCACACCACCAGCCCGGCCGGCGCGATCATGGCCAGCATCGACGCGGCCCGGGCGCTGCTGGCCAGGGACGGCCAGGAGTTGGCCGGCCGGCTGCTCCGGGGCGTGGCCGCCGCCAAGGACCGGCTGCGCCAGGTTCCCGGGCTCCACGTGCTCGATGGCCCGGGCGTCGAGCCGGCCAAGCTGGTGGTGCTGCTGGCTGGCACCGGGGCGAATGGCCATGCCGTCGAACGCGATCTCATCGACACGGGGATGCCGGTGGAGATGGCTGACCGGGACACGATCGTGCCGGTCGTGACGCTGGCCGACGACGAGGCCACCGTGGCCCGGTTCGCCGACACCCTGGCCGCCGCGGTCGAGCGGCATCGCGCCGCGCCCCGCCTGCCGGTTCCCGCGGCAGCGTGGACCATCATCCCGCAGCAGGCGCTGCCGCCACGCGAAGCTTTTTTTGCCCCCAACGAAATGCTTGCCGCTGATGCCGCAGTGGGCCGGGTGAGTGCGGAACTGGTGGCTCCCTATCCGCCGGGCATCCCGGTGCTCGCCCCCGGCGAGGTCATCACCTCAGCCGCTCTGGCGGCCCTGCGCACGGCGCTGGACGACGGCAGCCGGATCGCCTACGCAGCCGATCCCAGCCTCGCCACCCTTCAGGTGGTCTCCGCCCAGGTTGTCTCCGCGCCCTGAACCAGCGGCGGCCTGCCCTCAGGGCAGCGGTGTGACGATGACAGAACGAGCCGACATGCACTCGACCACGACGATACGGCTGTGCCTGGGGATGGGCTCATCAGACCAGGCGGCAAATGCCTCGGTGCCGCCGCGCACCGGGAGCAGCACTTCGCCTGGGCCGTCAGCCGGTATGGACACGGTGACCCGCCCGATCGTTCCGAGAAGGTCTCGCTCCGCGTCAGCTGACACGTCCAACCAGCTTCCTCGTCCGCCGTCGCATCGCGACTCCCAAACACCCAGCTTACTGGCGCTGTTTACTGGCGCTGCGCGAAGTCCTTGCCGCGGATGGCGGCCAGGGCGACCACGCCCGACAGCAGTGCGATGATGGCCGCGACCAGCAGTATGTCGTTCAGGCCGGTGGTGAAGGCGGCCCGGGTGATCTCGCCCACGGCCTGCCTCGCGTGCTCGGGCAGCTGGCCGATCACCTTCCGGATCTCCCCGGACTGCACGGCAGTGGCGATCTGCGGGCCCTGGTGAGACAGCCCCGGCACTGCCGCCACCCGGGCCAGAACTTCGTCTTTCACCTTGTTCGAGAACAGTGTGCCCAGCAAGGCGATACCGGTGGCGATCCCGACCTGGCGGAAGGTGGAGTTGATGCCCGAGGCCATGCCGGCCTGCTGCGGCCGCACCACGCCGACCGCGGTGGAGGCCAGCGGCGGGTTCACCATGCCGATACCGACACCGCCCACGATCATCCCCGGGATGAGATGGGTCCAGGCCGAGCCCGCGTCGAGCCCGCGCATGAGCAGCAGCCCCGCGCCCACGATGATCAGTCCGGGCCCGATGAGCAGCCGGACCGGCATCCGCGAGGAAAGCCGCCCCGCGATGGTGGAGGTGGCCAGGATGCCGCCGGAGATGAACATCAGCCGCACGCCGGTGCCCAGCGGCGAGTAGCCCAGAATGTCCTGCACGTACAGCACGAGGTAGAGCAGCATCGAGAAGATCGAGGCGCTGAGTCCGAACGCCGCGGCCGAGCCGCCGCTGAAGGTCGGCAGCCGGAACAGCGTCAGGTCGAACATCGGATGCGCGCTGCGCCGCTCGGCGATCACGAAGGCCACGAGCAGCGCCGCCGCCGCGGCGAAGCAGCCAAGCACGAGACCGTCGGTGAAGGACCGCTGGTTCGACTCGATCAGCGCGTAGACAAGGCTCGACAGCGCGACCGTGAAGAGCGCGAAGCCGGCCCAGTCGGGCCGGCTGGCATGCGGCGCGCGCGACTCCGCGACCATCATCAGCGTGATGACGACGGCCGCGATCCCGATCGGCACGTTGACGAAGAAGATCCACCGCCAGGAGAGACCGGAGGTCAGGCCGCCGCCGAGCAGCGGGCCGATGGCCACGGCCAGGCCGGTCACCAGCCCCCAGACGCCGAACGCGGTGCCGCGGTCCTGGCCGCGGAAGGCGTCAGCCAGCAACGCCAGCG
>OCZU010002982.1_pt1 | contig 10734 bp, 10 predicted proteins | sample 1539001 | NCBI WGS metagenome assembly OCZU01 (sample SAMEA3539306, study PRJEB22396) | soil metagenome | biome: tundra; feature: field; material: soil | place: USA | collected 2010-05 | depth 0.15 m | reverse complement strand
TGCGCATCGGCGGCGATGCTGTGCGGCGTATTGAGCTGGCCCGGACCTTTGCCGGGCTCGCCCCACGAATTGAGCCACTTTCCGTCCTTGTCGGCCTTCGCAACCCGTGAGTTGATCTATCCATCGCTGATATAAGTGTTGCCGGCCGGATCCCAGGTCACGTCGGTGACCTGTCTGAAGCGTCCGATTTCAGGCGGCAGCGGCGGCTTCGGGTGTTTGAGCGGTGCGGTGTCCTCGTCGGACGCTTCCTGTTTGCGGCCGAATACCATCACGACATCGCCCTTCGGGCTGAACTTGACGACCATGTCCGAACCCTTGTCCGTCGCCCAGATGTTGTCCTGCGCATCGATTCGAACGCTGTGCGCGAAAGACCAGGCGTACAGATTCTTGCCGATTTCGCGGATGAACTTGCCGTTCTGATCGAACTCCAGAAGCTGTGCCGCGGCCGCCCCGTAGGCGGGTCCGCTCGTGCCACCGCGCGAAAAGACAAACACGTGTCCCTTGGAATTGACCGCCACGCCGGCAACTTCGCCGAGATGCATATCCGTGGGCAATTTCACGGGGTCGGGGACCGAATCGTAGCGGATGATCGGCACCGACTGCTGAGCATAGGCGCCGAAACTGAACAGCAGAAAAGACGCGACCAGCCAGCGCTTGTTCATCAACCCTCCTCAAAATGGCGATAAGGGAACCCCGAACGGAACCCCGGCGCGCTTCTTGGCGCCTCAAAGGCGGATCATAGCTGCCGTGCGCACCGGGTTACAAGCTGCTCGAACCTTGCCACCACATGCGGGCGCGCGCCATCGATGCCCGCTAAATCACGCGCTGTCGCGCGCGACAAGCTGGAATCCCGTGTCCACGATGCGCTGCTTGACCGCGCGCCCCGCCAATCGGTCACAGATCATCGCGCCGGCACGCTGGCCGATGGCGTAACGCGGGACGCGCAAGGTCGTCAGCGCCGGGACGACCTGAGCGGCGATAGGAATATCGTCGAAGCCGGCGATCGCCATGCGCGCGGGAACCGGGACTCTCCGTCTCTGGCATTCGCACATTGCGCCCACCGCGATCGCGTCGGCCGAGCAGAAGACCGCGCGAAGATCGGGATAACCGTCGAGCAATGCAGCCATCGCAGCGGCGCCCGCATCGATGTCGAGCGAGGTCTCGATGCGAAGCCGCGGATCGCGCTTGCGCCGGGCCGCGGCCATCGCCATTTCGTACCCGCGCCGGCGATCGCGCGCGCGGTCGTTATCCTGCGGAAAAGCGCCGATATAGCCGATCTCCCCGTATCCCTGCCCGATGAGGTAACGCGTCACGGTGCGTGCCGCTTCAATGTTCGAATATCCCACGACCATGTCAATGGGATTCGCGGTGAGGTTCCCGCCTTCGACCACCGGAATGCCGGCGCGCTTCAGCATACGCACGGTTTCATCGGTGTGGATGACGCCGGTGAGGTAGATGCCGTCGATGCGACGCGAGAGAAACGCGCGCACGAGCACCTGTTCCTCCACCGCCGAAAAGCCGCTCGCGCCGAGCAGAAGATGATAGCCCGCGGGGCCCAGTGCGTCGGTCAATCCCTGCATGATTTCGGCGATCAAGGAATTGGTCAGGAGGGGTATCACGGCCGCAATAAGCCCCGAGCGGTTCGATGCGAGGCCGCGTGCAACAAGATCCGGCGTGTAGCCGGTATCGGTCAGGATCCGCTGTACCCGTTCGCGCGTGCGGGCGGCGACCTTTTGGGGATCGCGCAAGACGCGAGCGACCGTCATGGTCGACACGCCCGCAGCCGCCGCGACGTCGAGCAGTCGCGGCCGCCCGACGCGATCGTCGATCGGCCGCGGGCTAACGGTGCGACGTCGAGTCATGGGGCTGCATGGAACGGGTTGACAGGGAAAAAATGTTAGCGCTAACATATTATCGTAAGCAACGAGAAAAGGTAACGCGGATCGACACCGTGGATCCGGTACCGGAGGAGCAGCTTGTCGAGCGGCGGCATCACTTTCGCCGGCTATCGTCGAGACGATGGCCGCTACGGCGTACGGAATCACGTGCTGGTGCTCGGCCTGAACGGACTGGTCGCACGCGCGGCAATGCGCATCGCGAGTGGCATTTCCGGCACGGTGCTGTTCGCGTCGCCTTACGGACGTGGCCAGTTCGGCGAGGATAGCCGCGCGCACACTGCACAACTGGTCGGACTGGGGCGCAATCCGAACGTTGCCGCGACACTCGTCGTCGGCGCCGATCGTCGCGTGACGGACGAGATCGCACACGCGGTGCACGCGGCAGGCAAGCCCGTCGCGACGATAGCGCTCGACGATGTCCACGAGGACGCGCTCGAGCTTTCAATACGTGGAATCCGGCTCGCGGCGACGCTCGCACGGGACGCATCGCGGCGACGCCGCGTGCCCGCGCCGTTAGCCTCGCTCTTTCTCGGGGTCGAGTGCGGCCATTCCGACGCGACGTCAGGAATGGTCTCGAATCCGCTCGCCGGAAAGATCGTCGATCGATTGATCGATGCAGGCGGCACCGCCGTTTTCGGCGAAACGATCGAGTGGCTCGGTGCGGAACATCTGCTTGCGCGGCGGGCGGCAACACCGGCCATTGCCCAGGCGATTGTCGCGGCCGTGCACAGGCGCGAGCAAGCCATTGCGGCGACGGGCGTGGATCTGACCGGCAACAACCCGGGCGCGGAGAACATTCGCGGTGGATTGAGCTCGATCGAGGAAAAATCGCTAGGCGCGATTGCAAAGGGCGGAACGCGCTCGATCGCCGGCGTCCTGTCGCTTGCCGAGACGCCGGCTCGCCCGGGGATCTACGTGATGGACGCGCCGTTCTTTTCGCCGGAGTCGATGACAGGCTTCGTCGCGGCGGGCACGCAAGCCATGCTTTTCACGACCGGCGCCGGCAACAGCTATTGCAGCGCCATCGCACCGACGCTGAAGATCAGCGCCCGCGCCGACACGATCGCGAACCTCGCCGCACAGATCGACTTCGACGCGAGTCCGGCATTCGCGGGGCGGGAAGACCTCGACGCGGCGGCGGATCGGCTGTTTGCGCTCCTGCTCGACATCTGCTCAGGCACGCGCACGTGGGGCGAGCTGGTCGGCGAGACCAACGAATCGGTGGTTCGGATCGGAGGATCGCTGTGATTGCGGCGTTATGATTGCGGCCCTATGATTGCGGTCACCAAAACGCGACGATTGGGCAGCGTCCTCGTCTACGTTCGGACGATGCTTGTGTTCGCCGCAGTCTGGGCACTGATAGCGGTCTGGACGTCGAATACCGTGTTGCTGCCGTCGCCTCGCGTTGTCTTCGAAGCGCTGGTCGAGCTCGCGCAAGATCTCGAGCTTTTCAAACACACGGGGATCAGCCTCGCCCGGATGCTGATCAGTCTCTCGCTAGCGTGCTTGCTCGCCGTGCCGCTCGGGCTGCTTATGGGGTTGAGCCGCAAGCTCGACGACGCGATCGATCCGACGATCGAGTTGTTCCGGCCCATTTCCGGCATCGCGTGGATTCCGCTGGCGCTGTTCATTTTCGGCATCGGGAACGCGCTGCCGGTCTTCATCATGACATACGCGGCTTTCTTTCCCATCCTGCTCGGCACCGTTGCCGGCGTGCGCGGTGTCGATCGGCGCCTGATCGACGCGGCCCGCACCATGGGCGTGTCGCGAAGGAAGATCGTCACCCGCGTCGTCGTTCCTGCTGCGCTGCCGTCGCTCATGGTGGCGCTGCGACTCGGCGTCGCATCGGCCTGGACGGCGGTCATCGCGGCCGAGCTGATCGGAGCGCCGAGCGGACTCGGCTACGCGGTGGAGTGGTATCGCGAGCTGCTGATGACGCCGCAAGTCATGGCGTTCATCGCGATGATCGGCGTGCTGGGCTATCTGGGCGATAGCATGGTGCGGGCACTCGCGCGCCGGCTCACTCCGTGGTCTGTGGACGCGCGCGAAGCGTGACGACCTCGTTGCAGGTGCGGCTGGTGCGCGGCGTCTTGCTGCCGATCACGCTCCTCATCGTGTGGCAGGCATGGGGAATCGCGACCGGCAATCCCCGTACGCCCGTGCCGACACGCGTGCTTGCTGCGGCCGCCGACCTGGTTGGCTCGGGCGATTTGCCGCTCGCGCTATTGGTCAGTCTCGGCCGCGTATTTGCGGGATTCGCCATCGCGGCTGCGTTCGCGATTCCGCTTGGACTCGCGATGGGCGCGTTTCGTGGCGTGGAGCGCAACGTCGACCCGCTGGTCGAAAGCTTTCGTCCGATCGCCGCGATCGCCATTCTACCCCTCGCCATTCTCTGGCTGGGCACCGGCACGGCAAGCGCGATGGTCATCGTGGCCTACGCAGCGTTTTTTCCGATGGTCATCAACACCGCTGCTGGCGTCAAGCGCATCAATCCCACGCTTCTGCGCGCGGCAGAGACCATGGGGCTCGGTCGATTTCGGATCTTGCGCACCGTCGTCGTTCCCGGCGCAATGCCGTCGATCGCGGTGGGCTTGCGCATCGCGATGGGTGTCGCGTGGACGGCGATCGTCGCCGCCGAGCTCGCCGTGGGCGCCAAGGCAGGCGGAGGCGGCTCCGGCGGCGTCGGCCAGATGATGTTCGTGTTCTACTCGTACAGCATCGAGCTCAATCGCATCGTGGTCTGCATGATCGCGGTTGGCCTGGTCGCGCTGCTGCTCGACCGATTGTTGCGCGTGGGCATGCGGCTGGTGATGCCTTGGGCCGCGCCATGAATGAGCCGGTCAAGATGCGCCTCGCTCATGTCACCAAGCGCTTCGATGTCGCGACCGCGCCGCCCACGATCGCGGTGGAGGACTTCTCGCTGGACGTGGCGCGCGGCGAGTTCCTGGTGATCGTCGGTCCGTCGGGATGCGGAAAGACCACCGTTCTCAACATTCTCGCCGGGTTGGAGCTGCCGAGCAGCGGAGCGGTGACCATCGATGGCCGCGCGATCGTAAAGCCCGGACCCGAACGCGGCGTGATGTTCCAGGACTACGCGCTGTTTCCCTGGCAGACCGTTCGCGGCAATGTCGAGTTCGGGCTGCTGCACGGACCCGCGGGCCGGGAGCTCGACAGTGCGGGGCGCGAACAGCGCGTGCGAAGCTGCATCGAGCTCGTCGGTCTCGGCGGAGCGGAGCCGAAGTATCCGCACCAGCTCTCCGGCGGCATGCGCCAGCGCGTTGCGCTGGCGCGCTTGATGGCGATCGAGCCCGAAGTCCTGCTCATGGACGAGCCGCTGGCCGCGCTGGACGCGCAGACGCGCATCATCCTGCAGGAAGAGCTGCTGCGCATCTGGGGACAGGACCGTCCCGCATCCGAGCGCCGGACTGTCGTCTTCATCACGCACGCGATCGACGAGGCCGTTTTCCTCGCGGATCGCGTGGCGGTGATGACGTCCCACCCCGGGCGCCTCAAGGCGCTGATCGACGTATCGCTGCCACGACCGCGCAACGATGCGACCCGCGCCAGCCCAGCATTCCAGGCTCTCAGCCAACACATCTGGAGCCTGATCCGTGACGAAGCGTATCGCGCCATCGCCACTTGACCACCGAAGGAGGAAAGATGTCCAACGAAATCGACAGCAAACGCGCATCGCGGCGCCGCTTCATCACATCGGCCGGTCTTGCATCGTTGTCCCTCGCCGCGCCGGCCATCGTGCGCGGACAGGGACGCCAAACGCTCAAGGTCTCGGTAGGCCGGCAGCCCTGGGCGGCCGGGAATTCGCCGGTGACGCAGTACATGATCGCGAACAAGACATTCGAGCGTTACGCGTCCGATGCGGGTTACGACCTTACGATCGATTATCGCGACTATCCATCGGCGCTGCCGATGGTCGAAGCGTTCGTGTCGGGCAATCTGGATTTCGGGATGTGGGGCAACACGCCAATCGTGCGCCTCATTGCGCAGAACCAGCCCATTCAGCTGTTGACGGTTGGCGAAGGCCACTTCCGTCTGGTGCTGGCGACCCGCAAGGATTCGCCGATCCGCAACATCGCCGATCTCAAGGGCAAGACCGTCGGCGCGTTGCTCGGCGGCGATCCGTATAACGTGCTTTCGCAGATGCTGCGCTTCGAGCTCGGCAATCCCGATCCACGCGCGTTCGACATCACCGTCGTCAATACCCCGACGCAGGCGCAGGCGGCGACGATGCCCAGCGGCATGGATGCTGCGATCCTGATCTACCCGGCGTATCTCAAGGCCAACGCCGAGCTTGGGACCGCGGGCATCATGAACTCGTTCGGCTACACGGAAAGCTACTACAAGGGTCCGGCTGGCGAGGGCGCGGGCCATCTGCTCGAATCGGTCAAGAAGTCGCCGTTCTATCCGGACGGCTACTACCTGCACCGGTCGTTCTGGATCGGGAACCCGAGCATCATCAAGAACCATCCCGCGGTGACGACCGCGTTCGTGCTCGCGCAGCAGGAAGCAGTCGCGAAGCTCTCGGGGATGGATCCTGGCCAGGTGTCGGAGCTTTCGCGCAAGTACTGGGAGCTCGATCCTAAATTAGGCAGCCTGGTAGTGAAGGACGACGTGCTGTTCGCTCGCGGTTGGTGCTGGCCGACAGAAGGTGATGCGGCGGCATTGCTCGAGACGTCGAAATTCATGGTCGATGGTCGGCTGATCCAGAAACCCCTCGCCTGGTCGCAAGTGCGCGACGCGTTTGCGCTCGCAGCGCCGACCGTGCGCGCGGCGTACGACAAGAGCGGTCGCAAGCCCGACGCTGCTGCGTTCAATGCTGCGGGTGCCAAGGATCTGCGCGGCGCGCCTTCGTGGGAGCTGCAATCCTGGCGCGATCGCACCTGATGCACGCCTCTTAACCTTCCGAGCGAGGGACACATGATCGTAGGTTTTATCGGGTTGGGCACGATGGGCGCGCCGATGGCACGCAACATTCTGAAAAAGGGTCACCAGGTTGTGGTCGCCGACGTTCAGCAATCGGCGGTGTCGGCGCTCGTCTCACTGGGTGCCACCGCGGCGACAACGCCGAGCCAGGTAGCGGCGGCTAGCGAGATCATGATTACCATGCTGCCGGATGCGCCGGATGTGGAACGTGTCGCGCTTGGCATCGGCGGCGTCGTAGAAGGAATCAGGTCGGGAGCCGTCTACATCGATATGAGCACCATCGATCCGGAGACGACGCGCAAGGTAGGTGCGGCGATCGCCAAAAAGGGCGCCGCGATGATCGACTGCCCGGTCGGCAAAACGGCAGACGCAGCGGTGGCCGGCACTCTCACCCTGATGGCCGGCGGCTCGGCGGAGGTCATCGCGCGCTGTCGTCCGGTGCTCGACTGCATGGGAACCGATTTTTTCCATTGCGGCGAGCTCGGCGCCGGCCAAACGATGAAGCTTACCAACAACCTGCTCGCCACCGCGATCATGGAGGCTTCGATTGAGGCGCTGGTGACGGGAACCAAGGCGGGTCTCACGCTCGATACCATGATGAGCGTGTTGCGGACAACGATGGCATGGAACAACGCCCTGGCGATCTCCATGCCCAAACGTCCGCTCGTCGGCGACTTCGCGCCCGGCTTCATGATGAAGCTCGCACACAAGGATTGTCGGCTCGCGCTGAAGATGGTCGAGGGGCTCGGGATTCTTGCGCCGGTCGGGCGCGCCGCGCTGGCCAGTCTGGAAGAAGGATTGCTACGCGGATTGGCCGATGACGATGTCGGAGCGCTGCTGAAGTTGCGCGAGGACGCGGCGGGCGTGCAGGTCAGACTCGCCAAGCCATGAGCGACCCGCCTGGGACCACCCCGCCAGTCACACACTGGGATGCGCTGGTCGTGCATCCCGACGACGACGTTGCCGTCGCACTGCACGATGTGCTGGCGGGCGATACGATCGACGTCCGCCGCGCGGGAGCCGTCATTCGTACGCAGGTGACGCAGGCGATAGCGCTGGGCCACAAGTTTGCGCTGCACGCGCTCGCAAAAGGAGCCGCGGTTCGCAAGTATGGAGAGTGCATCGGCGTTGCGACTGCCGATATTGCGCCGGGCTCGCACGTTCACGTTCACAACATGGAGAGCCGGCGAGCTCGAAAGGCGACGTGAGCTTCGACCCGGCAGCTACGCGTCCCATCGGGCGTCGCAACGTTGCGGTTTCGCAGCTCGGCGTAGGCACCGCGCCGTTCGGCAGCTTTGCGCGCGATGATTCGGATGGCGCAATCGGCGACGCCTTCGCAGACTTGTATGCGTCCGGCTCGCGTTATTTCGACACGGCGCCGTTCTACGGACTCGGCCTCGCCGAGCATCGCCTCGGCGCGTGCCTGCGCACGGTCGACCGTCGCTCATTAGTACTGTCGACCAAAGTCGGGCGAATAATGAAGCCGACGGGTCCCGACATCGCGCAAGGCATCAACGGCGGCGCTTCTCCGTTCGACGTCGCATTCGACTACAGCTACGAAGGCACGTTGCGCTCGCTCGAGCACAGCCTGCAGCGCCTGCAAACGAACGCGATAGACATCGTGCTGATCCACGACGTGAACCGTCGCTGGCAGGGCGATCTGGTAGAACAGCGCTATCGCGAGGCGATGGACGGCGCCCATCGCGCGCTGCACGACCTGCGCGCACAGGGTGTCATCAAGGCGTTCGGCGTGGGCGTGAACGATTGGAGCATCCTGATGCGCTTCGCCAGCGATGGCGATTTCGACTGCTTCATGCTCGCGGGCCGCTACACGCTGCTCGACCACTCCGCGCTAGATACTTTCATGCCCGATTGCTTGCGTCGCGGCATTTCGGTACTTATGGCGGCGCCTTTCAATTCCGGAATTCTGGCAACCGGCGCAAAAACAGGAGCCACCTTTTTCTACGTCGAAGCCGAAGCCGAAATCATGGAACGCACGCGCAGGATCGAAGCGGTTTGCAAGCTCCACGGCGTCGCGATCGCGGCGGCTGCGCTGCAATTTCCGCTTGCACATCGAGCCGTGGCCAGCGTGGTGACGGGTATGCGCAGCGCGAGCGAGGCACGGGCAAATCTGGCGCATTGTCGCGCGGCTATCCCGCGGGCATTCTGGGACGAGCTCAAGGACCAAGAGCTTATTGCGGCGCACGCGCCGGTTCCCTGCGACGACTGACTGGCGCCGAGCGGTCGCTCAATTCCGACGGGGCGCTCGCGCGGGTTATGATGATGCACGCATGAGCGCAAGGCCCAACAAGCGCCGACTCTCCGTGCCGGACATGGAGGCGATTCTCGCCGTCACCAGCAAGCTCGCGGCCCCGTTCGATCTGAGGACCATGCTGTCCGAAGTGGTGAACGCAGCCAAGCAGGTGCTCAGGGCGGATCGCGGGTCAGTCTGGCTGTACGACGCTGCGGCGGATCAACTGGTCCTCGAGATCGCGGCCGGCATGGCACCGGTGCGCGTTGCGACCAGCTTCGGGCTCGCAGGCGCTTGCGCGCGAAGCTTGCAGATCATCAACGTACCGGACTGCTACGCGGACGAACGATTCAATCCGGATGTCGACAAGCGCTCCGGCTATCGAACACGCTGCATGCTTACCTTGCCACTTGTCGACCACAAGGACGTCCTCGTCGGGGTAATGCAGGTCCTGAACAAGCTCGACGGCGTGTTCGACCAGAACGACGAGGCGCTGGCCACGGTTCTGGCGGCGCAGTGCGCGGTCGCGCTACAGCGGGTGCGCATGACCGCGGATCTGATCGAGGGCGAGAAAATGCGCCAGGAGCTGGAAACTGCCCGCGTGGTCCAGATGAGCACGCTGCCGTCCACGATGCCGTTGCTTCCAGGCTACGACGTGTACGGCACGTTCGAGCCGGCGGAGCTCACGGGAGGAGACACCTTCGACTTGTCGATCGTCGATCAGGGACTGCTCACCGTTCTGGCCGACGCTACGGGTCACGGAATCGCCCCCGCGCTTTCGGTAACGCAAATGCATGCGATGCTGCGCATGGCTTTTCGACTTGGCGCGGACCTCGACACTGCGTTCATGCAGGTCAACAATCAACTCGCCGACATTCTCCAGGACGACCGGTTCATCACGGCCTTTGTCGGGCTCCTGGACACGACAACTCATCGAATGCGCTTTCACAGCGGCGGTCAGGGGCCGATCCTTCACTTCCTGGCGGAAAGCCAGACGTGCGCCTGCCACCCGCCCACGAGCTTTCCGCTCGGCGCCATGCACCTGACGTTGCAGCCCGCCGCGACAACCCTCGACATGCAGCCCGGCGACATCCTGGTGCTGCTCTCGGACGGCATTTACGAGTATCGAAGCGCGCATGACGACGACTACGGGCAGGAACGCGTTCAGGCCCTCGTCCGGGAACATCACCGCAAACCCGTGGCCGAGCTGGCGGCCATCCTGCTGGACTCCGTGCATCAATTCGCCGCGGGCGCACCGCAGGAAGACGACATCACCGTGGTCCTGGTCAAGCGCGAGGCGCAGAAAATGACGGCAAACCGGGCCTTTACTCGCAGTTTCGACTCGATTCAGGACATTTTCACGTTTACCCAGGAAGTATTTGCCAGCGAGCGCATCGATCCCGAGCTGCTGCCCAGCGTGGACTTGACGCTGGAGGAGTTGTTCACGAACATGGTCAAGTACAGCGTTTCGACCTCGGCCGCGCAGGTCCGCGTCGACATGACGAGGGTCGAAGACGGCGTAGAAGTGACACTGACAGACTATGATGTCGAGCCGTTCGACGTCACGCAGGCACCCGACGTGGACATCAATCAGCCTATCGAGCAGCGCAAGCCGGGTGGCCTGGGCCTGCATCTGATCCGTCG
>OCZU010002981.1_pt1 | contig 10734 bp, 8 predicted proteins | sample 1539001 | NCBI WGS metagenome assembly OCZU01 (sample SAMEA3539306, study PRJEB22396) | soil metagenome | biome: tundra; feature: field; material: soil | place: USA | collected 2010-05 | depth 0.15 m | reverse complement strand
AGCGCGGCAGCGCCGTCTACTACCCGCTGCACTGGGACTACGTCACCCCCTGGCCAGGCCTCTCGGACACGCTGTCCGCCCACCCGCTGCCGGTCCTCGTCATCACCTACGCCACGGTGATAATGCAGGTGGGCTTTCCCTTCCTGGTGTTCAACCGGCGGATCAAGAACGCACTGCTGGTTCCGCTCATCACCGAGCACGTGGCCATCGGCGTGCTCCTGGGCCTGCCGTTCTTCGCCTTCGCGATGATCGCCGCCGACGCGGTCTTCCTGCCGACCTCATTCCTGGTCTGGTCGGGGAGAGGGGTGACGAACTACGCCAGCCGCGTGCACGGTGTGCTTACCCGCCGCACACGAACCACGCGTGCCTCCGAGCCCGTGGCCACGTGAAGGTAGCCGCTAGGGCGTGCCTCGATCCACGAGACACGCCCTAATCGCCTAGTTCGGCGCGACGACGGATCACGTAGTCCTCGAGCTCGGCACGGATCGCGTCGTCGAGGGGTGGCTGCTCGTACTCCTCGAGCTTCTTGGCGCAGATCTCGCCGGCCCGGGCCGCGGTGTCCTTGCCGCCCATCCTCAGCCACCGCTCATAATTAGAGGTGGACGACAGCAGCGGCCGGTAGAAGCACTCGCGGAATCGCTCCATCGTGTGCTGCGCGCCCAGGAAGTGGCCGCCATGGCCAACCTCCTCGTGGGCGCCGAAGGCCAGCGATGCCTCGTCAATCTCCAGCGGCGTGAATTCGACGCGCAGCATCCGGAGCAGCTCCACGTCGATGATGAACTTCTCATAACAGCTCACCAGGCCGCCCTCGAGCCAGCCGGCCGCGTGCATCACGAAGTTGGTCCCGGCCAGGAACGTGGGCAGCAGCGTCATCAGGGCTTCGTAGGCAGCCTGCGCGTCGGCGGTCTGGCTGGAATTGAGTCCGCCGCCGGTGCGGAACGGCAGGCCGAAGTGCCTGGCCAGCTGGCCCGTGCAGAGCAGGCCGATCGCGGACTCGGGTGTGCCGAAACTCGGCGAGCCGGACTGCATGTCGATGTTGGACAGGAACGATCCGAAGATCACCGGGCAGCCGGGCCGGACCAGTTGGGTCAGCGCGATGCCGGACAGTGCCTCGGCGAGCTGCTGCACCAGCGCAGCCGGGATCGTTACCGGCGACATCGCACCCATCAGCAGGAACGGCGTCATCACCACCGGCTGGTTCGCGGCGCTGTACTCGAACTGCGCATCGAGCATCCGGTCATCCCAGCGCAACGGCGAGTTGCAGTTGATCAGCGAGATCGTCGCCGGGGTCGCCTCGATGCTCTCGCGCCCGCCGAACAGGATCTCGGTCATCCGGATCGTGTCCGCGGCGTTGGGCCCAGAGACCACATTGCCCATGTAGAACTTGTCGGTGAGCGTCTGTAGCGCATAGATCATGTCGAGATGCCGGGAGTCGAGCGGCGCGTCGTTCGGCTCGCAGATCACCCCGCCCGCCGAATCGAGCTCGGGGAACAACTGGGCCAGCCTGGTCAGCCGCCGGAAGTCCTCCATGCTGGCATCCCGCCGGACGTCGCCCTCGCGCACGAAGGGCGACCCGTAGACGCCGCTGAAGACCATCTGGTCTCCCCCGATGCGCACCGTGTTGGCCGGGTTACGGGCCTGGACGTCAAATTCCCGCGGTGCCTTCGCCACCTGGTCAAGCACGAAGTCCGGGTCGAGGAACACGGTCTCGCCATCGACCTTCTGGCCGGCCTGGCGGAACAGTTCCACGGCCTCAGGCTTGGCGAATTGCACGCCGATCTCCGAGACGATGCGGCGCCACCCCTTGTCCAGGACAGTGACGGCGTCGGGAGACAGGATCTCGTATCGCGGCATCGTGTTGCGGAACATCGCCACCTCGTTCCAGCTGGGCCCTGCCTTCGTGCTTGGGCCCTCGTGCTTGGGCCCCGTGCCTGAACAGGCCAGTCTTGACCGTCCAAACACCCCGAACGTAAGATCACATAGTAGAACAGAGTTCCATAGCATGGAACTCCCGTGGTCAAGACTCCCGTGGTCAAGAGGAGCGCGCGGTGACCAGTCCCACCGGAACGCAGGCGGTCGACCGGGCGGCACGGCTGCTCACCGAGGTCGTACACTCCCCCGGCTCGGTGACCTTCACGGAGCTGGCGGCCGCCACCGGGCTGGCCAAGAGCACCACGTCGCGGCTGCTGCTCGCGCTGGAGCGTGGCGGGCTGGTCCGCCGGGACGGCGCGGGCCGGTTCCGGCCCGGCGAGGTGTTCGTCCGGTACGCGTGGCGCGGCGGCGCCGAAGCGGGCCTGGTCGACGTCGCCCAGCCCTATCTCGACCGGCTCGGCGAGGCCACCGGCGAGACCGTGAACCTCGGCGTGGAGCGCGGCGGCCTGGTCGAGCAGATCGCCCAGGTAGACAGCACGTACCTGATCGGCGGGACCAACTGGCTCAGCCGTCCGGTCCCGCTGCACTGCGCGGCGCTCGGCAAGGTGCTGCTCGCCTACGGCGCCGCCGAGCTACCGCCGGGCCGCCTGGAGCGCTGCACCGCGAGGACCATCACCAGCCGGGCCGAGCTGGACGCCAACCTGGCCGAGGTGCGCGAGCGCGGCTACGCCATCACCGACGAGGAACTCGAGCCCGGGCTGGTTGCCGTGGCCGCGCCGGTCCGCCGCGATGGCGGCACCGTGGTGGCCGCGCTGTCGGTGTCCGCCCCGGCCACGAGGCTCACCCCGGCCCGGATGGCCGGCGTCGCGGCGGAGTGCGCGGCCCAGGCGGCCGCCGTGTCCGCCGCGCTCGGCCACCGGCAACAAGCGCCCGGGACACTGATGGCACAGACACCAGCCAACCCGCAGAAAGAAGGTGCCGCGTGACACCGGACGAACTCCTCCGCCAGCTGTACGACTTCACCCTGGCGGGTAACGCCCCCGCGGTACTGGAACTGACCAACGCCGGGCTGGGCATGGGCCTCGGTCCCGAGACGCTCCTCTATGACGCCCTGATCCCGTCCCTGGAGGAAGTCGGCGCCCGGTTCGAGCGCGGCGATTTCTTCGTCCCCGAGATGCTGATCGCCGGGAAGGCCATGGCAGGCGCCCTGGAAGTGCTGCGGCCGCTGCTCGCCGAGACCGGCGCTGAGTCCATTGGCACCATCGTCATGGGCACCGTCAAGGGGGACGTGCACGACATCGGCAAGAACCTGGTCAACATCATGTTCGAGGGCGCGGGATTCCAGGTCATCGACCTCGGCGTGCAGGTCGCGCCGGAGAAGTTCGTCGACGCCATCAGGGAACACAAGCCGGACGTCGTCGGCTTCTCCGCGTTCCTCACCACGACGATGCCGATGTTCAAGGCGAACATCAACGCGCTGGAAAAGAACGGCCTGCGCGACCAGGTCATCGTCATGGTCGGCGGCGCCCCGGTGACCCAGGAGTACGCCAACGTGGTCGGCGCCGACGGGTACGCGGCCGACGCGTCAGCCGCGGTCGCGCGGGCCAAGGAACTGATCAAGCGGCGCCGCGCCGCCGTGGCATCGGCCTAGTCAGCCCCGACCTAGACAGCGGAGGCTGCTACGTGCACACCGTCCTGAAGTCCGCCACCCGTGACGTCGTGATCGGCCCGGATCAGCCGTTCTGCGTCATCGGTGAGCGGATCAATCCCACCGGCCGCACAATCTTCCAGGAGCAGCTGCGCCGGGGTGACCTGTCCCGCATCGAGATCGATGTGGCCCAGCAGGTGGCCGGCGGCGCGATGGTCCTCGACGTCAACATGGGCGCCCCGCTGGTGGACGAGGCCGGGCTGATGGCCCGCGCGGTCACGCTCATCCAGGGCATCACCGACCTGCCGCTGTGCATCGACTCCTCGATCGTCGAGGTCCTCGACGCCGGCCTGGCCGCCTACCAGGGCAAGGCGCTGGTCAACTCGGTGACCGCCGAGGACGAGCGGCTCGAGGCCATCCTGCCGATCGTCAAGAAGTACGGTGCCGCCGTGATCGCGCTGCCCAACGACGAGAAGGAAATCCCCGAGGACCCGCGCCGCCGCCTGGAACTGGCCCGCAAGATCATCGGGGTCGCCACCAGCCGGTTCGGCATCCCGGCCGAGGACATCGTGATCGACCCGCTGGCCATGCCGATCGGCGCCGACACCACGCTCGTGGTCAAGACCCTGGAGACGATCGCGCTGCTGTCCGCGGAGTTCGGCGTGAACATGACGCTCGGCGCGTCCAACGTGTCCTTCGGCATGCCGGAGCGGCACGCGATCTGCGCGGCCTTCCTGCCGATCGCCATCAGCAACGGCCTGACCAGCGCCATCCTGGACGCCCGGTCGCCGCAGATCGTCCGCGCCGTGCAGGCCGCCGACCTGCTGCTCGACCGCGATCCCTGGGGTGCGTCCTGGATCGCCGCGCACCGTGCCAGCCAACACCGCGCGGCCCAGGCCGCCGAGGCACAGGCTGGCGCATGACCAGCGCGCCAGTTGCGCCCAGCCAGGGCGAGACTGCCCCCGGCCGGATAGACCTCATTTTTGAGCCCAACGAACGCCGGGTGCGGGTCCCGTCGGGCGTGACTTTGTTCGACGCGGCGAGCTGGAACGGCATCGCCATCGACTCGACCTGCGGCGGCCACGGCACGTGCAAGAAATGCAAGATCAGGGTGATCGACGGGGCGGTGCCGGTGACCCCGCTGGACATCCGCGCGTTCACCCCTGAGGAGCTGCGCGGCGGGTGGCGGCTGGCCTGCCGGGTGCTGGCCGAGACCGACGCCCGGGTGGAGGTGCCCCCGCTGGTCACCCGGCCCAAGGCGGCCACGGTCGGGGTGGGCAGGCAGGTGATCCTGCGGCCCGCGGTGCAGAAGCGCTACCTGGAACTGGGCGAGCCGTCGCTGACCGACCAGATGACCGACATGGAGCGGGTGCTGGCCCGGATCGACGACCTGGAACTGCGGGTGGACCTGCACGCGCTGCGGTCGGTGGGCCGGGTGCTGCGCGCCGCGGACTACAAGGTCACCGCGGTCATCGTGGATGAGGTGCTGATCGACGTGGAGCCCGGCGACACCTCGGGCCGCCTGTTCGGCATCGCCTTCGACCTCGGCACCACCACGGTCGTCGCCACGCTGCTCGACCTGTCCACCGGGACACCGGTCGCCGTCGACTCCATGCTCAACAAGCAGCAGCCGTTCGGCGCCGACGTGATCACCCGGATCAGCGCGGTCATGATGGACCCCGCCGCGCTCGGGCGGCTGAGCGGGCTGGCCCACGAGACGCTCGCCGAGCTGGCCAGGTCGGTGTGCGAGCAGGGTGAGGTCGACCCGAACGAGGTCTACGAGGTGGCGGTGGCCGGCAACGCCACCATGACGCACATCGCCCTCGGCATCGACCCCGAGCCGCTCGGCGTCGCGCCGTTCATCATGTCCACCCGGCTGTACCCGGAGATCCTCGCCGCCGACCTGGGCATCCGGGCGCACCCGCGGGCCCGTGCCGTGGTGTTCCCCGCATTCGGCGCCTACGTGGGCGGCGACATCACCGCGGGCCTGCTGGCCTCGGGGATGGACCGCGACGCACGCACCCGGCTGTTCGTGGACATCGGCACCAACTGCGAGATCGTGCTCGGCAACCGGGAATGGCTGCTGGCCACCGCGGCCCCCGCCGGGCCGGCCTTCGAGGGCGCGGCGATCCGGTGCGGCATGCGGGCCGCCGATGGGGCCATCGAGGTGGTCTCGATGACCCCGGAGACGATCGAGCTGAAGGTCATCGGCGACGCCGAGCCGGCCGGGCTGTGCGGCTCCGGCCTGGTGGACGCGGTCACTTCGCTGGTCCGGCTGGGGCTGCTGGACGGTTCGGGCCGGCTCGTGCCGCAGGAACAGGCCGCGGAGCTGGCACCTGGGCTGGTCTCCCGGCTGACCATGCTCGGGCAGGAACGCGTCTTCGTGCTGCACTGGCTCGGCGACCCGGGCGACGTGTCCCGCTCCATCTACCTGTCCCAGCGGGATGTCCGCGAGCTGCAGTTCGCCAAGGCGGCGATCGCCACCGGCTGGCAGATTCTCCTGGAGGAATCCGGCTTGGTCCCCAGCGATATCCAGCAGGTGCTGCTGGCTGGATCGTTTGGCAGCTATCTGTCCCCGGCCAACGCGATCCGGATCGGCCTGGTGCCGAAGCTCCCGGTGCTGCGGGTGGTCAGCGCGGGGAATGTGGCCGGCGAGGGGGCCAAGATGGCGCTGCTGAGCGTCCGCGAGCGGGCCGGCGGCCTGGCGCTGCTGGAGGAGGTGAGGTATGTCGAGCTCTCCGACCGCGCCGACTTCAACGACCGGTTCGTCGACCAGTTGCAGTTCCCGGCCTGAGCAGTCCCCCGGGCTGACTTCAACTACCGCTTCGCCGACCTGCAGGCACTCCCAGGTGGATATCTACCTGCCCCGGCGGGCGCCCGTCGCGGTGATCGCCTGCGGAGCGCTCGGCGGGCACATCCGCGAGATCGTCGAGCGCCGCGGCTGGCCGGTGGAACTGCATTTCCTGCCCTCCCTGCTGCACAACCGGCCGGAGCGGATCACCCCGGCGGCCGAGGAGATCGCGCAGGCGGCTCAGGCGCGCGGCCTGCGGGTCGCGCTCGCCTACGCGGACTGCGGCACGTACGGGGCGCTGGACGAGGTGTGCGCGCGGCTCGGCCTGCGCCGGCTGGCCGGCCTGCACTGCTATGACGTGTTCGCCGGCCCCAGCCGGCTGCGGGCGCTGTTCGACGCCGAACCCGGCACGTACGTGCTCACCGACTTCCTGGTGCGCGGTTTCCGCCGGTCGGTCGTGGCCGAACTCGGCCTGGACCGCCACCCGGATCTGTGGGCAGACTATTTCGGCCATTACCGGCGGGTGGTCTGGCTGGCCCAGGACCGGACCGCCGAACTCGAAGCGGCGGCCGGCGAGGTGGCCGCGATGTTCGGCCTCCCGCTGACCGTGATCGATACCGGCACCGGCGGCCTGGAACAGGAACTGGAAGGGCTCGTCGCGGGGGGCGATAGGTAATGGCTCGCCGGGACGCAGCCGATCCTGACCTGAGCCGTCGCGACGTGAGCGGCCATGCACTGGTCAGCCGGGGCCTGCTGGGAGGCTGGTGATGGCTTTGCTTCGAGGCGGGCTGGCCAGCGTGGTGCCGCTGCTGGAGCACCCGCGGTACGAGGTGTTCCCGGCCAGTTCGGTCGAGGACGCGGTGGCGGAGTGGGTGCCGGCCGGCATGACGGTGACGGTGACCGCATCGCCGGCCAAGGGCCTCGACGCCACGCTGGACCTGGCCGAGCGGCTGGCCGCGCGGGGGTACCGGGTCGTCCCGCACGTCTCGGCCCGGCTGGTCGCCGACGACAGCCACCTGGCGGAGATCGTTGCGAGGCTATTGGCTTGTGGGGTGGACGACGTGTTCGTGCCGGCCGGCGACGCGGACCCGCCCGCCGGCCGGTTCGGCAGCGCGCTGTCGCTGATCGAGCGGCTCACCGAGATGGGCCGGCCGTTCGCGCGGGTCGGGATCACCGGCTACCCGGAGAGCCACCCGCGGATCGATGACGACATCACCATCCAGGCCATGTGGGACAAGCGCCAGCACGCCGCGTACATCGTCAGCAACCTGTGCTTCGACCCGGCCGTGCTGCGCCGCTGGATCAGCCGGGTCCGGGCCCGGGGCGTGACGCTGCCGCTGTTCGTGGGGCTGGCCGGGCCGGTGGACCGGGCCCGGCTCGTCCGGATGGCCGCGAAGGCAGGAGTGGCCGAGTCGGCCCGGTTCCTGGCCGGGCACACCGACTGGTTCCTGCGCCTCGGCGCGCCCGGCGGGTACCGCCCGGACCGGCTGCTGGACCGCACGGGTGCCACGCTGGCCGCCCCGGCCTCCGCCGTGGAGGGCCTGCACATGTTCACCTTCAACCAGGTCCGGCAGACCGAGGAGTGGCGCCGGTCGCTGCTGGACCGGCTGGCCAGCCGCGAATCCCGCTAGGCCGTATCTCGGCCTACCCGTCCTCAGCGGATCTGCGATCTCCGCAGTCGCGTCCTACGCCGCAGGATGTGCGCCACGAGGTAGCACAGCAGGATCACGCTCGACAGCCCGTGCCAGCCGATGAAGTGGATGGGCAGCCCGGTGAGCGCCCGCAGCGGAAACGGGGTGTTGCGCCCGTCGATATAGTCCACGACCCCGGAGACCAGCACGTTCAGGGTGAGGAACGCGAGGATCGCGTCCGAGAGACCGAGCCGCCCGCGACGCTTGAACCAGGCGCGCGCGTGCACCAGCTGGGCGGCCAGCTTGCCTGTGGTCCGGCGGCGCTGGGCGATGTGCACGACCACGAACGCCACGAAGACCAGTCCCACGGCGACGTGGATGATGATGCTCGAGCGGCGGACGAGCAACGTCGCCAGCGCGGCCAGGAAGCTGACGATCAGCCCCAGATGCCCCAGCCACCGGTACTGCTCACGCTGGTCGGTGCTCATTGATGTGCTCACCGATGTGATGCCTTGCTCATCGTGGGCCGGGTTCACCCGATCGGCTGGCGGCCGAGGCCGGCTGGTTCACGTCCCGCGAGCAGCCAGCCGGCCACCGCCGCGATGAGCGGCATGCCGACCAGGATGATCAGCAGGTTCTGGGTGGGGACACTGGACAGTTCGGACAGGCCGTCGAGCTGGTTGTCCCAGGCATAGCCGATCGCGGCGACATAGGCCGCCACCGTGCCGAGCACCGCGCCGAGCAGGCCGAGAGCGCCGGCGGTGGCGGCGGTGAGCGTGCGGCGGGTCGGGCTGCTCGCCCCGGTGGCGGCCAGCGTGCGCAGGTCGCTGGCGGTTTCGCTGCGGATGAGGCCGACGGCCATGGCCAGGATGCCCAGCGCCAGGAGGACGCCGAAGACGGTGGCCCAGTTGATGATCTCCGCCGACGTCGGGATGCTGTTCCTGGTCTCGACGGTCATGCCCGCCGCCCCGGCGGTGGACTGGGCGTTCCTGATCTGCGCGGCGGTGGGCGGGTGCGGGGCCTGGATGAGCCAGCCTTGCGGGCTGGTACTCAAGCCGAGCTGGCGGATGGCGTGCTCAGTGATCACGGTGTTGGGCGCCGACGTGCCGGACGGCAGGGCACTGATCTCCTGGATCACCGGGTTGGCCAGGCAGCTGCTCTTCCGGCAGGGGAATGTTTGCTGGCCGCCGCCCGGGCCGCCGCCGCCGGGGCCGCTGCCCGGGCCGCCGACCTTGACGTTGCCGTAGGTGAGCTGCATCTTGGAGAGGCTGGACAGTCCGGGCCGCATGGTCAGGATGTCGGCTGTGGGATCTACCTGGGATGCCTTGATCCCGAAGGCCCGGAGGAGCTGTGGGGTGGCGACGTACACCTGCCCGGAGAACTGGCGTCCCGCCGCTGCGTGCTGGAGCGAGGCGCTCGTCGAGTCGAGCTGGATGACGTCGTGCGAGCCGAGCGCGGCGGCGATGCCGCGCGCGGTGCGGGCCCACGACTGCGGCGTGCCCGTGGCCGCGGGCTGGCCGGGCCCATTGCCCGGGCCTCCACCCTGTCCGTTGGGCGTGTAGACGATGATCTGGTTCGAGGCCGCGTTGGGCCCGGCGTAGTCGAGGACGTTCCCGAACCGCTGCGCGGACAGGACACAGACGAGGACGGCGATCAGCACACCGAGGCTGATGGCGGCGAGGGCTGAGCCGGAGCGGGCCTGGTAGCGGGCCAGGTCGCGCAGGGCCAGCCGCACCGCGATCGGGGCGTGCCGGCCGGCTCTGGCCAGCGTGGTCAGGAACAGCGGGGCCAGCAGGATCACCGCCGCGATGAGGACGACGAAGCCGAGGACGAGTTCGGGCGCTCCGCCACCGTTGCCGCTGCTGCTCTTGCCGGTGTACCAGAACAGGAGCGCGGCGACTACGAGGAGAACGACACCCGGTACCGCCGAACGGTGTACCCGCTTCGGCGGAGCAGGTCGTCCGGACAGGGCGGCCACGATGGGCAGCCTGGTGATGGACCGGGCCGGCCGGGAGGCAGCCAGGAACGTGGCCACCACGGCCAGGACCATGGCCACGACGATCACCAGCCACGGCAGCTGGAACACGCCGATCACGTGATGGGCATCGGACTCTAGGTGCGGCCGGTACGCCAGCCAGGCGGCCAGGCCCACCACGGCGCCGATCAGCGCGCCGGCCACCCCCACGACGACACCGTTGGCCCGGACGACGAGACGGATGTGCTTGTCCGTGGCCCCCAGCGAACTCAGCATGCCGAGCGAGCGCAGCCGGCGCTGGGCCAGCACGGTGAAGCCCCCCACGGCGACCAGGGCGATGAGGAGCATCGCCACCGTGGTCAAGGCGAGCATGATGGTCTCGGGGTTGAGCGGGTTGCTCGCCGCGGCTGACGCCGGAGTCTGGACGTTGGGGCCGATGGAGGACGGGCGCACACCCGGCGCGTTGAACAGCACGGTGGCCTGGGCTGGCCCGCTGACCTGGCCCGGCACCACGAGGGCGAACTCGTCCAGCAGGCTTTGCGGGTTCTCGACGATGCCGACCACCCGCCGGGCCTTTCCGCCCTGGTGCCAGACGTCCCCGATCCTCAGCCTGAAGGCGGATGCCACCCCGTTGGTCACGGCCACCTGGCCCGGACCGGTGGGATAGTGCCCGCTGAGCAAGGTGAGCAGCGGCTGCCCGAACGGGCCGCGGGGGTTCTGGGCGCGCAGGTCGTAGGTGCTGATCGAGCCGGGGATGGCGATGGTCTGGTTCTCGATGACGTCGACGCGGCCGAAGCGATGCTGGAGCGCGGCGATC
>OCZU010002980.1_pt1 | contig 10736 bp, 11 predicted proteins | sample 1539001 | NCBI WGS metagenome assembly OCZU01 (sample SAMEA3539306, study PRJEB22396) | soil metagenome | biome: tundra; feature: field; material: soil | place: USA | collected 2010-05 | depth 0.15 m | reverse complement strand
GGACGGGGTCCCTGCATCTCATACATGTCAGGGACCCCGTTCCATTGCGCCCCGGTCCGCCCCGGCCACAGGGCTCCCCGTCGATCGACGTCTTTCGGCCTCGTCCTGCTCCGCACTCGATTTGCCCGCATCGTCCTGGCGCGCCGCAGCCCGGTCGCCTTCCAGCTCCTGTGGATGCTCGCCCTATCGGCAGGCGCGCTGGCCCTCGGCCGGGTGCCGCTGTACGGCGCGTTCGTAGCCGGAATCTCGGTCGCCATCGCCGATGACAGCATCGCGGCCAGCGCTCCCGGCGACGATCCGCTCTTCTTCCTCGGCTTCCTGGCCTTCGCCTGCCTAGCGATCGTCAGCCTCGTCATGCTTGCGGGTGCCTGGACCTAGCGCTGGTTTCATGACGGCATCGCCCGCGGCGACTACTGACAGCGAGGAAGCATGACTATCCGTGTTTGCTATGTCTCGGCCTGACTACGGTGCGAGACTAACTGTCACCACATGCTTACACAGGGTGCACGGCGCTGGTTCTTGGCCCGCCTGGCTCGACGCCGCACGACGAGTCGATTCGACCGGGCTGACTCGCTGGGGCGTCGGCGGGCCGTCAGCGGGAGCGCGGAAGGAGTGCCAGGCGGGCGTGCAGGAGAAGACCACACCGGACGGGCATCAGGCCGCGGACGGGTACGAGGCCGTGACCTTGCCGTCCGCCGCGACCTGCACCGCCGGACATGGCTCGGCCGTCTTCCTGCGGCGCTCGGCCCGGCCTAGCCGGCGCGCCGTGCTGCACCTGCATGACCTGACCGACTCCTTTGCCCCGGCTGACCTCGCTCGCTGGTACAACGAGCGCGGCTTCCACTTCTATGTGGCCGATCTGGACCCGCGCCATTCGCTCGGCGCCGCGGGTCGCCGACGTCCGCCGAAGTCGCCGCAGTCCTGCTTCGCCGACCTGGACTACGCCTGCGCTTATCTGCGCAGCGCGGGCGGCATCGATGCGATCATCCTCAGCGCGGAGGCGTCGGCCGGGCTGGTCGCGGCCCTGTGGTGCGATGCCCGGCGGGCGACAAGCCCGGTCGACGCGCTGATCTTGTCCAGCCCCGAGTTCGGCCGGGGACTGCGGACCAGCCTGGACATCGCCTGCCCGGTCCTGGTCATCTCGGCCGACGGCGGCTCAGCCCGGCCGGTTCGGCACGGCCGGCGCGGCGCCGACGCCATCAGGCTCGGCCAGCACATCACCTGGCTGCACCTCGATGACGCGTCCGGCCGCAGAAGACTCTTCGAGGAGATGGGCCGGTGGCTCGGCGCCTACATGTACGGGCAGCTCCGCGACCAGCTGCTGTGACCGGGGCCTGTCCAGTCAGCGAAAGAACATATAAGCGGTGACGACCAGGGCAACGACAGCGAACGGCACGATGGCCTTGACCGCCAGCATCCGCTCATATCGGACGGCTTCGCGGATGGCCGCCAGGTACGCCGCACTGTCGGTCATATCGGCACGCTCATCTTCCCGGTCTTCTCGGTCTTGTCCCACGTGCTCTCCGCGCCGCGGATCTCCTTGACATAGGCGGCAAGCGTGATCGCGCACAGCAGAGCGCCGTAGCCGGCCAGGTAGAGCAGGACCACGCTCAGGTATTTTCTCGGTCCGCTGTCCCGCTCGACCACCTTCGCGAGGTATGCCACCAGCACCGACGCGGAGAGCCAGGCATAGGTGAAGAGGACGACGGCATGCACCACCCATCCCCCGTAAGGCAGGCCGATCGCGATCACGGCGTGCCGGACGAGCCACTGCACCGGGTCGGTCAGCACCACGCCGGCCATGATCGTCAGGCTGATGATGCCCGGAAACAAGATGCCCTGCCGCCAGGTCCTGCGGCCGGTCTGCGGATCGATCAGCAGCGAGTAGGCCGTGATGAACACGTAGGCGATCACATTGATGATCCACAGGGCATGGAACGCCGTATGGCTCAGGCCGTAGTCGATGAAGTAAAGCGTGACGAGCGCAGCCGATGCCAGCAGCAGGGTCACCGGCAGCAGGAACACCGAGAACCAGATCGCCCCGAAGCTCACGCTGCCGAGCCGGTGCGTCCGGCGCGGCCGGAACCAGACCCGCCGGAACAGCCAGGTCACCTGCACGTTCCCGCGAGCCCAGCGCAGCCGCTGCTTCCAGAGCGCCGAAATCGAGCCCGGCTCCTCGGCCCAGATCTTCGCGTGCGGCTCGAACAGGACCCGCCGCTGGTCCAGCTGGGTCCGGAAAGTGGTGACGGTGTCCTCGGCCAGCGTTCCGGTGTCAATCTGGCCGCCGATCGCCTCGACATTGGCACGGGAATGCAGCTGGGCCCCGCCGGCCAGGCAGGCGAGCGCGCCGATGACGTTCTGGGCCCGGCGGGCGGCGGCCTGGGCGGTGATGTACTCATAGGCGATGAACCGGGTCATATAGTTGCCGGGACGGCTGCCTTCCTGGATGTAGCCAGTCACCGCGCCCACCTTCGGATCGGCCAGGTGCCGGGACATGGCGCGCAGCGAGTCCCGCTCGTAGATCACGTCCGCGTCCATGATCAGCAGCGCCTGCATCCAGTCGTCCCCCAGGATCTGGATCAGGCCATGGTTGAGAGCGGCCGCCTTGCCTTCGCCTCCGGTCTCGCGGCGCAGGTGAACGACGCTGCCCGGGTAATCTTCCGCCTTGGCCTGGATCACCTGCGGGGTCTCGTCGGTGCTCGCGTCGTCGACGACGTAGATCCGCAGCGCCTCGCGCGGGTAGTCCAGACTCATCAGCCGGTCGATCGACGCCTCGATCACCGCGGCCTCATTCCAGGCCGGGATCAGGATCGCGGTACGTGGCAGCCAGGGCTGGCATCGATCGTAGTGCAGCCGCAGGAAGTGCACGATGACCAGCAGGTACTGATAGAGCCCGGTCAGCAGCGGCATGGCGCCGACCAGCACGAGCGCGACCAGCACCCAGGCCAGGTCGACCCTGGGGCTGCTCAGGCTCATGCCACGCTGCCGGCCGCCACCGCGTCGAGCGTCTCCCTGACGGTGGTGTAGACACCGACATCGCGGCAGTCGTGGCTGTCGCTGCCTGCCACGATCGACGCTCCGGCGGACGCGAACACGCTCACCGTCCTGGCCGACGGGCACGACCACTTCTCATTCACTTCAAGCAGCGCCCCGGTGTCCCGTGCGCGCCTGGCGAGCAGCCCGATCTGATCGGCGGGAATGGCTGACTCGCTCAGCCCCATCTTGGGCAGCACGCTGAACAGGTGCGCGATCACCGCCTGCCGGCCCCGGGCCTGGTCCAGCGCGCTGGCCGTCGCGTCGATCAGCGCGCTGATCGCGGCCGCCTGGCTGATCGCGCCACGACCGATCAGGGCGCGCATCTCCTCCGGAAGCACCGGTCCGTGCTCCCCGGGAAACTGATGATCGGCGATCAGGACCAGCTCGATGCCGCTGAGGTCCGGCGGCAGGTCAAGCTCTCCGGCCTGGTTCAGGATCTTGGTCTCCACGCCGCACAGCACCTCGGGATCCGATCCGCCCTGCAGCGGCTCGACGGCCGCGACGTAGTCCGGCAGCCAGGTCGTGTCCTGCCGGACATGATCGGTCAGGCAGAGCCTGCGCAGCCCGCGCTGCCGCGCGGCGCGCACGTTCTCGGCCAGAGTGCTGACGCCATCGGAGAAGGTGGAGTGAACGTGGTAATCCTGCGTGAGCGCGGCTGTCGGCGTCATGCCGCCGCCCGCTGGATGTCGCCGAGCTCGACCACCCGCTCGTCCAGGAAGCGCACCATCGCGACCTCGCGGAAGTCGACGTGCTCGGGCACCTGCCAGCCGCGCAGGGCGTCCATCGCGAATCGCGGCATGTCGACGCCGCTGGCGATGGTGAGCGCCAGCGATCCCGGAGCGCGCGGGTTTACCTCAAGCAGCGCTGGCCGGCCAGCCTGATCGCGGCGGGCCTGGACGTTGGCGATATAGGCCAGATTGGTGATCTCGGCGACCTCGGCGCCGAATCGCTCAAGCTCTGGGTCGTGCACCGTTCGGCCGGCCACCGAGACGCCGGAGTCGACCTTGGCGCGCAGTCTCGGCACCGCGGCGACGACATGGCCGGCCAGGTCGGCGAATACGTCGATGGAGTACTCGTCGCCGGGCAGGAACTCCTGCGCCACGAAGTCGGCCGACCTGGGCAGCTCGGCTAGCTCCTGGCCGGATGCGGCGACCGAGATGTCCCGCGACCCGCTGCCGGATCGTGGCTTGACGACTACCGGGAACGTCCAGTCGGCTGGATCGAAGGCGTCGTCGAAGGGTTCCGTCCGCGGCACCCGGACCGAGCCCGCGCAGCGCCTCGCGAGGGCAAGCTTGTCCAGGGTCACGTTGAGCCCGGCGTCCGGCGCCAGCATCAGCTGCACGCCAGCGCGGGCGTAGACCTCGCGCGCCGCCGAGAGCGGCCGAAGCTCAGCGTCCACCGTCGGGATGACGACGCTCGCCCCCATCTGCTGGCAGCGGGCCAGCAGGCTGTCAGCGAAGCCGGGCGCGTCGCCGGCCGGGATCAGGGTCCGATCCGGCGGCGGCACCAGGTACAGCCCGGCGGCCCAGGAGTCCATGTCGGCCGCGATCAGCTGAACCGACGGATCGGCGCTCAGCGATCTCATCACCGCGATCGCGGCGGGGCCGCCAGCTCCGGTCACCAGCACGCGGACCGGGCCCTGGCCGCGGTCACGCGGTGACATGCTCGGCCTCCGCCCGTGCCTGCGCGCCGACGGCTGGCTGCCGCTGACTCAGGCCATCTGCGTGCCCCGCGCCGACCGGCGAGTCGATGGATACCGAGCCTCGGCTGCGGATGACCTCGAAGGCCTCGGCGTACCGCGCGTCGCTGAACCGGCCCCAGTATCTGGCCGTCGACTCGATCAGGTCAGGTTCCAGGTACTCGCGCACCGATGTCTGCGAGCTGAAGGCGCCGATCGCCGCGAGCTTGCGGGGCAGCTGGCTATCGATGCTGACGAACAGGGACGGCCTGAAATCGACGGTCACCGACGGCGACTCGAAGCAGTTGACCCGGCCGACGCCGCGGCTCGCGACCATGACGGCGCGATAGGTGTTGCGATGATCCTGATGCACATCGTGCACCGAGTGCGTGTACAGGACGGTAGGCCTGACCTGCTCGACGATCCTGCTGATCGCGCCGATCGTCGGATCGCCTTCGCTGATCCTGGTGTCCTCCAGATCCTCCATGACCAGCTTGGCGCCGAGGATCCGGGCCGCGGCCATCGACTCGTCCGCGCGCTGGCCCTCCTGGCCGCCGCGCGCGCCACGGCTCATCGTCAAAATGGTCACCTGGTGTCCCATCTCGCGATGCGCCAGCAGGGTCCCGCCGGCTCCGACCTCGATGTCATCAGGGTGGGCGCCCACGGCAAGCACGACCTCGCGGCCGATCAGCCGGGCGGCGCTGCCCTTCTCGATCAGGGCGGCGGCGATGTCAATCAGCCGGTCCGGCCGCAGCGGCTTTTCGAGGAATTCATCGGCCCGGTTGCGCAGCGCGCCGACGGCGTTGTCCACCGACGCGTGCGCCGTCACCACCGCGACCGGAAGCAGCGGATCCAGCCGGCGCAGCTGCTCAAGCAGCTCGATGCCGGTCATGCCCGGCATCTCCACATCGGTGACCACCAGATCCCAGGGCCTGGACCTGACCAGCTGCAGGGCGACGAACGGGTCCGTCGTATGCGTCACGTCGAAGCCGCCCTGCATGCCGAGCACATGAACAACGAAGCGAGCCGCCTCAGGATCATCCTCGACCAGCAGGATCTGGGACCGCGAGGTCACCGACGGTGCACTAGTCATCCGATTCCTCTTCTCTGGCCTGGTAACTGGCCGGCCCGCTGCCGGCGCCTGGTGGCGCCGGAACGATCTGGCGCGACGTTCCGTCGTTCTCCGTTCGGCTGAGCAGCGCCTGGGCCCGTTCGAGCAGCTCGTGGATGCCGAATGGCTTGGTGAGGAAATCGTCGGCGCCTGCCCGCAGTCCGCGCACCTGGTCGGCGGCCAGGCTCCGGGCGGTCAGCAGCAGCACCGGCGTCGCGCTCAGATCCCGGATGTGCGCCAGCACTGCCCAGCCGTCCATCACCGGCAGCCCGAGGTCGAGCACGACGAGGTCGGGCCGTTGCTCGCGGAAAACTGCCAGGCCCTCGCTGCCGTCGGCCGCGCTGATCACCTCGAACTGACCCCGGCGCAGCACCATCCGGATCGCCAGGGCGATGTCGGGGTCATCCTCGATGACCAGCACCGCGGCGGTCATGACGGCATCGGAAGGAAGACGCTGAAGGTGGTGCCGGCGCCCACTGTGCTGCGCACCTCGACATGGCCGCCGTGCATCTCCGTGATCGTCTTGACGATGGACAGGCCGATGCCAGTGCCAGGAGTGCCGGCCGTCCTGGCGTTGGAAGCCCGGAAAAACCTGCCGAAGAGCTGGTCGAGCTCGTCGGCCGGGATGCCGATGCCTTCGTCCTGCACGTCAACGCGCCAGGACTGCCCGTCCGGCACGGCCGTCACCGTGATCTCGCCGCCCGATCCGGTGAACGTGATCGCATTGGCGACGAGGTTGTCAAAAACCTGCTGCAGCCGGTGCTTGTCGCCATGGACCGGCGGACCGGCCGGCGCCGAGCCAGTCAGGGCCACGCCCTGCTGCGCGGCTCGCGCCGATCCGGTGGCCACAGCGTCGTGCACCAGGTCCGCGACAGCCACATCGTCCTGGTCAAGAGCGATGACCCCAGCCTCAAGGCGGCTGAGCAGCAGCAGATCGCCAACCAGCCTGAGCAGCTTCTCAGCGTTGCGCTCGACGATCCCGAGAAACTCGCTGGCATCGGCCGACAGCGTCTCGTTCTCGGCCTGGATCAGGCCGGTGAAAGAGATGATCGAAGTCAGCGGGGTACGCAGCTCGTGCGAAACGGTGGCAAGGAACTGCGTCTTGAGCTCATCAAGCTCGCGCAGCTGCGCATTGCGGGTCGCCAGCTGTCCCCTGGAAGTCTCAGCGGCCTGGCGCGCGGCCTGCTCGCTGGCGAGCTGATGGTCCCGCGCGGCCTCGTACTCCTTGCGAGCTGAGACATCTGTCAGCGCGGTCAGGAATCCGGCTGGCTGGCCGGAAGCGTCGAACAACGGCACCACGGCGGCGTCCACCCAGACCGAAGCGCCGCTTGACGACCGGAGCCGGCAGTCGATCCGCAGCTCTACCCCCTGCGCCAGCGCCGCGACCGCCTCGGTCTCGACCCGCTCGATGTCGTCCGGATGCAGCGCGTGCTCCCAGCCCCGGCCGAGCGCGTCGGCGACCGACAGCCCGGTCCATTCGCACCAGCGGTCGTTGACGAAGGTGCACTGGCCCTCGGCGTCCAGCTGCACGATCCCGACCGGCGCCAGCCTGGACAGCAGCCGGAATCGCGCCTCGCTTTCCTGGGCCACGGCGAGCGCCCGGTCCAGCTCGGTGACGTCGCGCAGGAAGACGCTGACATAGGACCGGCCGCGCACGACCAGGCGCAGCGCGGTCACTCCGACCAGCCGCTCCGTCCCGTCGGCGCACATCATGCCGACGCGCCGCTGCTGGCGGGCATTGCCGAGGTCCCGGGCATCGCCGGTGCGATGGAACGATGCCAGATCGGCCCGGGTGCTGGCTCGGTCGCGGTCGGGAATCAGCAGATCTACGGCATCGCGTCCGATCACGGCAGCACGCCGCCAGCCGGAGAGCGTCTCAGCCGCCGGGTTGAATTCCGCGATCCTGGCGCTGTCGTCAGCCACCACGATGGGGCTCGGCGACGCCGCGATCATCGCCCGGGTCAGCTCCTGTCCGGTCGGCAACGGCCCGGCATCGCCGGCCGGGTCGAACTGAACGGCCAGCATGCTGGCGAGGGTCCGGACCGCTGACTGGGCCTGGGCATCCCAGCTGGATCCTTCCCTGACCAGAGCCAGGATGCGCGACGACGGTCCGGCGACCGGCGCGGCCACCGCCACCAGGGCGCTCAGCGCCAGGCTGGCATCGGGCCCGGCCGACCGGACCGGGCTGACAAATGATCCGGTCGACGCCATCGCCGGAGCGTGCGCCGCGCTCAGCGCACCCAGCTCGGCGACCAGGGCAGTGTCCGCTGCCGCGCTCGGGTACGCGGCGACGGCAGCAGCGGCGCCGTCCTGGCTCAGATCCAGGGCAAGGACGGCCCGGCAGCCGAAGGCGCCGGCCAGCCGCTCCAGGATCTCGGGCAGCGCCTCGCGAGCGGATTCGCTGCCCAGCAGCCGCCGGGCAGCCGATTCGAGCACAGCGGCCGGCGAGCTAGTCGGCAGCTGATCAGCTCCACTGACGCGAGATGCCACGATTCCCCCCGGCTTCTTCTGCCGCTCCCCAGCGGCACACCCGGCCATGATGCGGGCAACTGACCGCACGGCCCCCGTTCCCCCCGTGCCGACCGATCCGCGGCGCTGAGGCTTTACCTACCCCCGGCCCGAACCACGAACCTGCCCGGCGCCCGGAATGCCGCTGGTCAGAGACTGGTTGGTGGTCAGCGTGAACGAGCAGGAGCCTTCGGTCCGCCGGTCGGACGCCGGACTGCCAGCGGGCGCCTACCTGACGGCGGGCGACCAGCTTGCCGCTGAGCGAGCGAGCGCCGCGGCGCTGATCGCGGCCCTGGCCCGGGACCATGCCGGCCTGATCGAAGCGACCGAGTCGACCGCGACCGACGACGAGCATGATCCGGAGGGGCACACCATCGCCTTCGAGCGCGAGCGCGCAGCCGCGTTGCTCGCGGCGGCGCGCAGCCGGCTGGCCAACCTGGACCGGGCGCTGGCCAGGCTGAGCGATGGCAGCTACGGGATCTGCGCGAGCTGCCATGGCCCGATCGGCGCCGCCCGGCTGGCAGCCAGGCCAGCAGCGAGCTGCTGCATCGGTTGCGCCGCCAGCCAGCCGCCGAGGCGCAGCTGACCGGCACCGCGCAGCTGACCGGCACGCCAGTCATTGCCGCCGAGCCAGATTCAGCTCTCGGTGAACCGCAGCGGGGCGCGTCCCGTTAAGTCCAGTGACGGCAGTTCTTTCGATCTGAGGGCGGGGTAGTGACCAGATTCAGCGTCAGACAGGCAGCCAGCAGCAGGCGGGCCTGGACCATGCGAGCGGCGACGGCAATCGCGATCGCCGGAAGCCTCACCGCAGTGACCGCCGGGGTAACCGCCGCGCAAGCGGCGCCGGCCGGCCCGAGGAAGACCGAAGTCGTGAAGATCGCGACCAGGCACCCATTCGGCCGGGTCCTGACGACAGCCAAGGGCGAGCACACGCTCTATGTGCGGCCCATGGGCAGCTGCACGGGCCAGTGCCTGGCCATCTGGCCAGTGCTGCTGATGCCCAAGGGCAGGCACCACCCCAGCGGCACACCGTGCCTGGGCACCGCGAAGTTCGGCAAGCGGCTGCAGGTCACCTACCGCGGGAAGCGGCTGTATCTATTCAGCGGCGACACCGGGCACGGCGCCACCGGCAATGGCGTCGGCGGCTTCGCCATCGCCAAGCTGGTCGTCAAGTCCTGCCCGAAGAAATAGCCCCTGGCCGGGGGAGCCCCGGTGGCGCCAGACCCGGTGACGGGCGCCATCGGGGCCCGGTCAGTGCCGGACCCTGACCCCGGCCGCCAGCTGAGCTGTCGGCTCAGACGGACACACCCAGGCCGCGCAGATCCTGACGGAGCTGCGCGGCCGTGGTGTGCCGGAGGGCGACGATGCCGAGCTGACGCGCGGCGGTCACGTTGCGCTCGGCGTCATCGATGAAGACGGTGGTCTCCGGCGCCAGGCCGTATCGCGAGAGCAGGATCTCGAAGATGTGCGGGTCGGGTTTGGCCACGCCCTCGATGCCCGAGATCACGTGCCCGTCGAACCACTCGAAGAACGGATAGCGGGATCTGCGCAGGACGAACTTCTCCGCCTCCATGTTGCTGAGCGCCAGGCAGCGCATGCCAGCGGCGGTGAGCTCGGCGAGCACGTCGACCGTGTCATCGAGCTGGCCGCCGATCATCTCCTCGCCCCGCCGTGCCCAGGCCATGATCAGCTCAGCGCGATCCGGGTGCAGCCGGGCCAGCTCCCGGCAGGACGGCTCGATTGCGGCCCCGAGATCATGCGACAGGTGCCACTGCGGCGTGCAGATCTGGCTCAGGAAGTCATCCATCTGCGCCGGATCGTCGAAGAGCTGCCGGTACAGGTAGCGCGGATCCCAGTCGAGCAGCACGCCGCCGATGTCAAACACGACCGCTGCGATGCTCCGGCCAGTCATAGGCCGACCGTAACATCAGGCCCGGACCGGCCGATCGGCCGATCAGCTCAGGACGGCTCAGCCGCTGACGGACACGGACACCATCGGATACCCGGTGGCGCCGTTGGGCTCCGGCGGCTCAATCAGCGGAGTCTGGGTGTATCCGGTGGCGTCGGTGGCCCGCGCCTCGATCCGGTGCGTTCCCGGCGTCGCGTCCCAGGGCAGCATCCACTGCCGCCAGGTATCGATGCCGGGCACGGCCGCCAGCGTGGCCTGCACCCACGGCCCGTTGTCGACCCGGGCCTCCACCGCGTCGATGCCCTTGTGCTGGGCCCAGGCCACCCCGGCGATCATCGTCTTGCCCTTGGTCACCGGTCCCTGGCCGGACGGGACGTCGATCCGCGACTCGGTCTTGATCGGGGCCTGCTGGCTCCAGCCGCGCTGCGCCCAGTAGGACGCGTTGTTGGCGTAGGTCGTCACCTCGATGTCGGTGATCCACTTGCAGGCGGACA
>OCZU010002978.1_pt1 | contig 10741 bp, 12 predicted proteins | sample 1539001 | NCBI WGS metagenome assembly OCZU01 (sample SAMEA3539306, study PRJEB22396) | soil metagenome | biome: tundra; feature: field; material: soil | place: USA | collected 2010-05 | depth 0.15 m | reverse complement strand
CCTCGCCGACCACCAGGTCGAGGAGACCCTGCGCACTTCCGACCACAGGATTCACGCGGTTCTCCTTACCGGGCAGCGCGGGCGGGCTGGGGTGCGCGGCCCGGAGCGTACAAGAGCCGAAGGCGAAGCGAAGGGCCGGGTACCCCGGCTCGCACGCCCCCCTTAGTATGCTGGCCGGCCGGCCGTCTCAGGACGCGGCGAGAGGGAATACCGTGGGCGGGCACCATACTGACCAGAGGGGCCGCCGTGCACATCGTGATCATGGGATGCGGGCGAGTCGGATCCACACTCGCGCACATCCTCGAGGACCAGGGCCATTCGGTCGCGGTCATCGATCAGGACCGGGAGTCGTTTCGCAAACTGCGTCCTTCATTCAAGGGCCGGAAAGTAAGTGGGATCGGCTTCGACCAGAACGTCCTGATCCAGGCCGGGATCGAGGAAGCGGACGCGTTCGCGGCGGTCAGCAGTGGTGACAACTCGAACGTGATCGCCGCCCGGGTGGCCCGCGAGTCTTTCGGGGTGCGCCGGGTCGTGGCCCGGATCTACGACCCCCGGCGCGCCGAGGTCTACCAGCGGCTGGGCATCCCGACCGTGGCCACCGTCCGATGGACCGCCGACCAGATGCTGCGCAGGCTCCTGCCGGAGGGCACCGAGCCCCTGTGGCGGGATCCGACAGGCGCCGTGGTGCTGGCCGAGGTCGCGTACTCCGGGGACTGGGTCGGCGAGAAGACCAGCGCCCTGGAGGATGCGGCCCGCACCCGGATCGCCTTCCTGGGCCGGCTCGGCGAGGCCGTGCTGCCCGGGCCGGGAACGGTTGTGCAGGAGGGTGACGTGCTGCATGTGATCGCCCTGGAAACTGACCTGGAGCGGATAGAGGCGGTGTTCGCCTCGATCACGCCGGGCGGGCGGCCGGCGGGAAAGAGAGGCACCTGATGCGTGTCGCGATCGCCGGGGCGGGATCGGTCGGCCGCTCCATCGCCGCCGAACTGCTCGAGAACGGCCATGAGGTACTGCTGATCGACAAGAACCCCAAGTCCATCAAGGTGGAGAGCGTGCCGCGAGCGGAGTGGCTGCTCGCTGACGCGTGCGAGATCACCGCGCTCGACGACGCGGCGCTGGAACGCTGCAACGTGGTGATCGCGGCGACCGGGGACGACAAGGCCAACCTCGTGGTCTCGCTGCTCGCCAAGACCGAGTACGGGGTGCCCCGGGTGGTGGCGCGTATCAACCACCCGAACAACGAATGGCTCTTCAACGAGTCGTGGGGGGTGGATGTGGCGGTCTCCACGCCCCGTCTGCTCTCGGCCCTGGTCGAGGAGGCAGTCAGCGTCGGCGACCTCGTCAGGCTCATGACGTTCCGGCAGAGTGAGGCGACTCTTGTCGAGCTGACCATGCCAGACGGCGCGCCGCTCGTCGGCCAGCGGATCGGGGACATCGACTGGCCCGCTGACACGGCCCTGGTGGCCATCCTCCGGGACGGCCGGGTGATCGTGCCGCAGCGTGACGATCCGCTGGAGACCGGCGACGAACTGCTGTTCGTGACCAGCGAGGACGTCGAGGACCAACTGGCCAGGCTGCTCGGCGGGCACGAGCACCCCAGCCATCACGGCCCGTGACGGCTTCCAGGGCAGTGGGCGGCCGGGTGGCCGGGTGGCTAGCGCGCCCGGGTGATCAGTGGGTCTCGCTGATCACCGGGTCCCGGCTGATCAGCGGGTCTCGGTAATCTCAGGGCCGCGCTCGAACGGGTCCGGGAGGGACCGGTTCCCGTCCGCCTCGGCCATCTCCGCCTCCATGGCCTGCCTCGCCTGCTCGGGCAGTTGGATTTCGAGCAGGTCCCTGGGCGGTGCGGGATGCTCGCCGCGAACCACCACAATGCCCGCGAATACGTCCTCAAGGGGATCGGCGGCCGACCGGTGGTGCGCCGCTGGGCCGGTGATGACCCCGCGCAGGAACCAGCGGGGGCCGTCGATACCGAGAAAGCGGATCGGCTGCAGCCCACCTGGCTGCGCCACCTGTCCTGCGTCCGTCGCCTGGACCCTGGCCCTGAGCTCGACGCCGAACCTGCCCTCCGCCTCATCGCTTGCGCCCCCGGCCTCGGCGACCGCGGCGGCGATCTCGCGCCGCACGTCATTCCAGAGGCCGCCGCTCTTGGGCGCGGCGAACGCCTGCAACTGGAGGGAACTCCCCCCGCGCAGGACGGTGATCAGCGGCCCCTGGTCCTCGGCGAGGTTCAGCTGGATCTCGAAGCCCTCGCTCACCGGTACCTGCAGGCTGCCGAAGTCGATCCGCTCCTGCGGCGGGAATTCCTCCTCCGCGTCCCATGGGCCCGCGAGTTCCGGGCTGGTCAGCGCAGGTTTCTGGTCGGCCAGCACGGGCTCCTCGTCGGCCGGCATAGGTTCCTGGTCGGCCAGCACGGGCTCCTCGTCGGCTAGCACGAGGTCCTGATCGGCGAGGTCCCGCTCATCGGGAGTACCGTCCGCCTTCGATCCGAGTTGATCCGCACGCTCACGGCGACGCCGACGGAACACTGCGGCCCTCCCTGTTTCCTCGCTGGCTGCCCTCACCACTGGCTGCCGCGGCGTGTCCCCCGGTGGACCCGAAGCCGCCGTCACCTCTCGACGACCCTGGCAGCGTGTCGACCTCGTGGAACACCGGCAGTGCCACACGCTGGATGACAAGCTGGGCGATCCGGTCGCCGCGCTGGAAGCTGACTGACTCCGCGGTGTCGGTGTTGAGCAGGGTCACCCTGATCTCGCCACGGTACCCCGCATCCACGGTTCCCGGCGCATTCACGATCGTCACCCCGTGCCGCGCGGCCAGGCCCGACCGGGGATGCACGAACGCGGCGTAACCGTCCGGCAGCGCGATCGCTACCCCGGTGGGAACAACAGCACGCTGGCCGGGGGCGAGTTCCACGTCGACAGCCGTGACGAGATCTGCCCCTGCGTCACCCGGATGGGCGCGGGCTGGCAGCGGCAGGCCCCGATCCAGGCGCTTGATCAGGACGGGGACCTCGTCAGCGGCGGGGTTCACTGGCGGCATGGGTCACCGCCGCCCAGATGCTGGTTCACGCACGTGACCTTACCGGCCTCGTGACCTATGGGCGCTGCGGCCCTGCACCGGTATGGACGGTGCCCCGGGATTCTTCCGCGTCCGGCCCGACCGGCGGGGGGGTCTCGCGGCCCTGCAGGTAGGGCCAGGCGCGGACGAGCGCTGCGGCCGTAGGGACCGCCACCACCGCGCCCGGGATGCCGGCCACCACGCCGCCCACGGCCAGCACCAGGATGATGGCCAGCGGATGCAGCCGCACCATGCGGCCGACCACGATCGGCTGGAGCAGGTGGCTCTCCAGCTGGTTTTCCAGGATGAAGATGATCACAAGCACCAGCGCCGCGATCCATCCCTTGGTGCCGAGGGTGACCGCCACCGCCAGCGCGCCCGCGACCAGGATCCCGATGAGGGGCACGAACGCGGCCAGGAAAACCAGGATGACCAGCGGCACGAGAAGAGGGATGCCGAGCACCCACAGGGCCAGCCCGATGACCACGGCGTGAATCGCCGCGACGGCGATCGTCCCGCGCACGTAGAACACGAGCGCCTGCCAGGCGGCGAATCCCGCGTTGTTCGCGCGCCGCTTCCCCTCCGGGCTGAAGAAGCCCACCAGCCACGCCCAGATCCGGTCGCCGTCCTTGAGGAAGAAGAATGTGACGAACAGCATCAGGACCGTGCCGGCCAGGATCTCCAGGACGATCTTGCCGCCGGTCACCACGGTGCCCGCGACGGCCGACTGGTGCTGCTTGAGGAACGCGAGCGCCCGGTTGGAAAGATCGTTGAGGCCTGCCTGCTTCAGGTGAAGCGGCGGCCCGGCCAGCCACGACTGGAGGTCACGCACGGTGTGCTTCAGCTCATTGACCAGGGTCGGGTAGTCGGCCGAGGTCCGGGTGGCGGCGAGGAAGCCCGCACCGGCCAGCACCGCGACGGCCGCCAGCAGCGTGCACCACGTCGCGGCGAGGTTGGGCAGCCCGAGCCTGCGCAGCCGCATGAGCAGCGGCTGCAGCAGCGCGCTGAGCAGCAGCGCCGCGACGCAGGGCAGGACCACCAGGCGCAGCACACTGGCCGCCCGGAACGCCAGGTAGATGACGAGGACGACAAGCAGCAGGCGCCATGACCAGCCGGCCGCCCGCTGCAGCCAGCCGGGTACCTGAGCACCTGCCGCAGGCGTCGCGACCGGCCATCCGCGTGCATCCGGTTCGGTGGAGTCAGCGGCGGCTGGGTTTCCGTTGGGCTGAAGTGTGGAGTCCTGTCCGGCGTGCCCCCCCTGTGGTGTGGCCGGAGCAGCCTCGCTCTGGGAGCCGTTTCCGGGCCCGGCTGCCGCGCCCGGTAGACCCGCCTGGCTTTGCGCACCGCGGGTGCCGCGCCACATCCGTCGCCCAGTCATATCCTCACGCAACCAACTACGGTGGACCCCATGCGTGTTTACCACGAACGGCTGCGCGTGCCGGCCACCTGGTGGGTGGCGGGGCTGGTAACTGCCATCATGCTCGGCACCGCGTTCATCGCCCAGTTCAGCTGGCAGATCGCGGCCGTTGTGTACCTGGGTCTCGGCGGGATCTGGGCGGCGGCTGTGCTCATATGGGGCTGGACCAGCGTCGATGTCCGCGATGCGGAACTGCGGGCCGGCGGCGCGGCGCTACCGCTGACTGCGGTCGGCCAGGTTGCCGCGCTGGACGCGGCGCAGACCCGTGCGATGCGTGGTCCCCGGGCGGATCCGGCGGCTTTCCTGCTGGCCCGGCCGTACCTTCCGCGCGCGGTGTACATCGAGGTCACTGACCAGACGCAGGGCAAGCCGTACTGGCTGATCGGCACGAGGCGGCCGGATGAGCTGGCGGCGGCGATCGAGGCGCGGCGCGGTGCCGCCCGCGCCGGTGGCACACCCGTGGGATGATCGCCCGTGAGATGAACAATCGCCCGTGAGATGAACAACGGACGCGCGGCACCGGTGCCAAGCGGACCGGGCATCAGGGAGGATCGCATGTCAGACAAGCGCGGGGATGGCGCCAGCAAGGCGATCGGCGCGGTGGCGGCCTTCGCCTCGGCCTTCGTCGCCCGCAAGATCATCACCCTGGGCTGGAAGCGCCTCACCGGCAAGGAGCCGCCTAGCGACCCGCAGGACCCGCTGGTGGGAACCGGCGAGGCACTGGGGTACGCCATCGTGATGGGCGTGGTCATGGGGGCGGCCCGGGTGCTCGCCATCCGCGCGGCAACCGGCCTGATCCGGCACTCCCCCGTCGAGCCCACGGAATGATGCGACGTACCGGGCGCTGAGCCGATCCTTACACCAGGTGGGGGTGCCTGCGCGGCTAACCCGTGCGAGACTCTGTGCCGTGTCTGAACACGATCGCTCCCGTCTTTCCTACAAGTTCGGCTATGCCCTACGGCATCCCGGGCGGGTCATCCCCTATGCGCGGCGGCGCAGCCGCGACGCCTGGATCGGCATGAAGGCTGGCGACCACGTCAGTTACTACCGTGCCGTGATGAAGTCGGACACGGCTCGCAGCCACGAGGCTGCCGTCGGCAGCAAAACCCACGAGTCGTGGCTCGAGATCGGCCAGATGCAGTTCGACTACCTGGTCAAGCACGGGCTGCAGCCGGGTGACAAGATGCTGGAGATCGGCTGCGGCAACCTGCGCGCCGGGCGGCTTTTCATCGACTACCTCGACCCCGGGAACTACTACGGCCTCGACATCTCGCCGGACATCCTGCTCGCGGCCCAGGCCACCATCGAGGAATTCGCCCTGCAGCCCAAGCTCCCGCACCTGACCCTCGTCCGGGACCTGAAGCTGGAGTTCCTGCCCTCGGACCAGTTCACCGTGGTGCACGCGCACAGCGTCTTCTCCCATTCGCCGATCGAGGTGATCGACGAGTGCCTGGCCCATGTGGGCCGGGTGATGAGGCGTGACGGGGTCTTCGACTTCACTTTTGACCGGACCGAGGGGGTGGAGCACCAGGTGTTGCGCGAGGACTTCTACTACCGGACGGAGACCCTGATCGCCCTGGCGGACAAGAACGGCCTCGACGCGGAGTTCATGGACGACTGGGAGGAACTCCCGCACAAGCAGTCGAAGATTCGGGTCACCCGCCGATCCTGACCCGCACCGGGCGCGGGACGGCGCCCGGCTTGGCCAGCGGGCGCAGCAGGCGCTTGTCCCGGGCGCGGGGACCGTAGGAGGCGAGCGCGACCGGCGTCGCGAGCACGTCCTCGACGAATCCGGGCCAGTCGCTGATCCCGGTGCCGCGATAGACCGGCCGGGCGAGCAGGAGACGGCCGGTCAAGGCCTGCTGAGTGTCGAGGTCGCCAGGCCGGCCAGCCGGAAGGCGCCGCACCGTGGCGCCGGAGATGTCGTAGCGGAGGCACGCCCGCAATTCCGGGTGACGGCCGGCGATGTCCAGGTGAGTGAGCGCGATCACGTCAGCTCCCCCGGCGGCCTGCACGGCGTAGCGGAGAGCCACCGCGTCGAAATGGCCCATCCGGAACTCACCCTGCCACGTGTTCCGGCCATTGTGCGGCTCTGGCAACTCCAGCGCCGGATCTTCGGTGACGAACGGCCCCGGGCCGTGCCGGGTCATGTAACAGCGGATCACCCCGAGCCTGGTCGCGGTCTCGCCCGCCTCGGCGAGCAGTGCCTCCGCATTCGCGAACGTGGTAGTGCTCCACGTGGTGTACGGGTGGAAGCCATGCCGTTCGTCCAGCAGCACGCCCTGCGCGCCCTCGAATATGGCCGGTCCCTCCCGCAGCAGGCGGCTGAGGTGGCCGCGGTCCACCAGCGCCACCCGGCCTGCGAACGCGAGGTAGGCGTCGGTCACTGCGGCGACCGCCGGGACGTCCATGGTTCCCAGTTCGTCGGCAAGCGCGTCCCGGAGCACCGCGAGCTTGCGCGCGAGCGTGCGCGGTGCCGCGCAGTCCCCGGCCCGGGGCGCGTCGTCAGGGTGGGCCAGGGCGTAGCGGGCTGTCTCCCCGATGCCCATGCCGCATGAGCCGTGGCGGAGTTCGCCGCGCGCCCGTTCACGGGCCTGGTTGGCCGAGCGGTGGTAGGGGGTGGTGAGCAGCGCATCGCGGTCCACGGTGAGGCGGTCGAAGGCGTCGCGCACGCTCAGCGAGCCGAGATGCGCGGCCTCTGCCGCCAGGGCGGCAGGATCGACGAGCATGAACCGGGACAGGTGGGTGCGCACCCACGGGGTGAACGTGCCCGAGCCGAACTGGGCGAAGGTGTGGTGCCGCCCGTCGGAGGTGACGACATTGTGTGCGGCTTGCGCGCCGCCGTTGAACCTGACCACCGTGTGGACCGGCTCTGCGCCCCCGTGGGAGCAGAGCCAGTCCACCACGGTGCCCTTCCCCGCGTCGCCGAAGCCGAGATCGGCCACGATGTAGTGGGTCACAGCCTGCTGTTCCCACCCGGGCCGCCGAGGTCGGCGGGCGGGGTCGCTATTGCCAGGGCGCCTCGGCCGGCGCTGATCGTGGCCAGCGCTGTCGACACCGTGTCGCCGGCCGCCGAGCCCATGTCGCTCAGGTGATCAAGACCTGCGTCGAGGTCGATGACGTCCTCGCCAATGCCGATGGTGAGGGCGATCGTCTCGCAGACCGCGCCGGTGTCGGCGAGCTGGATGACGTTCTGGCCGAGCAGCGCCCGCCAGGATGCCAGCACGTCCGCGTCGCCGCCGTAGCTCGCCGCGGCGGGCAGGATGTAGTAGGTGTCCCACTTGTGCAGCAGCTCGGCGGTCATGATGGAAGTGGGAACATCGGCCTGCAGCCTGTCGCCGATGACCTGGCAGGCCTCGCCGCGCTTGACCCGTGAATAGGCCATCTCGTCCCCGATGATGAACAGGTAGCCGCGCTTGCCGCGCTTCTCGTGGCAGTCGATTGAGGTGTGCCGGGCCATGAAGTACATGGCCAGCTCGTACGATTCGGTCTTCTGGCCCCCGCCGCCGCCTTCGAGCAGGATGCGGCCGAGGTCGTCGTCCATCCGGTTGTCCGACTCGAACTGGCCGACCTGCAGCGGAGCGCGGTCACAGGTCGCGTCACCAATCGCGCCGAACATGATCTGGGGGTGCTCGGCGTACCCCTGGCGCAGCAGCAGCCCGAGCAATTGCGGCAGCTTGACCTGCAGGGCCCGCGGAACGTGCCGCATCGAGCCGGTGACATCGAAGAGCACGGCGATGGCCAGCGACCTCGGGTGCTCGGCGGAATCGCGGCTTTCCCGCATGGCGTCGCGTGGGTCTAGCGCGGGGTGCACGCGCGAGGCTCCGCTGTCGCTGTAGGCAAAGGCGCTCGTGCCGCTCGCCGCGCGAAAATGCGCTGCAGCGCTGTACACGTCTGTGGACCACCGTCCGCTTCCCATGGGATTCCCCTTCCTTCCGGCCCTGTGCGGGCCTGTTCCTTCCGGCCCTGTGCGGGCCATTTTCTGTCCGCCCTACTCGGGCATCGTGAACGGGCGGAACGTGCGCGGGCCCTGGCAGCGGCCGAGGAGACCGTCGAGCTCACCAAGCAGCCGCCAGGCATCCTGCGGCCGGTGTGCCGGATCCGGCAGGGTGCAGCCCGTGGCGAAAGCGGCGAGCGGGCGCGGCGGGTCAGCCATGAGGTAGGTCATGCAGCGAGTGGCCAGGTGGATATCGGTGGCCGGGCCTGGAACCTGGCGCTTGAGGACCTCGGGCGGATACCAGGCGCGGTAGCGCTCGACGACCGCCGGCACGCGCTCACCGGCACCGCTCGACGAGTAGCACCAGTCCACCAGGACCAGCCCGTGCTCGGCCGGATGGATCAGCACGTGCTCGGGCAGGACGGCGCCATGGACCACGCTGGCCGATGGGCGACGCCGAGAGCGACCAGGAGCCTGCGCCACATCCACGCCACGTCCCTTGGATCGAGGCCGACCGGGTAGGCGCCCCGCACCTCGGCGAGGCTTCGGGAACCGTCCAGGCGCCGCAGGATGTTGGCGTGCCGCACGACGCCGGTCTGCGGGTCCTGCTGGCGCCGCCTGGCGAGCAGCCGCGGGACGTAGGGCCGGAACCGCTTGTCACCGCGGGCCCGCAGCAGCGCCAGCGCCCGGGACCCCCGGTCGAGGAGGTCGTTGTCCGCCGGATCGCGGGCGAGCTTCAGCAGCCCATCGGCGGTGTCGTAGAAATTGGCGATATCGCCCCTGGCCACGTGACGTTCCTCGGCGGCCAGATGCTGTCGCCACAGCCTGGACAGCTTGGCGAACGCACTGGCCGCCGCGGACTCCGGCGGCCCGGTGTCGGGATGGGTGAGCCGGGCCAGGCGCCGGTAGGCTCGCGTGGCGTCGCCGGTGAACAGGTCGGCCGGATGGCCGGCCGCCTCGATGAGCCTGACCGCCTCCTGCCTGGTCATGCTCACCGGACCTCCTCTTCCCGGCCTGGCCGGAGCAGGGCAGGATGCAGCAGGCGCGCGTCGCCACGCCGGTAGAGGCGGGCCCTCGGGCCGCCACGGGCGCCACCGTGCTGGGTGGTTTCCCCTGTGCTCTCCACGAACCCGGGCACCGACAGGACCTTGCGGTGGAAGTTGCCCGCATGCAGCGGCTCGCCCCACACCGTCTCGTACACCGCGCGCAACTCGGAGATGGTGAACTCCTCGCCGGTGAAGGCGGCCGCCAGCGGCGTGTACTCCAGCTTGGACCGGGCCCGCTCCAGGCCGTCCGCCAGGATCCGGGCATGGTCGAAGGCGAGCTTGCGCGTGGTTCCCAGCCGCTGCGTGCCAGCAGGCTCGGCGAACCCGAGGGAATCCACGCTCACCCAGGCGGCGACGCTCGCGTCGCTGCCCGCCCGGGGATCGCCGAGTTCGGGCGCGAACGCCAGGAAGGCCACCGAGATCACCCGCATCCGCGGATCGCGGCCAGGCGTGCCATAGGCGCCCAGTTGCTCGAGATGCACCCGGCCCAGTTCCTCGCCCGTCTCCTCGGCGAGTTCCCGGACGGCGGCATCAGCCAGGTCTTCCTCCACCCGCTGGCCGCGTTCTCCGGCGCGCGTCTTTATGAAGCCTCCCGGCAGGGCCCACCGGCCCTCGTACGGCGGCACCCCACGCTGCACGAGCAGCACGTGCAGCCCGCCGTCACGAATCGTGAGCGCTATCACATCGACAGTGACCCCAATCGGGTCGTACGCGCGGGGGTCGTATCCCTCCAGGAACTCCGCCTCGTTCTGTGGCACACGCGCTGGCCCGGTCACCGGATCGTCCATCCTTTAGTCATACTCAGATTGAGTAATTCTCAACCTCAGAGTAACAGGAGACAGTGGGCTGTCAACAGGAAGCGGCGGTGGGTCGCACCAGGAGATGGCGGGCCGTCAACAGGAGACGGCGGGCCGTCAAGGTTCGGCTGGCACGTCCGTGCCATCCGGCTGGGGAACGATTAAGATACATCGCGACGACGGCAAGGGAGGGCAGCCATGGAGCCGCCGAGGCGAGAAGCAGAGCACCAGGCGCCTGGCGAGGGCGTGGTCAGCGCCCCAGCCGACTTGAGTAGCCCAGCCGGCCCGGTCAGCGCAGCCGGCCCGGTCAGCGCACCCGGCCCAGCCGCAGTGCCCGAGATCCGGGCTTCCGACCGGGAACGTGACGCGGCTACCCACCAGTTGCAGGCAGCGTTCGCCGAGGGCCGCCTCGACGACGCGGAATTCGACGAGCGCATGCGGGCAGCGCTCACCGCGCGCACCCGCGGCCAGCTAGAACAGCTGC